>Ga0164294_10000078_pt1 | contig 91374 bp, 65 predicted proteins | sample GEODES005metaG_FD_111479 | JGI IMG/M metagenome (GOLD analysis project Ga0164294, IMG submission 111479) | Oligotrophic lake water microbial communities from Sparkling Lake, Wisconsin, USA - GEODES005 metaG | ecosystem: Environmental > Aquatic > Freshwater > Lake | place: USA: Sparkling Lake... | reverse complement strand
GAAGAAGATGATATTCCAAGCGGCAGATTATCTTCATTGTCTAGCAAAAGAAGTCTTAGCGGTAATGAAAAAGAAGTAAGTAAAAAAGGGAGAGGTGACAAAGGCGGCTCGGGCTGTGTAATGTCGTGATCTGAAGTTATTTCTTAAAAAACTCTAACCTCAAAAGATTTAACTTAAATCCCTCTCTTTATCGCAGGCAGGTTTTAGATCAAAGTGGCAAAATTATTTAGCCTGGCATTTGGGAGAAGCCTTTTCTCAGCGTAAGTTTGAATTGCGTAACTAATATCTCTTAAACGCCCTCTAAGCTTAACTTGGTCGATACCAACCATCATGCAATCTCTGGTGACTTGCACTAATCTTTTTGCTTTGATTTAAGACTCGCCTTTGAATTTATTTTCTAGTTTTAGAGCGCTTAAAAATTGATGCTTCTTTTGGCTTGAATCAATTGTCGATAATCCAAAAAAATTCTTAACCTTATTCCAACTCTTTAAACCCAGAATTAAATCCAAATTTCTCTTTTAAAGAATAAGAGAAAAAAGAAATTAAACTAACGCTAAGAAAACTAGCGCACTTAAATTACCTTCCTAAAAATAAAGCAAAAATAACCTCAACTTCTCGTCAACTAATGCAGAGCGCTTCAGGTAAATCTTTGCGCAAAGCTGAGGAAAAAGAAGATGTCGGTACTGCTACTAAAACCATTGAAAACACCAGAAGTGGTGCTTGCTATCTCGGGCTTATTTGCAGCCCAAGAGCCAATAATTTTAAAATAAACTTATGACCGCATTAGATCCAGCCATCATCATCGACATCGTTGCGCAAATCAATCGCGTTCCCTTTCTTGGCCTAGTCACACTGACACTTCTTACTTTCTACTTTTACAAAAAGTTTTCGATTTTTTCGCATCTATTTGTAATCACTCTTTATTTAACAACTTGCGATTTTGGTCGTGGTTTTTGGACGCTTTACTTTGTCATCGCGGCAACTTTTGCAACGCCATTCATGCGTCGAGTTCTTATTACTGAAGGCCTGATAAAATTAATCATCGCACTAAATCTTCTTCCTAAAATTTCTGAGACCGAAAGAATCGCCCTCACCTCTGGCACAATTTGGGTTGACGGACAACTCTTCTCTGGTCGTCCAAACTTCAAATGGATCTTCGCACAAAAATATCCAAAACTTAATACTGAAGAACAAAATTTCTTAGACAATGAAGTTGAAGAAGTTTGCAAAATCTGTGCTGATTACGACGTGCAAGTTCTACGCGACTTACCAGAAAATGTTTGGAAATTTTTGCGCGAGAAAAAATTCTTCGGAATGATAATTCCAAAAGAGTTTGGAGGCCTTGGATTTTCGGCCTACGCGCACAGCTCAGTAATTCAAAAACTTTCTTCGCGCTCTGCTCCTTTGGCAATCACCGTAATGGTTCCAAACTCACTCGGGCCTGCTGAATTGTTAATGCATTACGGCACGCAAACTCAACGCGATTACTACTTACCTCGCCTCGCCGATGGCCGTGAACTTCCTTGCTTCGCCTTAACAGAAACGGCGGCAGGATCAGATGCAACTTCAATTATTTCGAACGGAATTTTATTCAAAGATGAAAATGGAAAAATAAAAATTCGTCTCAATTGGAGCAAGCGTTACATCACGTTAGGAGCTTACGCGACCCTTATTGGCGTTGCTTTCCAGCTTCGTGATCCCGACAAAATCTTGTCCGACAAAGAAGAAATTGGAATTACCTGCGCGTTAATTCCACACACTACAACTGGCGTCAGACAAGGCCGCAGGCATGATCCACTTAGCACTCCATTCGTAAATTCTCCGATCAATGGCGACGATGTAATCATTGGTTTAGATGCTGTAATTGGCGGTGAAGATGGCCTTGGCAAAGGCTGGAAAATGTTAATGGAATGCTTGGCCGCAGGTCGCGGAATCTCGCTTCCTTCAACCGGAACTGGCGGCTCAAAAATGGTCGCTCGCGCAGTCAGCGCTTACACTGCGATCCGTCAACAATTCGGAACTGAAGTTGGAAAATTTGAAGGTGTTGAAGAAGTTTTGGCAAGAATTGCTTCACGCACCTACGCTCTCGAAGCCATGCGCAGCTTCACTTCTGGCGCTGTTGACTCTGGTTCAAAACCAGCCGTCATAACTGCAATTGCGAAATACCACGCCACTGAAATGTTCCGCCAAAATATTAATGACGGAATGGATCTAATGGGCGGACGCGCTATAATTCGTGGCCCGCGCAACGTTTTGGCCAACGCATATTTCTCGAGTCCAATCTCAATTACTGTCGAAGGCGCCAATATCATGACGCGTAGCTTGATCCATTTCGGACAGGGCGCGATTATGTGCCACCCCTACGCCTACAAGGAAATTGAAGCTCTGGAAAAAGGCGACGTAAAAAATTTCGACAAAATTTTCTTCGCTCACGTTGCCCATTTATTCACCAATCTCGCACGATCAGTAATTCTCTCACTCACTCGCGGCTACATCATAAAACCACTTAAACGCGACGTGATTACAAAATATGAAAGAAAAATTTCTTGGTGCTCAGCAACTTTCGCTCTACTAGCCGACATGGCAATGGCGCGCTTCGGTGGCGATTTAAAACGTAAAGAAAAAATCAACGGCAGATTCGGCGACGTGCTTTCGGCAATGTACATCTCGACCTGTATCTTGAAAAAATTCGACGAAAATGGTCGCAAAAAATCAGACGAAATTTTGGTTGAGCATGCAATCAAAGAGCAGCTTGGCAAAGCCCAAAATGCGATTGACGGCATCTACCAAAATATTTTTGGCTGCTGCGGAAAATGGATTCTTTTCCCTTTTGCAATGTGGTCGCGCTTCAACTCTTTCAGCTGTCCAGCCAATGACAACTTAAGTCACAAGATCAGCAAAAACTTGATTGAAACTGGCGAGTTTCGCAATTCTTTAACTGAAGGAATTTACGTCTCAAAAGATTCAACCGATAATTTAGGTAGAATTGAAAATGCTTTAGTTCTTCACGAAAAAGCCGCAGCAGTGCGCGGTAAAATCAAAAATGCAATTCGCTCTAAAGCCTTGCCTCGCAAACGCTTAGAAGATCTTGTTGACCTCGCTCACTCAAAAGAAATCATTAATTTAGAAGAAAAACATTTAGTGCAAAATGCAATGCATGCAGTGCTTGATGCAATGGAGGTTGATGAATATTCACTCGAGGAATATAAAAAGATTTAATTGCTGTAAGTAAATTTTTTAAATCCCCGCCTGGTGCGGGGATGATTTTTTCTTCGCGCAGGCTGTGATCACTCACTTAATCAACTTCGCCACCCTCTTAGTCTCACAGAGCTTTTTTGGTAAAAAATCTTCCAGCACAAAATTACCGCACAACTTCCGCGCATAATTTTGCCCAACCAATTCTCGATGAAATAATCTGTGCTTTGCTGAAGAGATTTCTGCTTCGTCAAAAATGTAAACTGATTTTCCGGTCGAGCAACATTCCGAAATCATTGAAACTGAATCACCGGTAATCACAAAAAAATCTGCCGCACTAAGAATTGCAAAATAAGGATTTTTTTCTTTCACCTCTTCCCAATCGAAAAACTGAAAATCTCCTGAAAGGCTTGATTTCAGAGCCTTGTTAAGCTCTTCATCGGTTCTTCGGCTATTTAAAATCAACAGAGTTGCATTCATTTTTTTTGCTAAATCTGAAGAAATTTTTGCTAATTTTTTTGCCGACTCTGCCGTAAATTTTGTTTTTTTTGACGAGCCTCCAACGAGCAAAGCAATTTTGGTTTTGGTAATTTTTTTCAGCTCAGGAAATTTTTCCGATTCACTTTCGAGTCTCTTTTCATCTACGCGCGAGAGCGCTCCAATTGTTGTGATTAGGTTTGGAAATTTTTCTTCACTCACTTCGTCATGCTTCGGCAAAATCACGAAATCAAATTTTTTAAAATCTAAATTTGGATTCATTATTTGAATTATTTTTGTCTGATTTTTTGACTGCTTTTTTAAATTAAGCGCAATTGGCGCAGATCTTCTTCCGGCAGAAATGACAAGGCTTGATAAGTGTTCAAGCTCAAGAATTTTCTTTTTAGAATCATTGGTTAGTCGCAGCAAAGAACTGCTAAAAAAAATATTTGGCAAAGAAGACAAAAATCCGTAATCAAGATTAATTATTTTGTAGGAAATGCCAATTTCTTCAGCGAGTCCAATTGCTTGCGCGGCAGTTCCTGGTCTTTTGTCAGCCAAGATCAAAATCTCATTTTGTATTTTTTTGTCGGTGGTTTCCATCTGCCTTAAGGCCTTAATTTGATTGGTTTAAAAGGGTGATCTCTGAGATTGTTTACCCGGGTAAACAATCTTACTTTAGCGCTAGTTTTTGACGTAAAATTTTCTCAACATCCGGCGAAATAAATTTTGAAACATTGCCTCCGAGTCGCGCCACTTCTTTAACCAGGCGCGAAGCAATGAAATGATTTGATTCAGAAGCGGGAAGAAAAATTGTCTGAATTTTTGGATTGAGTTGTGAGTTCATTCCAAACATTTGGAATTCAAATTCAAAATCAGAAACAGCGCGAAGGCCACGCACAATTGCTTTTGCGCCTTTCTTCTCCGCAAAATCAACAAGCAAACCTTCAAATTTTTCGATGGAAATATTTTTGATCTGAGATTTTTTTACCTCGAGCTCGATCATCTCGAGACGCTCATCCAGCGTGAATAGAGGGCTCTTGTAATTGTCCTTGGCTGCCGCGACAATTAAATGATCAAACAAATCTGCAGCCCGACGAATAATGTCGAGGTGACCAAAAGTAATTGGGTCGAAAGTTCCAGGATAAATCGCGATTTTCATTTGAATCAGAAGTGTAATTAAACCAAGTCTAGCTTCGCATGCGCATCTCAATTTTAGCAATTGGAAAGTTCGAAAACTCTCCACAACAAACCCTCTTTCTTGATTACGCAAAACGTCTGAAGTGGAAAATTGAACTCAAAGAATTCGAGCTAAGAAATGCTAAAAATCTTGCAGTTCCACAAATTAAAGAAGGGGAAGGAAGGCTTATTTTACAGGCGCTGCGGCCATCAACAAAATTAATTGCGCTCGACGAAAATGGTCAGGAATTTTCGAGTCAAAATTTTTCAAAACTAATTTCTAACTTTGGTCTGCGCGGAGAATCTGATTTAACTTTTGTGCTTGGTGGCGCCAATGGAATAGCTCCGGAGATTCTACAAAAATCTTCGCTAAAACTTTCTTTAGGCAAAATGACTTTGCCACATTTGCTCGCGCGAGTAATTTTAATCGAACAAATTTACCGCGCCGAGACCATTATTTCTGGGCACCCGTATCACCGAGAGTAATTTTCATTTCAGAAGCGCCCTCGCCTTCAGCAGAAATTTTTGCTTCGTAACTACGAATGTAACAAAGCGCGTTTTTCTTTTCTTCGCAGTAGTAAATTGTGCCTTGCAGTAAGTATTTTTTGTCCGAGAGCATTTTTGGTAATTTTATTGCTTTTTCCCTCACCGCATTCCAATCAAAACTCGCAACCAAATCGGCTTTTTTACTACCTGTCAGCTCAAGCAGGTTAATGAAGCTAGGGCCTTCTTCATTGATCTTCCAGCCAGCTTGCAAATCAATTTTGAGTGGAATTTCTTCGTTACGTTTAACAATTAATTTCTTCAGCGTTTGCAGATTTGGTAAATATTCCAAGAAGCCTTCTTTTGGTAATTTTAATGGCGGCATTACGTCTAAAATTTCCACGTTCAAATTGCCGCGATTAATCGACAAGATGCGGTTATTGTTAGAATCAACTAGGTAGAAACGATCAAGCACGGCAACAATTCCCTCTGGTTCGTCGAGCTGAATTTTAATGCCGGTGAAGTTGTGCAATTTTTTGCTGGCGAAATCGAATTTACGAATTTTGTGATTGTAGCTGTCGACAATATAAGCGCCGGTGTCGTCAACTAAAAGGCCTAGAGGATGTTGAAGATCAGAGTTGAGCAAGGTCTTAACTTCTCCATTCTGATCAACTACGCGAAACGAAGAATTAAAAGCGTCAATAAAATAAAGCTTGCCGCCAAAAGCTGAGAGATCCGCAGTTTGTGCAAGATCAGATGCAAGCGCAGCAACAGTTTGATTCTTTAGGTTGTAGGTAAGAATTTGATTACTACCTGCATTGGCAATCGCGATCGTGTTTTTGTTGGGAAAAAATTCAAGATCACTTGGGAATGAAAGATTGACATCTTTGGCTTCCAAAATGGATTCAATCACCCGCCCTTTAACTCCAGAGCCAATAAGGGTTTCTACGGTTCCTTCTTTAAAATTAACTACGCGTAGAGCGTTATTTCCAGAGTCAGCAACGTAGAGATTATTTCCGTCAAAAAGTAATCCGTGTGGATCGCTAAAAGCAGCAACTTCAAAATTTCCGTCGATAAATCCATCTTTGCCAGAACCAATTTTAACAATGATGTCGCCCGTCAATGAAGAAACGATAATATTATTTTGAGCACTATTCGCGATGAAAAATACTGGGAGGTGACGCGATTTGTAAGAAAAATTTGCCGCGTATTCGATTTTGGTTGGAAAGCTTAAAACATTGCCAATCGTATTGTAACGCTCGAGCAAAACTGGCAGAGGCTCACGAGTGATTTTATTTTGGTATTTTGTCAGTAGTTTTTTGACGTCGATTTTAATCTGATCTAGCTCATCTGGGCCAGAATAGAGTTTTTCTAGATTACCATTCGGGCCAATAAGTGCAAAGCTCGGCCAGGCTTTAACTTTAAAATCATTCCAAATTTTTAATTGAGGATCATTAACAACGGGAAAGTTAATGCCGTATTTAAGCACTGCCTTCTTGACTGCAGAGCTATTTGAATCATTGGTAGAATGGGCAGAATGAACACCAATTACGAGTAATTTACTGCCGAAACGCTCTTCAAATTTTTTAATTTCTGGCAGGGCTTGGACACAGGTAACGCAAGAGTAAGTCCAAAAATCGAGGAGTATTACGCGACCCTTAAAATCATCGAGCGCAAGTGGGCGCGAGACATTGAACCACTCTTGATTTGGTTGAGCAGCCAATTTGGCAATATCAGAATTTTTAAAATTCGTAAAAGTGAAGAGACGCGCAAACAGCGTAAAAACAATCCACAAGACAACTATTGTCGTAGCAATGAGGAGGAGGAGAGACTTATCTTTGTGACTTAGTTGCATTGGAAAATTATGCAGGGGAATAAAAAGCGCCTCCTTGTCAAAAGGCTTGAACTGAGTGACTCTTGAGCATTACCTCAAGAGTCACTCGAAGCCTTAATGAACTTCAAGGATGACGGAATCGTTAGAAAACGATTTCACCATTTCTTGCCTTTTTTCTTCTGGCAACACTTTCATCAACTCTTCTTTTAATTTTTTCTGAAGGTTTTTCGAAAGCTTTTCTTCTTCTGGCCTCTTTAACGACGCCTTCTCTTTGAGATTTTTTTCTAAAAGTACGAATCGCCATTTCGAGATTTGACTTGCCGTGAACTGAAACTTCCATTTTAATTTACCCCCTTTTGGTCTATGCTAAAAATTAATTAAACTTGCGGATCGATCCAAGAGATGTTGCCATCTTTTCTGTGATAAACCACGTTTATACGCTTATTCTTACTGTTCATGAAGACCAGAGCTGGAAGGTTTGCCAGATCCATTTTCATAATTGCCTCATCAATCGAAAGCTCTTCGATTTCAGTGGTTTTTTCAGCAACAATTTTGTGTGACTCATCGATTTTTTCTTCAACTTCTTCGCTTTCCATTTCGGCGAATACATCGTAATTCAGCGGAGGAAGCACGTATTTAGTAGCATCAAGAGCTTTGTAATTTGGCTCAAGTGATTTTAATCCTGCGCCGTAACGACGGTAATTTTTAATTTTACGCTTGTAGCGACTCAACTGCCTTGCTGTGCGTTCGCAAGCTTCATTGAATGCTCCGTAAGCATCTCCAGCCTCGCCGTCAGACTTGACTACGATCCCACCTTTAACACCTTCATTTACAACCAAGGTTACTTTAAAAATGTGACCATCTTTGGCAAAATGCACTTCAGCACTTACCGCGTGATCAAAATATTTTTTAACCGCTTTAGTTAAATTTTCTTCGACATATTGAGTCAGTGATTGACCAACATCTGTATGTGCTCCAATTACGCGTATTTGCATATTTTAACTAGTTTGAAATTTGATCGATTACGTATTGGAGAATTCCGCCACTTTTGAAATATTCAACTTCATTACTGGTGTCGATGCCGCAAACTAATGTGACTTCACGTTTAGAGCCGTCTGATTTAGTGATGATGCAAAGTATGTCTTGCTTTGGATGGATGCTAGAAGTGACTCCTAAGACATCAATTACTTCGTCACCTGTTAAGCCAAGGGTTTTACGACTTTCACCCGCTTTGAAAATCAGGGGTAGAACGCCCATTCCGATTAAATTTGAACGATGAATTCTTTCGAAACTTTCGGCGACTACAGCTTTGACTCCAAGCAAAAATGTGCCTTTTGCTGCCCAGTCACGCGAAGAACCAGTGCCGTATTCCTTACCAGCAAAAATCACCAAAGAAGTATTTTTTTCTTTGAAGGACATTGCTGCATCGTAAATTGAAACCACTTCTCCTTGAGAATCTTTAGTGAAGCCTCCTTCCTTAACTCCGCCTAGCATTTCATTTTTGATACGAATATTGGCGAAAGTGCCACGCATCATTATTTCGTGATTGCCGCGACGCGCTCCGTAAGAGTTAAAATCTTTTTTCTCTACTCCTTTGGCGCTCAAGTAAGCAGAGGCTGGAGAAGTAGCAGAAATATTTCCTGCGGGCGAAATGTGGTCTGTGGTGATTGAGTCTCCAAAAATTGCCAGAACTCGCGCCGCCTTAATTTCAGTGGCGTTGTCACGATTTAAATCGTCAAAGAAATTTGGCAAACGGATGTAAGTACTTTTTTCATTCCAGGCGTAAGTGTCGGATTGCTCAACCTGAATGCGCTGCCAATCCTCTCCGCCACTAAATAGATCAGAATATTTTTTGCCAAAAGTGTTGCGATGTAGATGCTTTTTTTCGATTTCGTTAATTTCTTCTTTGCTTGGCCAAATGTCTTTTAAGAAAACTTTTTCGCCTTTCATGTCAGTGCCAATCGGATCTTGCGCAAGGTTGATTTTTAAAGTTCCAGCTAAGGCGTAAGCAACTACTAATGGCGGAGAAGCGAGGTAATTAGCTTTCACTAAAGGATGGACGCGGCCTTCAAAATTGCGGTTTCCTGAGAGAACAGCGCCAACCACAAGATTCTTATTTTTTACAGCTTCTTCGATTTGCGGATGAAGAGGTCCGGAGTTACCAATGCAGGTTGTGCAACCGTAACCAACTACATTAAAACCAAGTTGATCAAGGTAATTTTGCAATCCCGACTCGGTTAAATATTCAGTAACTACTTGCGATCCTGGAGCCAATGAAGTTTTGACATGACCCTTAACTTTCAAACCTCTTTCCACAGCCTTCTTTGCTAGCAATCCCGCGGCCATTAAAACAGAAGGATTGGAAGTGTTGGTGCAAGAAGTAATTGCAGCAATCACCACATCTCCGTCAGCTAAATCAGTATTTAGCTCAGGGATTAAAAATTTATTTTCGTGAATCGGCAAACCGAGCTCTTTTTGAAAAGCATTGTAAGAGTCAAAAACATCTTCCAAAAACACTTTATCCTGTGGACGTTTTGGGCCGGCCAAACTTGGGCGGACGCTTGAAATATCTAGCTCAACTACCTCACTAAAAGTAGGAGAATAATTTTTGTAATCCTCAACAAAAACGCCCTGCTCTCTTGCGTATTCTTGTGCGAGCGCAACTATTTCTTCTTTGCGAGAAGTAAGGCGCATGTAATCGATTGTTGTGTTGTCGATTGGGAAGAGGCCGCAAGTTGCGCCATATTCTGGAGCCATATTTGCTATTGTTGCACGATCAGCGAGAGAAAGAGTCGCAATAGCTTCACCAAAAAATTCTACGAACTTTCCTACTACGCCTTTTTTGCGCAGAATTTGTGTGATGGTCAAAACCAAATCGGTTGCAGTAATATTTGACTGTAATTTGCCCGTAAGTTTGAAACCGATTACTTCTGGAATAAGCATTGAAACTGGTTGGCCAAGCATTGCCGCTTCTGCTTCAATTCCACCAACGCCCCAACCAAGAACACCAAGGCCGTTAATCATTGTGGTGTGACTGTCAGTGCCGACAACGGTGTCGAAGTAAGCCAAACATTCTTTTCTGCCTCCTGAAGTCCAAGCAACATGCGCCAAATTTTCTAAATTAACTTGGTGACAAATTCCCATTCCTGGCGGAACAACGCGGAAATTATCGAAGGATTTTTGCGCCCATTTTAGGAATTCGTAACGCTCAAAATTTCTTTCGAATTCAAGGTCAACATTTTGCTTGAGAGAATTTTTATCGCCGGCGAAATCTACTTGTACTGAGTGGTCAATTACTAAATCAACTGCAACTAAAGGATTAATTTTTTTTGGATCTTTGCCCATTTTTTTTACTGCATCTCGCATCGCCGCCAAATCAACTACAGCAGGAACTCCGGTAAAATCCTGCATTAAAACTCGTGCTGGAGAAAAGGCGATTTCAATTCTTTTTTCTGAATTTTTTACTGAGTCTATTACCGCCAAAAGGTGCTCTTCTCTGACCACCTCTCCATCGAAATTTCTGACTAAATTTTCGAGTAAAATTTTTAAGCTGAAGGGCAATTTTGAAATATCGCGATTCAGTTTTTTTGCCGCTTGCGGCAGAGAGAAGAAATTAAACTTTCTAACCGCGAGATCGATTACGGAAGTTTCAATAAAGTTAGACATTTTAGTCAGAGTTAGTTGCGGAAATTAACCAGTTTGGATTGGCTGAAGTGACATCGCGTTTGAATGTCCAGATATCAGTTACTTCGCTAATTTCATCTTTTCTACCAGTAACAATATTTCCGTCTTTATCTACGACGTAGTTGATTTGTTTTGAGACAAATTTAACCACAATAGAAGCTGTATTTTCCAAGATTACTGCGGAAAGAATTTTAACTTCTTTGATTGAAATTAGGTTGGTCGTAATTGTTTTTTCTTCGGCTTTGCGCTTATTTATCACCGCTTCAAATCCGGTAAAAATATTTTCAGCGAGCAAAAATTTTAATGTTGCTGAATCTCCGCTAACAAAGGCTTTAAGCACCATTTCAAAAGCATATTTTGCCCCAGAAACAAAAAATTCTGCGGTGATGTTGCAGAGCTGTAAAATAGAAATGAGATTTTCTTTTGTAGAGCTGTCTAGCTCGGCTAAAATTTTTTCTTCTTCTTTATTTTCTAGTGAAGTAGAGCTCGAACCAACAATTTTTTCATTGGCAACTTTTTCCTGTTGCTTCACTTGTGCGACGATTTGTTCCTGCACTGAACGCATCTGCGCTAGCTTCTCTTCAATTTGTTTTTTTTCTTCTTCATCAATTTTTCCGAACTGTTTGCTGAGTTTAAAAAAAATAAAAAAAGCCAGAGCTGCGAAGAAAAGAATATCCATGAATTTATAATAACTGTGTGTCTCTCGATCGAAACCGAGAGACATGGGGCAAGCGACGGGGATCGAACCCGCGACCTCCAGAACCACAACCTGGCGCTCTAACCAACTGAGCTACGCCTGCCAAAAGATTTACAACAAAAACCCTCTCAAATGCCGAGATGTGTTGAAGTTGCGATGAAATTATTTTCGCATCTCACGTTGTCAAGGAAGGCTCTTATAATTTTTGAATCGCAAAAACGTCGAAATCTTTTTCGTCTTTAAGCTTCTGAATCGAGTCAACAAAACATTTCGCTGCAGAAATTGTAGTGATGTAGAAAACACGATTCATCAAAGCCGCGCGGCGCATGCCAAAGCTGCGAATGGCAGACTCAGATCCGAAACTAGTATTAATCACCACATCGATTTTTTTCTCTTTGATTAAATCGATTACGGTATAGCCAGAATCTTGCTCTTTGTTAGCCGTTTTAACATTTTTGATTCCATTTTCAGTCAGGAATGATGCGGTTCCAGAGGTTGCATAAATTCCAAATTCTTTCTTCTGAAATTTCTTAATGATTTGAACAAGCTCAGAATTTTTGCTTTGCGGCTCTACAGAAATCAGCACATTACCTTTAGAAATTTTGAATTTATTTCCTGCGGCAAGTTGTGATTTAAAGAATGCTAGTTCAAAAGTTTTGTCGATTCCCATCACTTCACCAGTCGATTTCATTTCCGGCCCGAGTAAAGTATCCACGTTAGCAAAGCGGGCAAATGGCAAAACAACTTCTTTTACTGCGAAGTAATCTTTGCTGTAATTTTTTGCCTTTTCCAATTTGAATTCAGAAAGTTTTTTACCGACCATCAAAAGCGAGGCGATGTTAGCGATGTTGATGCCTGTAGCTTTTGCAACGAATGGAACAGTTCGTGAAGCGCGCGGGTTTACTTCGATGATGTAGAGTTTTTCTGCTTTCACTGCGAATTGCACATTCATCAAACCAACAACATCAATAGCTCGTGCGAGCTTGATTGTTGCAGCCTTAACCTCGGCAATCATTTTTTCTGAAAGCGAATAAGGAGGAAGTGAGCAAGCAGAATCACCAGAGTGAATTCCTGCCTCTTCGATGTGCTGCATGATGCCGGCAACAAAAACATCTTTACCATCGCAAAGTGCGTCAACGTCGATCTCAACTGCATCATCCAAAAATTTATCGACCAAAATTGGGCCATCTAAAATGAAACGTCCGTGAACTTTAATGTATTTGTCGAGATTGGTTTTGTTGTAAATAATTTCCATTGCACGACCGCCAAGAACGTTACTTGGACGAAGCACCACCGGATAACCTACTTTTTTCACCGCACCTTCAATTTCAGAAAGTTTGTGGCAAATTGTATTTTCTGGCTGCACCAAATTAATTTCTTGAAGAAGTCTTTGGAAACGCTCGCGATCTTCAGCGAGATCAATTTTATCATAGCTGGTGCCAATGATTGGAATGCCTGCGGCGTTAAGATGACGCGCAAGTTTAAGCGCAGTTTGTCCGCCAAATTGCACAATCACGCCAACTAATTTTCCATTAGTTTGCTCTTTACGAATAACTTCAATGACGTGTTCTGGGGTCATTGGCTCGAAATAGAGACGATCAGAAGTATCGTAATCTGTTGAAACGGTTTCTGGATTACAGTTAATCATGATCGTTTCGTAACCAGCTTCCGACAGCGTCATCGCAGCATGAACACAGGCGTAATCAAACTCGATTCCCTGCCCGATTCGATTTGGACCACCACCCAAAATAACCACTTTTTTCTTGTTGGTCGGATTCGATTCGCATTCTGGTTCATTGATGCCATCGCCTTCGTAACAAGAATACATGTAAGGTGTCGCCGACTCAAATTCTGCTGAGCAAGTGTCTACGGTTTTGTAAACTGGATGCACATTTAATTTCTCACGCAATTTGCGAATGTCGGCAGTTTTTTTCTTAGTTAATTCAGCAATTCTTTCATCAGAAAATCCGAGTTTTTTCAGCTGTAAAATTCCAAATTTATCTTTCGGCAAACCTTTTTTAATCAGCGCAGATTCTGCGTCGATTATCTTTTTAATTTCGCGCACGAACCACGGATCGAAGCTGGTAATTTTGCAAATTTCTTCGACAGAAATTTTGTAACGCAATGCCTGAGCGATACGAAGTACGCGGTCTGGCACTAAATCTGACAAAGATTTTTTGATCACTTTTTGATTTTGTGCCAAAGTATTTTTTTCAGCAAAACCATCTATTGGCGGCGCGTTAAATCCGGTTAAGCCAATCTCAAGAGAACATAAAGCTTTTTGCATTGATTCCGCAAAATTGCGCCCCATTGCCATTGCTTCACCAACTGAACGCATAGCACTTGAAAGAGTTGGCTTTGATTCGTTAAATTTTTCGAAAGTGAAGCGAGGAATTTTCGTTACAACATAATCGATTGTTGGTTCGAATGAAGCGGGAGTAACTTTAGTGATGTCATTTTGAATTTCGTCAAGCGTGTATCCAACTGCTAATTTCGCGGCAATTTTGGCGATTGGGAATCCAGTCGCTTTTGAAGCAAGTGCCGAAGAGCGCGACACGCGTGGGTTCATCTCGATTACAACTAAACGGCCATCTTTTGGATTGACGGCGAATTGTACGTTTGAACCACCAGTTTCAACTCCAATCTCACGTAAGACCGCAATTGAAGCGTTACGCATTTTTTGATATTCTTTGTCAGTCAAAGTTAATGCCGGCGCAACGGTGATTGAATCACCAGTATGAACCCCCATCGGATCAACGTTTTCAATAGAGCAAACAATGATCGCGTTGTCTTTACGATCGCGGATTACTTCCATCTCATATTCTTTCCAACCAAGAAGTGATTCATCAATTAGCACTTCATGCGTCGGAGAGATGTCGAGTCCGTAAGCCACGATTTCTTTAAATTCTTCTACTGTGTTAGCAATGCCGCCGCCAGATCCGCCAAGGGTAAAGGAAGGACGAATAATTGCCGGCAGACCAACTTTTTTCAGCGCCTTCATCGCATCTTCCATTGAATCAACGACGGTATTTCTCGCCACTTCGAGACCAATTTTGGCCATTGCGACGTTGAATTTTTTTCTATCTTCAGCTTTCTCGATCGCCTCTGGATCTGCACCAAGCATTTTCACGCCATATTTTTTGAGCACGCCATTTTTATGCAAAGCCAGTGCACAGTTAAGCGCAGTTTGTCCACCAACCGTTGGTAAAACTGCTTCCGGCCTTTCTTTGGCAATAATTTTTTCAACTGCTTCGGAAGTAATTGGCTCGATGTAAGTCGCATCAGCCATTTTGTGATCAGTCATGATCGTGGCAGGATTTGAGTTCACTAAAATAACTCGGTAACCCTCTTCCTTCAAGACTTTACAGGCTTGCGTTCCGGAATAATCAAATTCGCAAGCTTGCCCGATGACGATCGGACCAGAGCCGATTACTAGAATTGATTTAACGTTTATTTTTGGCATTTTTTTTACATTTCATCATTGCAAAGAAAGTAGCTAAGCGGCGATCCATTTACTCTGAATTTCTTCGCTACTCTCACAATGACGGTTTTTAGATTTTTGATTTTTTAATCAGTTCAATGAATTGCTTAAAAAGATATCTGCTATCATGTGGCCCAGGAGAGCTTTCCGGATGATATTGCACAGAAAAAGCTGGAGAATTTTTAAGGCGAATCCCTTCAATTGTTTTGTCAAAAAGTGAAATATGAGTCACCTCAACATTGGCTAAAATTTCTTGAGGAATTTTTTTATCCGAGACACAGAAGCCGTGATTTTGACTGGTGATTTCAACCACGCCGGTCAGTAAATTTTTTACTGGATGATTAGCGCCGCGATGACCTTGAAACATCTTTATCGTCTTAAGCCCCGCCGCAATCGAGAGCAGTTGATGCCCCATACAAATTCCAAAAATTGGTAATTTATTTTCAAGAATTTTTTTGATTACTGGCACCGCGTATTTTCCAGTCGCTTCAGGATCTCCGGGCCCGTTAGACAAAAATACTCCATCCGGTTTGTGCTTCATGATTTCCGCAAAAGATGATTTTGCCGTCAGAACAACAACCTTAAAACCGTGATCTGCGAGGCAATTTAAAATATTTTCTTTCACTCCATAATCGATCACTACGGCTTTGTAGCCGTGAGAAAATTTTTGCGTTTCAATCTTGGCGAAAGGAATGGTTTTTGTTTTCCAGGCGTAGGATTTTTTTGTTGAGACAGTTGAGCAAAGCTCTGCACCACTTAAGTTGGGAAGTTTTTTAATTTTATCTGCGAGTTTTTTTGTATCGATTTCTTTGCCTTCGGGGAAGTAAGAAATGATCACATTTCCTGCGCCTTTTGTTCTGATGTGACGCGTGATTGCCCTGGTATCAACGCCACAAATTCCAATTAGTTTATTTTTTACTAACCAAGAATTTAGTGAACCTTTGCTGCGAAAATTTGAATCAAGAGTGATGTCTTCACGAACTACTAAACCGCGAGCAAAAACTTTTTGTGCTTCAGCATCATCAATGTTGCAACCAACGTTACCAATATGCGGAAAAGTGAAATTAATGATTTGCCCAGCGTAAGATGGGTCGGTTAAAATTTCTTGGTAGCCGGTGATTGAGGTATTAAAACAGATTTCTCCGATTGCCTCACCTTTCTTGCCGATTCCTTTACCCAAAAAAAAACTGCCATCTGCAAAGCAGAGGACAGTGTTTAGATTCTTATTAGATTTGATCTTCATTTTAAGAGTTTGAATGAGCCACCCTGAGCTTTTCTAAGGGTGGCATTTGAGGCCATGCTTCAAGAAGCTAAAGCATGACCTCAATTAAATTAGTTATTGTAATACATTTCGAATTCCACCGGATGTGGCATTTGTTCGTAACGCTCAACTTCTTTCATTTTCAAGGAGATGTAAGCGTCAATTTGATCATTGGTGAAAACGTTGCCGGCAAGCAAGAATTCACGATCTTTATCGAGTGCAATTAGTGCGTCACGAAGCGAACGAGAAACTGTTGGAATCTTCTTCAATTCTTTTTCTGGAAGATGATAAAGATCTTTGTTTCTTGGTTCACCTGGGTGAATTTTATTCTTCACTCCATCAAGTCCGGCCATAAGTAGAGCGGCACAAGTTAAGTAAGGATTAGATGCAGGATCTGGAAAGCGAGTTTCAATTCTGCGCGCTTTTTCGTTAGTAACGTGCGGGATGCGAATTGAAGCTGAACGATTTTTTGCTGAGTAAGCCAAAAGAACCGGGGCTTCATAACCAGGAACCAAGCGCTTGTAGCTGTTTGTTGTAGCGTTAGAAAAAGCGTTGATTGCTTTCGCATGCTTGATGATTCCGCCAATGTAAAACAAAGCTAATTCTGACAAATTCGCGTGATCATTTCCTTGGAAAAGATTTTCACCATTTCTCCAGATTGATTGATGAACGTGCATTCCAGAGCCGTTATCAGCGAAGATTGGCTTTGGCATGAAGGTCGCAGTTTTGCCATAAGCCTGGCAAACATTGTGAACAACATATTTGAATTTTTGAATATTGTCTGCAGTGCTCGTTAGGGTGTCATATTTGAAACCGATTTCGAATTGCGAATTCGCAACTTCATGATGATGCAATAGCGGAGTTAGACCAACTGCGCGCATGGTTTCAACAATTTCAGAACGAAGATCTTGCCCAGAATCAAGAGGGGTTGAATCGAAATAAGCGCCTTTGATTTGAGATCTGCGACCAAGATTTCCACCTTCAATTACTTTGCCTGAATTGTGCGGAGATTCTTCAGAGTCAATTGAGTAGGAATTTCCGTGAGTACCAACTTGGTAACGAACATCGTCAAATACAAAAAATTCTGGTTCTGGACCAAAATAAGCGACATCGCCAATTCCGCTTTCTCGCAAATATTCTTCAGCTTTTTTTGCAGTGTTACGTGGATCGCGATCGTAGCGAGAATTAGTTGTTGGCTCGAAAACATCACAGATCAAAACAAGAGTTGAATGAGTTGTGAATGGATCAAGAAATGCAGAATCAAGTTGTGGTAACATGATCATGTCTGACTCGTTAATTTCTTTCCAAGCCCCTACTGATGAACCGTCGAAAGCGACTCCTTTAACTAGCTCTTCTTCACCAACTGCATCTGCGCAGTGAGAAATATGTAGCCATTTACCAGAAAAATCAGAGAAGCGAAAATCAACAAATTTAATGTCGTCATTCTTAATTCTTTCGAGAATGGCTGAAGCCTTTGCAGAATCTGTTGCAGACGAAAAAGCCTCAGGGGGGAAAGTTTTTGCTTTACTCATGATTTAAAACCTAAAAATATTTGGAGAGACGTTGGGGAGAAAGACACAACTAAACAACATACCCCGACATATTTTCCGGGCACATTTTCAGTTGCACTCGGGAAAGTTAAATTAAAATTACCTCGCGTAAAATCAAAACAATAATGAACAAAAAAACTAAAAAAATTTTAATCGGCTCGGCCGTTGCTTTCGTAATTTTTTTTGGCGCGATGTTTACCGTCGATCAAAGACAACAGGTTCTGATTTTACAATTTGGCGAGCCAATTCGCACCATTAAAAGCCCGGGCATTAAGTTTAAGATTCCACTGCTGCAAGATGCGGTTTTCTTCGACAAGCGTATTATTGATTTAAGTATCGCCGAACAAGAAGTTATCGCTTCCGACCAGAAGCGCCTTATCATCACTGCCTTTGCGAAATATCAAATTATCGATCCGCTAAAATTTTACACGACAGTTGGAAATAATTACGGACTTTCAAGCAAGCTATCTGGGATTCTCGATTCAAGCCTACGTCAAGTAATTGGTGAAGTTACTTTGAGCGAATTACTCACTGAAAATCGCGGCGATGTAATGAAAAAAATTAAAGAAGTAGTCAGCACATCTTCAGAAATTTTCGGCATTAAAATAGTTGATGTGCGCGTTATGCGCGCTGACTTACCGAAAGAAAATTCTGACGCAATTTACGCTCGCATGCAAACCGCACGCGAAAAAGAAGCTCGCGAAATCAGAGCTAATGGCGCGGAAGAAGCGCAAAAAATTCGTGCCGAAGCTGACAAAGAAAAAACAATCATCCTTGCCGAGGCTAAGAAGGGATCAGATTTAACGCGAGGAAATGGCGAAGCAGAAGCGATAAAAATCTACGCCTCATCTTTTGGACGCGATCCAGAATTTGCTGATTTTTACCGCTCGATGATCGCTTACAAAACTGCTTTCCAGCCAGAAAAAACTAAAATGATCATTTCGCCAGACAGCGAATTTTTTAAATATTTTAACAGCGCTAAATAACCGGGTGATCCTAACGCTTTATTGCAGGGAGCTAAGCGAGTAGCAAATCCAAAATGACAATGGAATTGCCTCGTTGCGCTCGCAATGACAAGGTTAGTTTTGCAGAAAAAAGACCCCCTTTAAGAACTAAATTTATGAAAAAATTTACCTTAGCCTTAAGTTTATTTTTATTCTCTTTACAAGCGTTCGCTGAAAATAAAAAAGTGACAGAAGTTCCGCCTAAGCCAGTTGCGATGGCTAGTTTTGCTGATGTCGTTGAAGATTTAATCCCAAGCGTTGTTAATATTTCTACAACTCAAGAAGTGCACACCGGCAATGTGACTGTTGATCAAATCGTTCTTGGTGAATTACCAAAAACTCCACTCTTCGATGATTTACGTAAACAGCTCGAGGAGCAGTTTCGCAGCAATGGTTCAAAGAAAAAAATCTCTTCAATCGGTTCAGGTTTTATCGTTTCAAAAGATGGCTTTGTCGTCACTAACAATCACGTAATTGAAGAAGCTGATGAAATTACAGTGGGGCTTGATGATGGCTCAAAACACAAAGCTAAAGTGATTGGTGTCGACAAAAAAACCGACATTGCTCTGCTTAAAATTAATCCCGAAAAAGAATTGAAAGCAGTAAAATTTGGCGACTCAACCAAGGCAAGAATCGGTGATTGGACAATCGTAGTCGGCAATCCTTACGGCCTTGGCGGATCAGTTTCTGTCGGCATCGTTTCAGCTCGTGGGCGCGACATTAATAATGGCCAAAGCGATGATTTTATTCAAACTGATGCGGCGATAAATAAAGGAAATTCCGGTGGCCCAATGTTTAACAGCAAGGGTGAAGTAATCGGAATGAGCACTGCAATTTTCTCGCCTTCTGGTGGTAATGTTGGCATTGGCTTTGCCACTCCTTCTTCAAATGTTACGCAAGTAATCAGGCAGCTAAAAGAAAATGGCGAGGTTACGCGCGGCTGGATCGGAATCTCTGTGCAAGACGTTCCGGAAGACATCGCCGAGTCAATGAAATTAGAAAAAGCACGCGGCGCATTCGTTGTCGATATAGTTAAAGGCGGCCCAGCAGATAAGGCTGGAATTTTGCCGACCGACATCATTTTAAAATTTCATGATCAGGAAATTAATGAGATGAAGCTCTTACCAAAAACAGTTTCGCAATATCCGATCGGCAGCAGCGCAAAGGTTGTGGTGTGGCGTCAAGGCAAGAATAAAACTCTCAAGGTCAAAGTTGAAAAGATGCGCGCAGAGCCCATCAAAACTCCTGAGTCAAAAGTTTTGGAAAAGAAACAAGCTCTTAAGCCCTCTGGGCAGCTTCTCGGGCTCGGCCTTGCCGAATTCAAAAGCAAAATCAAAAAAGATAAAAACGAGTTAAATATTGAAGGAATCCTCGTTGTCGAAATTAATCCAAAATCAGAAGCAGCAGAAAAGGGAATCTTGGTTGGAGACATGATTATCTCGGCTAATCAAATACCGGTTAAGTCGATTGATCATCTCAAGGAAATAATCGAAGAAACTGCAAAAACTACTAAAAAACTTTTCGTTTTTGCGAAGCGCGGCGACTCTAATTACGCGCTTGTGCTAAATATCGGAAATTAAAAATTGGAGTAACTTCTGTTCGAGATAGGTCGAGAATAAGCAAGATTCTAAGGCAAATTTTCTTGGTCTCGACTTCGCTCGACCGACAAAAATTTATTCCCGCTCCACTTCCACAATCTTTCTCGAGATTCGCAGCGCTGATAAAATATCTTCCAGGTGATCTAAACTTTTCACCTCCAAATCAATCGCCATTTCAAAAACATCCGCTGAACGATTGGTAGTTCTGATGTGAGTAATGTTAACCTGCTTCTTGGCAATAATACTGGTAACGTCAGCAACTCCGCCACTTTTATTTTCAACAACAACTCTGATTCTGCAGGCGTAAAGCTCGTCGCCAATTTCATCTTCACTCTTCCAGCAAACATCGAGAATGCGCTGCGGCAGAAGCACAAGGCTTTTTAGATTGTGACAGATTTGACTGTGAATCGTCACGCCAGTTCCGGTGTTAATGATGCCAATAATTGGATCGCCCGGAATCGGGTTGCAGCAGGCGGCGTAACGCATCGCCATGCCAGAAACTAATCCTTCGATCGCGAGTGAATAATCTAATTTTCTTTGTTTTTCTTCGAGATTTTTTGCTTCGTAGTTTTTTGACTTACTTAGTTTATTTTCTTCGTGAAAATCTGGGTAAATTGCCTTCACCACATCTTGACGCAAAACCACGCCCTCCGCTACTTTAACGCATAAATCAGCAACAGATTTTTTCTGAAAATTTACTAAAATTTTTTCTAAAATCTTGTCGCTTATTTCAAGATTTCTTGCTGCAAAAAATTTATTTAAAATCGTTCGACCGAGCACCTGATATTCATCAAATTTTTCGCTACGAATAAAATGTTTAATCGCTGAACGCGCCTTAGAAGTTTTAGCAAATTGCAGCCAATTCGGCGAAGGCTTGGCATTTTTTGAAGTAAAAATTTCAACTTGATCACCGTTCTCAAGCCTTTGTCTGAGAGGCGCGATCGCAGCATTTATTTTTGCCGAAATGCATCCGTTACCAATTCCAGAATGCACGGCGTAAGCAAAATCAATCACCGTCGCACCGAGCGGTAAATTAAAAATATCACCATTCGGGGTGAAGCAAAAAACTTCGTCTTTGTGCAGAGAAAGCTTGTAATCTTTCATTGCTTCAGCCGAAGTTTCGGCATTTTCAAAAAGGCTAATCAGCTCTCGAATCCAAAGATATTGGTCGTTCTCTTTGCCGGTTTTTAACACCGATCCTTTCGCAGTTTTTCCAAATTTTTCTTTGTACTGCCAATGCGCCGCGACCCCTAATTCCGCGATTTCATGCATGTTTCTGTCGCGAATTTGGATTTCAATTTTTTTGTTGAAGGGTCCAAGAATTGCAAGATGCATCGACTGATAGCCATTGTCTTTTGGTGTGCTAATATAGTCCCTGAAAGTACCTGGAATCATGTTGTAGCGCGAGTTGATAACCCCAAGAACGCGGTAACATTCGCCAATATTTTTCACCACAATGCGGAAGGCCATGATGTCGTGAAGATTATGGAAGCCGATATTTTGCTTCTTCATCTTCAGCCAAATCGAGTAAGGTTTTTTTTCACGACCAGAAATTTCATGTTCAACATTTTCTAAGCACAAAACGCGCGTGAGATCTTCGAGAATTTTGTCGGTAAGATTTTTATTTTTTTCGCGTATTTCGTTGAGCTTCTCAATTATCTGACTACGTGCTTCAAGATCTAAAATTTCAAAAGATAATTCTTCTAATTCATCCTTTATTTTATTGAGCCCGATACGTCCTGCCAGCTGCGCGTAAATTTCTAAACTCTCGCGCGCTTTCTTGGCTTTTTTCTCTTGCGACGGCACGTAAAACATCGTGCGCATATTATGCAAACGGTCGGCAAGCTTAACGATTAACACGCGAATATCTTCCGACATCGCCAAAGTTAATTTACGAAAACTTTCAGCAACGCGTTCGTTAGTTGGAACAGATTCAATCTTGCCAAGCTTGGTCACTCCATCAACAAGCTTAGCAATTTCTTCGCCAAATTCTTTTTCAATTTCTGCGAGAGTAACGTCGGTATCCTCAGCAACATCATGCAGCAGCGCGGTTACGATCGACTCTTGGTCAAGTTTGAGTTCAGTTAAAATTTCTGCGACGGCGACGGGATGAGAAAAATATGGATCGCCGGAATGACGCTTCTGACTGCCGTGAGAATCTTTAGCAAAGATGTAGGCTTTTTGGATAAGGGTTTCGTTGAGATTGGGGTGGTAAGAGCGAAGTTTGGTGATTAATTCGGGACAGGAGAGCATCTAAAAATAGTCACCCAAGCCTGTTAAAAAAACTCTTCAACAGGCTTGGTAAGACTAATCGTCAACTTGAATATTTTCGCTAACGAAAGTGTTGTCTTTCAGTTCGATGCTTGATTCAGCTTCTTCTCGAATGCTTTCAACAACTTCTTCGCTTGCTCCAACAACTTCAATGAGGCCGCGATTTCTAATGGTGCGAGTGATGCTTCTTTTAACAGCGTCGATGTCTATTAAATGTTCGGCGATTTCGCGAAGCGCAACTACCGCTGGCTTCTCGTTGCGATCAAGCGTTGTCGGCGCGCCAGACAAAATGCTTTTGGCACGATTGCTCGCAATTAAACAAAGTTCAAAACGATTTGGAACGACTGTAACGCAGTCTTCAACGGTAATTCTTGCCATTGCTTTGAAAGATTTTAGATTGGAAGGAAAGAGCTGCGCAACCTACATCAGCGCCACTTTTCAAATCAACTAAAAAAATGACAATTACAATTCACTCAGCTGACGATTTCGTTAAAATGCGCGTTGCTGGCCGCTTGGCCGCAGAAATTTTAGATTTCGTAAAACCTTTTATTCAAGACGGAACAACAACCGACGAGCTCAACAAACTTTGTCACAACAAAATTATCGCAAGTGGCGCAATCCCTGCCCCACTTAATTACAGAGGCTTTCCAAAATCAATTTGCACTTCGGTTAATCATGTTGTTTGCCACGGAATTCCAAGTGAAAAACCTCTGCGTGACGGCGATATTTTGAACGTTGACGTAACTGTGATTGTCGATGGCTGGCACGGCGATTCGAGCCGGATGTATTTCGTTGGCGAGCCTTCAATCAAAGCAAAAAGATTAGTGCAAGTTACCAGAGATTGCATGATGCTTGGTATCGACCAAGTGAAGCCCGGAGCGCGTTTAGGTGATATCGGTTACGCAATTCAAACTTATGCTGAGAAAAATGGATTTTCAGTTGTGCGTGATTATTGCGGCCATGGAATCGGTAAAATTTTTCACGCCGAGCCGAGCGTTTTGCACTACGGCAAAAAAGGAAATGGATTGTTTTTGGAAGAAGGAATGTTCTTTACCGTTGAGCCCATGATCAATGCTGGCAAGCATGAAACTATCTTGAGCAAGCATGACGGCTGGACAGTAACAACACGTGATAAATCACTTTCTGCGCAATTTGAGCACACAATTGGAGTGACAAAAAATGGTTTCGAGATTTTTACCGAAACGAATTGAATCAAGTTTTTTGTATAATGCGGGGAATTTTTAGTAGCGACTTGCATTAGGTTTTCTTTCTCTCTCACTGGTTACACGATCCTGCCATGAACTTTTATAATTATAACGCCCCATTGGTACAGTTATTAAATCTAGAAACTCTGCTGCAAGGCCTGGCGTATAATCGACTTTATTAGAAGTTCCAATCGCTGATTTGATTTTACCATCTGCTGCAAAAGTGAATTCCATCTTAAAGTTAGGACATTCAAAAGACATTTCTTTACCAACAGCATAATTTCCCTTCTTAAAAATCCCTGGCGACAAAGTGTTTTCTACATCATTCGGACGAGTGTTGCGAATTGTGAAAGTATTATCTTTCCATTTAGGGCCACCACTAGCGGAAGTATCATTTAATTCTTCATAAATCTTACTAACCAAATCGAATAGTCTTTTTTCAGCTTTGGCTCTTTCAGCATTTTCATTTTCTTTTTGTTTTTTTAATACCTGTCTTGTTTCCTCCTCTTCTCTCCGCATCGTATTTGTCTCAACTTCCTCCTTTCTAGCAACTCTTTTCCTTTGTAAGGTCTGAATTCTTGTCGCCGCTACTTCTTCTGCTTCTTTCGCTCTCGCATTCGCTGCTCTAAGCACCTCATTAATTGCAGCCTCAAATAACTGAATATCTTTTAAAGATTTAAGTTCCTCCCCATCTCCTATTTTTACTCTTTCTATTCTTTCTTCATCAAATGTGCAGCAGAGTTGTTTTTCTATATTTTCTTGTACTGCAAAAGTATATTTCCCTTCTTCTTCAAAGAAAGATTCTCCTTTGGGGAGTTTATTCTTCAATTTCTCAAGAGCATCTAAATTAGCTTTTATCTTATTAGAAGAGCTTGATCTTGCAGCATTTAATTCAACTAGAGATTCATCTAAACTCGTATTTAATTCATCGAGATTTTTTGAGGATAGTTCATTTATTCCATTCAGACAATACTCACGTCTTTCAGAATTGACTCGAAAAGAATAATTTAGTCCGCCATCTTTTTTTGTGATTTCTTTTGTTTTGAATTTTTCTTTTTCTGCTCCAAAAGACATTGGGCAGGAATCGCGATCACCAAATGCTTCTTGTGCAAGACGTTTGAAGTTAGCTCCAACATTCTCAATGAGAGTGGCTTTTGCTCGAGCAAATTGCCGTTGAGAGTCAGTTACTAACCTTAATAAATTTCTTGCCTCATCTAAACCAAGATCGACACCACCTTCTTTAATGAGAGCGCCCTTTTGATCAAAGGTATTAATTTTATCACCGCTAGTGAGAATAATCTTAGAAGAATCAGCGACTCCTCCTTCGATGGGCTTTTTTTCGATTTTAATCTGACTCTTTCCTTGAGGATCATTTACATCGACTGAGTAAAAACCTGCCTCGTCGCCAATCGAATCTTTAAGAATCTTTAAAACTATTTTTGCCGTTGTTGCTTTTGTTTTTTCTGCTTCCTTATTTTTTTTAAATTTTATAGATGCAACAAATCCCCTCACGAGGCTCTGAATTTTTGTCGCCTCTACTGCTTCTTTTTTATTAATCCCTTCTGTCTCTGCTGCCTCTTTAATTTTTACATTTAAGGCCTTAAGCGCGAAGAGACTTGGTGTTTTTGGATCTTGTTCAGCTTCAGTAATAATAGGATTTTTCAGAGATGTAAGGTTAAGGTCATAGGTAGTTACGGCTTCCGATTCGGCTCCTGGTGTTAAAGTGAATATTTTTTCGCTTTTTTTTGTTAGGATGTAGTTATCAGCTAAAAGATAAGATTTGGAAAAGGCGGCAACTTCTGCTGAAGCAGGAAATAGAATCTCTAGTTTTTCATTTAGAGATTTGAGTAACTCTGTTTTTACTGATTTTGATTGATCTTTAGCTCGGGTTAGAATCGAGTTTAATTCAAAGAGTTTTTTTGAGGTTAGATCGGGTATTTGATCCTCTTTATAGCTACTAATCAGAGAAAAAGGGGGGGTGGGAAGACTACTTACTTCTTCGCTATTTATTTGTTGGAGTATATCAATTATTGTTTTTGAGGAGCCTTCACCAAATGCTTCTTTTTCAAGATCTTTGAATTGAGTCGTAACGGAGTTAATGAGTTCAGATCTAACTTCAGTAAATCGCTGTTTAGAATTGATTACTAATTCTAATAAATCACCTACTTCATCTAAACTAAGCTCGGCACCATGTGATTCAATCCGCTTACCTTCGTGGTCAAAGACATTATCTTCGCCACTTTTAGTGAGAGTAATATGGAGATTCTGACTCATTTCTGATTCATATGCTCTTTTGATTTTAATAAACTTATCCCTATCTTCATGAGGATCCTCCTTGACTGAGTATTCAGCTATCTCGTCGCCAATCGATTCTTCAACAATAAGAAAAACTATTCTTTTGATTTCTTTTTCATCTTCTTCTGCTCGTGCTCGTTCTGCTGCTTCTATTGCTTCTGCTAGATGATATAAACTTGATGAATCCTGACCAGAAACAGCATCCCTTTCAAATGAAGCTCTTTTAGAACTTAATTCTTCTACAAAAAAATTTAATTTGTTCAGTGTATCTTCATACCCTTCTATTAGGTCGACGCCGTCGCCAACCTTTTTAGCTAAAATCAGCGGCGGCTTATTATCAGTGATGGTAAAATTAAGATCTCTATCAACAAGAGTTAGAGTTACTTTATCACTTATTCTTGTTACAGAATATGATTTATATGGTTTATAAGTGCCTTGTTCTTCTCCAAGAGCATTTTTTAAAATTTTTTCAGCTTTTTCTTCTATTGTCCTCCTCCGCTTTTCTACCTCATCTAACGCCGCTTTAAAAATAGGGATAAGATCAACTTCTTCTAATACTTGCTCATTCGATTCTACTTTTCTGCAAGTGATTTTTTGAATACCTAAACTAATAGAAATTTTCTCTCTATCTTTATCAAAGGTGAATTGTCTTGTTCCTATTTTGTTATCGAGCTTTGCTTTGAGATCTTGAAGGACTAGAGATAATTGTATTTTCAAGTATGAATCTAGGGCTCTGAGCTCTAAGAGGGTTGGCGGCCCTTTTTGCTTTGATCCATCTTTAGTAATAGTAAGACTTTCCCCATCTTTAAAGTTGTAAGTATGAGTATTGGTTACTTTGCCTTCATCGCTTTCATCGTTACGTTCTTCTAAAGTAAATATTCCGTCTGATACTAAACTAACTTGAGGAATCCCTTCTGAAACTTCTTCATTAGTAGAAGAAGAAAGGCAATCGAACATCTTGTGCAAAGAGTCTAATCTAGACCGAAATTCTTGTTGAATGGCAGCATCCAGCTGTTTTGTCTCTTCCTCATTTCTATTTTTTTGTAATTGCTCGATGAAGCCATTTAAACTTTGATTTAAACGAGAAAGATCTTCTGAGGGAGTGTTTTCTTCTAAGATTAGTTCACCTGTTTCATTCAAAGAACAAGAAAGTGGTTTATGTTTTTCTATCCCTATTCGCGGACCAACAATAGAATATTTTGATGGTTCATTTTGTTTTATGGCTAGAGTAGTAGCTCCTCTAAATTTCCGTCTTTCTTCTTCGCTAAATTCTGTTGCTAAAGAGAATAGATTAGCTCTGACCTGATCAATTAGCTTATCTCTTTCTGCGGTAAATGCTGCCTTAATTTCAATTACTTCAAGCGATATAGCTTTTAAATTTATAGACTCTTGTACTGGCGTAAATGTAACTTCACCTAGATAAGTAGCTTTAATCTGTTTGTCACCATCGTAAGTGAGAGTATAATTATACAACGGCTGCGGCGGCGCCCCATTCGCCGTAACAACTTCTTGTTTGATTTGTTCCACCTCAATCTTGGCAGATTTAGTATCACCACTTAAGGCGTAAAATTTTGTGACAGGAGAATTACTAAGAGATTCTTGAGCAATCTCTGAAAGCACAGTTTTTATTTGCTTTCTGAGCTCAATTTCCCCAGCCCTTTTTAGCTCTTTATTTTTTAGCAGCTCCGCTGCCGCAGCAGCTGCATCACTTTCTTTTTTGGCTCTTATTATTTCTTCTTGGGCTTTTTTTAGATCACTTAAACTTAAATGATTCGATCCACCAGCAGCATCAAGTCCATTTCTTTCAGAATCTAATGCTGAACGAAAAGAATCTAATCGCCTCATTATTTCTTGATGATTTGCCCAATCGGAACTCTGCACTAGATTTAAACTCAGCTGATTCTGCGGCAAATGAACACAGGTAAAATTAAGATTTATAGGCGACGACCCGCCATCTTTAGGAGGCAGAGCTACTGAAACACTATCACCTTCTTTCGTTACTGAACCTTCTACTAATTGACAAACGCCGTCATCTGTTCCAAGAGCATTTTTTAAAATCTCTTGAGCTTTTTTTTGTAGTTCTTCAGCTTTTTTTTGTAGTTCTTCAGCTTCTTTAACCTGCTGAATTTCAAGCTCAGCCAACGCCGCTTTAAAAATAAGGATAAGATCAGTTTCATCTTTTACTGTCTGTTTTCTGCTCGATGTTTCCCCTTCTCCTTCTTTGTAAGTGACTTGATCTTCAGTAATACAAAATCTCTTACCGCCTTGATTAAATTCGAATTCTCTTTCTCCTGTTTCTTCAAAGAGCTTTAATCTGAGATATTGAAGCGTTCTTGTTACTTCTGATTTTAATTTTTCATCTAAGGCTTTGAGCGCGTAGAGGGTTGGTTTTTTCAACGCTGCGTCAGCTTCAGTAATAATAAAATTGTTCGGATCTGTAAAGTTGTAAGTAGTTTCGACTTCTGTGCCAGATACTTTTAAAGAAAATATTTTTTGTCGTTCTAGAAAACTAACTTTAGCACCTTCTAGACTTGCTTCAGCATGAAAAAGAGCACTGAACATCTTCTCTAGAGAGGCTAATCTAAACTGAAATTCTTGTGGAATTAGTGTTTCGAATTCAAGAAGTCTCTTACTTGATTCATTGCAGGTTAAATCTTGAACATATTTAAAATCCTTGCCAGTTGCGATCTTTAATCCTGATTCATCGAAAGAAACAGTTTGTTTCTCAGAAGTTTCGAGCTTGATTTCGAAAGCAAAAGCACATTCCGCCGATCCTGCTGTAAAGTCTTCTTTGCTAAGAACATTTAAAGAAAGAAGAGTTTCAAGTTTTCCTATCTTTTCTTTCCTTAACCGACCTACTTCAGATTCGAGTTTAGCAGATAAAGCTTCTAGAGAAGCTGGGTCAGATATCACTTCTCCACTTTTATTAGATAATTTATTATCTTTTTTTGAGAAAAAAACAGGATCTAAATTACTAAGAGTCACAGGATAAACTCCAGATTCCTCATCTCCTAATGTTACATCATCATAACCTGAAACAAGATCAGTTATTAATTCTATGATTTTTTCGTTTAAGGCAGCGAGCTTCTCTTCTTTTTCCTGGTTTAAGGCAGCGAGCTTCTCTTCTTTTTTCTTCTTGATTATTTCCCTAACTTCTTCGTCCCTAATATATCTAAACTGTTGGTAAAGTTCTAGTTTTTCCTGAGAGTTTTTTAGCACTTGAAGAGAATTATCAAAAAACTTATAGTCGTTGTCCAATTCACCCTTGGCTTTCTCATCTAATCCATCCCAAAATTTCTTAAGATCAAAATAAAAATGCCGAATCAAAGCATTTTCAAGATCTGAACTAGCCTGCATGAGTTCTTCAAGAGTCACTATCACTCCTTTTTTCGAACCTTCTTGTTTTTTAGTCAGAGGAGTTTTTGTGAAATCGTATTTTTCTTTTTCTTCTGCTAATGCTCTTATAAATTTTTGGTCAAGAGAATGTTCAAAAGCAAATTTATACCTATTTTCGAATATTTGTTTTTCTAGTCCTAAAACTCTCTTTTTTTCTTCCACAGCTTCTAATTCTTCCCTAATTTCAGCTTCCTCTTTTCTACGATACCTTTGATATCTTTTTAGCTTTATTCTTGCTAATGCTGCTTTTGCTTCTGCTGCTTCTGCTGCTTTTGCTTCTGCTTCTGCTTCTGCTTCTGCTGCTTTTGCTGCTTTTGCTGCTGCTTTTTCTGCTGCTTTTGCTGCTGCTTTTGCTGCTGCTTTTGCTGCTTTTGCTTCTGCTTCTGCTGCTGCTTTTGCTGCTTCTGCTGCTGCTTTTGCTGCTAATTTTGCTGCTTCTGCTACTGCTTTTGCTGCTGCTGCTTTTTTTAATACCAATTCATTTTGCTCTATCTTTGCATCCAAATATCCAATCGCATGTTCACTATCTGATACTTTAGTTCTTATCAGCACCCCTTCGATAATCTCCTCTCTGCTAGGACCTTCGGGATAAAGAATAAGCCTTTCTGCCTCTTTATCTCCTGGCATTCTAAGACTTCTGTCTCGCCCGTAGGCTTGCATTAAAGTATTAAGATCCAAGCATGAGGAATCTTTCACCTGAATCACCTGATGCGTAATACCCAAGCTAGCCGCACCGTAATCACCGCCGGCGGCATTGCCGCGCCCTTCATTATCGGTAAGTGCAAAAAAGCTGACGGTTCTTTTATCAGGACCACAATCTTCTGTCGATACAGCACCTTCTCCAACTTTACCCTTGGTTATACTCTTGTCACTTTTTCTAAAAATTCTAGAACATAATTCGCCTTCTTCGTTCTTGTGGGGGAAAATTAGCACATCAGCTTGAAGAAGTTCTGCAACTCTTCCCATATCTTCATCTGGACAAGTTGCTCCACTAATAACAAAATCAGGCAAAATATATTGGACCTTTATTGGCCCTTCTGGCAATTCTATTCTTAATTTCCCTTCTTCTGTAATAAGTTTAATCAAACTATCTAACTCTTCGCCGCCAGAAGGTTCAGAAAAAGGCCTAAAACTAGAACTTTTTAATCTAGTTTTCGTCCTTGAGTCTCTCTTAAATTCAAGATCAGATAGGCGAGTTTTCTTTTCTATTAATTTCGAACGTAATGTTCCTATCAGGACTTCTCTTGCTTCAATTTCTGCTCTAATCTTTGCCTGTTCTTCTTCAAGATTAGGTTCTGAAAAACGCGGTTTTGTTGTACTTACATTAATTAAATTCCAATCAACTGCCGCAGCAATTAACATATCGTAATATTTTCCGGCTTTAGCTTTTTCTCTAGAAGCATCAAGCTCAGTAAATACTTCTGGGCCGAATACTTCCAGTTCTTCACAACCATCACTTTTCATGATGGTCTTACAAAGTTTGATATGATCAGATACGGCTTTTGTCGCTATTTGGAGTGTTTCTTTAAATTTAAGAAAATTTGTTGGCGTAGTAAAATAAAAATTGGCGATTTCATTGTCATGTGCGGTGTACGTTAATCGATTCCTTCCATCTATAGGTGAAACCCATTTTCCTATGCATTCTTTAGCTGTTTCCAATTCTGCTTGTTGTTGAGCTTTTTTTTCAGAAAATTCCCTAAGGCTATCCAGCTCTTTATTCAGAGACTCTATCTCCAAAATTTGTTCTTTAATCTTTTCTTTAACTCTTCTATTTTCGATTCTGATTTTTGCCATACTCTCACTGGCGCCAAAAATCATTACTGTAGCGCCTCTATCTCGCAAATTGGCAATTGCTTTATTTCTAATTCTCTCAATTTCTGCACCTTGCTCTTTCTTAGAAAGATCTCCTCTTATTGCACGAAGATTACTAAAAAAATAGGATTCGTCTAATTGAACTATTTGTTGGTCTAATCTTGGCAGCTCTAATCCTTTTGGAGGAAAAATTCTAGCTATCTCCTTATCCGTACTATTGAGATCAATCGTTGTAATTTTTCCAACTGAATAACTAGCACCTTCGCTAGTAGTAAGTTCTTTTCCTTCATAATTTTGGCTCAAAATACCAGTGAGGTAACTTTTGCCCTCGCCAGTGCCCATAAGAATCTCCACCTTAGGACCCTTACCCCCTTCCCCTTGTCCTTTCACTATCGCCTTTTCAAGCGAATCCAATGCAGTAAACTGAGCGCGCGAGAGAGTTATACTACCTGAAGCAGTTTTAGGGCCAGCGTTTAAATCAATTCCATCGAATTTCGAACAAAATTCAACCACTGCTGGTTCGGTGAGAGCTATATTTAGAGAGCTGCCCTGATCTACAGTATCTGCTTGTTTTAGATAAACCTGTTTTGGATATTTTGATCCAATCTGCATCTCCTCATCAAGGACTTCTAATATCCTATTAATCTCTTCATTTGCTAGTTCTGCCCAACTTTTCCAATTATAGCCTGCACTTCTATCTTCCGTAGTTTTTTCACCAGCCTCAATAAACAAAGTTGTTTGCGCCTTAATTAGTAAAAGTTCTTGCAAGACAGCATGTTTATAGAACGGGAATGCTTTAGATTTGTAACCTGGGTTTTTCTTGTGAAACGAATCTAAATATTTAGCCAAATCATTATCTCCTGCAAAAGCATAGATATCTTCGAAAGATTCCAATCCTTCTTGAGCTTCTTGAAGAAGTTCAATTTTTTTATGAACATCTTCTAATAGAAGGCACCCTTCTCTTATTATAGAGGTTATATTCGGCCCTGAAGGGAAAAAATTTCCGACAAAATTTTCGGCACTTTTGATTCCAGATAATTGGAATTCCGCAAAATTTTTGGCACTTTTGGTTTCAGATAGTTTAGATTTCGAAAAGGAACCAAGATGAATTACATACTGCTGTGTTTTAACATCTAAAAGCCTGTCAAAAGCTTGTTTAAACTCGCCATGATCAATTTCAGCAAAAGGAATATCTTTCGGCGTATTTTTTACTCTAAAAGCTTTTACGCGAGATTGTATCTCCTTGAGGTGTCGCTCATCACTATTAAGATTATAGGTTTTTATATATGCTGATAATTCTCTTTTTTTATCTGCGGATGGTAAAGAATTATAATAAGCAAAAAGTTCCCTATTCTCATCATCGTTATATGTTATGATACCAGTAAAACCGCCTTGTGTTCTTGACGAAAATTTTTCTTCTAATCTAGGACTTCGTGCTGCAGCTGCATTTGGATTAGCCCAAAGGTTTCTTTTTATTATTGATAGTTCAAGATCATGAGACTTGCTCGCAACTATTCCCTCTTCTGGTGGTTTCATCACTTTTTCAGGTCTCTCGGGAGGGTCTGCTTTAAGAGTGGAGTTAGGGGTGGTAACTTTAGGTAAAAGTAACCTAGAACTCTCCGGTCTTTTTGAAGTATCTGGGTCTAAAACTACAGTACTAATGGGCTTTGCAGGGCCTCCTTTCATAGGTACGAGCCTTACTACTGCGCTTGCGCTTTTTGGTCTTTGTCTAATAGCAGATCCAGATCCCGCAACACTTTCAGAAGTTACGGCGACTCCCTCTGCTATGGAAGTTTTAGTAGAGCGGGGGGTAAAGAACTTTTGTGCACTCGCAGTAGCGGATCTAAATTCCGTACTTTCAGAAGTTGCGGCGCCTGACTGTGTAACGGACCCTGACATAGATTCGAGCCTTACTCCTGCTCTTGGGCTTTTTGGTCTTTGTTCAATAGCAGATCCAGATCCCGCACCACTTTCAGAAGTTACGGTGACTCCCTCTGCTGTAGTTTGTGGGCTTGATCTTGTTGTGCTTTCTGGTCGCAACCGAGGCTTTGATCCAGAACCTGTCGATTGGCCTTTTAGAAATTTGGGAAGAAAAGGAGATGCGGATTGATCAGCTGCGTTTGATGAGGATGATCTGGGTGAATTAGCGTCTTGTTTGGCAGAGAAAGGCTGGACAACAGATGGCAGAGGAGGAGAAGAAGAAGAAGGATCTTTTTTAGGCGGCATCTTACATCCCTCCCGCAATCTGCCTAACGTCGTTAAACGTTGTGAAAAGCATTAATGTCAAAACAAGGCCTAGTCCAAATTTAAAACTGATTTGTTGAATTTTTTGCGAGAGAGGTTTGCCGCGGATTGCTTCGATTAAATAGAAGAATAAGTGGCCGCCATCGAGAACGGGAATTGGCAGAAGATTCATTACACCCAGATTTAGCGAGATCATTGCCGCGAACCAAAGCATAGCAATGGCGCCCATTTCAACAGTTTTGCCAGAATATTTTGCCATTTTGATTGGACCGCCAAGCTCGTTAACAGAACGCTTGCCAGTTATTAATTCACCGATTGCTTTGAAGACGGCGATTGAAATTTCGTAGGTTTCTTTGTTGGCCGCAAGAAAGCTTTGACCAAGGTTTAAATCTTGGTGAGTGAATTCTGAGGCGCTAATGCCAAGCATTCCAACCCTTACTTCTTCGCCGAAAAAATTTTTAGTTGTTTGAATTTTTGGCGTGGCTGCGAGAGAAATTTCTTCCTCGTTGCGCAAAATTCTTAGCTGCAATTCTTTGTCTACACTAAGCGTGACCAATTCGCGAACCTCTTCAAAGGCAGAAATTTCTTTGCCGTTAATTGATAAAATTTTGTCACCTTTTTTTAAGCCCGATTCTGCTGCGGCACTATTTTCTGAAACGAGGTCAATGATTGGAAGAACTGTGTTCAAGCCGTTAATACGGAAAAGAAAAGTAAAAATAAAAATCGTCAGCAGAAAATTCGCGACCGGGCCAGCAACCACGATTGCCATGCGTTGGTAAACATTTTTACCAAGGAAAGAAGCTTTTTTTTCTGCCAAAGACATTTGAGCAAGAAGATCTTCGTCTGGAATAGAAGAGCCATTTTTGTCGCCAAACATTTTGACGTAACCACCGAAAGGAATAGGACAAATTTTCCAGCGCGTGCCTTTCTTGTCGGTAAAACCAATCAGCTCGCGACCAAAGCCAATCGCGAATTCGTCGACCTTAACGCCACAAAGTCTTGCCACCAGAAAATGGCCGAATTCGTGAATGAACACAATCACCGAAATGATTACGACAAACGAAAAAATGTTTTGAAGGATAAGTTGAAAAAGCGCCATTTAAGGAAATTTATTTCCGAGCAACTTGGGTTAATTGATTATTTTTAACAAGGTTAAGTATCTGAATCTTAAGAGCGTGATTCTAATGACGGATCTGGGCTGAAGTTAAAAAATTTATCTTTTTTTGTCCCCGAACAAAAATATTCAGACAAAAATATTCAGGCAAAAATCTGCAAGCAAAAACTTTTTTCTACCCGTGACACTGCTTATATTTCTTCCCACTTCCGCATGGGCAAGACTCATTTCTTCCAACATTGCCCCACGTGTTTTTGTCTCGCGGATCGCGATCTTGCGGGTTAATATTTGCTTTAATTGGAGTCACATAAGCCACGGGTTTTGCCTCGCTTTGGATGAGGGCTGGGTCGTTTCTACTCTCAAACATTTTTTGCTTCGGAGCATGCACAGTAAGATTCAAAGCCTGTTCTTCCGAGCCAACGCCAATGTGAACATGAGCCAATCTACTTACTGTTTGCTCTTCGATTCTCAGCATCATTTCTTCGAATAAATGGAAGGCATCTTTCTTGTATTCCATCAAAGGATCCTTCTGCGCGTAGGCGCGAAGATTTATGCCGTGACGCAATTTGTCGAGTGACAGCAAGTGATCTTTCCATTCTGAATCAAGCGTGAATAAGAAAATTTGTTTTTCTACTTGGCGCACAGTGTTGGCGCCGTAGGTTTCGTCTTTGTGCGCAAAAATCTCGGCAACATTTTTTTCAACGAAATCGAGCATTTCTTTTTCAGTTACACCTTCACGCGCAGCTTCTGATTTTACGTCAAATCTCAAACCGTAAATGCGGAACATTTCTTTTTCCAAAAGATCCAAATTCCATTGCTCAGCATAAGAATTTTTCGGGATGCATTCTTCGATGAGCTCTTGATTTATTTGCTCTGCGAAGGATTTGATTTTTTGTGACGCATTTTCTGAATCCATGATTTCACCACGCAATCCAAAAATATTTTTACGCTGGTGATTAACGACGTCATCATACTTCAAAAGATTTTTTCTGATTTCGTAATTACGCATTTCAACCTTGTGCTGAGCGCCGGCGAGCGTTTTTGTAATCCAAGGATGGAAAATCGCTTCGTCTTCTTTAAGGCCAAAAGTTGTGAGCAAAGACTGCAATTTTTCCGAACCAAAAATGCGCATTAAATCATCTTCAAGCGATAGGAAAAATTTCGACTTTCCTGGATCGCCTTGACGCCCAGAGCGTCCACGCAGCTGATTGTCGATTCGACGACTTTCGTGCCTTTCTGTACCAAGAACGTAAAGCCCACCCGCAGCAATTACAATTTTCTTGTCTTCTTCGCTTTGCGGATTTCCGCCAAGCATGATGTCGGTTCCGCGCCCGGCCATGTTGGTTGCAATCGTAATCGCACCCGGCTTGCCGGCTTGAGAAATAATTTCCGCTTCTTGCTCGTGATACTTCGCATTCAAAACTTGGTGCGGAAGTTTGTGCGACTTCAAAAGCCTTGAAAGAAATTCAGATTTTTCGATGCTCACTGTACCGACTAGAATAGGCTGCTGCTTCGCGTGCGCCTCTTCAATTGACTTAATTATTGCTGAGTATTTTCCCGCTTCGTTTTTGTAAATTTCATCATCTTCATCTTTGCGCGTAACTTTTTGGTTAGTTGGAATTTCAACCACGTGTAGTCCGTAAATTTCTTCGAATTCAACCGCTTCAGTTGAAGCCGTACCGGTCATTCCTGACAATTTTTTGTAGAGACGGAAAAAATTTTGGAAAGTGATTGAAGCGAGAGTTTGGTTTTCATTGCGCACCTTCACACCTTCTTTCGCTTCAAGCGCTTGATGTAATCCGTCTGAGAAACGACGACCCTCTTGCATGCGCCCAGTGAATTCATCAATGATGACGATTGAGCCATCTTTAATAATATAATCTGTCTCGCTTTTGAAAATTTTATGAGCCTTTAAAGCTTGATTCACGTGGTGCACGAGCTGGATATTAAGCGGATCGTAAAGCGAAGAATCTTCACTAATCGTACCAGAATTTTTTAGCATTTTTTCTACCGACTCAATTCCCGACTCAGTTAAAAACACTCCGCGCTCTTTTTCTTCAAGCTGAAAATCTGTCGCAACAAGCCGAGGAATAAGGCGATCGATCTCTTCATAAAGTTTTGAATTGTCGCTAGTCGGACCAGAAATAATTAGCGGCGTGCGCGCTTCATCAATTAAAATTGAGTCAACCTCATCAACAATCGCAAAATTCTGCGGACGTTGCACCATCTGCTCGCGCGCAAATTTCATGTTGTCACGCAAGTAATCAAAACCGAGTTCGTTATTGGTGGCGTAAGTAATATCGCAAGCGTAAGCGGCTTTACGACCTTCATCATCGAGGTCGTTGGTGAGACAGCCCACCGTCAATCCCAAAAATTCATGAACTTTGCCCATCCACTCAGAATCTCGTCTTGCGAGGTAATCATTTGTCGTAACCACATGAACACCTTTACCCGTCAAGGCATTGAGGTAGCAAGGAAGAGTAGCGACTAAAGTTTTGCCCTCCCCCGTTTTCATCTCCGCGATTTTGCCGTGATGCAGCACCATTCCGCCAATCATTTGAACATCAAAGTGACGCATGTTGAGAGTGCGTTTAGATGCCTCACGAACGACAGCAAATGCTTCATGCAACAATGAATCAAGAGGCGCTCCGGCCTTTAGACGATTTTTAAACTCATCCGTCTTCGCTTTTAACTGCTCGTCAGAAAGAAGAGAAATCTGCGCTTCAAGCGCATTAATTTTTTCTACCTCTGGAAGTAGCGATTTCACAACACGGTCATTCACTGACCCGAAAATTTTTTTTGCGATTAGTTGGAACATTTTAACAAATTTGCAGCTGAGCTGCGTTAATTTTAGAGATTATTTTTTACCAGTTTTCTTCTCAATTGCTTTGCGGTTACTGCCTTTGCAATTATTAAGATTTTTGTATTTTTAGATGTTGAGATTGAACCAAATTTCGGGCTGAACAAAAATTTTTGATTCAAAAATTTAATGTTGACCAGCGTTTTTTTGGCGCTGTGAATTAGTAAAGAACCTTGATGTCGGCACCGCAGGCAATTAGTTTTTCAGCTAGTCTTTCATAGCCGCGCTCAAGATGGTAGAGGCGGTTAATTGCGGTTTCGCCTTCAGATGCCAAAGCAGCAAGAGCTAAAGAAACGGAGGCGCGAAGGTCTGTCGCCATCACTTCAGCGCCAGTCATTTTTTTCACACCTTTAACAACAGCGAGATTGCCGTGCGATTCAATATTAGCGCCCATGCGTTGCAATTCCATTACGTGCATAAAACGATTTTCGAAAATGGTTTCTTCAATGGTTGAAGTGCCGTCAGCAACCGTCATTAGCGCCATAAACTGAGCTTGCATATCGGTTGGAAAACCCGGGAAGGGTTGAGTGGAAATATTAACAGAATGAATCACTTCTGAGCTTCGCGTAACTTCAATTTCATTTTCGCCAACCACTTTGAAAACAAGGCCAGTTTGCTCCAATTCGGATTTGAAACTTGAAATTACCCAAGGCTCAACGCCGCGTAATTTAATTTTCCCCCCAGTAATTCCAGCGGCAATGGCGTAAGTTCCAGCCTCAATACGATCAGCAACTATGCGGTGACGTGCTGCGTGAAGTTTTTCAACGCCTTGAATAACAATGCGAGGAGTTCCTTCGCCGGTAATTTTTGCGCCCATCGCGCGTAAACATTTTGCTAAATCTATCACTTCTGGCTCGCAAGCAGCGTTGCTTAAAACTGTTTCGCCTTCGGCTAAAGTTGCGGCCATCATTGCACTTTCGGTTGCGCCTACTGTCACTTTTTCAAAATGAATTTCTGCGCCGCGCAAGCGCCCGTCGACTACGGCGTTAATGTAACCGCCAGAAAGTTCGATTTTTGCACCAAGTTTTTCCATCGCCTTCAAGTGTAAATCTACCGGACGAGTGCCAATTGCACAGCCACCTGGCAAAGAAATTTTCGCCTTGCCGCATCTAGCCAACAAAGGGCCTAGCGCAAAAATTGAAGCGCGCATTTTTCGAACTAAATCGTAAGGAGCGACTGGATTGGAGGAAATATTTTTTGCGCTCAAAACCATTACCCGGCATTGCTCGCCGAGTTCTGGGTCTGATCCGTCAAAAGAAATTTCAACGCCCAAATTCTCAAGCAAATTAGCCATTGTCGCAATGTCAGAAACTTGCGGAACGTTTGTGAGGGTAAGCTTTTCGTCAGTCAAAAATGCCGCCACCATTAAAGGTAGAGCGGCATTTTTTGCGCCAGCGATGTCGACAACACCTTCAAGTCTTCTACCGCCGCGAATTAGTAATTTTTTCATTTGATGATTTTTTTCCGCCGATCGACCGACGTTAAGCTGATTATTTTTCGTAAGTTTTTACCAACTCGTTCAAGAGTCTAACGCCGTAGCCACTAGCACCCTTGACCGCCATTGCGTCGCCCTTTCCTCTCCAGGCAACACCAGCAATGTCAAGATGTGCCCATTTTGTTTCGCCAACGAAACGCTTAAGGAATTGCGCCGCAGTTGTGCTGCCAGCGCCGCGGCCAGAGCCGACGTTTTTCATGTCGGCGATGTCGGAGTTAATCATTTCGTCGTACTCTTCGCCGAGTGGAAGACGCCATGCGCGCTCGCCAACCTTGACTCCACAGCTTTCAATTTTTTTCGCGAGCTCGTCATCGTTAGAAAATAATCCAGCGTAAACATCGGCCAAGGCGACAATGATTGCACCAGTTAAGGTCGCTAAATCGACAATGAATTTTGGTTTGAATTTTGTATTGGTGTAGTGAAGGACATCAGCTAGGACCAACCTTCCTTCCGCGTCAGTGTTGATCACTTCGATTGTTTGACCCGACATTGAACGCACAACATCACCTGGGCGCTGCGCATTTCCTGAGGGCATATTTTCTACTAAACCAATCGCGCCGACGACGTTAACTTTTGCTTTACGTTGCGCGAGGTTGCGCAGCAAACCAACAACAACGGCACTTCCGCCCATGTCGGTTTTCATGTCTTCCATGTTGGCTGATGGTTTGATTGAAATTCCGCCAGTGTCGAAAGTGACTCCCTTGCCAACAAAGGCCAAAGGCGCCTCACCTTTCTTGCCACCATTCCATTTAAGAATGACCATTTTTGATTCTTTATAACTGCCTTGACCGACACCAAGTAAAGAATGCATGCCAAACTTAGTCATTTCTGCTTCGCCAAAAACCTGAACTTCCAAGCCGTCTTTTTTCAAAGTTTCGCAAATCTCGGCATAGCTTTCTGGATGTAAGACATTCGCGGGCTCAGAGACTAAATCACGAACAAAGAAAATATTTTCTGCGAGAATTTTTAGCGGCACGAATTCTTTCTGAACCTTAGAAGAATTTGAGGTGATAAAAGTTAAAGACTCGAGATTAAGCTCTTTGCCTTTCTTTTTATTTTCGAAATATTTGTTGAAACGGTAAGACTGCAGAAGCCCGCCAAACGCGACTTGAGCTAGATCTTCCGATTCAAATAAAACCACAGCTTGTTTAATTTTTACCGAATTCAAAAAGGCAACAATGCTTGAGCCAATTTTTTGGAGAGCGAGCTCATCAACTTTTTTTGCTATTCCAGCGCCAATCAAAACTGTTTCGGAAACTAAAGCGGACTGACCAACTTTTCCTTCGAAGGCGAAATTTTCTTTAGCAAATTTAACTGCTTTAGAAGTAGATTTTTTAACCTCTTCTTCAGTTAAAACTAAAACCCTTGATAAAACTTGAGACAAGGAATTATCGACTTGCGAGGCGAAGTTTATTTTCATGTTTTTGAGGAAATATTATTAAACTGTTTTTTGTAAAGAACTCACCATCCTTAATCCCCACCTTTGCGGAGATGATAAAAAATGATAGTTTTATGGTAATTGTTTTGAGGAAATTTAGTGATTTTTACGCCCATTAAGATGACAACCTGTATTAAAAAATGCCAAACGATTTTACGTTAATTTTTTCTCTGACCTCTCTTGGGTTTTTCGGCGGATTTACTCATTGTGTCGGCATGTGCGGTCCATTTGTAATTACGCAAACAACAAATCGCTTAGCGCAACTTCCTCTCGAAAAATTTTACGGTTTCGAGAGATTAAAAAATCTCGCGTTACTTCCTTACCAATTTGGCCGCATCACAACTTACTCATTAATTGGCTTTCTCTCTTCGCTTCTTGCTGAAAATATTGGCGACTTAGTTGGCTTCAGATTTCTCTCGGCTTTTTTACTTACACTAGCCTCGGCATTTTTCTTCAACCTTGCTTTTGGAGGGAAATTAAAATTGTCATTTAAATCGCCAATTCTACAACGCTTTGCGTTTTTTAGTCTAAAAAAAATTAGCCTTTTATTCCAGAAGCCGCGCGGCTTCAGAGGATATATTCTTGGTCTAATTTTAGGGTTTATTCCTTGCGGACTTCTTTACGGCGCATTCCTAATTTCAGCGGCAATTTCCAATCCATTTTTAGCGGCAATCGGGATGTGTTTTTTTGGTTTTGCAACATTTCCGTCGTTGTTTTTAACGGCTTGCGGCGGAAGTTTTTTACAAAAATTTTCTGAATTTAAAATTATCGCCAAGGCCTTGATTATGATCAATGGAATCATACTTGCTCTTATGGCAATTAAACTAATTTTTTAACATGACATCTACCCAAAGCGGTCCGGTTTCTTACAACTACGATATCATCAAACTCTTCACCATTGCTGGAACATTTTGGGGAATTGTTGGGTTCAGCGTTGGCGTTTTAATCGCGATGCAACTCGCATTTCCAGTTTTGAATTTCAATGTCGAATGGCTGAGCTTTGGCCGCATGCGCCCTCTCCACACTTCAGCAGTAATTTTTGCTTTCGGCGGAAATGTGCTTTTTGCAACTAGCTTTTTCGTTGTGCAGCGCACTTGTCAGGCAAGGCTTTGGGGCTCAGACGGATTACACAAATTCATCTTCTTTGGCTATCAGGCCTTCATTTTAATGGCGGCATTTGGTTACATTAACGGCGTTACTCAAGCCAAAGAATATGCAGAGCCAGAATGGTACGCAGATTTATGGCTGCTGATTGTTTGGGGTTGCTATTTCTTGGTTTTCTTAATGACCGTGAAGCGTCGTACCGAGCCGCACATTTATGTCGCAAACTGGTTCTATCTGGCCTTCATAGTTACCTTCATAATTTTGCACATCGTTAACAATCTTGCGATTCCACTTCGTTTAGATGGAACGGCGAGCTACCCAATTTTTGGCGGCGTACAAAGCGCGATGATTCAATGGTGGTATGGCCATAATGCTGTCGGATTTTTTCTCACCGCGGGCTTCATCGGAATGATGTATTACTTCATCCCGAAACGTGCCGAGCGCCCGGTTTATTCTTACCGACTTTCGATTTTGCACTTCTGGTCTTTGATCTTCATTTACATCTGGGCTGGCCCGCATCACTTGCATTACACTTCACTTCCTGACTGGGTACAAACTCTTGGAATGACATTTTCAATCATGCTCTGGATGCCATCCTGGGGCGGCATGATTAATGGTATCATGACACTCTCTGGCGCTTGGGATAAATTGCGTACAGATCCAGTTTTACGCTTCTTAGTCACGGCAGTTGCCTTCTACGGAATGAGTACTTTTGAAGGCCCGCTAATGGCCATTCGTTCAGTCAATGCCTTGTCGCATTACACTGAATGGACAATCTCTCACGTCCATTCCGGCGCTCTCGGTTGGGTTGCTCTTATCAGCTTTGGCGCCTTGTATCACATGGTTCCAATCCTTTGGAAAAAAAGTGATCTCTACTCAATCAAACTAGTTTCGACTCATTTCTGGCTCGCTTCGATTGGCATCGTGCTATACATCACTTCAATGTGGGTAGCAGGAATCACCCAAGGTTTAATGTGGCGTTCCTACGACAAAATGGGCTTCTTACAATACTCCTTCGTCGAAACTTTGGCTGCACTTCATCCTCTTTACGTTATTCGTGGAATCGGCGGCATCTTCTTCCTTGCTGGCGCTTGCGTGATGGCTTACAATTTTTACAAAACTATTCAGTCGAAAAATGTTTAAACATGACAAGATCGAACGTAATTCAATCCTCCTTCTCATACTTACCGTAATTGTGATTTCGATTGGCGGCTTAGTTGAAATCACTCCGCTTTTTCGTATTGAAACCACGATTGAAAAAGTAGATGGCATGCGCCCTTACACACCCCTCGAACTTGCCGGATCTAAAATTTACAAACGCGAAGGTTGCTACGGTTGCCATTCGCAACAAGTGCGCGTTTTGCGCGACGAAGTTGAGCGCTATGGGCATTACTCTCTGGCGGCTGAAAGCATGTTCGATTATCCATTTCAATGGGGATCAAAACGTACCGGCCCTGATTTGGCGCGTGTTGGCAGTAAATATTCTGACCAATGGCATGTGCGTCACTTAATTAATCCACGAGATGTTGTGCCAGAGTCAATAATGCCTGGCTATAAATTTCTAACTGAGCGCGATGCAGCAACTTCAGGCATTGCTGATGATATGGAAGTGCTGCGCAAAATGGGCGTTCCTTACAGCGACGAAATGATTCAAAATGCCGTTTCTGATTCTCAACTTCAGGCCTCGAGCGAACGCGAATCTGCTGCCCTAATTGCTCGTTATGGCAAGAAAATTAACACGCGCGATTTTGACGGTAATCCAAATAAAGTTTCGGAAATGGACGCTCTCGTTGCTTATTTGCAAACACTCGGAACTTTTGTTGATTTTGCAAAATTTGATCACGTCATCGAACAAGAAAATAAAAAGTAAAATGCTTGAAAATTTCATTCTCCTAGCTCCAACGCTTGCAACAATTTTTTTCTTTCTTGTTTTTTGTTACGTGATTTACGCCGTTTGCAAAAAAGGAACGAATAAAAAGTTCGACCAATATTCAAAAATTCCTCTCAATGACCGAGATTAATAAAGATCAAAACGAAGCTCCTAAAACTACTGGACACGATTGGGATGGCATTTCCGAATATAACATTCCGGCACCACGTTGGTGGTTAATCACCTGGATCATCTGCATTATTTGGGCGATGATTTACTGGTTTTTTTATCCAACTTGGCCAACTCCAGGCGGGAATTCTAAAGGATCTTTAAGCTGGTCTGGAAAGTCGCAACTTGCGGAAAGGCAGGTTGAAATTGACGTAATCAAATCTGTCCATTTGCAGAAAATTTCTAAAATGACTCCGCAAGAAATTCAGCAAGACCCACAACTAATGGAGTTTGCCCTAAATGGTGGCCGCTCTGCTTTCAAAGAAAATTGCGCCGCTTGTCACGGTTCTGGCGCGCAAGGCTCAAAAGGATTTCCAAATTTAAATGACGACGATTGGCTTTGGGGCGGCACTCTCGACCAAATTCAGAAAACCCTTCACTATGGCATTAGATCTGGTCATGACAAGTCGTTCAACAGCCAAATGCCTTCTTTTGGCTTGGATAAAATTTTAACGAAAGATGAAATTAAATCTGTCGCCGAGCACGTAATGTCGCTGTCTGATTCCAAATTAAAAAACGAAGCCGGTGAAAAAATATTTGCCGCAAATTGTGCTGTTTGTCACGGCGCAAATGGCAAAGGCGGCAGGTCAGTTGGAGCACCAAACCTGTCTGACGCCATCTGGCTTTACGGCAACAAAAAGTCGGACATTCTTTACTCAATTTATTACGCTCGCGCCGGGGTAATGCCTTACTGGTCTGGAAGATTAGACGACAACACCATTAAGCAGCTCACGCTTTACGTGCACTCGCTCGGTGGTGGAGAGTAAATAAAATCGCTTTTGCCACAAAGCTTCTCTGAATACCGAGCAGAAAAAATTTAAAGAAATATGATGCCCGGCTCTGAGGCCATTTTTATTTAAAATTACACAAAGGAGTTAGCCGGATGCCAATCAAAATCCCTGATCACCTGCCGGCAAAAAACATTTTAAGCAAAGAAAATGTTTTTGTTATGGATGAGAGCCAGGCCTTTCATCAAGACATACGTCCATTGCGGATCGTTATTCTTAACTTGATGCCAACAAAGGAAATAACAGAAACGCAGATATTGCGATTATTAGCGAATACACCGCTGCAAGTAGAGTTTGTGCTGCTGCACCCCAAAACACATACTTCAAAAAATACACCCACTGATCATCTGGAAGCCTTTTATAAAACATTTGATGACATTAAGCATGAGCGTTTTGATGGGATGATTATAACGGGGGCGCCGGTAGAACAGCTCGAATTCGAAGAGGTAAGTTATTGGGAAGAGTTGCAGCAAATTATGGATTGGAGCAAGAAATTTGTGACCTCAACGCTTCACATATGTTGGGCGGCTCAAGCCGGACTAAATCACCATTACGGTGTGAAAAAATATTCACTGGATAAAAAATTATTTGGAGTGTTCCGACATACCATAAATCGCAACAATGTTGTGCTTTTGAGAGGTTTTGACGAAGAGTTTTATGTGCCGCAATCCCGTCATACCGAAGTGCGACGCGAAGACATTGAGCGAATTGAGGGCGTTGAAATTTTATCAGAGTCTGATGAGGCGGGTGTTTACATCGTATCATCAAATGGCGGTAGGCAAATTTTCGTTACAGGCCATTCGGAATATGATCCGTTGACGCTTAAGTTGGAATATGATCGAGATGTGGGTAGAGGCTTAGAAATTGCTATCCCGAGCAATTATTATCCCAACAATGATCCGACGCAGATGCCAGTCTCTAAATGGCGAGCACATGCAAATTTATTATTTTCCAACTGGCTCAATTATTATGTTTATCAAAAAACACCTTTTGACTGGAACATTTAAACAATGCCGCATACCGAGAGCAACTTATGAGTAAGATAAAAATAGAAAGCCGTTTAGCGCAAATAGGTTCTGTCTCAGAACCGGTTACCGGAGCCGTAAGCTTCCCCATTTATCAATCGACAGCCTTTCGTCATCCTCGCTTAGGTCAGAGCACGGGTTTTGATTATGCACGAACTAAAAGTCCAACACGCACAGTACTTGAACAAGCTATAGCCGAGCTCGAAAGCGGAGATGCAGGCTTTGCCAGCAGTTCAGGCATGGCTTCCCTTCACACTATTTTTGCTCTTTTTAGTCAGGGAGATCATTTGCTTGTATCGCTTGATCTCTACGGAGGCACATATCGCCTGCTTGAAAAGGTGATTAGTCGATTCGGTGTGACTGCTACTTATGTTGACACAAATGATTTGGAAGCATTGAAAGCAAATCTTCAGCAAGGAACAAAAGCGGTTCTAATTGAAACTCCAACCAACCCGCTAATGATGATAACTGATTTATCAAAAGTGTGTGCCTGGGCAAAAAGTTGCGGCCTTATTTCCATTGTTGACAACACTTTGTTAACGCCATTTTTTCAGCGCCCGCTTGAGCTTGGCGCTGATATTGTTATTCACAGCGCAACTAAATACCTAGGTGGACATAATGATGTACTTGCAGGATTAATCGTAACTAAAGGGAAGGATTTGTCAGAGCGCATCAGCTTTTTGCACAATACGATAGGCGCCGCATTAGGACCTCAAGACAGCTGGTTGATGATGAGAGGAATGAAAACATTAGCCCTTCGGATGGAGCGCCACCAATTCAATGCAATAAAAATGGCTTCGTTTCTTTCAAACCATTCCATGGTCGACCAGGTTTACTACCCGGGCTTAGAAAACCATCCGCATTACGATATTCAAAAATGTCAATCCTCTGGCAACACAGGAATTCTTTCATTTAAAATGAAGGATGCCCGCAATATTGAGCCGATTTTACGCAACATTCGTTTAATTGCTTTTGCTGAAAGTTTAGGAGGCGTTGAATCTTTAATAACCTATCCCGCTGTTCAAACACACGCCGACATTCCAGAAGAAATTCGCCGTCGAATTGGCGTGGATGATAGATTGTTGCGCTTCTCTGTGGGGATTGAGCACATAGACGATTTGATTGCTGATATTTCTAGAGCTTTCGATGTTGCGCAAAATGAATTAGCGGCAAGCGTCTAACAACATCACCGTTTAGAGCCGCAGCGATACGATTAATTTCTTGCGGACTCATGTAAATCAAGGTTTCGGCAGATTAAGAGTTTTGAATTTAGGTCTGGGTTGAATTGGGTGAATTTTTAGAAGTGCCTTTAAAATCCAACCCTGCCAACCCCAGGCAATTTCAAGGCCGGACGCAGAAAATCTACGCCAAAGGAAAGGCCAATAATATTTATTTCGAGCCCCTCGACCAATCCTAAAATTATTCCAAACATTCCAAAAAAAGAAAATTGCACGCCAGTTTTTGATTCGGAAATCGCAAAAAATTTTACGCCATTTTTGTCGCAAAGCCAATCTTTGCCAATCGCATTGTTTGGCAGTGCAATTTTTAAATCGGGAATTTTACGAATAACATGCGAGAGAAAAGTGTTGCTGTTGGGGCCTGGGTAAGCGCGGTAGAATTTTTGGTAAGGGTAAGATTTGGTCGCCGCTTGAATTTGCGGAATTAATTTTTCAGCTTCTTCACCAGCGGCAGAATAAATAATTTCTGGTCTCGCGTCAAACCAACGGCGGTCGGGCTGGTCTGGCTTCACCACCACAACTCCGTCGGCGCCAAAATAAGTGCCCCACAAAACCACCTGGTAAACTAAATAACTTTCAGCGTTTTTCTCTTTGGTGGCAATCCAAGTGTGCTGACTGAATTTGCCGCGCCACGAATAGGCTTTGGCGCTGTAAAATTGCACTTGCGCTTCCGACGTTTCTTGGGGCGAGGCCACCAATTTAGCGCTTTCGCGACTGGCTTTGTCCCACGTATTAGTTCCCGCTTTCGGATTAAAATAAATCAACGCGAAAGTAAAAAGAATCAGAAGCAAAAGAAGCATTTTTGATTTTTTGGTTTGAATTGATTTTAGGAAAATTTTTAGTTTGGAAAGTTCGTTCATTTTGTGAAATGAATTTCAATTTTAGCTTAGAGGTGAAAATTCACTGAGAAATCTGGCAAACTATTAAGAAGCAGTTTGATGAAAGAGAATTTAAAGCGCGTTAAGCTTTTCAAATTTACCCCCACCCAAAATTCACCTTAAAACTGGCTGAATTCTTACGTCGTACTTCCTCTCTGATTGTAATTTATTGTTGTTCTTAGATCACTGTGCGCCGCAATTTTCTTAAGAATGGATTAAATATTCGCCGACAGTAGCCAGAGCGCCGAGCATCAAAATCGTAAATGGATTAATGATTTTATAAATTTTTAAGAGTTTCGGTTAAGGCTTTTGCAAGTTTTTTGATCTGTATTTTTTTGTGCTCAGAGGAAAAAGTAATGCGTAAACGTGCTTTATTTTTCTCAACCGTAGGTGGTCTGATGGCAGAGATTAGAAAGCCTAGCTCTTCAATTTTTGCAGCAATTTTTACGACTCTCGAACTGTCGCCCAGAATTATTGGAACGATTGCGGTTTCGGGCTTTGGCAGATTCATTAAATGGCAAAAATACTCAGCATTTTTCAAAACTTTTTTCCCGATATTTTTCTTTTCGATTATTTTTAGCGAGGCGATTGCAGCGGCTAAGATGGAGGGAGGAAGAGCAGTAGAGTAGATTACTGGCTTGGCGAAAAGACGAAGATAATCGATTAAAGCTTGCTCGCCAGCAACGTAGCCTCCGAGTGCACCAACAGCTTTGGAGAGAGTGCCAAGTTTGATCTCTGGCCTAGCAGAGTTTTGATTTTGCAAGCAAGAATCTAGAGGTCTCAACTCTGTTCTACCGGCGACAAGAAGTGGGGGAAGAAATAAATCGTGGGCAGCATCTGAAACTAAAATCGCGTTAAATTCCTCCGCAAGTTTTAATAATTCTTCGATCTTTCCCAAGTCTCCATCCATTGAAAACACTGTCTCGGTGAGTATTAAACATTTCTTAAACTTAGCACGATTCTCCAGCAAAATCCTTTGTGCGTGAGCAATGTCATTGTGCAAAAAACGGATTAATTTCGCGCCAGAAAGCTTCACGCCGTCAATTAAGCTCGAGTGAATTAGGCGATCGGCAACAATTAAATCACCTTCACAAACAAGTGCAGGAATAACACCAATCGAGCAGGCGTAGCCGGAAGAAAAAACGATTGAATCGTCACATTTTTTTATCCGCGCGATTTCTTTTTCTAATTTTGTGTAGAGCGAATTATTTCCACTAATGTAGCGCGAACCACCTGATCCGATTCCATATTTCTTAATCGCGTCACTAGCCGCCTTTTTCACCGCGGCATTTTGCGACAGGCCAAAATAATCATTAGAAGCAAAAGAGATTAGGTTCTTGTAGGCAACGTCGGCCTCTACCATTTTGCGGTAAAGATTTTTTTCTTTGAGAGATTCGACCGCCTCGGCATAAATTTTTTTCACCGTTAGAGAAATTGGAAAAATTGGAAGAATATTAAATTGCTTGTTCCTTAGTAATGTTATCACCCACAAAACTAGACATTATTTTCCCGAATTCAGAGCATCTTGAATTTCCCTAAAAGTAATCATCTCATTACCTATCCAACTCTTTCGACAAAAGATTCAGTATTTGAATCGAAAAATTTTGTGCGCGTTCGTTGAAGTAGTTAATTTTTGCACTAAAAATATTGTAGAAAAAAACCGCAGGAATTGCGGCAAATAAACCAACCGCAGTAGCAAGCAAAGCCTCGGCAATTCCTGGCGCAACTACAGCAAGACTGGTATTTTTGCTCGCGGCAATTCCTTGGAATGAGCTCATGATTCCCCACACCGTGCCAAACAAACCTACGAAGGGCGCAGACGAACCAACGATCGCCAGGAAGTTCAAGCCATTTTCTAACTTCTGCATCGATTGATTTACCGCCACTTGCATCATGCTTGTCAAACGCTCTTTGAGTGAAGATTTTCTATCCTCACCGCTCGCCATAATTTGCTTAATATTGCTCGCCTTCCACTCGGTGATGCAATTAACAAAAACCCGCGCCAATGGGTGATTGTCATGCTCTTTGGCTTGGGCATAAATCACCTCCAAAGTTTCACCACTTTCGAACAAACCTTCAAAATGATCAGAGCGACTAAGTAGAATTCTAAACTTAATCAGCTTGTCGAAAATAATCGTCCACGACCAAAGAGAGGCGGCGACAAGCATTAACATCACCATTTGCACGACGATGTCAGCATGGGCAATTAAATTAATGAGTGAGAAAGATGTGAATTTGTCCATGTTATTCAAATAAATCGGCATAAGTGCCGGTTATAACCAAATTATTTCGCTGTCATTCAGTAACCGATAAAAGGATAAACAGCCTGACTCAACGTGTAAATCTCGCAGATGTTTTAATTAACAAAAAAGTTTGTGATCGCGATATTTAAGTTTATGCGAAATCAGTTTCGCTCTCTCATTTTAAAGAAATAAAGGTTTTTACTCCTCGATTACTTCGCGTTTTCCAGAGATATTTGGTGCAGAGATTACTCCCTCCTCTTCCATTTTTTCGATCAGTGTGGCAGCACGATTATAGCCAATGCGCAGCTGACGTTGCACGTAGCTTATTGAAGGTTTTTTGTCTCGACGCACGATCATTACGGCTTTTTTGTAGAGGCTTTCGTCGTTAACAGCCCCACCGCCAAAATCATCACCCTCGCCAGAGTCAGAAGAAATTGGGATCGGCACTTCGAAGGAAATTTTTTCGTTATCAGAAAATTCGCTGAGGTCCTGATTCTTAATGAAGTTCACAACATTTTCGATTTCGGTATCAGAGCAAAATGGGCCGTGAACACGAATCATTTTACTGCCGCCAGACATGTAAATCATGTCGCCATGACCTAGCAATTGTTCAGCGCCTTGTGCGCCTAAAATCGTTCTACTGTCGATTCTGGAAGTAACTTGGAATGAAATTCTAGTTGGAAAATTCGCTTTGATGATGCCAGTAATTACATCAACCGAAGGACGCTGCGTTGCCATGATAATATGTATCCCTGCAGCACGCGCCATCTGGGCTAAACGCTGCACAGAATTTTCAATTTCCTTGCCAGCGACAAGCATTAAATCGGCCATTTCATCGACGATAACCACAATGAAAGGAAGTTTTTTCGGCTCAAATTCTATCTCTTCAATGATCGGCTGGCCGTTGCTTGGATCGTATCCGGTATGAACTTTACGCACTAACTTTTCATTGCCGAGCGCCGCCTTTTCGGCCTTCTCATTATAGCCGGCGATGTTGCGCACAGAGAAGCTCGACATTAAACGGTAACGCTCTTCCATCTCAGCAACAACCCACTTGAGCGCAATAATTGCCTTGCCTGGCTCAGTTACAACTGGCGAAAGTAAATGCGGAATTCCGTCGTAAATCGAAAGCTCAAGCATCTTCGGATCAATCATGATGAATTTACATTCGTCTGGGCGAAGTTTGAAAAGTAGCGATAAAATCATCACGTTTAAGCCGACAGATTTTCCTGAGCCAGTAGTTCCTGCGATCAATAAATGCGGCATACGCGCTAAGTCAGCAATCATCGTATCGCCAGCAATATCTTTGCCCAAAATTATCGGCAAAGAATCTTGTGAAAACTTGTAATCCTTAGACTCAAGCAGCTCGCGCAAAAAAATCATTTCGCGTTTTGGATTTGGCAACTCAATACCGAGCGAAGTTTTTCCAGGCACTACAGCAATCCGCGCTGAAACCGCACTCATCGATCTAGAGATGTCGTCAGAAAGACCAATAACCCGCGAAGCTTTGGTGCCAGCGGCTGGCTCGAATTCGTGAAGTGTAACAATCGGCCCAACTTTTGCGGCCAATGCAGTTCCGTAGACGCCAAAATCTTCCAAAACTTTGATCAACATTTTGCTCTGGGCCTCAACAAGTTCGCGACTAGTTTTCTTGTCGCGATTCTCGCTAGAGCGGTCAGTAAGTAGATCTGGAGCTGGAAGTTCGTAATTCGATTTCGCTCCGCGTGTTGGTTTTTTAGTTTTTGGTGAGCGCAGTTTTTTCTTCAAATCTTCGACGGTTTCTTCGACAGGTTCTTCGTAATGCTCTTCTGGCTCATCCTTCTTTTCAGCTCTAATTGGCAATTTTTTGCGCATTTCGTAAACTTTTTTCTCGCCAATAAGCTTGGTAAAAAAGAAACGCGCAGTTGCGGCGGAATAGCGGAAAAAATACACCCAGTCAGCAAGTGAAACTTCAATAATGATCGACAGAGAAACGACGCCGAAAAACAGCGCAAGAAAGAAGGTTAAAACTTTTGGAAAAATAGCAGTTTTGGCCAAAATAAAATGACCATTCACTCCGCCGAGCGAATTAAATTCCCACCAACTGGGTTGTGGCAAAGCAGCAAAAATCACCGAGAAACACAAAATACAAAACGGAGCGATGATGATTTTAGGCAGCAAATGTCTGGCTCCAGCGCGTGAACTAATCTTTAAGCCAAACGCAAAAATGATTAAACAAATTACGAAGGAAGCGAAGCCGTTAAACTGAAATGAAAGATCAGCAATGTGCGAACCAGATGAGCCCATCCAATTACTGACGTGGTCGTCGGTAGAGACTGTGTTAAAGGAGGGATCTTCAGAATTAAAACTGAGTAAGGAGAGAGAAAAAACAAAAGAAAGAATAAGCAGAAAAATGCCACAAAGACGCGAAAGAAGACGAATTACAATGAGAGAAAATTTGGTGCTCGGCATTTTAATTATTTGAAATTTTTTTTCACTTAAAGCGCGCTAATGCTGGTTAAAATGCAATTTTGAGCACCGTGCTCAAAATCTTTTTTTTCTTAAAAACTCTTCAGGTCTTCAGTATTTTGAATCGAACGCGATTTTATATTTGGGCAAGTACGACCAACTAATCCGGCCAAAACTTTTCCCGAACCAATTTCGATGATTTCTTCAACACCTTGTGAGGCCAAGAAAATCATAGTTTCGCGCCATCTTACCGAACCAGTGATTTGCTTTGCGAGCAGATCACGAATTTGATTTGGATCAGAAACTAAAGACGCTGTGACGTTAGCAACTAAAGGCACAATCGGAGATTTAATTTCAGTAGAAGCCAAAGCGATTTTCATTTTTTCTTGCGCAGCAAGCATCAAATTCGAGTGAAATGCGCCACTCACCGGAAGGGCAATGGCGCGCTTTGCGCCTTTAGCTTTAGCGATTTCTAAAGCGCGATTGATTGCAGATTTTGATCCAGAAATTACGACCTGACCAACTGAATTGTCGTTAGCAACTTGGCATATTTCGCCCTGCGCTGCTTCACTTGCAATCGCCTCTGCAACTTCAATTTCCACTCCTAAAATCGCCGCCATTGCACCTTCTGATTGTAAGCCACACTTAGCCATTTCTGAGCCACGCACTTGTAAAAGTTTTGCCGTGTCTTCAAGTGAAATCGCCTTTGCTGCACAGAGTGCAGAATATTCTCCAAGAGAATGTCCGGCAACGAAAGAGCAAAGATCGGTAATTTTTTTACCGAATTCTTTTTCAAGAATTGTAGTTAGAGCCACTGAAACCGCCATTAAAGCCGGTTGAGTATTTTCTGTTTTTGTTAGCTCTTCGCTTGGCCCTTCAAACATAATTTTTGAAAGATTGACGCCAAGAATATCGTCAACTTTTTGGAATATTTCGCGCGCCGAAGCAAAATTTTCGTAGAGATCTTTTCCCATGCCGACCGCTTGAGAACCTTGTCCGGGGAAGACGAATGCTGTTTTCATAATTTGGATAAAAGTTTAACGCCCTTCGACAAACTCAAAGTAACATCTTGGTCATGCTGAGCTTGTCGAATTATGGCAGAAGTTATGATGAATATTTTTTAAGAATTTTTTTTACATTTTCCGCGATCTCACCATTAGCGAGGGCGAAGGCAATATTAGCTTCAAGATAACCCAAAACATTTCCGCAATCGAAACGCACTTCGTCGATTTTTTTGTAGTAGAAGGGATGATTTTTGCACATCGCTTTCATCGCGTCAGTGAGTTGAATTTCACCGCCGGAACCAACTTCAAACTTTGCCAAATATTCAAAAATTTCTGGCTGAAGAATGTAACGACCTGTAATTGCAAGATTTGATGGGGCAACGTCTGGCTTAGGTTTTTCGACCATGTCAGTGATGATTTCCTCACCTGCGATTTTGATTATTCCGTATTTGTTGGTGTCTTGCATATCAATCGCATCAACAGCGACAATGCTCGCCTCGTCTTCTTTTTCTTGGTAAAGATCAATCATCTCACCAAGAAAATTTCTCTTACGATTTGGGCTTTGTTGCATCATTTCATCCGCAAGGATAACCACGAAAGCCTCATCTTTCGCAATAAAATTTCTCGCGCACCAAATGGCGTGACCAAGCCCAAGAGGCTTTTGCTGACGCACAAAAGCAATCTGCCCAGCATCGGGAAGCCAGGACATTACTTGCGCTAACTCTTGTGATTTATTTTTTTCATCGAGCTTCGATTCTAATTCATAAGCGTGATCAAAGTGATTATTAATCGCGTTTTTATTGCGCCCGGTAACGAAGATAAATTTTTCAATTCCAGCGTCTCGCGCTTCTTCATAAGCATATTGAATGATCGGCTTATTGGCGATCGGCAGCATTTCTTTTGGCATTGATTTTGTTGCCGGCAAAAAGCGCGTGCCTAATCCACCAACCGGAAAAATCGCGGTCTTAACTTTTCTCATTGTTCGATAATTTTTAGTTTTCTGTAAATTGTTGAGCGGCCAATGTCGAGTTGCTTCGCCACCTCAGATAGATTGCCGCTGCGCATGTCAACCAAGCGCTTGATTATCTCTTCTTCAATCGTGCTCATGGTTTTGCATTTTCCTTCTTCGTCAAAAATATCGATGAGCTCACTATTGATGTCTGATCTTTTTTTAACTATGGATTTGGCTTTGGTTAAGTTGGCACCTTCTTTGATCAGCAATTGCGGAAAATGCTCTGGGTGAAGAGCGTCGCCGTCACATAAAACTACGGCGCGAAAAATTATATTTTTAAGCTGCCTGACGTTATCTTCTAGATCGCTGTTAAAGATAAGGCTAAGCGCTTCAGGACTGATTGATCTAATTTTTTTATTTTCATTAATACTGAAATCGCGGCAGAAATTTTCGGCTAAAATTCTAATATCTTCTTCGCTGCGCTCTTTAAGGCTTGGCAAAGTGATTGGGAAAACGGAGATACGATAAAAAAGATCTTCACGAATTCTCTTTGTTAACACTAACTGCTTCATATCAGCTGTGGTTGAGAACATCATTCGCACATCAACTCGCACCGGCATTTTTCCTAGAGAAGGAATGAACTCTCCTTCTTGTAAAAAGTTCAGTAACTTTACCTGAAGTGATGGCTTCAAAACATCGATTTTTTTGAAGAAAATCGTGCCACTATTTGCTTCGCGCAATTTGCCGATATTTTTTACCATTCCGTCAGCAATAAAGCCTTCCGAACCAAATAATTTTTCTTCAGCGTCGGCGCGCAACAAATCGCATTCGATGGTAATGAAAGGTTTTCCTGACCTAGATCCAGAGCCATGAATCGCGCGCGCGATCAATTCTTTTCCTGAGCCGCTTGGCCCATCAATCAAAACTGGAACGGTTGAGTTGGCGACTTTTTTTGCTGACTCAATCGCTTTTAAAATCGCCTCACCTTTGCCGGCAATATCAGAAAAAATAACCTGATCTCTTTCCCTTCTGCCTAAATGTGAAACCTGATATTTAAGATTTTTATTCTCGATTGCGTTGTTAATCGAAGCGGTAATTCGTGCAAAAATATCACGCTCGCCTTTGACGATATAATCGATCGCGCCGTAGTTGATGGCAGCAACAGAAAGGGTGAGATCTTTTTTAGCGGTAAGCACGATTACTTGCACGTCACCCTTAATTGGCGCGATTTGTTTTAGAACAGATAAGCCGTCAAGATCTGGCATAGAAAGATCAAGAAGCATCACATCCACATCGGCGCAAGAAACGTTATTAAGAGATTTTTTATTAACGAAAAAATCTACCACTTCCAAGCCACTTTTCATTTCAATGCATTTATGGCCCAAGTTGCTCGTGATTACTTTTCCGAATGCTTTGCGTTGCACTTCTTCATCATCAACTATCAAAATAGTGTGTGTTGCCATGGTAAGATATTTAGTTTTTTCGTTTTTCTTGAAGGAGCTGAGTAATTCTTGCGGCGGTTTCTTCGACTGATCTTTTTGTTACGTCAATAACAGGGCATTGTAATCGTGAAAATAATTTACGCGACTCTGCAACCTCATGCTTTATCGACTCAAGATCAATGTAACTAGTTTCACCCTCTTGTCCAAGCGAGACTAGTCTGGTTTGTCTAATTTGAACGAGTTTTTCTGGATTGATTGTTAAGCCAACGATTAAAGGTTTTTTTAATTCATAGACTGTTTGTGGAATGGTTTCGATCGACACAAAAGGAATATTGGCCGTCTTGTGACCGCGACAAGAAAGATAAACTGAAGTCGGTGATTTCGAAGTGCGCGACACGCCGATGAGAACAATATCAGCATCAAATAAATCCCAGGCAGATTGGCCATCATCGTGAGTTAGCGTGTAACTAATGGCTTCAACGCGCGAAAAATATTCGCCATCGAGCAAGTGTTGACGGCCAACCGCATGAGTAATCGGCATTCCCAAATAATTCGAAAATTCGGCGATGATGTGCGACAAAACTGGGATGCAGGGAATCTTGAGTCGGTGGCATTCTTTGCGTAAATCTTCAACTAAATCGTCATGCATTATGGTGTAAAGAACGATGCCGGGATGTTTTTCTATTGACTCCAGCGCCTTACTTAACTGTTGCTTCGTGCGAATTAAGGGCCAGATAAAATCATTCGACTCAACAGCTTCAAACTGCGACAAAGTTGCGCGCGCAACCGAGCTTAAAGTTTCACCAGTTGAATCGGAAACAAGATGGAGATTGATGGTTTTTTTATTCATCTTTTTACTGATGGAACGGTGATGTCGGAATTAACGATCACGGTAATCTTAGTTCCCTGAGGAACGCGAATAACCGGATTAAGATCGATGGTATTACTGATTAACTGCCCAACTGTATCAATGATGGTTTTAGTAACATCATAAAGAGCTTGGTTAGTAGCACTGCCTGTCGAGGTTGTTGTGCCTTGTGTTGGATTCGTAGTAGTCGTTGTTGAGCTATCGTTACTGAGAATACTCTGTGCAGCCGCAACACCACCAATGGCAAGCATGCTTGTCATTATTGAATTCGCGATAAGTGAGTTATATTTATTATCGATATCGCCAACTAAGCCAGCTCGACCAAATTGATCAGAGGCATTAAAGTTGATCGCCATGTCAACGCCATCTGGGCGAATTAAGCGCGTCCAGCCAATTTCTACCCTACCCTGGCCTCGGGCAACTTTACTCGAATAAGATCCAAACAAGCGCGAACCTTTCGGGATCAAAACCTCATTTCCTGCCTCACCAAAAACATCCCGACTTATAACCGCGCGCACTGAACCTGGCAACTCAGTATTGATCGCAGTTTCTAGAACTGCCGTTAACAACTTACCTTGTGCAATAGTGTGGGCGAGATCAGAGATGCGAGTTGCGGAAACAGCTGTTGTAGTGGTCTGCAACTCATCAATCGAATTTTTTTTGATCCCGACAATATTATTTTCATAACCAACTCCTCGTGAAGGAATAGTTGTTCCTTCAGTAACCCCAGAAAAAATCACAATCGGCGCGTAACGCGGATCTAATTTTTTATCCACTTGAGCATCTTGCCCCGGATTGTTTTGAGCAGATTCTTGTCTCAAATTAGATCCCGCTTGTTGCTGTTGCTGCCCTACTTGTTGTTGCGTTGGTAACTGCTGTTCAGCTTGTTTTTTATCTTCAGTCAAATCGATCTTTTCTGGAACTATCGCGTCTTTGGGCAATTCTGGCAAGGTTGGCAGATCGGGAGTTGCTGGCTGAGCGAGAATATCAACATTCGTTTTCGCTTCATCTTTTGGCACCTCTATCTCGAAAGGAGATTTACCGCTATCGGAACTAGCGACTTTAGCAATTTCTGGCACTGCAACTTTTACTAAATCTTCTTTCGGGGCATTTTCTTTTATGAAAAAAAGATAAACCACCACAAAAGTCAGAACAATAGAAGCAAGGAGTACAGTAACTTTACTCTTTTTTCCTGCGGCAATTTCCGGACCATCATCCTCAACCTCTACATCTTCATCATCCTGCTCTAAATCTGGATTTGGCCTTTTTTTCGGTTTTGATTTCATTGCTTTAAATGATTTTAATCTTTGCCAAGAATTCTCTGATCATTTCGAACACCTCTTCCTTGCCTTCGGAATTAATGATGACGTGATTAGAAAAATTTGGTTCGGCAAGAAATCTTTGCGTAGAATTAATTTTTTTGTAAATTGTTTTGCCGCTTTGTGGATTAACAACTGGATCACAATCAGCCTGAATAACCAAAGCCGGCACGATCACATCTTGTAAATTCTCTTCGCAAATCGCCATTAATTTTTCCAACTCATTTACCGCTTTGATGTAGTTGCGCCCGTAGTTGATCTTGGGATTTTCTGGAACGTCATCAATAAATTCAAACTTGCCTTTTTCGATATGAAATTTGTCAAGCATTTCATTCCAAAAATTAATGCCTGGAACCATGCGCGCTTTGATGCTAACTAGTTTAATCGCCGCATTAATCGAAACGATTCCGCAAAGTTTTTTAGCATAGTTTTTTTTGTGAGCACAAGAAAGTAGGCCAAGTAAGCCTCCAGTTGAAAAACCAACAATCACAATTCTTGTTGCGATATTTTGTAGTGCCGCATAACCGCGCTGCACTGAATCGTACCATTCTTGCCAAGTAACATCTTTTAAATCAGCTGGAGCCGTACCGTGACCACGTAACCTCACGGCGTAAACCTTCAAACCAAACCCATTCAAAAAATCCGCTAAAGCCGCAACTTCTTTTGGCGCTGATTTGTATCCGTGAACAAGAAGAATCGAGGTCGCCCTGACTTTTGCCGACGCCTTAACTCGTGAATCTAAAAAAAATGGCGCGCCGATCGACTTATCTTTGGAAAAATTTTTATCAAAATTAATGTCGTAATCTCGATCAAAATTTGCCAAATCATAATGATAAATTTCGTTAAAAACTTTTCTGCGCAGCTCTTCATCAGAAATTTTTGCATTACGTTTAACCAAGGCATTCGCGCCTTCGAGTAAGAAAAATTCGTTGGCAATAACCTGCAAAGTGTTCTCCAGCCTGATCTCATGGAAGTCGCACTTTTTTTCAAAAACAGATTTTTTGATTCGAATTTTACCACCAAAAACTTCTTCGATTATACCTTGCTTACAGGCTAGATTAAAAACGCTGTCGAATTCTTGATGCGGCTCATCGATAAAAATTTTCACCAAATTTTCTTCGAATAAACTGCGATTAAGGCGATATCTTTTGCTTTTTTGCAACATTGCCGCTGTTAGATAAACTACGCGTTTCAAGCGCCCGATTTCGATTTCCGTTTCGTCAAAATGATGTAATGCCGCGCCAAAAATATGATCGAGGTTGATTTGAATATTAGAGTAAATCTGCTCCATAAAATCCGAAGTAAGACGCGAACGTAAATAGCGCAGTATGAAATTATTTTTTGTTTCGGATTGAATGATCGGCAACTGCTTAATCTTGCCACGCGTTACCTTGGCGTATTCTGCTAAATTTATTGGGTCACCAAAACTCACGTTAATATCCGCCCCAAGAAGAAGATTTCCCTCAATCTCCAACTCTTCTGCCAGTTGGGTTGGGATTTTTTTAATCAGGCGCGAGATTAATTTTTTAACCTTATTTTCTCCTGGACGAATCGGATAATAAGTGATGTTAAGCGGCACCACGTGAGTGTTTATCTCTTTGAAATATTGACGATAAGAAGTGTTTAGGTTTTTTTCTAACTCGCGCAAAGAATCAAAATTATTGTTTTCAAAAGCTTCGCTGAGATTTTCGCGATAAAGCTGTGACTTCAATGCCAACACGGCTGAACCAGTGCGCACCGGACCAATGCGATAAGGCGTATAACTCATAAAAGAGCCTTCATTCTTGATCTCTTTGCTCTTGATCATGCTGCCTTCGGGATAGATCATCCAATCATATTCACCACTTATGAGATCGTGCAAAATGATGTTGTCGCGTTTGGAATTTTTAGTTGAAACGGCGCCAATAGAATGTAAAAATTTACCAAGAATTCCGGAATAAAGACTTTCATCAGCAAGGCATCGCACCTGACGACCAGTGTGTTTGTAGATAAGGTAGGGAATAAAAAATGTTTCTGAACGCGTGAAGTGATTAGCGACAAACATCACTGGATGTTGTGGTAATTTTTCTAAACCCTGAACTGAAAATTTTGAACCCAAAACTCTCTCTAAAATTTCCAAAGCGAATGATGTGTAACGAAATGCTTTGGTGGCTGTTTTCATTTTGTGAAACTGCTAAAATTTATTTTCAAAAACAGCTTCATTTAGATGTTGTAACTCTCTAACTGTTATTTTTTCTTCACCAATTTTGATTTCTTCCTTCACCACAGAGGCAATTTTATAAAGCACTACAGATTTTTTTTCGGCTAATTTTTTTAATTCTTTGACCATCGAAGAATCAACGGCGACAAGATATCTTGCTTGATCTTCGCCAAATAAAGTGGCGCTATCCATTTTGAAAAAATCAATTTCGCAACCAAGTTCTCTGCTCGACATCTCAAACAAAGCAACAAGCAAACCGCCATCAGAAATATCGTGGCAAGCGTTAATTGTGGCGCTCTCGATTAGTTCGCGCACAAATTCAGAATTTTTCCTCTCTTCGATCAAATCAACTTTTGGCGGTTTTTTTTCGCCATCTTTTTTTGAAATTTCGCGCTCGAAAAGTGAGCAAGAAAGATGTCCGACGGTTGCGCCAATAACAAAAATTTCATCGCCGAGCATTTTAAATTTAGTGCTGCATCTTTTGTGGAAATCTTTAAGCAACCCAACGCCACCAATCGCCGGAGTTGGCTGAATTGCCTTGCCATCAGTTTCGTTATAGAGTGAAACATTTCCCGAAACGACTGGATAATCTAAGGCCTTGCAAGCCTCAGTAATTCCCTGAATTGCGCGCACAATTTGCCCCATAATTTCTGGCTTTTGCGGATTGCCGAAATTCAAACAATTAGTAATAGCTAGAGGCCTGCCTCCAACCGCAGAAATATTTCTGTAAGTCTCTGCAACCGCCTGTTTAGCACCTTCAAAAGCATCAGCTTCAACGTAACGTGGAGTGCAATCTGTGGTAATTGCCAAAGCTTTTTTTGTGCCATGAACGCGCACAATCGCAGCATCTCCGCCAGTTTGAATAGTGTCATTCATCACTTGTGAGTCGTACTGCTGGTAGATCCATTTTTTTGAAGCGAGGTCTGGAACTTGAAGAAGAATTTTTAAGTGTTCGAGATGCATTAACTTAGTTGTTAGTTCGTAAAATTTGGATGAAATTTTTACGGTTTAGATCTTGAGATCACAAGAAAATTAATTATTTCTTGGGGTCACGATAGCCCATCCCACACGGTATGGCGGCGAGTCAGTAAATTTGATATAAGGCAAAATAATTACTTCTTGCGTCAAGATTTTTGTCGAGATTTTTTTACGAAAACGTTCTGGCAACTGATCTCCCTCGGAAGTTGCATTCCACAACAACACCGCACCCGTCTCTTCAAGTTTTTTTAGATCCCAAACAACATGTGAGCGCGGAGTAGAAAAAAAATTCATATTGCTGGTGAGCCATACATCTCCTGCTACGAAAGCTGTTGGCTGTTGCCGCACTTCGTTGATTTTTTGCACCAATAACTTGCCGTCGAAATGTCCATATTTGTGCAAACGACTCACCTGGCTATCGATAAAAACCACAACAGCAATTACGCAAATCACTGCGAATCCGCGATAAAAACGCTTCTGAAAAACTAAAGAAATTTTTACTGGAAAGAAATAAAAGAGAGCGATTCCAAACCAACTCCACAAAACCGAGCCCCACATATCTCTGATAACACTTCCAGTAAGAAGAGATGGAATTGTCGTTAAAAAAAGCGGCATCAATCCAGCGAAAATCAGAAAGTTTTTTTTGCGCTGATCTTGTTTTAAAAAAGAAGATTCTTTGCGACGCGCCAAAAAAAATACCAAGCACGGAAGCAATAAACTCGCGGCTTGACTGAGAATGAAAACAATTGGATTTAGTAGATGATTGTAAAAATGATAATCGGAAGTAGCGCGACTTTTGGCGTAAGTGAAGGTTACAAAATTATTTTCAATCAACCAAAAAATATGCGGAAGAAGAAGTAGAATTAGAAGAATTCCAAAAATGTATGGAGGAATGGTAATTAAGGTTTGGCGCAAATTTTTATCGTAAAGAAATAACAAAAATATTCCGCCAAAAAGCATCGCAGCATAATATTTTGCGAGCATGGCGAGAGCAGCGAATACCGAAAGAATCAGCCAGTTTTTTAAGCGATCAGGATTTTTTGTAACCTTCCAAGCATAAAGCGTAACCCAAGCCCAGAGAGGCAGTAACGCGATGTTTGCGTTAAACTCAGTTGAGGTGAAGTTGTAATAAAAAATACATTCAAGCAGCAAAATCGACATTAAAGCTTGCTGGCGCGGGAGGAAATCTTTCGCTAATTCCCATGTTGCGATGAAAGTCAGAGCCAAACAAATCTGCGCCAAAAAATAAACCGCCCACATCTGCTCGGGGAAAATTTTCATCATGCCTTCTGCCATCCAGGCTGAAAGTGGTGGATGTTTTATGTAGCCAAGTTGCCACTCATGTCCCCAGGCAATCGCCTCGATGGAATCGAGAGGAATATTGTAGCGGAATAAAGTTGGCAGCAAAGTCCAAATAAAAACGTGAGCTGCGACGAAGGCGTAAAAATAAAGGCTATAGCGCTGATTTTGTTCTGACATTTTATTTTAAAACTAGTTTCACCATGAGTTTGCCGAAGGCTTAACTAACATGCTTAAATAAGCTTAGTACGACCTACAATCCAAATTTATTGAAGCTGACCCTCTCTTCAATTTTAAACAAAATCTCCGAGAATTTTTCTGAGATAAGGCTTTTGATAAACCCTTTTTTTGCCGAGATTTGCACGATCTTAACATCGCTACCAAACTTCTCTTTCATTTTGCTGCGCATGTCACAAATCGCGTCGACTAAACCGAGTTCTGCAGCTTTTTTCCCCGACCAAAAAGCGCCGGTAAAAAGTTTTTCTTCCGATTCTTGCAACTTGCCCTGACGCCTTGAACTGACGAGCTCTTTAAAGCCTTCAAAAATATCGCGCTGCGCTTCTTTTAAGATCACGACACTTTCATGATCTTCCGGCAAAAAAGGATCAAGAATCGCTTTATTTTTTCCCTCAGCATGAACGCGACGATCGACGCCGATTTTTTTAATCAGATCAACAAAACCAAAACTCGAAAAAATCACACCAATCGAGCCAATGATCGAAGAATTATGCGCATAAATTTCGTCACCAGCAAGAAGAAGCCAATATCCGCCTGATGCAGCAACATCTTGTGCAAAACTATAAACAGGAATTTTTTTCTCGGAGCTAAGCTCGCGGATGTAGTTGTAAATCAATTCTGATTGAACCGGAGAGCCACCTGGCGAGTTAATATTCAACGCCACAGCTTTTACTTTTTTCATTTCAAAAGCGCGTAGCAAAAGCGGTTCGATATTTTGCATATTCAGACCAGATTCTAGTTTAGAATCTTTGCCAATTACGCCCTGAAGATTGACACAAGCCACGATTGGCCGAGCTTTACAGCAAAAAACTTTTTTAAAAAAACTGCTAACTGAATAATTAGGCCTCTTGCAATTGCTCACTTTTATGCTGATTAAAAATTGAAAAATTCTTTAGCTGAAGCTCGCCGCGCAGAGCTTTTACAAAATAGTTCAGCAAACAAAAAAAGATGAATAGAGAGAGTATCGCAATCAAGGAAACCCATAAACCTTGCGCTCCGACGGTTTTCATAATTACGCCGGTAAGTAAAAGTCCAAATATGTTACCGATCAGACCTATCCGCGAAAAAGCGCTGTTCACAGCTAGGCGCTGCGTGGGTTTGTATTTTTCATTAATCAACACAAACGCCGGAAGTTTTATTCCAGAAAGACAGCCAAACATCAAAAAAAGTAGCAGATAAATTTCCTGCTTATTCTTGTTTATGAGAAGAAGATAAACGCAAATCAAAGACAGTATCGCAAAGAAAATCATCAGCATGCGTCGATTAAGTATGTCGGTAATGTAACCAATTGGAATGTAGAGAATAGTGCCGAGCAAAAGTACTGATAAAAGCATTGCCGCTTGATCTTGCGGCATGCCGATTTTGATTCCGTAAATGATCAAAAAAGCGCTAGCCGATGACATGGCGTAACTCACCGAAAATCCTGCAAACATAATTTTTGGCGAATTTTTTATGTAGCGCCAAATGCTAATTTTCTTTTCTTCGCGCACTTTTGAATCAAGACCTTTAAGCCTCATTAAAGGCAACATCGATAAAAGGTAAAATATTGCCGCGACTAAAAAAGAGGTAAAACTTTCTTGAGTATTCATCAAACCTAAAACAATCGAACCAATCGAATTGCCAACCGCCACCAACATAGTACCAAATGAAATCACCATTGCTCGCACATGAGTTGGCGCAAGATCAATCATGATTGTAGCGCGAGTTACGCCGCAGGTAAAAAGCGCAGTGCCAAGAATGAAGATGCTTAATATCCACAAGAAATATCCATAATATTGGTAGAGAAGAAGTACGACAATTGCCGAAGCAATCGAACCGGCATAAATGCTATTAACCATTCCAGCCTTGCGTCCAATAGCGGGTAAGAAGCGAGAAAAAATTACCCCGGCTCCAATTTGCGTAGCAGCAGAAAATGAAATCAGGATTTCATTCTTAACATGAAACTCGAGTTTCAATGCAATCAACACCATCATGATTCCGTAAGCAACTGCGGCTAAAAAAATCGAAGAATAAATCGCGGCGATGTCGCGAATTAAATTCAGGCCCCAATGAAATTTTTCATCCGTCGAAATCTGTTTGTTAGTTGATAAAGGAGCAAATCCCGTGCCGGCAAAATCATGATTTCGAGAAACCGTTTCTTGGTGCGAACGAAATGATATGAGCATCAGCTGTAAAGCTCCCGAATGATTTTGTTGCGTAGAAAATTTTTACTTTTTTTACCGGTGAATTTTGTGATCACCTCTCCATCGCGTGAAATCAAAACAGTGAAGGGAATTCTGCCATCGTAACGAATATTTTTTTTGTGCAAAAACTCGCGAAATCCATCTTTAAAAGCGAGGAAACGCGGCTGAAAATAAACATCGGAATATTGATTTAAATGCTGGTTGAGGCTTGTCGGATCTAAATCTCGATCGATTGCCAATGCAATCACTTGCAAATCAGTGTTTTGAAACTCGCGAGAAACTTCATTTACAACTTCAAAATTCTCCGAGCAGATTTTGCACCAAGTAGTGTAAAGGTAGAGCAGCACTGGCTTTTCATCATTTTTCTCCAACTCATCAGCAATTTGTGCTGTGGTCATTGAAAGCGGATCCGCATCGTTAAATCTAATATTGCTTGATGGCGGAATTTGCACATCGGCACGCTCAACATTTTCTACGAAGTAATGCCACAAGGCTAAGCTGATTAATACTCCAGACAAGATTGTTAAAAAAAACATTTTAGGCCAAGGTTTAGGATTTTGTTTGGATTTTTGGTATTGCTTAAGCAGAATAATTTTCTCTTCAGACATTTTATTTGCACATGTTAATCAAAATTAAAAACCTCAAACTCAAGACGATTCTAGGTGTCCACGCCTGGGAAGAAAATATTAATCGGGAAATTATTATTAACGCAGAAGTCGAAACTAATAACCTTAGTTCGTTAAGCAGCGACGATATTAAAGACACAATCGATTACGATATTTTAATTCTCAAAATTAAAAATTTAATTAGTTCAAAGAGATTCAAACTCATCGAAAAAATGGCCGCAGAAATCATGCGAGAAATCATGGAAGATACCAACATCAGCAGATGTAAATTAGAGATCGATAAGGTTGGCGTGATTGCTGATGTAGATTCATTCTCAGTAACTCTAGAGCAGCATGGATAGCGCGACGGCAAAGGTTTTAAAGCTCATTCACTCGCAACATAAAATAAAAAAATTCCTGACGATTTCTTGCTATGCATTAATCATTGGCGGGGTTTTTATTTATGTTTTTTACGGCTTTAAAAAAAGCAATGCAATCAAGCTAGTTAAGGATCGCGCAGAAAGTCTGAAAGATTACAAAACTGAGAAAATCATGACTAATCCGCGCATTAAAATTCAGCATGAAAATGGAAATATTTACCACATTCGCGCCAAAAAAGCTCTACACGAGAATGAGCAAGAGGTGATTATGCATGATGTTTTTGCTGAAGGAAAAATAGGCAAGATTACAGCAGGAGAATTAGAAATTACTGAGTCAGGAGATCATATGGTTTTCACAAAAAATCCTGTTTTGATTTTGAATCAAACTGAGTAGTAACTTACACCTACCAATATCTTGGTATCAATTTCTGTAAGAGTTCATCAACTCAGTTTCGCAAGCGAAAAATCTTAGATAAATTACGCAACCGAATTTTTGAACTCGCACAAGGAACAAAAAAGAATGAGATAAAAAATAATTAAAGAGACAGATAATGAGCAATAAATTCGGCGAAATTTTTTCACTAACTACCTGGGGCGAAAGTCATGGCGAAGCAATCGGTTGCGTGGTTGATGGTTGCCCTTCCCTTCTTTCCTTAGACGAAAGCGACATTCAAAAATATCTCGATAAGCGCCGTCCTGGACAGTCTAAATTCACAACACAACGCCAAGAAAGAGATAGGGTTAAAATTTTTTCTGGGGTCTTCGAAGGCAAGACCACTGGCACTCCAATCAGTCTGGTAATTTTTAATGAAGACCACAAATCCGGCGATTATTCTGAGATCAAAGACAAGTTTCGTCCGAATCACGCTGACTACGCTTACTTCAAAAAATATGGCATTCGCGATTATCGCGGTGGTGGCAGATCATCAGCGCGCGAAACAGCGATGCGCGTGGCTGCAGGGGCAATTGCTCGTAAAGTTCTTGAGCAAGAAAAAATCGAAATCACCGGCTATTTAACTCAAATCGGCGAGAAAAAAATCGAGCGCTCGCGCCTTGATTTTGCTGAGATCGACAAGAATGATTTCTTTTGTCCTGATGCTATCGCCGCGAAAAACTTTGAAGATTATTTAACTGAAATCAGAAAATCTGGCGACTCTGTCGGCGCTATTATTGAAGTCGTAGCCCGCAACGTTCCTGTTGGTTTTGGCGAACCAATTTATAATAAACTCGACGCTCGTCTTGCTTCGGCAATGATGTCAATCAATGCCGTGAAAGGTTTCGAAATAGGCGACGGCATGAATGCCGCGAACAAAAAAGGTTCAGAGCTTGCTGATGAAATGTTTAGTAAAAATGGCAAAGTTGAGTTCGCTTCGAACTATTCTGGCGGCACTTTAGGCGGAATTTCTTCTGGCCAAGATATTGTTGTGCGCTTCGCGGTAAAGCCGACGAGTTCAATTTTAATCCCGCGCAAAACCATCGATATCGAAGGCAAAAATACCGAGATTATCACCAAAGGTCGTCACGATCCATGCGTCGGAATTCGCGCCGTTCCAGTGGGCGAAGCGATGATGGCCTGCGTTCTTGCTGATTTTCTTCTGCTCCACAAAGCGCGCCAAAGTAACAAAAACTAGTTATTTTGGAATCTCTTTAGTTGCTGTCTTAGTTTTAAAAAATAAGCCTGCATGCCGTTCGAGCGAGCTGCCCGAGCTCATTTAAAAATAATCAAAAACTTATGAAAAAATTTCTTACACTTAGCGCGACTGCGTGCTTGCTAGTTACAACAGCTCTTGCTCAACCTAGCCCTGGTGGTTCTGGTGGCTCTAGTGGCGCCGGTGCTGGTGGTGGACAAAAACGTCCTCAAGGCGGAACGCAACAACAAGGTGGCGGCTCATCTGGTGGCGGACAGCAACGTTCTCAACCAACGAATCAAAATGGTGGTCAACAACAACGCCCTCAGGGTGGTGGCTCATCTAGCGGTCAACAACAACGTCCTCAAGGCGGAATGCAGCAACAAGGCGGCAGTTCATCAAGTAGTAGAGAAATGAAACGTGATCAACGTGAAATTAAATCTGACAAAGCTGAGGTTAGAAGCGATAGACAAGAACTCAAAAACGACATCAAGAACGGCGCGAGCAAAGAAGAAATTGCTAAAGACAGAAAAGAGCTAAGACAAGATAGAAAAGAGCTTAGAAGCGATAAAAGAGAGATGAGACAAGATGGAAGAGAAATGAAAAGAGAAGGAGAGGCTGAAGGTCGCGGAGAAAAAGAAATGGGCGGCGGTAAAGAAGGAAATCGTAATGAAAAACCCCGCCGCAAAGAAGGTGGAAGTGATCGCAGTGAAGATAGAATGGATAATCGCAGCGACAGAAAAGATGATAGATCAGATCGTCGCGAAAATCGTCGCGACAAGATGGAAAAAAACTCTTCTCAAGGATCTTCGGAAAATACGGATAGATCTGCAGAGTAATTTAGTTAACTAGATCAATCTAACCGGCTTTGAAGAAATTCAGGGCCGGTTTTTTTGTGGACAATTTTTGTTATCGAGCTCTTGGAAATATTCTTGGATTCCGACCTCGGCGAGAAAGATTCGAACTAGTGAGTGCAAATTTTCAACATCATTCTTGTGCGAGTTTCAACAACTCGACTCGTAAAATTATCTAAAATCTTTCACCCATCACTCTTGCGAAAGTGAGGATTAAGAAAGTAATCATGCATTACCTAACGCCAATAACCATCAGAGCCAATTTCCTTAAGGCGTGAGGCGGTGCGTTTAAAAACTTCGGCGCTGCATAATTTATCAATCGAAGCTCTTGCCAACACAATTAGTGCAACTTTTTTTTCGTAAACTTCGTCGATGAAAAGCATGAAGCGGCGCATTTCATTAACATTTTCTGCGGTTAAAACTGGAAGCTTTAACAAAAAAATTAAATCGAAGTTTTTGCAGATTTCTTGATAATCCGCAGCGGCAAAAGTTTGACAGCAAAGTTCTTCAAAACTCGTCACCGCGATTTTTCCGAAAGTTTTCTTAATCTTTATTTCTCGTCCCCAAACCTTGATTTTAGTTGCTTTGGGCTTCTTGCCCTCAGTGAGATCGGTGATGATATTTTTAACTTCTTCGCGATTTTTTTTGTTAGAGATGAAATAGCGCTTAACCAAGCCCTTTCTGAGTTTAGCACGATAATCAGTCGATGAATTTAGATGAAGGGTAAGGCAATTTTTTAGTAAAATATTTTTAACAAATTCCAAAAAAACTTCACGCTGCAACCCATTTTTATAAAGTTTAAGCGGCTCAATATTCGAAGTAAAAACCGCAACAACTCTATGTGAAAACAGGAAAGAAAAAATCCGCGCGAGCAGCATTGCATCAGCGATATCAGTAACTTGAAACTCATCGAAGCAAATTAGTTTTTTATCTTTCACCACTCTCTGAACCGCTTCAATCAACTCATCTTTATATTTCTTTTTTTCATTTCTGATGTCGCGCAAAGCCTCGTGAATCACGCGCATGAAGCTGTTGAAGTGAATGTAGATCTTTGGCGTTTTTTTCAGCGAATCGAAAAAGTTTTTCATCAGCATCGTCTTGCCCCGACCAACGCCGCCATGAATGTAGAGGCTTTTTAGCGAATTATGTTTTGGTGAGATTATCTTTTTTAAAACACCTTTCGAGACGTGCTCTTCAAGACTTGAGGCAAGTTTATCAAGCTCATTTTTGACTAGAATTTGCTGCGAATCTAACTTCATCTTCTCTTGTTATTATTGTGACAAACCGCCACTGCCAAGGCATCCGCTTCGTCTTCGGTTTTAAATCCGGCTTTTGGCAACAAAACTTTTATCATCATTTGCACCTGGGTTTTTTCGGCGCGCCCTATTCCAACAATCGCTTTTTTTACCGCCGTTGCCGAATATTCAGAAACTTTCAAACCGCACAAAGCAAGGCTAAGAATTAGCGCCCCACGCGCCTGGCCAAGCTTCAAAGAAGATGTCGGATTCATGTTAACGAAGGTTTCTTCTATCGCCGCTTCATCGGGCTGATAAAGTTTTACCAGCTTTACAATTTCTTGATGAAAGTGCTCCAACCTTGTTGCCATTGGATCTGATGGCGAAGAATAAATCGTTTCGGAAGCGATAAAGGTAAGAAGATTATTTTTTACTTCGATGATGCCGACGCCTGTTTTTGTAAGGCCGGGATCGATACCGATGATTTTCATTTTATAAACTGAGAAAAGCTGACTTTTTTGAAGTTGATTTTATTCGGGTTAAAGTCTCCAGAATCAATCTTCTTATTTACGGGGATGATGCAACTAGCCTTATCTTACGAGCGTCTTAGCTTTAATAGTTTTTGCTTGGCCTAATCCCCCCCCTTTTTTTTGTTCGCGGCCTAAATCCATGGCCTATCATATTCAGGAGCCTCTTCAGAAAGTGGTGCAGAAGGAATATCAGCGTAAGTTTCGCCGTTCATTTTAATCACCACGCGGCCAGTTTCGGTGACGATTCCGATCACCGCAAAGTCAAGGCCCCACTTATCGAAAATGGCTTGTGCAACGCTTTCTTTTTCCGGCTTGATGATCATAAGCATTCTTTCTTGCGACTCAGAAAGCATTATTTCGTAAGGGTTCATGCCAGTTTCGCGTTGTGGAACTTTTTCAAGATTAAGCTCAATTCCAGTGCCACCTTTTCCCGACATCTCGAATGAAGATGAGGTTAGGCCCGCCGCTCCCATATCTTGAATTGAAAGAATGCAATCCAACTTCATCAATTCCATGCAGGCTTCAAGCAGAAGTTTTTCGGCAAAAGGATCTCCAACTTGCACTGTCGGACGCTTATCTTCATCGCCCTCTTTGAACTCATCAGAAGCCATAACAGCCCCGTTAATGCCGTCGCGACCAGTTTTCGAACCAACATAAACAACGGAAGCGCCAACTTGTGAAGCGGCGGAGTAAAAGATTTTATCAGAGTCAGCAAGGCCAACAGTCATCGCATTTACGATGATATTGCCGTTGTAGCTTTTATCGAAAGTTACTTCACCGCCAACAGTTGGAACGCCAATGCAGTTGCCATAACCGCCAATTCCATGCACCACGCCATTAACGAGTTGTTTAGTTTTTGGATGATCAATATCGCCGAAACGCAGCGCATTTAAATTGGCAATTGGCCGCGCACCCATCGTGAAAACGTCACGAAGAATTCCGCCAACACCAGTCGCCGCACCTTGATATGGCTCGATAAATGAAGGGTGGTTGTGACTTTCCATCTTAAAAATAACCGCCTGCCCATCGCCGATATCGATAACGCCAGCATTTTCTCCTGGCCCACAAATAACCCATGGCGCCTGAGTGTGCATGGTTTTAAGCCATTTCTTTGTCGATTTATAAGAGCAATGCTCTGACCACATAGCCGAAAAAATTCCAAGCTCAGTGATGGTTGGGGTGCGACCAAGAATATCTAAAACTTTTTGGTATTCGTCGGTTGTTAGGTTGTGGTCTTTAACTAGTTGCGGCGTGATTTCGACGTGTTTCATTTTTTAATATTTTTTACTTAGGAGAATATTTTTTCTTTCCTTGATCCCCGATTTTGCAGGGATGAAGCCCGCAGGGATGTTGTTACTAGTTTTTCTGGATCCCCGCCTTCGCGGGGATGACGTGTTGAGAAGGTGCTTACTTCTTAAATCGTCCTTAAGTCGTCATCCCCGCGAAGGCGGGGATCCAGAAAAACTCGTTACAACTTAAGAAGTAAGAACCTTTTAAACACGTCATCCCCGCGAAGGCGGGGATCCAGAAAAACTCGTCACAACTAAAGTTTAAAGTTTATCCACAAGTAAGAACCCTCTCAACCCTTCATCCCCGCGAAGGCGGGGATCCAGAAAAACTCGTCACGACTAAAGTTTAAAGTTTATCCACAATGTCTTCCGCAAAAACATAGTTTCCAGTAACCATTTGCACATCATCGCAATCTTCCAAAGCGTCAATCATCTTCAGAAGTTTTTGCGCTTGTTCTAGGTCTGAAATCTCGACGGTAACAGTTGCTTTCCAGTCAAGTTTTGCCGAAAGCGGATCCTTAAATTTTTCGATTAAAGCATCGCGAACGGCGCTGAATTTTTCTGTCTCAGTGATCACAGCGTGATGATCAGCAGAAGATTCAACTTCATTTGCACCCGCTTCTAGCGCGGCTTCGAACATAGCTTCTTCGCTGGCAACTTTGCCATCAAACTGAATCACCCCAACGTGATCAAACATAAAACCAACAGAACCAGTTTCGCCCAAAGCGCCACCAGATTTAGTAAAAATGCTGCGCACTTCACTTGCCGTGCGGTTGCGATTATCAGTCAATGCTTCAACAATTAATGCCACTCCATGCGGCGCGTAACCTTCGTAGCGAATTGATTCAAAACCATCGCCACCAACTTCACTTGTCGCTTTCTTAATCGCCGCATCAATGCGATCTTTCGGCATATTTTTTACCCGCGCTTCAATCACTGCATTACGCAAGCGCGGATTAAAGTTAAGATCAGGCTGGCCAGTTTTTACGGCGACAGTGATCTCGCGCAGAATCTTAGTAAAAACTTTCGCTTTCTTGGCATCCTGCGCGCCCTTGCGGTGCTTGATGTTGGAGAATTGTGAGTGGCCTGACATGGTTACCCTCTTCCGCCTACTTCTCTAGCTGCTGGAGCTGATATCGCTGCTGGAGCTGGTGCCGAAGAAGAATTGCCTAAATCTGAACTCGTGACGCCAACAGCTGCCAAGTCTTTTGTCACTTCTTCTATTCCAGGAAGCTCTCTTAATTCGATTTTGCCGGGAGCCTTTTTTTCACCCTCTTCTGGACCGGGCACTACACCATTTGAGGAGAGGTCCACTTCTTCCTTTTGAACTTCTTCTTTCGTTACCCCTTCTTTTGCTGAACCTTCGACCCCTTCATCAAAGGAAGGAGTAGCAGGTTGTTCTTTCGCCTGATTCTGTGGAGCGGTTCTCTCAATTTTTTGCCTCTTAAACTCTTCATCAACCATCTTTTCAAACTCATTAAAGTTCTCGAGTTCTTCACCATTAAGATTTTTTTTACCTTTTTCCAGAAAATCTTCCACAGTCTTCATTTTGTTGGGATCATCTTTACAAGAATTAATTAGGCTTGTGATGCGCTCTTGCAGAGATCCTTTCGACTTATCACTTTCAGGCGCTTCTTCACTTGTTTTAGAATCTGAAAGACTGCTTGTACTTCCTGGATTATTTGGAATAGCGCTTTTTGCTACTTGTTCACTGGCCATCTGAGGAGAAGAAGCACCTCTACCTTGCGACTTTGACTCTTGAAGATGCCCACTCCCAACATCACTACCATTTTTGGCCTGATTATCCTCTTTGGTTGACGAACGAAAACTTTCCGCAAATTCTTTAAATCCTTTGGACAATCTTTCTATAAGACCAAATACAGCTTCAAATACAGCTACAAGCATATCTCCTAAGGGATTTTTCTTCTGCCCTTCACTGAATTTATCTTTTGGTTTTTCGGTTGAATTATTGCCTTCATATAAATCTTCTTGATCTCCTTGAGCTTGATCTCCTTGAGCTTGAGTTCTTTGAGCTGAATTTCCTTTAGCTGAATTTCCTTTATCACTAGAAGGAACATTCTCAGCAACACCTCTACCTACTGCCGTTTCAAGTTTATCAAGTATAGCCTCAAGACTTTCTTGTTTTCTTAAGGTATCTTCTAATTCAGAAAGCAAATTCTCATTAGGATCAACTTCACTATTAGCTGAAGCTAAAACTTGTTCAACTGCATCCGGAGCTTGTTCAACTGTAGCCGTAGCTTCTTCAACTGTAGCCGGAGCTTGTTTAACTGTAGCTTCTTTCTCAGTTAATTGAGAATTGTTTGGAGAGATTATATCGTTTGAAGAGATTGTGATTTCATCAGTACTTTTAGACATATTTTTTCAGATTAGTTAACAAAGAGACCGTACAAAAAACTTCCTACTTGCAAATTTGTCCAGAGAAAAAATTGTGCGCGGCGTTGATTTTCCTCGCTATTCTTCATTTTTGTAACAATGCCAAAAACACTTTACGACAAAATCTGGGCTGCTCATTTAGTTGATGATGATGGCTCTTCATCCTTGATTTACGTAGATCGCCAGCTCATTCACGAAGTAACTTCGCCGCAAGCTTTTGAGGGCTTACGCATGAAAAATCGCACAGCTCGCCATCCCGAAAAACATCTTGCCGTTGCTGATCACAACGTGCCAACAACTACTGCTGATCGTGGCCAAGGAACTCTCGGCATCAAAGACGCTACCTCCCGCATTCAAGTTGAAACTCTTGAAAAAAACTGCCGCGAATTTGGCATAAAATATTTCGATCTCGACGATAAAAAACAGGGGATCGTTCATATTGTTGGTCCAGAACAAGGTCTTACGCAACCAGGAATGGTAATTGTTTGCGGCGATTCTCACACTTCAACTCACGGCGCTTTCGGCGCTTTGGCTTTCGGGATTGGCACTTCAGAAGTTGAGCATGTTTTGGCGACACAAACTCTAATTCAAAGACGTGCGAAAAATCTTTTGGTGAAGGTTGAAGGCAAGCTTGGCAAAGGTGTAACTGCGAAAGATATCACGCTCGCTGTCATCGGAAAAATCGGCACTGCGGGCGCAACTGGCTCAGTCATCGAATATGCTGGCAGCGCGATTCGTGAACTTTCAATGGAAGGAAGAATGACGGTTTGCAACATGTCGATTGAAGCTGGCGCCAGAGCTGGCTTGATCGCCCCTGATGAAAAAACTTACGAATATCTCAAAGGCCGCCCATTAGCTCCAAAAGATTTTGCTGCGGCGGTAAAATATTGGGAATCTTTACGTTCAGACGAAGGCGCAAAATATGATCGCGAAGTTCATCTGAAAGCCGAAGAGATCGCGCCACAAGTTACTTGGGGAACTAGTCCGGAAGATGCGCTGCCGATTACTGCAAAAGTTCCAGCGCCAGAAGATTTTGCAGATGAAGGAAAAAGAGCTGCGGTTGCAAGATCGCTTGAATACATGGGATTAAAGGCCGGAATGCCTCTCACTGAAATTGTAATCGACAAGGTTTTCATTGGTTCTTGCACAAATGGCAGAATCGAAGATTTCCGCGAAGCCGCTAAAATATTGGAAGGAAAGCACATCGCAAAAAATATAAAATTGGCGATGGTTGTTCCAGGATCTGGTTTGGTGAAAGAGCAAGCCGAAAATGAAGGATTACACAAAATCTTCACCGCAGCAGGTTTTGAATGGCGCGAACCAGGATGTTCAATGTGCCTCGCCATGAATGCTGACAAACTAGAATTTGGCGAACGCTGCGCCTCAACTTCCAATCGTAACTTTGAAGGTCGTCAAGGTCGTGGAGGAAGAACTCACCTAATGAGCCCGGCAATGGCTGCAGCTGCTGCGATTGCTGGTCATTTGGTTGATATTCGCTAATGCAAATCAGACTCTTTAACACCCTCTCACGCAAAGAAGAGCCGCTTGTAACCTTGGAGCCAGATCACCTTAAAATATATGTCTGCGGCCCAACGGTTTACGATCGCCCACATATCGGCAACGCACGCTCAGCAGTAATTTACGATCTGCTTTTTCGTTTCGCCCGCGTTGTTTTTCCAAAAGTAACTTACGTGCGCAACATTACCGATGTTGACGACAAGATTAACAAAGCAGCGAAAGAGCAGAAAATTTCGATCCAAGAATTAACCCAAACAATCACCGATTTTTTTTATGCCGACATCGGCGCGCTAAATGTCTTGCGCCCTACTCATGAACCACGCGCGACTGAGAACATTGCTGAAATAATTACGATGATTGAAAACTTGATCGCCAATGGAAATGCCTACGTAAATAAAGGCCACGTTTTGTTCAATGTTAGCTCTTACGCTGACTATGGTAAACTCGCTAACCGCCAACTAGACGAAATGATCGCCGGTTCGCGAATCGAAGTTGCTGATTACAAAAACGATCCCCTCGATTTTGTTTTGTGGAAACCAGCTGACGATGAAGATGATATTTCGAGCGTTTTTCAAAGCCCGTGGGGAGATAAGAACAATGGAGGTCGCCCAGGCTGGCACATTGAATGCTCGGCGATGAGTTCAAAATATTTGGGCACAGATTTCGACATTCACGGCGGCGGCGCAGATTTACAATTTCCTCATCACGAGAATGAAATTGCACAAAGCCGCTGCGCAACTCCCGGATCGCATTACGCCAGATTCTGGGTTCATAACGGATTTCTCACCGTAAATGGCGAGAAGATGAGTAAGTCGCTAAAAAATTTTATCACCGTGCGCGACCTTTTAGATCAAGGCGTTTCAGGTGTCACAATTCGTTACCTTCTTCTCTCTTCGCACTATCGCAAACCTCTAGACTTCACGCAAAAAGCACTCGATGACGCAAAATATTCATTAGAAAAATTTCACGAAACCATCGCGTCTGATTTTAACCAGAACCCGTCTAATGGCGTTCCATCAATTGTCTTAACTCACCTTGCCGACGACTTAAACATGTCGAAAGTAATCGCCGAGTTACATCAAATGTCGAAGAAAGGTGAGAAGACAGAGCTCGCTGCAACCCTTGATTTTCTTGGTCTCTACGACCAAAACTTTTTATCTCGCAAAGTAAAAAATTTTTCCGTCGATGAATCTTTTATCAACGAACAAATCGCTCTTCGCCTAATCGCCAAGCAAGAAAAAAATTTCGCCGAGGCCGACAGAATCAGAAAATCTTTACTTGAAAAAGGCGTTAGCCTTGAAGATGTTTCCGGCGGAAAAACAATTTGGAAATCGACTTAAATGTTCATCAATCACAATCCATTTTTAATCATTCTTTCTTCTCCGTCTGGGGCTGGCAAATCAACGCTTTCGAGAATGATTATTCAGAATGATCAACTAATTCGCCTTTCAATTTCTGCGACAACTCGTTCGCAAAGACCTCAAGAAATTCACGGCCAACATTATTTTTTCGTTGATCAGAATGAGTTTGAACGCATGCAAAAAAATTCCGAATTCATCGAAAGTGCCGACGTGTTTAGTCATAAATATGGCACGCCAAAAAAGATGGTTGATGACGAGTTGCGCAATGGCAACTGTGTGCTTTTCGACATTGACTGGCAAGGCGCGAGGCAAATTAAAGAAAAGTTTGATGTTGATTCTGTTGTCTCGATTTTCATCGTTCCGCCCTCAATGCAAGAACTTGAAAGACGCCTTCGTGCCCGCGCGCAAGACAAGGAGGAAGTTGTTCAAAATCGCATGAAAGAAGCGCGTGCAGAAATCAGTCACTACGAAGAATATGATTTCATTTTAGTGAATGACGATCTTAACAACACTTACCAAAAAATCCGCGCCATCATTGAAGCCAAGCGTGTAGCGAGGCAAAGCAAAAGCGATATCGGGGCATTAATTAAACAATTCGAAACATGACATTTTCTACTTCATCTCTCAATTCATCCTTCAATTCATCTTTGGGCGATTCCGATAAGGAAATTTTTTCATCAATCGAAAAGGAAACTGATCGCCAAAAATATCAAATCGAATTAATCGCTTCCGAAAATATTGTGAGCCGCGCGGTTTTAGAGGCGCAAGGTTCTGTCTTCACAAATAAATATGCAGAAGGTTATCCAGCTAAGCGTTATTACGGCGGCTGTGAATTTTCGGATGAAGTTGAGCAAGCAGCGATTGATCGCTTGTGCCAACTGTTCGGCGCAAAATTTGCGAATGTGCAGCCTCACTCTGGAGCAAGCGCGAATCTTGCAGTTTACTTAGCGCTGCTTCAACCAGGCGACACTATTCTTGGCATGTCTCTAGCAGCCGGAGGACACTTAACTCACGGCGCACAACGCACGATTTCTGGAATGTGGCTAAAACCAATTCAATATGGAATTCGTTTGGATGACGGCCTCATCGATTATGATCAAGCCGAGGCTCTCGCTTTCGAACATAAACCAAAATTAATCATCGCTGGAATTTCTTCTTATCCGCGCATCGTTGACTGGGCACGCTTCAGAAAAATTGCTGACGAAGTTGGTGCACTTTTGATGGTTGATATGGCGCATGTTGCTGGCTTAGTTGCCGCTGGAATTTATCCATCTCCAGTTGGCATTGCCGACATCATAACTTCAACAACTCACAAAACTTTGCGCGGCCCTCGTGGTGGTGTAATTTTGACGAATAACGAAGAGCTGGCAAAGAAAATTAATTCTGCCGTTTTTCCTGGTTTGCAAGGTGGTCCTTTGATGCATGTGATCGCTGCTAAAGCCGTTGCCTTCGGGGAAGCGCTTCGTCCAGAATTTAAAATTTATGCAAAACAAATTGTTACCAATGCAGAGGTTTTATCCGCAGTTTTGGTTAAACGTGGATTAAAAATTACTACCGGCGGAACTGATTGCCACTTAATGGTTGTTGATCTTACGCCGCTTGAAACTCTCACCGGAAAAGAAGCTGAAAAAGTTTTGGAACGCGCAGGTTTAACCTGTAATAAAAATGCGATTCCTAATGATCCGCGCTCACCTTTCGTAACTTCTGGTTTGCGTTTTGGAACTGCAGCAGGAACCACTCGCGGCTTCAAAGAAAAAGAATTTGATCGCATCGGAAACATGATTTGCGACGTGCTTGAAGGCTTTGTGAAAAATGGAGAAGATGGCAACAAGGCCCTGGAAGAAAAAGTGAAAGTTGAAGTTGCAACTCTCTGTAAAGCATTCCCGATTTACTAATAGGCCTGCTTTGTAAATAATCGTCGCTTACTTAACGTTGTAACTAACGCAATTTTCACGAAAATATTACTGATGAATAGTAGGATTTTATTCGGCAATTATGCCTTGATCGCTCATCATAAAAACTTTGATCAGTTTATTTTTTGCTCAGAAATTCGCGATCAAGAAAATCTTGCTGCACTAACTTGGTTTTGACTTCTCTCAAACAGCAGCAGCTTTATTTCCAAACCTTACGCGGCTTACGCAACTCAGAAATAATGCTCTTCACTCGTCTTGCAACATCGCCCTTCGATCCACCACTATTAATCACAAAAGCCGCCTTCTTTTCCCTCTCTGCATCAGAGATTTGTTTCGCGCAGATTTGATTAAAAATTTTGACGTTTGCACTTTCTAAGCGAGCAAGAAAACGTTTTTTACGAATGGCGATGGGAGCGCTAATAGCAATGACGTAATCACATCTGTAATGCCCAGTTTCAAGAAGCAGAGGAATATTTAAAACTGCGATTTCTTTTTTTTCTTCACTCGCTTTTTTCAAAAATTTTTGACAGCTCGATCTCACCTCTGGATGCAAAATCTTCTCAAGAATTTTTAATTTTTCTTTATCGGCAAAAACTATTTTTCCTAAAATTTTTCTATCGATTTTTTTCTCAATAAAACTTTCCGGAAAATTTTTTTTAACTGCATCGATCGTTGATTGATCAAGCTCAAGCAAGCGATGAACTTCTTTATCTGCATCAAAAATAACCGCGCCATTCTTGGCAAAAACTTCGGAAACGAAATTTTTGCCCGAAGCAACGCCGCCAGTTAGGCCGATTATTTTAATTCTGGGGGAAGTGTTACCTGACAAGATTCCAACTGTTTTTTTAAACTATTTTTTAGCTCTGCCAAACCCTCTTGAGAATCGGCTTCAGCGCGCGAAACTAGCACTGACTGAGTGTTAGATGCCCTAATCAACCACCAGCCATTTTTTTCAATCGCTCTAATTCCGTCGACATCGTTAAAAATCACTCCGCTTTTTTGCAGATTTTTTTTCAACTCTTCGATTATTTGAAACTTCTTTTCATCAGAACATTCAATTCTGATTTCCGGAGTTGAGAATGTTTGTGGCAGAGCTTTGCGTAAGGTCGAAAGACTTACTTCAGATTGCTCGACAATATTAATAATCCGAATAGCCGCGTAGAGCGCATCGTCAAAACCATAATATTTATCAGCGAAGAAAATATGACCAGACATCTCACCAGCAAGTGGTGCCTTGGTTTCTTTCATTTTTGCTTTGATTAGAGAATGACCTGTTTTCCACATCAATGGAACGCCGCCGGCTTTTTTAACTTCGTCAAACAAAACATTGCTCGCTTTGACATCGGCGATGATTGTTGCACCTGGCTTCTCAGCCAAAATTTCGCGCGCAAAAAAAACTAAAAGTTGGTCGCCCCAAAGAATTTCACCTTCGTCATCAACCACGCCAATGCGGTCTCCGTCGCCATCAAAAGCGATGCCAAGATCACAAGATTCTTCACGAACTGTTTTGATTAAATCTTGTAGATTGCTTGGAACTGTAGGATCGGGATGATGGTTTGGGAAAGTTCCGTCAATTTCTTCGAACAACAAAATATGCTCGGCATAAATTCTTTTGCTGATTTGCTTCATAACTTCGCCCGCTGCTCCGTTACCGGCGTCCCAAGCAATTTTTAATTTTTTGCGTGGCATAAATTGATCAATCTCATCAAGCAAATGACTCTCGCTTTTAGCTAGCGGACAGTCTTCTAAAACTCTGTTGACGTAATCATCTTGGATGTGGCACTTCTCAAACCTGCCCTCATCACTTTCAGAAAATTTTCCAGCCTCAGTAATTTTTGCCAAACCAAGAATGTCGTCACCAAAAAATGGACGCTCTAACAACATCATTTTAAAACCATTGTGATGTCCTGGATTGTGTGAGCCAGTAACCATGATTCCTGCATCGCAAGAAAGATGATGCACCGCAAAATAAAGCATCGGTGTTGGTCCCATGCCAACATCAATAACATGCATTCCAGATTCGATTAAACCCTTGATCAACTGAGCCTTCAAAGCCGGTGAGCTCAAGCGTCCGTCGCAAGCAACAACAACTCTTTGTTGTTCACTTTTCGCTAAAAAACTGCCGAAAGATTTACCAACAAAAAATGCGTCCTTATCAAAAAGTGTTTGGTCATAAATGCCGCGAATATCGTAAGCGCGAAGAATCGAAGGATGAAAAGTATGAGACATGATTTAGTTCATTAATTTTGAATGCCGGCTGTCTACCCGCCCATCTAAATCAATGTCAACCGCGCCTTGAAATGCCCATTCAAATTAAACTCAATTTTACCAAAAATGATTTTCGTAGAAGAATACAATTAATTCGCGGCGAGGCAAGGTAGCCAAATGATCGCGCTATTTCTATATACTTAAGAAGTTGAGAGATGACCCAAAGATCAAAGAATTGCCAGTTAAGCTGGCTTGAAACTTATTCTTTAATGGTGCGGTCGAGAAGATTTGAACTTCCACGGGTTTTACCCCACAACGACCTCAACGTTGCGCGTATACCAATTCCGCCACGACCGCACATGTAAAAACTCTTGCCCCCCTAGCACATTGATTGTGCAGGGATTGAGCAGGGATTGTTAAGTCAAATAACCAAAGGTTTTAAACGATTTAACGACACTACAAACACCGACAAATCGGGATTTGTTTGGGTTTTTAAATCAGAGATGAATCCATCAAAACGTTCGACGAGAAAGTCTACTGTATTGATCCAATTCTCAACTGAATTCACTTCGCAAAGTTTTTTCTCTTCGCAGCTAAATTCAACAATCTGCTTGGCGATGCGCATTTGGTAAGAATAAATATCTTCCAGAATAGTCTTGTGAGCCAAGCGCTGCCAGTGGTTAGTAACGGTTAGATTGCTAATTCTGCTACGTAGCCATTTCAAAGAAAATCTGGTGCCAACAACGAAATAAATTTTTGCGATTGTTTTGAGATCAAAATTTGAAGAGGCAGAAATTTCAGCGATGTCGAAGGCTGAAGCCACGGGATCCATTGCCGCAACTCGCGCCGCTAATTTCGCATCAACATTGTTTAAGCGGTAACGCTCAATCTTGCGCTCAAAAGATTCTTTTGATGCTTGCGCAAGAACTCCGGGAAGAGCTGAATAAAGTTCGTCAGCAATTTTTCTAAAACGAGCGACAACTTTAGTAACATCGCCTTTCGCCTGATTGCGCAACAACCACTGAATTGAACGATCGAGAAGCTTATTTGCACTCAAAAACATCTGATTCTGAATGTGCGCAGCAATTTTGCCATCGAGCTTTTCAACCTCTTCCCACACTTCACGAATGCGGAATGAATCACAGGCAATGATAAAATTTTTCACTACATCAATAACGCTAAAACCAGTGTCTTGAGCGAGCTGGCTTATGAATGTAATGCCAACGCGATTGACCACAAAATTGGTGATTTGCGTTGCAATGATTTCGCGACGCAATTGGTGATTAATAATTTCTTCCGCAAACTTTTCTTGCATGATTTTTGGGAAGTAAGAAAGCAGTTCGCTCTCAAAATATTTATCCTTCACCAAATCCGAAGCGAGGATCTGATTATAAATATCCATCTTAGCGTAAGCCATCATCACACAAAGCTCGGGGCGAGTCATGCTAACTTGATCATTCTGCCTTTTATCGATCTCTTTGCGCGTTGGTAAAAACTCAATTTCGCGATTAAGAAAACCAGTTTTTTCAAGACGATCTAAAAATTGCGATTGCTCGCCAAGCATTGATTTACCTTGAAAACTGGCGATTGAAATCGCTTGAGTTTGCAAACGATTATCGGAAAGCACGAGGTCGCCGACTTCATCAGTCATCTTTTCGAGAAACTTATTTCTTTCTTCGATCGTTAATTTTTTTGCGCGCATTGCTGCGATCAAAGCGATTTTAATGTTCACCTCGTGATCCGAGCAATCGACACCAGCTGAATTATCCATCGCGTCAGTATTGATGCGACCGCCATTTAGCGCGAATTCGATGCGACCTTTTTGAGTGAAGCCAAGATTTCCGCCCTCGCCTATTACTTTGCAGCGCAGCTCGTTGCCGTTGATACGAAGGGCATCGTTAGCGCGATCACCAACATCTTGATGCGATTCATCCGCGGCTTTGACGTAAGTGCCAATTCCACCATTCCAGAGCAAATGAACCTGTGCCTTTAAAATGGCACGAATTAAGTCATTTGGCGCAAGATCATCTTCTTCAATTCCTAAAACATCTTTTACTTCTGGAGAAATTTTTATTGATTTAGCGCTGCGTTCAAAAACTCCACCACCCTTTGAAATCAAGGATTGATTGTAATCTGTCCAGTTTGAGCGCGGCAAATTAAACATGCGCTGGCGCTCTGCAAAGGATTTTGCCGCATCAGGTTCTGGATCTAAGAAAATATGCAAATGGTTAAAGGCAGCGAGAAGCTTGATGTGTTTGGAAAGCAGCATTCCGTTACCAAAGACATCGCCAGCTAAATCGCCAATACCAACACAGGTGAAATCTTGCGATTGAGTGTCGAGACCGTTTTCACGAAAGTGACGCATTACTGAAATCCACGCACCTTTTGCGGTTATTCCCATTTTTTTGTGATCATAACCAACCGAGCCGCCCGAAGCGAAAGCATCACCAAGCCAAAAACCATATTCGGCAGAAATTCCGTTAGCGATGTCGGAAAAAGTTGCGGTGCCTTTATCAGCAGCAACAACGAGATAAGGATCAGACTCATCATGACGCACTACATCATGCGGATGTTCAATTTTGCCGTTCACAACATTGTCCGTAATGTCAAGCAAGCCACGCAGGAAGGTCTTGTAGCAATCAATTCCTTCTTGCTGAATTTGGTCACGAGTGAAGCCGGATAAATTATTTTTTAACACAAATCCGCCTTTCGAACCAACTGGAACAATCACTGCATTTTTAGTCATTTGCGCTTTCATCAAACCAAGAACTTCGGTACGAAAATCTTCTTGGCGATCAGACCAACGAAGGCCACCGCGTGCAACTTTTCCGCCGCGCAAATGAATTCCTTCGACTCGCGTAGAGCAGACAAAAATTTCAGCATGAGGAAGTGGCAGTGGCAGTCCTGGCACTAGTTTGCAATCAAACTTAAATGACATGTAGCCTTTAAAACCGCCATCTGAGGCGGTTTGATAATAATTAGTACGAAGAGTTGCCGTAATTATTCCAAAGAATTTTTTGATCACCGAATCGTCAGTAACATCCTTAACTTGATTCAGCGCTTCTTTGATTTGTGCAGAAATTATCGCGATTTGTTTTGCTCGATCAGCAACAGAAATTTTTAGCGCCGGATCAAATTTAGTTTCAAAAAGATTGAGCAACATTTTGGTAATGTCGCTATATCTCACCAGAACATCGGCTATATATTTATGCTGGTAACGAAAACCTATTTGATATAGATACTTATAGTAAGAACGCAGCATGTAAACGCGCTTCCAGTCTAGATCAGCGGCTATTGTTAAGCGATTCAAAAAACCAGTTTGAGTTACACCTTGCCAGATCAAAGAAGCCGTTTCTTCGAAGTTTGTTTTGATGATTTCGGAGAAATTTATGTCGGATTTATTGCTGAGATTCAGGTGAAAATAATGTATCCAAACTTTCTTCTTCTCTGAGTCGCCAAAACTTACGGTATAGGTGTGCTCTTGAATTACATTAAATCCAAAACTCTCAAGAACCGGCATGATTTTTGAGAGAATGATTTCATTTTCTGGAGAATAAATTTTCAGCTCAGTGACATTTTCCAACAAAGCATCTGATGATTTATAGAGGTCAAAAAGCGCAGTATTTTTTTCTAAACAGCCTTCGATGCGCGAAATATCTGTCGCCGCACGATTAGCGTTAAAGCGATTCGAATAGCTGATTGAAAAAGCTTTTTGATACTTGGCAAAAAGTTGCACATGTTTTTCTTCGCCGAATTTTGCTTTGATTTCGCAAGCAAGATCGTCAACCCAATTGCGCGTCATGCGCACAATTTCAGCTTCGATTTTATCTTCGTCGATTTTTGGAATTTTATTTTCGGTACGAATGATGAGGTGAAGTCTGCTCAAATTTGAATCGGTGATTTGAACAAAGGAATCAGTGACTTCGCCTTTGTAAACTCCTGCCAAATATTCTTTAATCTTCTCGCGCAATTCAGAATTGCTGCGATCGCGCGGCGTAAAAATTAAACAGCTAACGAAGCGATTAAATTTATCTTTACGTGCAAAAAATTTGACCTGTGAACGTCCACAAATCGCAACAATTCCCGTTGCATTCTTTAGTAAATCTGGCGCAGAAATTTGGAATAATTCATCACGCGGATAAGATTCTAAAACCGAGACGAGGTCTTTGTAGTTATGACTTCCCTCAACATATCCAGAATCAGCAATTACCTTCGCCACTTTGTTGCGAATGAGCGGAATTTGATCGACACCACAATTATAAGCAGAAGAGGTAAAGAGACCGACAAACCTGTATTCGCCAATCACCTGACCTTTGTTTTCACCTTTGCCAGAAATTTTCTGAACACGAATTCTTTCGGCATTGGCAATGCGATGAATATTTGAGCGGTAACGCGATTTTAAAATTTCGATTATGTAAGGATTTTTTATCGATTCGCAAACTTCTTCCGGCGAAGAATTAACAACGAGCGGCCTGAATTCATTTTGCTTAGAACGAAAAACGCCAAGCCCAGAATCAGTTTCTTCCAGCGAATATTTTTCTTTGCTGACTTGCTTTATTCCAAACTCTTTCGCGCCAAGAAAAATGAAATTTCCACCAATAATCCAAGAAATAAATTCTTGTGCTTCTTGGTGATTTCCAACTTGTTCAAGTGCAACTTGAGCCATTGCCATCATTGGTTTCCAATCTTTCACTACCAAGTTTAAATTGACTAAAATCTTTTCGATATTTTCCTGTAGAGTTTTTAGCTCAGACTCAGAGTGAATTTTTTCGAGATGAAGTTGAATAACCGATTCCTGACGCGAATTTTTCTCTGCAGAAATTTTTACCAACTCGCCCTTTTCGCTACGCAAAACCGAATAAAGTGGGTGAATAATGTTTTTAACTTTTAAGCCCTGCTTGTCGAGATATGCCACCACTGAATCAACGAGGAATGGCATGTCATCATTAATTACATCGACGAAAGTAATCTGAGAATTTTTTGGATTAGAAACTCTAACTTTTAACTCACTGACTTTTTTGGTAGAAAAAAAATCAAAACTAGATTTTGCCGCTTCAAATAAGTCTTCCGGCGCGTAATCATCGAAATCGCCGAGTTTGTTATCGGCATAAAAATCTTCGACGAAAGTCAAAAAATTCTTTGAGTTAACTTTCTTTTTTTCGGCAATTGAAATTGCACGAGCGATGAGATTTTTCATGTTAAAAATAGTTTCTATTGCCATTCCTGAGCAATTTCAGTAACTCAAATTCGAATCTTTTCTAGATCTTACATACCTCATCATCCCTTGCGCAGGAATGACGCGATGCTTTTTGAAGAGTTGAGAATTACTGAAATCGCGCAGGAAATGACAAGGTGTTAGTTTTTAAGTAAATTATTTTTTGATTAGAATCGCGACCATCTGCATCCCTTCTAACCTAGGATTAACTTCAGGCTTGGCAAAAGGCTCAACTTCAATAACAAGTCTGGCCATCATTTTTTCTGCTAGGTCACGGTGAGTAATTTCACGGCCGCGCATACGAATAGTAACCTTAACTTTATTGCCGTCTTCGATGAATTCCTTGGCGTGACGGATTTTGGTGTCGTAATCACCTTTACCAATATTAATGGTCATTTTGATTTCTTTTACTTCGACTACCTTTTGTTTTTTCTTAGCATCAGCAGCTTTTTTCTGCATTTCGTATTTCATCTTACCCGTGCTGGCGAGCTTACAAACTGGAGGAATAGCGTTTGGTGAAATTTCAATTAAATCCAATCCCGCCGCCTCTGCTCTTCTGATTCCATCAATAACCGTAGTGACTCCGATCATCTCCCCATCTTCGTCAATCAGTCTGATTTCCTTTGCTTTGATTTGATCATTAATTTTAAAAAAGTTGCTCTGCTGCGGTTTTATTGGTTTCACGGATTATTTTTAGTTATTAGAGGAAGGCTTCAAGAGAAGCGCCAGCAAACTATTTTCAACATTCAAAACATCAACCATGACATTTTATCCTTCGATCTTTCCGATTACCCTTCCCGAGCTTGATCCAATAGCTATCTCTATCGGACCGCTCGCTATTCGCTGGTACTCGCTTGCTTATATTGTCGGAATTTTATTTACCGTTTTTTGGCTCAAAAAATGTAACGAAAAAAATAAATTTTTATCATCCGAAGCTTACGACAATTGGATGACCTGGGCAATAATTTCAATAATTCTTGGCGGTCGTTTCGGTTACGTTTTTTTCTACAATGCCGAATATTTTCTCCAACATCCTCTCGAAATTTTTGCCTTCTGGCAAGGCGGAATGTCTTTTCATGGCGGGCTTCTAGGGTCGATTTTTGGAATGTGGCTTTACGCCAAGAAATACAAAATAAATTTCCTACAACTGACTGATTGCCTTGCTGTCGCAGCACCCGTTGGACTACTTTGCGGCCGCTTAGCTAATTTTGTAAATATGGAGCTCTACGGTCGTGTAACCAATTCAAATTTTGGGATTATTTTTCCGAATGCCGGAGAATTACCGCGCCACCCGAGCCAACTCTACGAAGCTTGCCTTGAAGGAATTTTGCTTTTCGTGATTTTATTTTCGCTGCGCAATCGATTCACCAATCAACACGGAAAATTAAGCGGAATTTTTTTAATTCTTTACGGCTCTTTTAGAATCCTTATCGAAAATTTCCGCGAGCCCGATGATCAACTAGGATTTTTCTTTGAAAAAATAACTTTAGGACAACTCCTCTCTCTACCACTAATTATACTCGGATTTTTTTTATTTTTTTTCGCATCACGCAAAAAAACTCTTGCCCCATTTTAACCTCTACCCCTTCTAGCTCTGAGCTTTTTTGATAACTCATCAAGCCTTGCCATTGTTAGCTTCATAATAAATTTAATTTCTTACCTTTAGGCATTTTTAACCTCGTCGCCTGTCAAGAAATTTATTCCTCACGTAGAAAAATAAATGGCTTTACTGCAAGCAAGATCACCTAAATATTTCGCTTAAATATTTCTCAAAAATCCTCAAAAAATACTAGAAGATGTCAGTCACCCAAATCGGCGCTATCGACGCGTTTGATATTCTACAAAAAGACAAAAATTCAGTTTTGATCGATGTAAGAACTTTGGAAGAATTTAACTTTGTCGGCACAGTTAATGCTGACGAATTCGGCGGACGCATGCTTCTTAATCCTTGGAGACTAACCATGTCGATGAACGAAAATCCTGCATTTGCAGATGATTTTGAAAAAATGCTCAGAAATCTTTTCGGCAAAGAAAACAAAGAAGCCAAACTCTTCTTCATCTGTCGCACTGGCGGAAGATCTGACTTTGCGGCACGCCTCACTTCGGAACTTGGCTACACTAAATGCTTCAATATCACCTCGGGCTTTGAGGGCGATCTAGATCCAAGTCATCAAAGAGGAAAAATGAGTGGCTGGAAAGCCGAAAACTTGCCGTGGAAACAATCGTAATGCAGCAAGCTTTAGAAAACACATCTCCAAACACCTTCCTTCCTGAATTCGTTCAAATTTGCCGCGCCGAATTTGGCGAAGAAATTTTTAAAAAATGGTTTGCCTCGCTCGAACTTTTTTCGGATTTAAATAGCGAAGTTGTTTTTGCCGCGCCTTCAAAATTCGTACGCGACTGGATTATTCGCGAGTTCGTTGAAACTAAAATCCTTACCAAAACCATTCAAAAAATTCGTCCTCAGGTTAAAAAAGTTACAATAATCTGTCTCGCCCAGACTTTGATTTCAGAAGCTCCGGCCTCATCATCAAGCTCAGAAAAAGTTCTTAATCTTTCCAAGCATGATAACGTCTTTGCTTTCGGAACTGAGTTAAATAAGCGCTATAATTTCGACAATTTCGTCAGCGCTAAATGCAATAAGCTCGCGGTCTCAATGGCCAAAATTGCTGCCGGAATTGATGCTCAGATCAATCTCTTCGACGATAAAATTCCTCTCTTTATTCATGGCGGAGTAGGAATGGGCAAGACTCACCTAGCACAAGCAATCGCCTGGAAAATTCAAGAATTCGACCGCTCAAAAAGAGTCGTTTATCTCTCAGCTGAAAAATTCATGTACCACTTTGTGCAGTCAATTCGCAGCAATGATGTGATGGGTTTCAAAGAAAAAATGCGCTCAATTGATGTTTTGATTGTCGACGACGTGCAATTCATCGCCGGCAAAGAAAGCACTCAGCAAGAATTCATGAATTGCTTCAATTATTTAGTCGAAGCGAACAAGCAGGTTGTTTTGGTCTGCGATCGCCGTCCGTCTGATTTAGAAAATGTTGATGAAAAGTTAAAATCGCGCATTTCTGGTGGAATGATCGTCAATTTTAAAAACCCCGATTACGCCGACCGCCTCTCTATTTTACAGGCTAAAGCCAAAATGCTTGGTCAAGAAATCGACGAAAATATTTTGAGCTTCATTGCTGAAAATATTTCCGGCTCTGTGCGCGATCTAGAAGGAGCGTTGAAAAAATTAATCGCCGAAAGAGTTTTTGCTGACACTGAAATTACCTTGGAAACCGCACGCGAAATTCTTGCCGGCTACAGCAACAAGCCAAAAATCAAAACTACGGTCGAAGTCATTCAACAAATCGTCGGCGAGTTTTACGACATTAGTGTTAAGTCCCTAACTTCAAAAACGCGCGAAAGAAGAATAGCCAGACCGCGCCAAGTTGCCATGTATCTGATCAAAACTCACACTGAAATAAGTTTGCCAAAAATCGGCGCAGCTTTTGGCGGCAAAAATCACGCGACTGTAATTCACGCCTGCAAACTAGTTAAAAAAATGATGCAAGAAGATGCCAAGATGTTGCAGGAAGTTAAGGCTTTAGAAGAAAAAATCGGAAAATAAAGTAAGCGCCCCCTCCCTCGCCACTCTTGCGAAAGTAGGTATAACGAGTTAAAGATTTCCGACAAAATTACTAAAATGAAAAAACTACAAATCGCCATCATCGGCGCCTCGGGCTATACTGGTGCTGAGCTCATCAGAATTTTGCTCAATCACAAAAAAGTTGAGATTTCTGCACTAATCGCCAATTCAAATGCCGGACAAAAGATCGAACAACTTTATCCACACCTCACTCACTACAACCTTCCCGACGTAAAAAAACTTGAAGAAATCGATTTCAGCAAAATCGATGCTGTCTTCGGATGCTTGCCACACACGACTTCGCAAGAAACTTTCAAGAAACTCATTCCGCAAAATCCGCATTTAAAAATCTTCGATCTTTCTGCTGATTTCAGATTAGAAGATCCTGCCGATTACCAAAAATGGTACGAACATGAGCACATCGCTAAAGACTTACAGCCACAAGCAGTCTACGGACTTTCCGAAATCCACAGAAACAAAATAAAAAAGGCGAGTTTGATTGCCTGCCCAGGTTGTTACCCAACCTCCGCTTTACTCCCACTTATTCCCCTTCTCGAAAATAATTTAATCGACACTCACGACATTATTATTGATTCCAAATCCGGCACTTCTGGTGCGGGCAGATCGCTAAAACAGGGAAATCTTTTTTGTGAAGTTAACGAGTCGGTAAAGGCTTATTCCATCGGCACGCACAGACATATTGGCGAGATTGAACAAGAGCTTGGTAAAGCGGCAAAAAGTAAAATTGAAATCGATTTTACGCCGCATTTATTGCCGATTAGCAGGGGAATTATTTCGACAATTTACGTAAAAATTAATCCAAAATTTTCTCTACAAGACATTCAAAATTGCCTCGAAACAAAATACGCCAACGAACTTTTCGTGCGCGTAATTAAAGGCGAGCCAAACATTAAAGATGTGGTCGGCACCAATTTCTGCTTAATGACGGCAAAGCAAGGCCGAACTAGTGGCAGAGCAGTTTTGGTTTCAGTAATCGACAATCTCTGCAAAGGCGCGTCAGGACAAGCGGTGCAAAATCTGAATATTGTTTTTGGCTTTGACGAAAAAGAGGGTCTCGAATTAGCTCCACTTTTTCCGTAAAAATTTTTATCTAACCTTTGATTTTGCTTGGTAAAAGGCAATTTTGAGCACCGTGCTCAAAATTCAATTTTTCTTAAATTTTTTTCCTCCGCAAAAGCCGAAATCCAAGACAACAATCTCGGAGCAAATGACTAACCCTTCTACCCCTTCCCTTTTTTTGCGGGAATGGCTCGGAAATTTCTCGAATTAATTAAATGCAAACCATCTTCGCACCAATCACCTCTCCGTCTCGCGCTGGAATTTCGGTGATTCGAATTTCTGGAGCAGAAGTTAGAGAATGTCTGCAAAACCTTGGATTTAAAGGCGCGCTACAACATCAGAAAATTTCATTTCAAAAAATTCTCGACCCAAAAAATTCACAAATAATTGACGAAACGCTGATTTCTTTTTTTTCTGCACCTGCAAGTTTTACTGGCGAAGATGTTGCCGAGATCAGTATTCACGCCTCTTCATTCATTCTTAAAAAAATTCTCGAAATTCTTTCTGCACAAAAAAATTGTCGCCTCGCCGAAGCGGGTGAATTTTCTAAGCGCGCTTTTTTGAACGGAAAACTTGATCTAGTTCAAGCTGAAGCAATTCCAGATTTAATTGCCGCCGAAACTGAATCGCAACACCGCCAAGCCTTGCAG
>Ga0164294_10000077_pt1 | contig 92178 bp, 85 predicted proteins | sample GEODES005metaG_FD_111479 | JGI IMG/M metagenome (GOLD analysis project Ga0164294, IMG submission 111479) | Oligotrophic lake water microbial communities from Sparkling Lake, Wisconsin, USA - GEODES005 metaG | ecosystem: Environmental > Aquatic > Freshwater > Lake | place: USA: Sparkling Lake... | reverse complement strand
GTTGATTCAGCCTTGATTTGTGGAGCAACTCCAGCTTCATAAGCCTCTTTCCAACGTAGCGCGCACAAACACCAGCCGTCACCAGCTTTTAATCCAGGAAATCTATGTTCGGGTCTTGGCGTGGTTAAATCATTACCTTTTGATTTGGTAAATTTAAGAAACTCATCTGTTACAATCGCACACACAACATGTGTGCCCTGATCCATCATATTGGTTTTGCAATAGCCATCTCTAAAAAAACCAGTCATGGGATCAGCGCAACAAGATTGAAGTTTTGTACCTAATATGTTTTTTACTTTTTCATCTGCCATTGCTGTGTTTGCAAAAATTGTTAATAATAACGTGATCGCCATTAACTTCATAATGAGTCTTGTTTTGCTGCCAACTGACAATGTTTTAGCCTTTTAAAACGCCAGTTGGCAAAAATTTTATATGCAAAATTTATGATTTGTTTGACGATTGGTAATGACACAAAAATTGCCAATAAGCGCCATCTTTTTAGTTGCTTCCAGATAAGTACAAAAGCATCAACACCAACATAAAATTTCCCATCAACATCTTTAGCGTGTAAAAGTTTTAAACCCTCAGAAAGACTTATTCCATTCGCCTTTAGATCATCCGCGGACTTCGTGATATCCTGCCAAATGAAGATTTTATCTGGGGCAATTCTGCGATAGTAGCTGATTTCTTTAGAACATAATCCGCATTTCCCATCAAAAAATACTGTTATCATAATTGAGTTTCGCTAAGAGATTTTTTTAAGTAAATTTTTTACGCAATCAGGCTTTATTTCTCCCCAGCCTTCAGAATCAGCAACCGCTTTTTGCATAACAAAATCATCTTCGATTCCTAGGCTAATCAATCTTAATCGCATTTTTTGTTTGTGGGTAAATTCGTATTGCTCTGACGGTCTTGGGTTGAGGAGAAAAGAATAAATATTAACATGGCCGAGAGCATTTAGAATAAAATTTCCGACAATTGACTTAGGTAAACATTTCACCCCGCAAATTACTACCATTTTGTAGTGTCAAAATCATCAAGACTTAACAAAACTTAGCCTCATAAACCAATCAATCTTGCAGCAAAACCTGACACTTTTGAATTTAGATAGCATTCCGCACACGCGCGCGCGTGTATAGCTCTATGCCAAAACCTCTAAAGCCTTGAGTACCTTACCTCTAGCCCTTCAATATTTTCTTTCACCGCAACAAAATATCCCATGATTTCAAGCGCTTCTTCTTCAGAAAATTCTTTGGTCTCCAGCGCCTTTTCAAACCTTTGTAAATCTCGGATGAATTGCTCGATAGATGTTTTAAGAACCCAAAATTCAACTTTGCTGCTTACCATGGTTTGTGATAGATTTTGATTGATAGGTTGTTTAAAACCTCTTTCTCTAGCATATCTAGAGAATAATAGATTAACTATGATTCAATAGATAAAGTCAGCATGTCAATCGTCAAATCAAAAAACGCTCAACCTATTCAACCCAACCAATGTAAAGCCGCCAGAGACTTGCTTGGATGGAAACAAAGCGATTTAAGCGAGAAGTCTTCAATTGGTGAATCAACCATCGCAGATTTTGAAAGAGGGGCGAGAGAGCCAGCGGCGAGAACTCTAAGAGATATTAGAAATGCTTTTGAAGATGCGGGTATAAAGTTTATTAATGATGAGGCTTGGCTTGGGGTTAAGCTTTCTATGAACAAAGATAACTAAAACATGAAAAGCAAAAATTTTGGTTTTTTGATTGAAGATGCCAGTGAATCGGACAAAAAAAGATTTACGAAATTTTTAAGTTTTAATATCGGAGCCAATAACTTTACCAAAGATAACGAAGGGTTTTCCAAATGGCTGAAAAATGTCGAAGAGATTAACGTGGTGGCCATTGGGCACGGAGATGCAAAGGATGAATTTATCAACAAAAATGCAGACGACGCTGAAGGGAAGCATACCATTGTTACAGTAATCGCAGATGTTAAAAAATCTTTAGATGTTCTTTCTGCTGCAAAAGGAGTTAGTAATCTTTCAGAAAGGGTAAGAAGTTTTAGATTGCAGGCTTGCTATCAGGGAGAGCACGCTGAAAAAAAGATTACTGATATCGAGAAAGAATTTCACAAATACAAATCTCCAAAACCAATTACTTTTTCCTGCCCTAGACACTATTCCGAAATAATAAAAGGTGAAAGTGGCGGTGGTGAGAAATGCTACATAGATACCGACGCTCCATCGCGTGAAGAGTATAGTACAAGAAAAGAAATGGGCACTCTAAAATCTGGGGATTGTTGTACGTTTAAGATTTCTATCAAGTCTGTAAAACTTGAAGAGGAAGTTAAACCCTCAAAAAAGCCAAAACCCGTGAAAATAAAAAAACTAGATAACGGCACCGAGTGCGGAAAAGAAATTTAGCAAAGTTTTTATTAATTTCCGTGGGACACTGGTGGGACACTTAGCCGCAAATTTTGGCAATAAATCAGAATCACCACCAACAAGAAAAAAGCTGCAAAGCCTTGATTTCATTGTTGCTGTGATTTTTAGTCAGTTGTGAGTTTTTGTAAAAATCAGACTGTTAATCACTTGGTCGGAGGTTCTAATCCTTCCCAGGAAACCACGTCGTTACAGGGAGTCAGTCAAAATTATATTTGGCGATTATTTTCTCTAATAATCCACGATTCAGCACTTTAACCCAAAAATGGATAATCAGTATAACCAACTTCTCCGCCGCCATAAAATGTAGCGCGGTTATATTCGTTTAGTTCTTTTTCTTCTTTAATTCTGCGAACCAAATCGGGGTTTGAGATAAAATATCGGCCGAAAGAAACTGCGTCAGCTTTGCCATTTTCAACTACTTCTTTAGCAAGTTCCGGGTTGTATCCGCCAGCTGAAATTAGCACACCTTTGAATTTTTCGCGGAAAATATTTGCTGTGTTTGGCGCGTTTTTTACTTCCGCTTCTGCGCCGCCAGCGCTTGATGATCTTGGCTCAATCAAATCTACGAAAGCAATTTTTCTTTCATCTAGTTTTTCTAAAACATAGGAAAATAATTTTTCTGGATCGCTGTCGCTAACATCATTGAAAGTTCCGTAAGGCGATAGACGAACTCCAACTCTGCCTGCGCCCCAAACTGAAATTGCGGCGTCCATTACTTCAAGCAAAAGCCTGGCCCGATTTTCAATTGAGCCACCATATTGATCGGTTCTTTTGTTTGAGCCATCTTGTAAAAATTGATCGAGCAAATATCCGTTGGCGCCGTGAACTTCAACGCCGTCAAAACCCGCTTCTTTGGCGTTTTGCGCTGCTTTTTTAAAATCAGCAACAATGCCAGAAATTTCTGCAGTTTCAAGCGCGCGTGGCGTGAGAATTTCTGTTGGCTTAAATTCTGCTGTGTAAGTTCCGCTGTTTTTTGCTGCAATTGCAGAAGGTGCTACAGGCTCTGCTCCACCTGGCTGATGCGATGGATGTGAAATTCTGCCGACATGCCAAAGTTGTAAAAAAATTCTGCCATTTTTTTTGTGAACTGCTTCAGTCACAGCCTTCCAACCTGCAACTTGCTCATCTGAATAAATTCCGGGAGTTGCGGGATATCCCTTTCCTTGCTGGCTGATTTGTGTTGCCTCAGAAATTATCAGGCCGGCCGTTGCGCGCTGTGCGTAATATTTAACGTTTATTTCTTGAGGAACGTCTCCTGGCTGTTTGCTGCGCATTCTGGTAAGTGGCGCCATTACTAGGCGATTTGGCAAAGTTAGGTCGCCAATTTTTAGCGAATCAAACAGGGTTGTCATAAAATTTATTTTTTGGTTTTTACTAACCTGAAAACTTTCTAGGAATTTAGTTTTATAGTTCCGAAGCACGAGAAGATGCAAAGAGCTAAAAGTAAAGTTTGGCAGCTTAATTACAAAAATTCTTGAAGCCTATAAGAAGCAAAAGAAACCAGATTGATAAGCTTTACCCCAAATTCATTTGGCCCCGCAAACTAGTGGCTCATAAATAGATTTGGCTTTAAACCACAACCAGATTCTGGGGTAAAACTGCATATTTAGGATAAAATGCCCACAAGATTTTAACTAGATCGTTGATTCTATTGGGCTAAAATCATTTTTCCATTTCCAGAAATAAGATGTTAAAAAGCTGATAAATTCTGGAAATGGAAAAGCGACTTCAAGCCTGTATATAAAAAGACTTAGTCAAAAAGCCATGGGGAATTTCCCCTAAATATGCAGTTTTACCCAACTTTGTCTTAACAAATCTAATAATCTTGAACTGATATCCTGGCAAGAAGCTATGAATATGGCCTCGAACTCGCAGATTATCTGGAGAAATCGTGAGCAGTCAATTATCTCAAAGAAGGTTTTTTATTACGAAGATGAGGAAGTAAAAAAGAAAATAATGACACCTAAAAACTATCTCTAGCCTTATTTAGTATGAGTAGAGACTTTTTGACTTACATCGCCATCCTTACGCCCTCTAAGAAAAATAGGTATTTCTGGAGATAGAAAAATGACTTACAATCAATAAAGTCAATGTTCCAGTCAAAATCCCGTGATGGTTTTACCCTGTTTATGCAATTTCACCCAAAATCCGAATCGACTTAGTCACTATTACCAATTTCAAGTTTTGCTAAAACCAGCACCAAAAAATATTAAAGATCTTTACCTGCAGAGCCTTAATTTGATTGGTCTTAACACTAAAAATAATGACATTCGTTTTGTTGAAGATGATTGGGAAAATCCTTCTGTCGGCCCGTCAGGGCTAGGTTGGGAAGTTTGGTTTAACGGAATGGAAATCTCACAATTCACTTACATGCAACAAGTTGGCGGCATTGAATGCGAAATAATTCCTGGTGAAATTAGTTCTCTTTCAAATCTTTGGCTTTCAAACTTCCTTTACTCACGTTGCTTGCTTTTACTTTTCCGCAGTGTTCGATACGTATAAGTCCGATTTTTTTATAAAGACTCAAGTTTATCCTTCTCCATCAATCCAAAAAAGGATTTTGTACTTTTTAACATAGACTAAGTTTTATACGGGCTGATTTTTTAATACAGCTTAGTCTGAACCAAAATTAGATATGCCTAATTTCTTAGAATACATCAAAAATGTCACCACTTTAAAAAATCTTAAAGAAATTCCTCCGGAATCCTTAATTAACGAGGCTAGACATCTCTTAAGTCATCAGGGTGATTTTGACTATAATGTGTTAGAGGCGTCTGAAGAAACTAGAGAAGCATTTTCCTTTTTATTCAGATGTTATATTGGCGAACTTTATAAGGGAGGCCGCAATGTATTGAATAAAGATATAGTTCCTGAAACTGCTTCATGGCTTAACCAATTGTCTAACATAACTCAAGACTCAAGCCCTACCGATTCAGAACTATTAAACATTACCGCATTTGCCGGTAATTATCGAAGAGACTTTGAGCATTATATGGGCGCTAATATCTTAAGATTTTATCCCGGAGTAACTGCAGAACAAATAGCTAAATCGCTCTATTTTATTCCATTGGTTAAAGAGTTTAATTCGGAAAACTCTACTGATCCCTATAGCTTACCATCCTATTTAACTCTATCGGGAGGAAATACCTCTTTTACGCAGCTTGATGGTAGGATCGCAAATAAATTGGAGGATTTTTTGAGCGTAACTAATTTGATGATGCCAACTCTTGAAGAGTTCGCCAAAATAAGAAGTGCTATTGGAGGGTCGGCGTTAACAAATGATTTTTTTTTAACTCCTCAATTTTTTTCTGTTTTAGAGATGTTAAAAAGAGACGCAATCGGTCCTTGGCAGTGTGGCACAGAGGTTGGAATAAAATATACCAATAATAGTATTATTGATTCAGATCATAATGATCAAATCACAATTCTTCGATTATCAGATCAAAATTTAACAATTGGTAAACAATTTTTTCACAACCCTAAAATAATACACGAGATAGCAAAATATTTATATGAAGAGAAAAAAGGTAAACCCTATCCAACAATAGAATATAACAATTGGTGCTCTGGATCTGTTCTTATTCCTTCGTCAAAACCTACAGAATCACCTGCACCTACTCCGGAACTAACTAGCTCATCACCTACAAAATCACCTATTCCAGCACCTAGCTCATCACCTTCAGATGCACCTAGCTTAGCACCTAAAGAACAAAATACTCAACGACCTACAAGACTAAGTAGTTTGGCGCCTTCAACACTAACTGTTCAACAACCTAGTTTGAAACCAACTTCAGAAACTATAGAACAAAGAACACCCTCGCTTTCTCCTCGTGAGATAGGTTTGATAGGTGGTGCATCGGCGGTATTATTTGCAATCCTAGCTTTTGCAGCAAAGTTTATTTCTAATAAAATCAAGAAAGTTCGAATTGAACCTGAAAGTGGACTTCAAATGGTGGAGAATCCGGCTCTAAAAGAAGAATCTTCATCTGAAGCTCCTCCTTCTCTAACAGTGACGACCAAGCCTTCGGCCAGGCCTTCTTCACCTAGAATTGAGTGTACGCATAGGGCCCATACTAGTCAACTATAACCCCCTGAGAAAGAGAGTAAATAGATAATTTTCAAATCTACTATTCCCAACTATCATGTTTTTGCGATGATGCATTTACTTGGATTTCGTTTTGCACCACGAATCCGTGATTTGGGAGATACCAAGCTTTATATTCCAAAATCTGATAAGATTTATGGAGCGCTTAAGCCAATGATCGGAAGTGGCAATCTTAATATTAATCATATCCGCAACCATTGGGATGAAATTCTGAGACTAGCTACTTCCATAAAACAAGGAACGGTAACTGCGTCATTAATGCTCAGAAAATTATAGATTTGGCTTTAAACCACAACCAGATTCTGATCACAAACTTAAAACAGCCAATTGATAGAATGATTTAAATACAGCCTGTTAGCCCTCTTTATTTTTAATCGCAGCGCAAATCTGGCACGCGTTCAATAGCGAAAAAAGTGATTTTGCTCTTTTTTAGCAGCGCTGCTTTGCCTGCTATTTTCAATCAATGTCGAGAATTACGGGATCTACAATTCTGAACTTAGAAAAAGGCCGCTTAAATTGTCTTAAACCTAATCTTATTTCGGCAGGAAATACGCCTGGAAAAATTTTAATGAAAAATAGCAACAACTCTACTGTAATAAAAGAACCTCCCTCAATCATCTCTGCAAGGTGCGACGAGGAATATCTTACAACAAAAACATTCTCCCTCTCTTGGTGCAAATAAAAATTACTTTTCCTGACGGCGCAGCGCGCGAATTTTCACGCGGAATTTCTGGCGCAGAAATTGCTAAATCTATCTCCATTTCACTCGGTAAAGTTGCGCTAGCGATCAAGGTGGATGGTGAGTTGCGCGACTTATCTCGCCTGATCGAAGCAGATTCTAAAATTGAAATCATCACGCCAAAATCTGGCGTGGATGCGTTAGAAATTATTCGTCACGATGCTGCACACATCATGGCAGAAGCGGTGAAAGAGCTATTTCCTGAAGTTCAAGTTACCATCGGACCAGCAATCGAAAATGGTTTTTTTTACGACTTCGCGCGTAAAGAACCTTTCGCTTTGGAAGATTTAGAAAAGATCGAAGCAAAAATGCGCGAGATCGTGAAGCGAGATGAGCCGCTAGTTCGCGAAGTTTGGAAACGTGACGATGCGGTAAAATTTTTTGAATCGATCGGCGAAAAATACAAAGCGGAAATTATTTCCTCGATTCCATCCGACCAAGATATTTCACTTTACCGTCAAGGTAATTTCATCGACCTCTGTCGCGGGCCGCATGCGCCTTCAACTGGCCACATTAAATATTTCAAATTGATGAAACTCGCTGGCGCTTATTGGCGCGGTGATGCAAAAAATGAAATGCTGCAACGTATTTACGGAACCGCATGGGAAAGCGAGGAGTCGCTGAAGAGTCATCTTCATATGATTGAAGAAGCCGAGAAGCGCGATCACCGAAAAATTGGCCGCGCGATGGACTTATTTCATGTTCAAGAAGAAGCGGTAGGTTCAGTATTTTGGCATCCAAAAGGCTGGGTAATTTATCGCGAAATTGAAAATTATATTCGCGAAAAGCTCGAAAAAAATAATTACGTTGAAGTCAAAACCCCACAAATGGTCGATAAAATTTTGTGGGAAAAATCTGGTCACTGGGAAAAATTCCGTGATCACATGTTTGTTTCGGAAAGCGAAGACAGAACCCTTGCGATCAAGCCGATGAACTGTCCGTGCCATGTGCAAATTTTTAATCAATCGCTGAAATCTTACCGCCAATTGCCACTGAGAATGGCAGAATTTGGCTCTTGTCATCGCAATGAATCTTCTGGATCTCTTCACGGAATCATGCGCGTTCGCGCCTTTACTCAAGATGATGCACACATTTTTTGCGAAGAAAATCAGATCAATGAAGAAACCATAAATTTCTGCAACTTACTCAAAGAAGTTTATCGCGATTTTGGCTTCGAACATGTGAAGGTAAAATTTTCTACTCGCCCAGAAAAACGTGCGGGATCTGATGAAACCTGGGATCGCGCTGAAAATGCTCTGTCAGAAGCGGTAAAGGCTGCAAACTTAGATTGCGAATTAAATCCTGGCGAAGGCGCATTTTACGGACCAAAACTTGAATTTACCTTGACCGACGCGATTGGTCGCGAATGGCAATGTGGCACTTTGCAAGTTGATTTTATTCTACCAAAAAGATTAGACGCCCATTACATCGCATCAGATGGATCTAAGCATCATCCGGTTATGTTGCATCGCGCAATTCTCGGCAGCTTCGAAAGATTCATCGGCATTCTAATCGAAAACCACGCCGGAAAATTTCCACTTTGGCTCGCTCCAACTCAAATGGTAATCGCCACAATCACCAACGATTCTGACGGATATGCCTATGAAGTTTTAAGAAAGTTAAAATCGTGCGGCTTCAGAGTTGAAGCAGATTGCGACGCTCAAAAAATCAATTACAAAATCCGCGAACATTCACTGAAAAAAACTCCATACATCTTGGCGATCGGAAAAAAAGAGTCAGAAAGCGGAACAGTTTCAGTAAGAAAATTGGGCGAGGAAACTCAGAAAGTAATGAGTATCGACGAATTTATTGAAATGGCAAAAAACCAAATTAACGCAAAAAAATGAAGAAAGTTTTTCCTTATTTATCAGCGCCAACACTGGTACTAGCAATATTTACCATCATTTTTCAACTCTGGAAAGTTGATATAGCGCAGCCGGCTTTCGACTATGAAGGCGATAGTCTTTTTAGTATATTTGTAGTAAGAACAATAATTGAAACCGGGTGGATTTTTTCTAATCCGTCCGTTGGCTTCCCCTATGAGTTTGTTTTGCATGATTTTCCGATACACACGGATTTTTCAAATATTCTTCTATTCAAATTTTTCTCTTATTTTTCTTCAAACCCATTCCTAATCGTAAATCTTTTCTTCATCGCAAGTTTTGCCTTAGTTGCCCTTTCGGCATTTTACGTTCTGCGCAGCTTTGGTATTAGTTATTTTACATCTTTAATTTTTGCCACCCTTTACAGCTTTGCACCTTATCACTTAATGCGCTCAGTAGCTCATTTATCTCTATCAAACTATTTTTTAGCTCCATTGGTAATAATGGTCGCGATCTGGATAGCGAATGAAGAGATAGAGGTAATATCTAGGAATAAAAAACAGTGCCTAACCGTCTCAAATAACAAAAAATTATTGGCGACTTTTCTGATCTCTGTAATTGCAGCCACTAATGGAATCTATTATGCGTTCTTCAGCATCATAATTTTTATTTTAGCCCTGCTTTTGGCCTATCTAAAAAAAGGAAAATTAATCACAGCAAGAAGCATCGTCGTACCAATTTTTATAATATTAATTGCGACGATAGTCTTATATCTCAACCTACCCAGTTCAGTCTATTGGTTAAAACACGGACCGAGTCATTTGGCGTCGAGAACTCCATATGAAAGCGAGTTATATGCCTTGAGAATAAATAGCTTATTACTGCCGGTTGCAAACCATTACCTCGATTTCTTAGCAAACATTCGCGACTCTTTTAATAACTTAACAACTCAAAATGGTGAATCCGGAGCTGAAAGCCTAGGAATTATTGGCTCTATCGGCTTATTATTCTTATTTTTCTGGACAATTTTCAGTAATCGCAGCGAAGAGAATTCTGTTTTTCAAAAAATCCTGAAGAAATTTTCATTAGATTCAAAAGACCAGAATTTTATTTCTGATCTTGCCGCATTAAACATTTCTCTGATATTATTTTTCACGTCTGGTGGCTTGATAATGTTCTTCGCAATAAAGTTTCCACACATAAGAAGCCATGCTCGCATCTCGATATTTATCTCCTTTATCTGTTTAACAGCAATAGCTCTGCTCTGCGATAAAATTCGGCAGAAAAATTATCGCTTAACAACGGCTCTATTTTTGACTCTCTTTGCCTTTGGAATATTTGATCAAGTTGGCAGAATATCAGTTGGCTCTGGAAATCCGCATTCATTAATTATTCAGAGCGATGAGATGAAAAAAAGATTCAATTATGATAAAACTTTCTTCTCAGACGTTGAAAAGTCACTTCCTCAAAAATCAGCAATTTTTATCTTCCCAGTCCAGAATTTTCCCGAGGGGGGAAGTTATCACTCACTCACGCCATATTTACATTCCAAAAATCTACTTTGGTCATTCCCTACCATTGCCCGCAGAGAAAATAGCATTTGGCAACAAAGTTATTACAAAAAAAACTTTAAAGAATTCTTTGGTGAAATGAAAAAATTTAGTTTTTCAGCGGTGGTGATTGATCGCAAACTATACGTTGGTAATAAAGATTTAACCGGTCTTGCGAAGCTTGAAGCACAACTTGGATCACAAATAAAAAAACCACCAATACTGTCGCAAAATGGTGATTGGGCATTTTACCAAATAAAATGAAAAAACTAATTTCAATAATCTCTCCGGCCTTTAATGAAGAAGGTTGTATTGATGAATTAGCCAAGCGAATCAGATCAGTCTTTGCCAAAGAAAATGAAAAATATGAGTTTGAATCAATCATTGTTGAAAATGGTTCGACCGATTCAACTTATGAAAAATTACTGGCAATCAGCAAGGCGGATGTACGTTTCAAAATCATAAAATTATCACGCAATTTTGGATGCGATGCCGCTATCGCTACCGGCCTCAAATATGCGAAAGGTGACGCTGCAGTAATTCTTTATTCTGACCTAGAAGATCCGGTTGATGTGATTCATCAATTTTTACGTAAATGGGAAGAGGGTTATCTCAATGTTTACGGCATTGTCCGTAAAAGAAATGGAAGCTTGTTGCGTAAAATAAATTCAGAAATTTTCTATTGGTTGGTAAATAAAATGACCAACAACATCATTCCAAAATACGCTTCGGACTATCGCCTAGTTGATCGCAAGCTCTACGAAGCAATTAATAAAATGCCGGAAAAAAATCGTTTCATGCGCGGTCTTTTTGCTTGGGCAGGATTTAAATCAATCGGCGTTCCATTCGATCGCGAAAAAAGATTCTCTGGCCATTCCAAAGCTTACAGCCTCCCTGTATTCAAACTTGCAGCCTTGAGCATAATGGCATTTTCTCACTTTCCTCTGCGCATCGCTACAGTTCTCGGTATTGCCTTATCATCAACTTCCTTCATCTCTTTATTGCTCTTAATTTATAAATTTATCTTTTACGGCGTACCATTCGCCGGCTTTGGAACCATCGTCTGCCTGATGTTAATGCTATTCGGATTTTTGTTTATAATTCTCGGGGTAATTGGCGAATATATCGGAATGATCTTCGAAGAAACAAAAGCAAGACCAGCTACAATCGTCGAAGAAGAGGTTGGCTTTAATTACTAAATCACACTTTTAGAAAAGAAAACTTTGCAGTTACAATTCTGATATCAATTTTTGAACCCCTCACAAAACTCAGCAATAAAAAATGAATCCGGTACTCCTTCTCACCATTCGTCTACTCGCGGTTCTCTTGATTGCATTCTTCGCAATTCAACCTTTCAACTGGTTTTGCCAAATCAGTCAAAAATGTCAGCCATTTCTTCTCTCCTACTATATTCCAAAGGAAATTGGCAAAAAAATTAAAATCTCTGTTAACGCTCTCGACTACAGTGAAAAGGTGGAATTCACAGTGATAAAACCAGATGAGGAAACTTATACCAACAGTAAAGAATCGGCCATTTATCACGTCAAAAATATTTCAAAAAAAACTATTAACTTTCGTCCGACCTTAATTATTGAGCCGAAATATGTAGAAAAATATTTGATTCGCTATCAATGCCTGTGCCTACACAAATACAGACTCAAAGCTGGGGAAGAAATAGATATAAAGATGGAATTTATGATCGATAAAAAAATCGAGAATGACGAAAGATTTAATAAAGATGAGCTGATTAATATCGGATATAAAATTTAAATCAGATTCTCTTTCGCTGGAAATTTCTTTGTCTTTACGTCGACAGAAAATTTCGCAACCGCCGCTGAAATTTTTTCTGCCAAATTCTCGTAACGAGTCACAAAACGCGGCTTAAATTCTTGATTGAGTCCGAGTAAATCGTCAATCACCAACACCTGTCCGTCACACTCCGCAGAAGCTCCGATACCAATCGTTGGAATTGAAATTGCTTGCGTAATTTTCGTCGCAAGATCCGCAGGAACCGCCTCAATTACTAAAGCAAAAGCGCCGGCTTCGGCAATTAATTTTGCCGTTTCTAAAATTTCTTTTGCCGAATTTTCGTCGCGACCTTGATAGCGATAACCGCTCATTTCTTCTACTTGCTGCGGCAACAATCCAACATGTCCAACCACATTAATTTTATTTTCGACAAGAAATTTCACTGTGGCGACTAAGTCACGCGAAGTCTCGATTTTAATAGCATCGCAGCCCGTCTCATTAATTACTTTTTGTGCCGATTCCAAAGCTTGCTCGAGAGATTTTTCGTAAGTTCCGAAAGGCAGATCAACAATAACTAAAGATTTTTTTGCCGCCCTCACCACCGCTTTGCCGTGATTAATCATCATTTCCAAACTTACTTCGATAGTGTTTTGAAGACCGTAAATCGTCATTCCAAGCGTATCTCCGACTAGAATAATATCGCAATATTCATCAAGAATTTTTGCTACTGGAAAGGTGTAAGCAGTAAGGCAAATAATTTTTTCGCCACCCAGGGGATTTACCAGAGAATTTAATTTTCGTTCTAAAATTTTCTGCACTGAAATTTTCATCATTTTCTATTATTTTTTGTTCCTCAGTTCGACTTGTAATAACTCTAAAAGCGCTACTTTTTTACCTCTAATTCCTAGCTGCCGCCCCAAAGAATGACGAGGGGAAATCTATAAAGAGTAGTTTTAGATTATTTCAAACTTGAATTTACGGAGTTGCTACGATTATAGATTTTTTCATAGTTGATAAACCCAGATACTGCCTGATCTGGTCAATATTAGTGCTCTGTAAAATATTATCAGTCTTACCACGAAGATTGGTGGCAATATTGATCGGCGTTTGTTTTGTTGCATCTCCAGTTAAGAAAATCGCATTAAAAAGAAGATCAATCACTCTATCTTCAGCGCTAAATGTGCCCGACAAAATTCCATTCATCGCCGGAGCGGAAATATTTATTCTCACTTTTCCATCCTTACCGCCATTAATCTGAATCGTTCCGCTAGCTTGTTTAAAAATAGTTTTTCCTTCTGGATTAAATAGAATTTTTTCTGGGGTGAGTAATTCCTGACGATAAGTTTGTGGCGCAAACATTTTTTTAACCAAGTCGCTCAAGCCATATCCCTCAATGCTGGGTACATTGGCGCTAAATTTAAGTTCGCTTTTTAACTGCTTTAAAAATTCACTTTTACTGTTTGCGACCGCCGTAATATTTGCTGCAAAATTACCTACACCAGTAATGGAATTAATCCCAAAGAGATCAAACAATAAAGGATTTAGACTGGCATTTTCAAACAAGATATTGCCGTTAATAGTCTTGTTAATTTTAAGACCGAGCACGCCAGAGTAAGAAAATTTTCCGCCATAAAATTCGCCAGAAAATGTGGCCTCGTCAATATTTCCATCCTTCAATTTACCGAACAATTTGGCGTAATTAATTTGCACCCCATCAATCTGAGCTTCTGTAAGATTTGCATTAACCTCTCCGGCAAATCCTTCAAGCGAAGGTAGTCCAAAAAATTGATCGAATGAGTTAATTTTTTTATCCGAATTTTTTTCAGATTCTGGCGTCTCATAATGAAATTTTTTCGCGTCAATCTTGATCATCAAGCGCGGATTTTGCTCGCTAATATCCACAGAAAAGTTCGCCTTAAAATCAGTTTTTGGTGATTGTAAATTTAGGTCAGCGATCTCGATGTAACCACGCCTAATCATGAATTTGAAAGACTGCTCACCAAACTCTTCTTTTTTGTAAATCAACTTATCGAAGCTCAAATCAAAGGCGTTACTCGAAGAAACGTCATTTAACCAAAATAATTTTTTTAACAGCAGGCCAGGAGAAAAATAAGTGTTCTGACCAGAGATTAAAAAATGATCATCAACGTTCAAACTATTAACGTGAAAACGTCCGGATGAATTGATTGCTTTGCCATCATTTTCAAGCTTCATTTCTCCAGAAAATTCACTCTTATTCTCGTTAAGATTCAGATAAAAATTATTAAGAGTGACGCTATTTGGCAAAATCATCACATCAGAATAAGTATCGTATTCATTGAGCGCATCGAGTTTTAAATTTTGTGATTCAATTTTTAGCCAACGCAAAATTTCTTTGAGGCTCTTGCCGTGAGCATCAAGTTTTCCGATAAATTTTGATGTCAGAGTGCTGTTATCAAAAACGCCACTAAGGCGCACAACGCCCTCTCCAGGAATTTTAAAAATAGCCGGCATCACCATTATATCGCCATCTGCAGAGGTACTAAAATAAAGATCTGCATCCAGAATTTCACCGGCCAAATATTTGATTTTCTTAACAGAAATTTCAGTGGTGAGGTCGAGGTCTTTGATTTTTTTAATAAGATTTAGATCGATATTGAGCGTATTATTTTTTTCCAACAAATCTTCGCTAGACTGAACAGGAAAAACTTCATCATCAGATCCATTGTCAGGAATTTTAGGGACATTGCCGCCCATCGTACCCGTTGCAATTGTAACAAGTTCACTTGACCAAATCCCGTCGAGATCAAGATTATCTAGGTCTAACGTAATATCCGCAACGGAGTTTTTATTAGCTAAATTAAAGTAAGCTCGACCACCTCCGTTAACTAAATCAGAAGCAATTTTTAAATTATTAACAGAAATTTCCTGAGTGGCACTATCAATCTCAGCACTAATCTTTATTGGCTTGGAGTTATATTTTAATTTCGCGGAAATCACGCCATTGCTGTCGATGTAGCTTTGGTAAAAAGATTTTAACTCCATAATTTCAGCATCCATTTTTCCGCTAAAATCACTTTTTAATAATCCTTTATTCGCCGAAATAAAATTCCCCTTTATGTGCAATTCTAGAACTGGAGAAACCAGATCAAATAACGAGTCTTGTTCACCTGATTTAGAATTAAATATGGCCACAAGTTTGAAACCGCTGGCGATATTTTGATTACTGAATTTCCCATCCGCCGCGATTTTTTGTTCAGAAATTTCTGCGGTGACATCAATTGAAGTTGTTTCTTTTTTGCGCAGAAATTTGTCGTAAGAAATCATTCGACCATTTTTCACAACAACCCTTGGAAGTCCTGATTTCGAGGATATCGACGAAAAGAGATCGTCAGTAGAAAATAATTTAGCACTCATTCCCGATCCCAAATTTTTCTCGTCTTCAGTAGAATTTTGAGCAAAATCAGAAATTATTTTAGCGAGATCATCTTGGCGCGGAGGCGCTTTTTCATCGCTGTAATAGCTTGCCGCTACTGCATCGACAAAAATTATCTTACTTGCGCTAACATCATCCGAAAAGTTAAAAATTGGAAAACGCACCTCAACAGATTTAGCATAAAAATCGTAAGATTTTTCTGAAAATTTTGGGCGATAATTCTTCAAAACAACATCATTCACAATGATCTTGGGACTAGGAATAAAGGCTACTCGCACCTTACCATGAATCTCTAACTTTGTTTGCAAAGACTGACTTAATTTTTGCGCCAATTGAAATTTGAGTGCCGAATTATCCAAAAAATATGGCGCAATAAAAACTAATAATGTCAAAGAAAAAAATACCAGAATGGCGATGCGCAAAGTCTCTGAGCGCAAACCTTTAGTTGCAGCCTCCTCAACGTCGGAATCGTCCTGGTTTATGTTTTTCTCTGGAATTTCCAGTTCATTATCTGTCATCTAATGAGACGCTGTTAAGTTGTGAAATTAAGTCGGGATTGGTGATAAAATCGCTTTTATCTTCGCATTGATTATAGATCGGAAAAAGCAGCAATATCAGCGCCAATAAGATGATCAGAGCATGAAAAGAAAAATTTTTATTCGGCGCTAAATGATCACCTTCGCCAATATTAACAAGCAAGTGCCTCTTGTTGTCGACATTGGATTTGAGATGTAAAAATTTGATTTGTTCTTCGATAATTTTTTCATCAATTCGCAAAAATTTTGCGTAAGAACGAAGCAATCCCGGAATATAAATGTGAGTAGTTATTTTGATGATTTCATCATTCTCAATCGCCGCAATATCAGTGGGTTTAATGCGTAAATGCGAACTCACCTCAGTAATTTCCATGCGCAATTCTTCGCGCTTATTTCGAAGAATTTCACCGAAGGAGTTTTGAATAGTCTCAGTCATTTAATACCCTCGCTAAATTCTGCGTTGCATCAAGATTGGCAAGACTTCCAGCATTATCAGATAACTTTCTTAATCGAGCTTCGTCATCGATTAGATTCTTCAATAAATCATTCACCGCATTGATAGTAAACTCACTTTCTTTCACGATTATTGCCGCTCCATTTTCTTCGAGATATTGCGCATTTTTTTCTTGGTGATTATCCGCAGAAGCAGCGAATGGAATGAGAATCATCGGCTTTTTTGCCGCACAAAATTCCACAATAGATGACGAGCCTGACCTTGCAATTACTAGATGTGCATCATGTAACAACAGCGACATGTTGTCAAAAAAAGAGTCGGTTATGATGTTAATATTAAAAGATCTGTATTGATCAAAAGTCTCTTGAACCAATTCAACTCTGCATTGCTGAATGACTTGAATTTTTTCTTTGAGGCGCTCGCTTAAATTAAAAAAAGATTTAGGCAAAATTTCGCTAAAAATTTTTGCCCCGCCCGAGCCGCCAATAACCAAGATTTTAAAAAGATTAGGCTTCTTCGGCTCTTGAGAAAAATCTGATGCGAGTAATACATTATAACCCAAACGATCAGCCGGAACTGGCTCGACTTCTTCTTGCGTTGGTAACTGGTAAGAAAGGCTATGAAGGGCTGCTATTTCTGAGCGCACAGGGTTTCCAGTAAAAATAGTTTTTACTAAATATTGAGCTTCAATTCCCGAGCTATTTGGAAAAGACAAAGCGATTTTATGTGCAAACTTTGCAAAAATTCTGTTCACTTTTCCAAGATGAGAATTTTGTTCATGAAGAATAATTTTGGTTCTTGTTAAACAAGCTGCTGTCAACATTGGAAAGCTCGCGTAACCTCCAAAACCGACCACATATTTCGGCTTAAAACGCAGCAAAAAATAAAGTGACTGCAAAATTCCGATAGAAATTTTTAACACTGCTTTAACTAAAAATGGCAAAGACTTGCTAAGCTGCGAAGCCTTAACAATCTTGGTTTCAAAGCCATCTTCTTGACGGCGATAATTCTTAATTTTTTCGTCGCCAAAGAAAAATACCTGACGCCCTTCAACAACTAAATGCGCAGCTAAACAGCGCGCTGGAATGATGTGACCACCGGTTCCGCCACTAACGATAAAAATTTTTTCTGACATTGAGTTGTAATTTCTTAAACTTAAGAAGCCCGCACGGCTCTAACACTTCCCTGCTCTCCCCAATTTTGCAATTTTAAAAATGACCAATCACTTCATTGATTTAGACAAAATCTCTGCGACTGAATTACGTAAAATTTTGACACTCGCCAAAAAATTAAAAAAAAATCCGCTTAATAAAATCCTAGCTGGAAAACACTTGGCGATGATTTTTGAAAAAAATTCTACCCGAACTCGTGTTTCGTTTGAAGTAGGAATTAACCAGCTCGGAGGTCATGCAATCGTGATGAATAGCACCGACATGCAACTTGGCAAAGGCGAGACGATAGCTGATACTGCGCGTGTTCTTTCGCGCTTTGTTGATGGAATTATGATTCGCTCAAACTCACATCAAACAATTGTTGAGCTCGCGCAAAATAGCTCTGTTCCTGTGATCAACGCCCTTTCTGATTTTTCTCATCCCTGCCAAATTCTTGCGAGTATTTTAACGATCGAAGAGCATTTAGGAAAAATTTCTGGCAAAAAATTGGCTTGGTTTGGCGATGCTAACAACGTCCTTAACTCTTATATTCACGCAGCTTTAGCCTTTAATTTTGAACTGGCGATCGCCACTCCAAAAGAATATGATTTCTGCAATTCTGAAATCAAAAAAGCACAAAAAAATGGCGCAAAAATTTCTGTCTGCAAAGATGCAAAAGAGGCGGCAAAAAATGCCGATGTTTTGATCACTGACACTTGGTTTTCAATGGGTGATACCGCGGCAAAAGATAAAAAGCTGCACGACAAAAAATTAAAACAACTGCTGCCGTACCAAGTAAATCAAGGCCTGATAAAGCTCGCTAAAAAAAGCGCAATCTTCACTCACTGCCTTCCAGCCTACCGCGGATTTGAAGTTAGTGCCGAGGTAATCGATTCAAAACAGTCGGTAATTTTCGACGAAGCTGAGAATCGCCTACACATACAGAAGGCAATTTTAGCCACAATTTTACGTTGAAACTTGAATCTCTTTAAATAAGTTGCGCAGCATATCAGCTTGTCACCGAGATTCTGAACTTTTCCAGAAGTCTTCGAAAAGCTAGATCGTAATCAATGGTTGCTATTCTCGTAGCGATGATCGCTGCGATATCAATATTAACTTAAGGTTAGACAAATTTATTGCCTAATCACAAAAAACAATTTTATGGCTGGAAAACCAAAAGCATCAAAATCAAAAAGAAACTCAATCTTGTTCAAGCTAGTAAGCACTGCGGGCACCGGCTTTTTCTACACTGCGCGCCGCAATCCAAAGCAAAAACAAGAAAAAATGCTCTTTAGCAAATATGATCCTGTTGTACGTAAGCATGTAGAATTTAAAGAGCAGAAGCTCTCGAGCTAAGGCTCTAAATAAAAGCGCCCCCCAAAAAAAATGGGCGGGCGCTTTTTTTTTGTTCAAAATTCAATCTCAATTTCATGCTATCCACCCTCTCCTCACAAATTATTGAAGTTACTGAAAAAGCAGCAATCGCTTGTTATGATTGGATCGGCAAAGGTGACAACATGGCCGCTGATGCTGCCGCAGTTAATTCGATGAGAGAAACTTTGAATCAAATGAACATCAAAGGAACGATCGTAATCGGTGAAGGAGAGCGCGACGAAGCCCCGATGTTATTCATTGGAGAAGAAGTTGGTAAAGGTGGAATAGAAGTTGATATTGCCCTTGATCCACTCGAAGGAACTACGATTTGCGCCAATGCCGGCGAGTCTTCTTTAGCCGTAATCGCCTTCGCAAAACGCGGTGGATTTTTGCACGCGCCCGATGTTTACATGGATAAAATTGCCGTCGGCGCTGGCTTGCCTGAAGGTGTAATTGATCTCGACAACACGCCTCTAAAAAATTTACAAAACATCGCACAAGCAAAGAAATGCGCGGTTTCTGATCTAACTGTAATGATCCTCGAACGCACGCGCCACAATGAATTAATCGCTAAAGTTCGTGAAGCTGGTGCAAGAATTCGCTTGATCGGCGATGGCGACGTTGCCGGTGTAATCGCCTGCACCAACCAAACCGCTCGCATTGATGCCTACATGGGAACTGGTGGCGCACCTGAAGGCGTGCTCGCTGCTGCAGGATTACGCGTAATTGGCGGCCAAATGATGGGCCGCTTAATCTTCGGCGATAACCAAAAACAAATCGAGCGAGCTAAGCAGATGGGAATCGTCGATTTAAATAAAAAATACACCGCCGAAGAAATGGCAAGAGGCGATGTAATCTTTGCCTGCGCCGGCGTGACCGACGGCTACATGCTTGATGGGGTGAGGAAATGCAAAAAAAGTGGAAAGGTTTTTGTTCATTCTTTACTGATGGATTCTGCAAGTAAGAAGGTGATTCGCACCGCTACGGAATATTTAGCTTAATCACCTTTTCTGGATCCCCGCCTGCGCGGGGATGAAGTGACGAGTTGGGTTAAATGACGGGAAGATTTGGGTTAAATTTCGATCTCTTCTTCATCATTCCCGCGAAAGCGGGAATCTAGGAAGGTTCCAACGCGCTTTGATCCTTTCTGGATCCCCGCCTGCGCGGGGATGACGTGGAAAGAATAGAGTGAGAGCCTTGCTTAAAGCGTCATCCCTGCGCAGGTGGGGATCCAAGAAATCTAAACACAAATGCCCCTACAAAAACTTCTCTCCAAAATACTCTCCTTCGCCATTTCGGCATTATTCCTCGGACTTTTTATCTATTTTCTGCCTTCAATTCTGGTGATATTTGGAGTAATTGTGCTGCTGCTAATAATAGCCGGAATCGTCCTTCGCTTCGTGATTAAAAAAAATATGCTGAAGATGAATTTTATTTACACCACGCAGAATTCTGAGAGTGCTGACGAAGAAATTTCTGAGATGAAAGACGTGACGAATAGCTCGAAGAACCAATCAAATAAAGCTCCGCTGACGTAATTTGTCAAAAACAGCAAGTATCTATTTCCTCTAAAACCATTGATTTTACTGGACTGAGAACGAAATGACTAATTTTGTCCAGCTGGACAAAATCTCATTCTAGTCAGTGCTGGCAAGACTTAAGAATAGTGTAATTTTTTGACAATTTCTCTTATTCGTTACCCCGAGCGCGCCATCCTCGATCCCCATTTTTGCAGGGATTTACAGAAGAATAACGTTTTTACTTCTTCGCTCTCTCGGTTCCTTCTTAAATCAACTGTCTCGCTTTCGCGGCATCTTCAAAGCCAGTCACTTTCACCCATTTTCCTTTTTCTAAATCTTTGTAATGCTCAAAGAAATTTTTGATTTTACTTGCTTAAGAGCCAAATGACCAATTCTTGCCCGTAGCAAGAATCTTATCCTACTCAACGCAGGCATGGCTTGGAGATGGTATAAAATTTTGATAAATTCTCTTACTTACCCAGTCATTCCCGCGAAGGCGGGGATCCAGAAAATCTGAACATTTACTCCGAGCTCTATGCCCCTGGATCCCCGCCTTCGCGGGGATGACGAGGTAAGGGAGGGAGGATGGGAAAGCAAAAAGCGATTTATTAAAGTTTGTTACCCAGCACTTGTTACAAGGTCTATCTCGTCACAATCACTAATATCCTTCTGGTTCGGCAATAACATCAAGACAATCAATTCCTTCTTCATCGCATTTATTCATTAATTTCTTGAGGCCAAACTCTTTATATTCGAGTAAATTTATAAAACCCTGCCACCCCTCATTATTACCAAATGAGTGCCTCTGTGGATCTTTAACTTTTTTGTGATCAACTCATCACCAAAAATTTTCTCATTAAAATATTTGATCACCTTCGCGTAAGCCAGATCTAGGTAATTTTCTTTGTCCAATTCCTGCGAAAAATAATTACCGTGAACTAACCGATGCCTAATCCCAAGATCATTACCCTTTAGCACTTTTTCAGCTAATTCTTTTCCTAAAATTTCATCATACTTAGCGCGTCTTTTGTTGAGAGGCGCCAAAGAATCTAGTGCCGCAAAAAATAATAATAGCTTTGCAGCATAGCCGATGGCGTTAACCATGTCATTCCAATAATAAAAAATTCTCTTGGGAATTCTTTATTTTTTACAAGCAGCTCTAAGGCTTTTAGCTGCTCATTCGAGAAATACAGACCGACCGCCTCACAACTCTTTATCCACCTGAAATAACCAAAATCACTACCCTCTTTACGAACAAGAAAAGGTTGAGCTGTTTACTCCGTATAACACTGCGAAATAAGAGAAATTTTTGGAACAATTGCGTTCAATTTATCCATAAATAATTCAACGGCTTTGCGAAAATTATCGGCAGAAATCTTACTACTTATTAACCACGCACCCGCTTTGTGTCCACGAACCCAAGTAAAGTCCCAATGTTGAAACATTAAACCGTCTAGACGGAATTGATTTGGGATGTCATCTTGGTCGGCGGTAGCGCACAACGCTAATGTATGCAACTTTAGCTCAATCGCGTATTTGTTCATTTCAAAATTATAGCTTGTGACGAAATAGACCCCGCAACAAGTGCGAAATGACAAACTCTAGTAAGGAGCAACAAAATGAATTTTACTTCTTCGCTCTCTCAATCCCTTCTTGAATCAACTTTCTCGCTTTATCAGCATCTTCGAAGCCAGTCACCTTCACCCATTTTCCTTTTTCCAAATCTTTGTAATGCTCGAAGAAATGTTTGATTTTATTGATCAAATTTTCTGGCAATTCCTTGTAAGATTCTACGGCTTCAAACTGTGAGTTTAGCTTCTTTGCAGGCACGGCGATGATTTTTTCGTCCATGCCTTTTTCATCCTCCATGATCAAAACGCCGACTGGTTTTACGGCGATTACAGCGCCGGGAATTACCGGAAAATCTGAGACAACTAAAACGTCGCAAGGATCGCCATCATCAGATAAAGTGTTTGGAATAAATCCGTAGTTGCACGGGTAAAACATTGGCGTGGCGATGAAGCGATCAACAAAAATAGCGCCGCTTTCTTTGTCGAATTCATATTTCACCGGATCAGCATTCATCGGCACTTCGATGATTACATTAACTTGATTTGGCGCGTCTTTGCCGATGGCGATTTTTGAAATATCCATGTTCTAAATTTTTAAATTGGGGAATTTGGTCGCAGCAAAATCACGGGGAAATTTAAATTATCTACCTTCGCACTCGGCCCTATTTCTCTTGGCTTCTACATTTTTCGTTGCTTCGCAATCTAATTTATTACCCCAGCAAATGCCTGGCTCTATAAAGAGACAGTGAAAATGAGAGGAGAAATTGGTTCGCGTAACAAAATAGAAGAGCAAGATTTCTCAACTCTGCTCGACCGATAAAATGTTAGATTTCTTCAGCTTGAAGAGATGGCCTAATTCACCTCTAAAATCACCGCGCCGCCTTGACCGCCGCCAATGCAGAGAGTTGCCAATCCGCGATTTTTGCCACGGCGTTTTAGCTCACGAAGAAGATGAATAATTATGCGCGCGCCAGACATTCCAACCGGGTGACCAAGAGCAATACCGCCGCCATTCACGTTCAAAATTTCTGGATTAATTTCACCCATTGCTTGCTTCATGCCAAAATGCTTCTCGCAAAATTCGTCGGAAGCAAAAGCTCGCGTGCAGCCAATTACTTGGGCGGCGAAGGCTTCATTAATTTCGATTAATTCCATATCTTGCAAAGTTAGACCGGTTTTGTCGAAAAGCTTTTTTGAGGCGAAAACTGGTCCAAGACCCATGCGCGAAGGATCCATGCCGGCATAAGCAAAATTACGAATGTAGCCAAGAACTTCTAAACCAAGCTCTTTTGCTTTTGATTCACTCATCAAAAGCGCAAAAGCCGCGCCATCCGTGACTTGCGATGAGTTGGCAACGGTAACGGTTCCAGTAACTTTTTCAAAATATGGCTTCATCTTAGCAAGAGCTTCAAGAGTTTGACCCTTACGCACACCTTCATCCTCTTCAATCATCAGAGAATTTTTTTCGTCATTATTAAAAACAGGAATGATTTCTTCTTTGAAATTTCCGTTAGTCATCGCCGCTTCCGCTTTTTGATGCGAGCGCAGAGAGAATTGATCTTGCTCTTCGCGAGTGATCTTAAAATCCTTCGCAATATTTTCTGCGGTGCAGCCCATGATCAATCCAGAAATCGGATCAGTAAGGCCTTGAACCAGCCCAATTACTGGCGTGAGGAAATGTAAACGAAAACTTGTGAGCACAGAAAGTTTTTGCGAAAGCGTTTTGGCCTTCATCAAATTTCCAAAAAGTGCGGTCATTTTTTTACCGAAGAAAAGCGGAATATTGCTCATAGATTCAACACCACCGGCGAAAATAATTTCCGCTTCACCATTTTGAATTTTTGACATCGCTGTGGTCATCGCTTCCATTCCAGAAGCACAATTTCTGTGAACGGTAAAGGCGGGCACAGACTCAGGAATACCAGCCTTCAACGCAATCACTCGCGCTACATTCGCTGCCTCCGCAGGTTGTGCAACATTGCCAATAATTACCTCGTCAATTTTCTCCAAATCAACTTTCGAACGAATCAAAACTTCTTTGGCAATGCGCGCTCCTAGATCGTGCGCAGTAAGATTTTTCAACACTCCCCCGGCCTTGCCCATTGGAGATCTGAAGCCAGCAATAATTGCAATACGTTCTTTCATTTAATTTAAGTTTTGGAATTAGGGGAATTAAGAATTACGTTTATCGCGTTTTCTAATTCATAATTCATAAATCAATGCCAACTCAAGAATTCATTGCTTTTGCTCACTACCTCGCTGACCTCTCAAATGAAATTGCTAAGAAATATTTTCGTTTGCCAAATGGCGAAATGGCTAAGGCCGATCAGTCTCCAGTTACCAAAGCTGACCGCGAAATCGAGAAGATAATTCGCGCTGAAATCGAAAAAAAATTTCCAGAGCATGGAATTATTGGCGAAGAATTTGGCGCACAAAATACTGATGCAGAATTTGTTTGGGTCTTGGATCCGATTGATGGCACATCGTCTTTTATTATTGGTCGTCCGATTTTTGGCACATTAATTGCGCTCACTTCTCGCAAAAAATCCATCTTGGGAATCATGAATCAGCCTATTAATGGAGAGCGCTGGGTCGGCATTTCCGGTCAGGGATCCTGGCTCAATGGCAAAAAAATTCAGACAAGAAATTGCACAGAAATTTCTGATGCCGTGCTTTGCGCAAGCTCACCATTCTTCTTCAAGGATAACGACGCAGAAATTTTAAAGAGAGTCTCTGGGCTCACTAAATATCAGCATCTCGGCGGAATTATTTACGGAGGAGATTGTTATTCATACGCCTCACTCGCTTCCGGTTTCGTCGATATTATTTTTGAACCTGAGTTAAAAATTTACGATTACGCCGCACTAATTCCAATTATTGAAATGGCCGGTGGAATTGTGAGCGACTGGGCTGGGAACGATCTTCAGTTACAATCTCCGGCGCGTCTTTTAGCTTGTGGCAATAAGGCGTTACATGAAAAAGTTTTAAAACTTCTTAAGTAAAAAAATAAATAAATTCATGGTTAAAAAACTCGAAGCAAAAAAAATTTTTGATCCAAACCACGGCGGCACTGTCGAGTTTCTTTTTGGTGCTAGTAAATACGACCAAATTCCCAAAAATCACTTTCCAGAAATTGCCTTTGTTGGCGCTTCAAACGTTGGTAAATCTAGTCTGGTTAATGCCTTACTCGGGAAAAAAGTTGCCATTGTTTCTTCAACACCAGGACGCACTCAACAACTAAATTTCTTCAAGGTTTCTGGCTACGAAGATGGTTTTATTTTAGTCGACATGCCAGGATATGGCTTCGCAAAAGCACGCGACAAAGACATCGAACATTGGCAAAAAACCAGTTTCGAATATTTAACCAGGCGCGCTAATTTACGCCGTGTTTTCTTACTCATCGATCCGATCAAAGGCTTGAAAGAGGGGGATCGCGAGGTTATTAATATTTTTAACACTCTCGCTGTTTCATTCCAAATAGTACTCACAAAATCAGATAAATTATCGATCAATGAACGACAAAATATTGAGTCGGAAATTTTTGAAGAAATGAAAAAATGGCCAGCAGCATATTCCGAAATCATTGCCACCAGCAGCTCTAAGGGCTACGGCATTTTTGATCTTCGCAACGAGATCGTAAAAATTTTAGAAATTGCTTAAACTTTTTTTATTGCCCCGTCGTTAAAATCCAGAATGCGGCAATGAAGACACTTATTTATGAAAATTTTTTTAATTATTTTTTTAACCAGTTTAGTAATTTTACTTCTAGTAATTTTGCTCAATAGCGCCTCATACAACGGCCTTCCTTCCTCTTCTAAAACTTCCTTAAATGACAAAAAATCTGAGTAATCCTCTTTTTACTGAAGAGCCAAATCTTACGCCAAAACAAATTGTTGATGAGTTAAATCGCTACATCGTCGGCCAACAAGATGCAAAAAAGTCAGTAGCTATAGCCCTTAGAAACCGTTATCGTCGCAAGCTAGTTGATTCTCCGCTGCGCGAAGAAATTGTACCGAAAAATATTTTGATGGTCGGACCAACTGGCGTCGGAAAAACCGAAGTTGCACGTCGTCTTGCTAAACTCGCCAATGCACCATTCATTAAAGTTGAAGCGACAAAATTTACCGAGGTTGGTTATGTTGGGCGAGATGTTGATTCAATTATTCGCGATCTCGTCGAAGTGGCCATCAAACATCTAAAAAGTGAGTTAAAAAAAGACGTCCAAAAAAAGGCTGAAGAGCATGTCAAAAAAAGAATTGTAGAGATTCTAGTTGGCGAAAATCCTCTCGATGCCACGAAAGAAAAATTCTCTAAAATGCTTGATGCTGGAGAGCTCGACGAGCGGGAGATTGAAATCGACATCGCCGACTCTTCTAGTTCTTTCACAAGTAGTTTTGATATTCCTGGTGGTCAGGTTGGCATGATCAACATCGGCGAAATGATTGGCAAAGCGATGGGTGGAGATAAGACAAAAAAAATACGCACTACTGTCGCCGATGCTTTAAAATCTTTAGTTGATGAAGAATCAAACAAGATGATTGATGAAGATAAGGTGATCAGAAAAGCGGTAAAATCAGTCGAGAATGACGGAATCGTTTTCATCGATGAAATAGATAAAATTTGCGTGCGAGGTCATTCCAAAGGCGGCGATGTTTCGCGTGAAGGTGTGCAACGCGACCTCTTGCCTCTCGTGGAAGGAACCACTGTTTCTACTAAATACGGAATTATTAAAACTGATCATATTTTGTTCATCGCTTCCGGCGCTTTTCATCTAACAAAACCAGCAGATTTATTGCCCGAATTACAAGGTCGCTTCCCAATTCGCGTTCAATTAAATCCGCTAAACGAAGATGACTTAGTCCGCATTTTAACTGAGCCCGAAGCAAGCTTAATTAAGCAATATGTCGCACTAGTCGCAGTCGAAAATGTAAAATTAAATTTTACTAAAGACGGAATTAGTGAGATCGCAAAAATCGCTCATCGTATTAATGGCGAGGTTGAGAATATAGGCGCGCGTAGGCTTCACACCATGCTTGAAAAAATTCTTGAGGAAGTAAGCTTTAAATCCAGCGAGATGAAATCTGGATCAAAGGTAACTATTGATTCCAAATATGTTAATGAACATCTTGGCGATCTAGCTTCTGGCAAAACTGATTTATCCAAGTTTATTCTTTAGCCTACTATTTTTTTCTTTGGAAAGCCTTCCGAAATCTTAAATTCTTTTTGTTATGCCAAAAAATTTTTTATTTACTTCGGAGTCTGTTTCCGAAGGACATCCCGATAAAATCTGCGATCAAATTTCTGATGCTTTGGTCGACGCTTACTTAGCCAAAGACCCATATTCTCGCCTCGCGATTGAAACATTCGCAACAACTAACCGAATCATTGTTGGTGGCGAAACTCGCGCACCGCACATTCCAGCGGCAGAAATAGAAGAATTAATTCGCAGCAATATCAAAAATATCTGCAACGAACAAGCTGGTTTTCACTGGAAAAATCTTGAAGTTACTAACTTGATTCACAGTCAATCTCCTGATATCGCTCAAGGTGTGGATGCCCACGGATCCAAGGATGAAGGCGCTGGAGATCAAGGAATTATGTTTGGTTACGCTTGCGATGAAACTGAAGTTTTAATGCCGGCACCTATTTATTACTCTCACCGCATTCTTCATAATATCATGGATGCAACCAGAAATGGTGGCGAACTTCACGACTTAGGTTCTGACGCAAAAAGCCAAGTTACTCTTTTTTATGAAAATAATGTTCCGGTTCGCGCTGAAAAAATCTTAGTTTCGATTCAGCACAAAGAGGGGATGAGTGCGCAGCAAGTTAAAGAATTAATCCGTCCTTACGTTGAGAAAACTTTACCAGCAGGCTGGATGTGCAAAGACCAAGATTTTCTAGTTAATCCAACTGGCAAATTCGTCATTGGCGGACCAGATGGCGACACCGGTTTGACTGGGCGCAAAATCATCGTCGATACTTACGGCGGTGCAGCTCCACATGGTGGAGGAGCTTTCTCAGGAAAAGATCCAACTAAAGTTGATCGCTCTGCTGCTTACATGGCGCGCTACTTAGCAAAAAATGTTGTGGCGGCAGGATTAGCAACTCGTTGCACAATTCAAATAGCTTACGCAATCGGCGTTTCAAAGCCTCTTTCAGTTTACGTAAATAATCACAAAAGCGGAGTTGCTGGTGAAGATTTAGTGAAAATCATTAATGAGTTAGTTGATCTAACGCCACGCGGAATCAGAACTCACCTCGGTTTGAACAAGCCTATTTACCAACGCACCGCGACCTACGGACATTTTGGTCGCACTCCGGATGCTGATGGTGGATTCTCTTGGGAAAAAACTGATTTGGCGGAAAAGTTAAAAAAACTCGCTTAGTTTACTTTCTTCTGGATCCTGGCTTTTGCATGGATCCAGAAGAAGTCGCCACGCCTCAATTATAAAACTCCTCGATCTCTTTTTTATACTTCTCCTCAAGCAAACTTCTCTTTAACTTCATCGACGGCGTAACCTCGCCAGACTTTATAGATATTGAATCGGTAACGATATAAAACTTCTGAACCCGTTCCCAGTGATCAAGTTTTAGGTTAATGTTCGCAACTTTCTGAGCGACGAATTTCTGCAAAATTTCTGAGGTCAAAAACTCCTCATCTCCTCCCAAAAAAGAAAACTTTTCTTTAAATTTTTGAAGATTTTCAAATTCTGGAAAAAGCAAAGCAGCTGTGAATTGACGAGCTTCGGCAATCACAATTGCCCCAAGTAGAAATCCCAACTCTTGCACAAGTTTTTGCTCAATTGGTACTGGTGAAATGTATTTTCCGTTAGAGTTTTTAAAAATTTCCTTCTTGCGTCCAACAATTTTTACAAAACCTTCCGCATCAATCACCGCAAGATCTCCTGTTGCAAGCCAACCGTCACGAATTGCCTCTGCAGTTTTTTGTGGCTGATTATGGTAACCGCGCATGATGTTTGGGCCCCGAGCTAGTAATTCACCATCCTCAGAAATTTTTAATTCTATCTCCGGAAATTTTTTGCCAACGGTTCCAAACTTATAACCTTGTGGACAGTTTGTGCTAAGCACCGGCGAACTTTCTGTCATGCCGTAGCCACAAAATAAATTAATCCCAATATTGCTGTAGAATCTCTCCATATCAGGTGAAAGAGCCGCGCCGCCACAAATAATCATACGCATATTTCCACCGAGAGCGTCGCGAAATTTTTTGTAAACGAGCCGGTCAAAAATTTTGTCACAAAGATTTTTTGGCTCCTTCGTATTTTTAAATAAAGCGCGCTGAAGAGCTTTGCGTCCTAAGAATTTTTTCAGCGGACTTGCTGATTCGATACCGTCTTTAATTTTTACAAAAACTTTTTCCAATACGCGCGGAACAGATGTCATCAGGGTTGGATGAAATTCACGCAAACAATTTCCAACATTTTTTATATCGTCGGCAAAATAAATTGATACGCCTTGGGAGATATAAAACATCATCACCATGCGTTCAAAAATATGGGCCAAAGGCAGGAAAGATAAAATAACGTCGTCGCGCGAAAGTGGAAAAAATTGTTCAGTGGCCTTGATTTGAGAAATTAGATTATGATGCGTGAGCTCAACTCCCTTGGGCTTTCCAGTGCTTCCTGAAGTGTAAATGATCGTTGCCAAATCTTGCGGGTCGGAAGTGAAATTATATTTTTGCGCAATCTTAGCGCCGAAAGAAATTAAGTCTGCGAAGGAAATTATTTTTTTCGTTTCAACAATCTCGATCTCGCGTTTTTTGTTAAAAATAAATTTCACCTGCGCATCAGAAATTTCATATTCCAAATGCTCCTGCGAAATATTTTCAAAAATCGGAACAGTCACTGCGCCCGCTAAAATCGCTCCCAAATCAACTATTAACCAAATCGGACTTTGGTAAGAATAATTCGCTAAACTATCACCTTTTTGCAAACCGATTTCGCGAAGTCCGCAAGCAAAATGGAAAATTTTTTCCTGAAATTCTTGATTAGAAAATGAACGAAGAACTCCTTCATCTTTAAAATTAAGAGCGTGCGGATTGTTGAAATTAGAGGCTTGGAAAGAAATTAATTCAGAAAGAGTTAAAAATGTTTTAGTCACGGATTTTTAATTTAAATTCTCAGATCCGCCTTTCAGGGCAATCCAGAAGTAATTAGAGCTCTAAAAAAACTTACTAATCAGATGCCACAAAGTCGAAATCTTACGATTAATCGTCTCATGATCACGCAAATATTCACGCAGCATAAGATCAACGCCGGCATGCTTCGCAAGGTAAAGACAAATGATCGGTAAAAAAATCAAAGCAAAATAATTTGTGAGACCATCAAAAAATCCGGGACGAATAATTGAATCAGAAATTTTGACGTTTTTGACCTTACTGATGCGTGATTTTGTTCCCGGGTGAGTTGAAAATAAAGTGAAGTAGCCACTTTCACCAAGCATTGACAGTGCTTGTGCCATACCTTGTCCGCCAAAAGCTTTTGCTGATTGGTGATCGCAACGATATTCAACAAAACGCATTACGCCGCGACGTAAAAATTCGTAAATATTATAAACGATAAGGCGGTTAAAAGCAGTAATTGCCAAGTTTAATAATGTATAAGTTAGAGACATTACGCGCGCTGTTTGATTGCCGATGTAGGGAGTGTATCTTGCGGCATTGACGCAAATCGAGAATATATAATAGGTCACTCCTGAAACAAAGTTGGTAACCTTCTGATTCACGATGATCAAAAAAGTTGGTAAGAAATCCTTGTTAATCAGATGCGACATTTCATGGCCAATGACGCTGCGCAGAGAGTAAAGAAACATCTTTGGATCAGGTGAAGAAGCTAGATAGTGATCAACCAAACCCCTCGTCAAAACAATGGCTCTGCTACCCAAACTACTAATCGCGTAAGCATTAATTTCGTCAGAATCTTTGATATAAAGTCGCACATTTTTTTCGCCGAATTTGTTCTTAACCTGATTAAAAATATCAGTAAGAAATATGTAATCTTTTACCTTTTCGTAACGAGTACACCCCTTGAGCGAAGCCCTAACAGAGAAACCAAAAAGAAAATCTAAAACCAAATAAAGCAGCATTAAAAAACTCACCAGGAAGGCGGTGAAGAAAAAGACAAACTTGATGCGATAGTATGTCTCATAATCCATGCTGATTGCGCCCCCGTGAATTGAGACAAACGGAATTGCCGCGGCAATAATTGGCGAAGTCAGGATCAACATGTTAAAAATGGTGAGTATGTAAACGAGCACCAAGCTAAAAGGTTTTGCGAACATTTTTAATTTTTGATTTTAGATTTTATATTTACGCTTCTAGTTAGATCTAAAATCTAAAATCAAAAATCTAAAATGCGTACAATCCAAATAGGCAAAATCAAAATTGCCAACAATCTTCCATTCACGCTAATCGCTGGCCCATGTCAGACCGAATCGCTCGATCACTCACTAATGATCGCATCAAGTGTTAAAATAATTTGCGACAAACTCGGCATTAACTTCATTTACAAATCTTCTTTTGACAAGGCGAATAGATCAAGCATTGGCGGACAGCGCGGCGCTGGATTGGAAAAAACTTTACCAATTTTTGCCGCAGTAAAAAAAGAATTCGACTGCCCGATTTTAACCGACATTCACAGTGAAGAGCATTGTAAAATTTTAGCGACCTGCGACGAGGTTGATATTCTGCAAGTTCCCGCCTTCCTTTGTCGTCAGACTGATTTACTTGAAGCTGCAGCAAAAACTGGCAAAGTAATTAATGTTAAGAAAGGCCAGTTTCTCGCACCTTGGGATGCAGCAAATATCGTCAAAAAAATGGATCACTTCGGAAATCAAAATCTGATGCTAACCGAACGTGGTGTAAGCTTTGGTTACAACACTCTTGTTTCCGACATGCGTTCTTTACCAATCATGGCCAAGACCGGATGTCCAATTGTATTTGATGCAACTCACTCTGTTCAACAGCCCGGAGGACTCGGCGGCGCTAGTGGTGGCCAACGTGAATTCGTTGAAACTTTAGCCTCTGCTGCGGTTGCAGTTGGTATCGCCGCATTATTCACCGAGGTACATCAAGACCCAGACAACGCTCCATCTGACGGGCCTTGCATGCTGCGACTCGATGGCTTGGAAAAGCTTTTAACCAAACTAAAAAAATTCGACGAAATCGTAAAAAATCATGACTAAAAAACTTCCTCACCTTCTTGTAATCGATGACGACACTCGCCTACGCACCTTACTTGGAAGATTCCTCGGCGAGAATGGATTTGATGTTGCGCTTGCAAAAGACACTGACGAAGCGCGTGGATTAATGCTAAATACTAAATTCGATTTGCTGATTGTTGATGTAATGATGCCAAAAGAAGATGGCGTAAGCTTTACAGCAGAGCTGCGCCAAGATTCATCTCTTCCAATAATTATGCTCACCGCTCGCGGTGATTCTGATGACAGAATTAAAGGATTGGAAGCTGGCGCTGATGATTATTTACCAAAACCTTTCGAACCAAAAGAATTGCTTTTACGCATCAATAACATCATTAAGCGCTCAACTCTCGAGCGCTCTTCGAACGTTTGTAGCTTTGGCGATTTTACTTTCAGTTTCGTTGAATCGCGCTTGAAAAAAACCGAAGAAATAATTCACCTCACAGAAAGCGAAGCAAAAATTCTTAGCATTTTATGCGGCGAAAAAGGCACTCCGGTTACTCGCGAAAAACTCTCGACTCTTTGCGGCGTTGATCATCGCAGCATCGATGTTCAAATCACTCGTCTACGCAAAAAAATCGAACAAAATCCAAAGCAACCACACTATTTACAGACTGTAAGAAACTTGGGCTACGTGATTCACGGCTAGCACCACTCCCCTAAGTCAAAAATCAATTTTAAACATGATCACCTGCACTCGTCGCATCGAGTTTGACTCCGCACATCGCATCCTAAATCACGAGAGCAAATGCAAATTTTTGCATGGCCATCGCTATGCTTTAGAAGCGAGTTTTGTCGCTAATAAACTAGATAATTTAGGTCGAGTAATTGATTTTGGAATAATTCGTGATCTTCTCGGCTCTTGGGTTGATGAACATCTCGATCACAACACAATTCTTTGCCGCAAAGATGAAAATCTTGGTGAAAAAATTGCTGCCGAAACAGGACAAAAAATTTATTACCTCGAGGAAAACCCAACAGCTGAAAATATCGCCCAACATATTCTCGAAGAAATTTGTCCAAAACTTTTCGCTGAAAAGAATGTAAAATGCGTCGCAATCAAACTTTACGAAACACCGAACTGTTCCGTTGATGTTAAATAATTTTTCCTACCGAGTTTACTACGAAGATACCGATGCTGGCGGCGTCGTTTACTACGCCAATTATTTAAAATTTTTTGAGCGTGCGCGCACAGATTTTTTGCGCACTCTCGGCATTTCACAATCCGATTTAGCAACAAAAGAAGGATTAGTTTTCGTCGTCAGGAAATGCATAATCGACTACATTTCGCCAGCGAAATTGGATGATGTCTTAGAGGTCTCAGCCGAAATAAAAAATATTTCCGCCGCAACAATTTTAATACGGCAAGAAGCGACAAAATTTGGAGTAATTTTATCTCGCCTCGAAGTAGAAATCGTCTGCGTTGATAGCATCAGCTTCAAACCAAAAAAAATTCCCAAAACAATATCCGGATTGCTTCGTCACTAAAGATTATCACAATAACAAAATAGACTCGCCTCATCGCGAAAAGTTATAATTACGACCAAGTAATCCAGAATAATAGACTAAAAATGTTCGACAGTTTTTCCTCAAAAATTACCCAGATTTTTTCGCAAATTTCCGGAAAAAAATTTATCTCAGAAGATGATTTAAAGGCGACGATGCGCGAAGTTAGAATCGCGCTTTTAGAAGCGGATGTTGCATTGCCAGTTGCCAAAGATTTCATTGAACGCGTTAAAAATGAAGCTGTTGGAAAACGCGTCGTTAGTAGTGTAGAGCCTGGTCAGATGATTATTAAAATTCTTCACGACGAATTGGTAAAATTACTCGGCGGCGAAAAAAGTGAGATCAATTTCAGTGTGCGCTCGCCAGTAATTATTTTGATGGCCGGATTGCAAGGCGCCGGAAAAACAACTTCTTCCGGAAAATTGGCGCTACGTCTTAAAAATAAAATTCATAAAAAAGTTTTACTCGCTTCGCTTGACACTTACAGGCCAGCAGCTGCGGAGCAGTTAAGAATTTTGTCAGAAAAAATTTCTGTTGATTTCGCTGAGTTCGACGCGCAAAAAAAACCTCTGCAACTTGCAAAAGAAGCTCAGCAAAAAGCGACGGAAGGTGGTTACGAAGTTTTGATTTTAGACAGCGCAGGACGCACTTCGATCAATGAAGAAATGATGCGCGAATTAGTTGAGATCGCAAATGCCGTCACTCCTACGGAAATATTGCTTGTTGTTGATGCGATGATAGGCCAAGACGCCGCGAATGTGGCGAAAAATTTCGGCGAAAAATTGGCACTTACCGGAATTATTTTAACGCGTTTGGACGGAGATTCTCGTGGCGGCGCAGCGCTGACGATGAAAGCAGCGACTAACTGTCCGATTAAATTTATTGGCGTCGGTGAAAAGCTTGAAGAGTTCGAGGAATTCAATCCAGACCGTATCGCATCACGCATCGTCGGCATGGGCGACGTCATATCTCTAGTCGAAAAAGCGCAAGAAGTTTTCGATATCAAAGAGATGGAAAAAGCGACAAAAAAAATGCAGAAAGGTCAGTTCGATTTTAATGATCTGCTCTCGCAAATCCGTAACATGAAAAAAATGGGCGGACTTGGCAGTATCGTCAATCTCTTACCTGGCGCCGCAAAAATTAAAGAACATCTCAGTAAAATTTCTGGCCTCGAACAAGAAATAAAACAGCAAGAAGCAATTATTTTATCGATGAATAAACGCGAAAGAAGTAATCCGGATATTCTTAGCTCTTCACGAAAACATCGAATCGCCAAAGGCGCTGGAACCACAATTCAAGAAGTTAATCGCTTGATGAAAAAATATAAACAGACACAAAAAATGATGAAGAAATTCGGGAAAATCGATCCGAAAAAAATGCAAGAAATGATTCAAAATGCCGGCACTAAAACAAATTAAAACCCTCCCCTATTCCGCTCAGAAAATTTACGAGCTCGTGATGGACATTGAAAAATATCCAGAATTTTTACCTTGGTGCAAACAGGCAAAAATTATTCAGGAAATTTCCAAACAAAATTTGCACGCCGATTTGCTGATTAATTTTAAAAGTTTTTTTGAGAAATATCGCTCGAATGTGAGCCACGGAAAATCTGGTTTAAACGCCTACTTTGTTGATGTTGTAGCGATTGAAGGTCCGTTTAAAAAACTCGTGAATCAATGGCAATTTCGTGACTTAGAAAATGGAGAATGCGAAGTAAAATTTTTTATCGAGTTCGAATTCAATTCGATTCTTTTGACAAAAATGCTCAGTCCAATTTTTAAAAAAGCGGCAGAAAAAATGATGGCAGCCTTTGAAGAAAGAGCGGGGAAAATTTAATCTTTGTGCTTTTACTCATCATTGCGAGAGGCGAGAAAACGAAGCTACAATCAAGAGCTTATAGACTTGCGTGCGTAGCTCGAGCAACAAGGATATTTTGTAATAATTCCCAGCGCTAAAGTTGTTAAATTTACATGGATCGCCCTGCTTAGAGAATAGTTACAAAATAACTCGCTAAATTTGTTGATTTATTTTTGATCGCCCCTTTAATGCGCCGCCTCCTTTGGCCCCCTTGGGAGCACGTAGCTCAGTCGGTAGAGCACCTCACTTTTAATGAGGTTGTCGTTGGTTCGATTCCAACCGTGCTCACCATCACACACGCGCTGCACACTTACATCTTTCGATTTTCCTGCCGAAGCCAACAGAAATTTCTCTCTCAAAAATGAATCAGAAAATTTTAACAATAATCCCCGCTCGCCTTGCCTCAACTCGCTTGCCGAATAAGCCCCTTGCCGACATTTTGGGCAAGACGATGATTCAAAGAGTTTATGAGCAGGCTATAGCAGCGGATTTGGGTGAAGTTGTAATCGCTTGTGATGGCGAAGAAATCGCGGATGTAGCAAGAAAATTTGGAGCAAAATTTGTTATTACCGATCCAGCTCTTCCTTCTGGAACAGACAGAATTTACGCGGCTTGGCAAGTTTTAGATCAAGATTTTGGAGTGATTGTGAATCTGCAAGGCGATCTACCAAACATTGATCCAAAAGTAATTCGTGCCGCTGCCTACGCGGCTTTGGAACAAGATTGTGATTTTGCAACAGTGGCCTCGAAGATCACTAATCTTGACGAGATCACTAATCCAAATGTTGTTAAGATTGCTCGCGCTGAAAATGGTCGCGCCCTTTATTTTTCTCGCTCTGCAATCCCTCACGGCAAAGGTGATTTTCTGCATCACATCGGAATTTATGCTTACAAAAAATCTGCGTTAGAAAAATTCGTAACACTTCCCCCATCAGCGCTGGAGAAGCGCGAGAGCCTAGAGCAACTTCGCGCTTTAGAAAATGGCATGAAAATTATTGTCGAGATTGTTGATGCCCATCCTCTTTCTGTTGATACAAAAGAAGATCTCGCAGTCGTAACTAAAGTGATTGCAGCACAGAAATGAAAAAGAAACGCATCAAGCAAACAATAGGCTGGAAAGAATGGTTTGAACTTCCTTGCCTAGCGCTTCCAGCAATCAAAGGAAAAATCGACACTGGAGCAAAAACCTCCTCGCTTCACGCCTTTAATATTGAAAGTTTTTACCTCGAAGATGTGGAATATGTGAGATTTGATGTGCATCCATTACAAAAAGATAAAACCCTCACACAGCATTGCCTAGCAAGGGTTGTCGAGCGTCGTATGGTTTCAGATTCTGGCGGTAAAAAAGAAAAAAGATTCGTGATTAAGTCTGATTTAAAGATAGGAAAAAAGAAAATCAGAATCGAATTAACCCTTGCCAATCGTGACTCTATGGCATTTCGTATGTTACTCGGACGCGAGGCAATCAAGCAGGCGAGAATGGTCGTTGATGTCTCAAAAGCCTTCATCCAAGGCGAACAGAAAAAGAAGGAAATTCTTAATCTTTATCGCTCAACAGAGCCCAACAAATTATGAAAATTATCCTACTTGCTTCAAATCCAAAACTTTACTCAAACCTTCGCATCATTGAAGCGGCGAAAGAACGTAAACATGAAATTGAGTTCGCCAATGTTGGAGGCTGTTATATTAAAGTTGCTCCGAATGCCTGTGAAATTTTTGCTGATGAAGGAAAAAAATTAGAAAAAATTGACTACGTAATTCCGCGCTTAAAACCATCGATGACTTTCTATGGCACGTCAATCGTGCGGCAGTTTGAAGTGATGGGAATTAAGTGTCTCAATGGCTCACAAGAGATCACCAAATCACGCGATAAATTGCACACGCTGCAGATTTTATCTCAGCATAATATCGGCGCGCCAGTTACCTCTTTTGCCAACTCATCTTACGACACTAAAGATCTTATTAAACTCGTTGGCGGCACGCCACTAGTGGTCAAATTGCTTGAGGGCACAAAAGGTGTAGGCGTAGTTTTAGCAGAAACAAATAAGGCAGCAGAAAGTGTAATTAACGCCTTTCGCAGCTTAAAAGCGGATGTGTTGGTTCAACATTACGTTAAAGAATCAAAAGGCTGCGATCTCAGATGTTTTGTAATTGGAAATGAAGTAGTTGCATCAATGGAGCGCATCGCGCAAGAAGGAGAATTTCGCGCCAATATTCATCTCGGAGCTACAGCTAGAGCAGTAGAAATCACTGACGAAGAAAGAAATTTAGCAATCAAGGCTGCGCAAATTATCGGACTTGAAGTTGCTGGAGTTGACATGGTTCGCTCAAATTCTGGACCAAAACTTCTTGAGATTAATTCATCTCCTGGACTTGAAGGAATTGAGAAGGCAACTGGCATCGATATCGCCGGAAAGATGATCGAACATTTGGAAAAATTCAATTAGGTTTTTGACGCAAAACCTATCACGAAGCCTTGTTTTTGCTTACTCTGTAAAAGAGATTTTCAACTGCCCTTGGGGCTTTTTAAATAAATTAAATTCGCTTTTTTCATAATTGCGAGAAGAAAGCAGGCTGCATTCTTTTCATTCAAGAGAATTAAAAGCAGCGCTATAAAAATTACTGTTTAATGAATAATGTAATTAACGGTAATGACGCCTAGCCGTAGATAGTTAATCTGCCGCGCATTTTTGCACACCAACTTCAGCAAAAATTTCAAAAATATCGACGACCAAAATATAAAAAGTGCCAAGAGGTTGCACTCTTTTGATAGAATCAAGAATTGCACTCTCTCTCAATGCTTCAACGCCTTGCAATTCTAAATTAACTAGCTTGCCCGTAGATGATTCTCGTTAAGCCATAAATATTTATGCGCACAAAATTTTCGCTGATGGTGATATTTTACACATCTCACTCATCTGGTGAAAAAATCCTCCAGAAACTTTGGTTGGCCTGAATTAACTCCTAACTTAGAAAGATCTGGCGCCTTTATACTCGATCGAGCAATGCAGCTTAAAAAAAATTCTACGAATTAAGATTTTTGCTCAATTTAAATTTTGTGAATCAAGGTTCAGCTGATCTGATTTTTTATTGGTAGAATGTTGAGACTCTTCGCCGCCAACTAGTTTTTATCCTAGAAATGACTTAGGCAGCAAAGAACGAAACAAAACAGCTTTTCACTGATTATTTTTTCAAAATTTCTTGAAGCTCCCCTGATTGAAACATCTCTTTTACAATATCACAGCCACCAAGAAATTCACCTTTGACGTAAAGTTGCGGAACGGTTGGCCAATCAGAAAAATCTTTGATTCCTTGACGTATTTCTGCATCGCGAAGCACGTCAACATCAAGAAAATCAGCACCAATATTTTTTAAAATTTGCACGACAGTCGCAGAGAATCCACATTGCGGAAAGTCTTTTGTGCCCTTCATGTAAAGAACGACGTCGTTACTTAAAATTGTTTCCTGAATTTTTTGTTGAATGTCAGTCATGGACAGAAGTTTTAATTTGAAGAGCGTGAAGAGTGGTGCCCAAAATTCCTTTTAGAGCTTCGTTGACAATTTTGTGCTGCGCTATTCGCGTTTTTCCAAAAAAGCTTTTATCAGTAATTTGAACGGCGTAGTGATCTGAATCACCGGCTAAATCAGTGATTTCAATTTTTGCTTCAGGGAATCTTTCAGTGAGAAGATTGTTTAAATCTTGTTGCGAAATTGGCATGAGAATAGACGAAAAAAAACGGCCACACTTAAACAAAAGTGTGGCCGCAAGTTTAATTCTTAACCGAAAAAGCCACGGCGTTTTTTTGGAGCTCCGCCGCCATCACGATCGTCACGATCACTACCGCTTCTGCGATCACGGTCACCACCACGATCATCACGATCACGACTTCCTCTGCGGTCGTCACGGTCACCGCCTCTGCGATCTCCGCCACGATCATCGCGATCGCGTCCGCCGCCTCTGCGATCTCCGCCACGATCATCACGATCGCGTCCGCCGCCTCTGCGATCTCCGCCACGATCATCACGTCCACCAGATTCTCTTTCGTCGATCATTTGCGGCTTGTTCGCAAGACGCTCAGTTATGTCTTCTCCGGTCGCTTGATCAACGCAACGGAAGCTCAATTTTGGACGACCTTTTTTATCGAAGCCAATTACTTTAACTTTGATTATATCACCTTCGTTGATGATGTCTTCGACGAAATCGACGCGGTATTCGGCAAGTTCAGAAATGTGCACGAAACCATCTCTATTGTTAGAGATGCTAACAAATGCGCCGGCATCAATTACTTTTACAACTGGACCTTCGTAGATGTCGCCAATTTCTGGTTCGAAAGTGATTTCCTGGATCATAGCGATCGCTTTTTTTACCGCTTCGCTATTGCTTGAAGAAATTTTGATTAGGCCATTGTCGTCGATGTCAACTGCTGCACCAGAAACTGTGCAGATTTCTTTGATAACCGCGCCACGTGCGCCGATAACTTCGCGAATTTTCTTTTGTGGAATTGTCATTACTTCAACGCGAGGGACGTTTGAATTGAATTCAGCTCTTGATGAAGAAATAACTGCACACATTTTTTCAAGAATATGCATTCTGCCACTTTGAGCTTGCTCAAGAGCTTTTTGCATGATCTCAACAGTGATACCGTTGCACTTGATATCCATTTGAAGCGCAGTGATTCCTTCAGCAGTTCCTGCAACTTTGAAATCCATGTCACCAAGGTGATCTTCGTCACCCATGATATCTGAAAGGACAACGTAATCATTACCTTCTTTTATCAAGCCCATCGCGATTCCAGAAACTGCGGCCTTAAGTGGCACACCAGCATCCATCAAAGCAAGTGAAGCACCACAAACTGATGCCATTGAAGATGAACCATTCGATTCAGTGATTTCAGAAACAACACGAGCAGCGTAAGTAAAAGCTTCGCCAGTTGGGAAAACTGGGTTCAATGCTCTCCAAGCTAATTTACCGTGACCAATTTCGCGACGTCCTGGAGCTCTCAACTGACCAACTTCACCAACTGAGTAAGGAGGGAAATTGTAGTGAAGCATGAAAGATTCTTCGGTCATGCCTGGATCAAGATTTTCGATCATTTGTTTGTCTTTGCCAGTCGCGCCAAGAGTTGTAGTAACAAGAGCTTGAGTTTCACCACGAGTGAAAAGAGCAGAACCGTGAACCTGTGGGAGTAATCCAGTTTCGATTTCGATGCGACGAATATCAGTTGATGAACGACCATCAATTCTTTTGCCAGTTTTCAAAACGTCGTTGCGCACAAGTTCTTGTGACAGTTGTTTGAAGAGTGATTTCACTTTATTCGCATCAACAGTTTCGTTGATGAATTTAGCTTTAATTTCGCTGAAGATTTGGTCTAAATCAGTTGAGCGAGCTTGTTTTTCTTGCTTCTTGTAAGCGAGCACTAGGCGGTCACCGATGAAGCTTGCGATGTCATTTTTAAGCGCAGCATTATCATCTTTTTTTACTTCGATTTTCTTCTTACCACATTCGGCAGCAAGTTCGTGAATCATTGCAATGATTGGCTGGAATGATTGGTGAGCAAAAGTTACTGCTTCCAACATTTGAGCTTCAGAAAGTTCTTTTGCTTCTGATTCAACCATAAGAACAGATGATGCAGTACCAGAAACAACCAAGTCTAGAGAACCAGCTTTAATTTCTTCGTTGCTTGGGTTAAGGATGAATTCACCATTAATTAGACCAACTCTTGCCGCAGCAATTGGCTCAAGAAATGGAGCTTCAGAAATTGCTAGGGCAGCAGAGGCGCCGATTAAAGCAGCGATGTCTGGGGTGCAAGTTGGGTCGTAAGAAAGTACGGTACAAACTACGTTTACATCGTTGTAAAAGTTAGAAGGAAAAAGTGGACGGATTGGACGATCAATCAAACGAGAAGTTAGAGTAGCGGTATCAGATGGCTTAGTTTCGCGCTTAAAGAATCCTCCTGGAATCTTTCCAGCAGCATAAGATTTTTCGAGATAGTTTACGGTAAGTGGGAAGAAGTCCGCACCTTCCATTGCCTTGCTCGCAACAGTTACTGCGCAAAGAATTGTGGTGTTGCCGTATTTTACTACTACTGATCCACTGGCTTGGCGAGCGATTTTACCAGTCTCTAGGGAAAGGATTTTGCCGTTCCAATTGATTTCTTTTTTGACGATATTGAACATAGTTTCAGACATAGTTTCAGCTTTTTAAGTTAGGGTTGAGATAGTTTGTTTATTTAATCTGCAGCAACACGGACGTGTTATTACTTCAATGATCGCAGCACGGCGTAAAGAAATGCACGAACTACGAGAAAAGTTACTTACGGATATCGAGTTTTTTGATAAGAACTTCGTAGCGTTTAACGTCAGAAGCCTTGAGGTAATCAAGCAATCTTCTTCTTTTTCCTACCAAGATAAGCAGGCCACGACGAGAAGAAAAATCTTTTTTGTGAGTCTTGAGATGCTCGGTTAAATTGTTTAATTGTTTGGTGATGATGGCGCTTTGCACCTCAACTGAACCGCTGTCATTCTTAACTGTAGCGAATTCAGCGATAACTTCTTTTTTTGATTTGTTCAAAAGAGACATTTTTTATTTCTTGAAATTTTTAAGGAGATCTAAACCACTAGAGACATACCTGCCATGAACTGCAGCGAGCCATCTGAAAAACGGGACGGGTAATTAGTGGCCAATTTTAAAGCGTCAAGCTGAATTGTTTTTTCATAAAGAAAATCTCCAACCTGAAGACGAGTTAATTTAGAAACATATCCGCAAACGCCAACTCGCTTGCAGAGATCGCGAGCCAATGAACGAACATAGGTTCCCTTACCGCATTCCATTTCAAGTTCTGCATAATCGTGATTATTCGCGATTAATTTGAGTGAATAAATTTCCACTGCGCGCGGCAAAATTTCAAATGAGATTTCTCTTCTGGCTAATTTATAGGCGCGCTTTCCGTTAATTTTAACCGCCGAAAAACGCGAAGGAGATTGTAAAATCTTTCCGATAAAAATTGGTAAGGCAGAAATTATTTCTTCGGTACTTGGCCTTGCTAAACTATATTCCACGCATTTCCCCTTAATATCGTCTGTGTCACGAAATTCACCAAAAGAAATACGAAAAAAATATTTTTTCCGCATCGCCATTAATTTCCCCGAAGTTTTTGTTGCTTTGTTTAGAGCAACTGGAAGTACGCCACAAGCAAATGGATCAAGGGATCCGGCATGTCCAACTTTTTTTGCTTTGGTAATTTTTTTAACAATCGTAACAACTTGTGCCGAAGAAATTCCGGCAGGTTTGTTAATATTGAGCCAAAGATTTTGATCGCTCAACACTAGATCTTGGTTTCTTCGATCAACTTCCTTACCGCCTCAACTGAGCGGTTAAACATTGTGAGCTCGCTAGTGTTAAGTTTGATTTCAACAATTTTTTCAACGCCATCTTTACCGATGATTGCTGGAACGCCGATGTAGAGGCCTTTAACGCCATATTCGCCGTTAAGATTCGCTGCCACTGGAAGAATTCTTTTGCGATCAAATAAGTAACTCTCAGCCATCGTGATTGCTGATGTTGCTGGTGCATAAAAAGCCGAACCTGTTCCGAGTAATTTTACAATTTCTGCGCCGCCATCTCGAGTGCGTTGCACGATTTCTTCGATTTTAGTTTTTGTAGTCCAGCCCATTTCGATCAGGTCAGGGATTGGAATGCCGCCAACTGAAGAGTAACGAATTAATGGAACCATTGTGTCGCCATGTCCGCCCAAAACACAGGCATTTACATTATCAACTGACACGCCGAATTCGCGCGCCAAAAAAAGTGACATGCGCGATGAATCTAGCACTCCAGCCATTCCGACAACTTTATTTGTTGGCAGGCCAGAAACTTTTTGCATCACGTAAACCATTGCATCGAGAGGGTTGGTAATGACGATCACAAACGCATTTGGCGCATATTCTTTAATTCCTTCCGCAACTGTTTTGATGATCGAAGTATTGGTTGCCATCAAATCGTCACGACTCATGCCGGGCTTGCGCGCAATGCCAGCAGTAACAATCACAACATCCGCACCGGCGATATCAGCATAATTGCTTGTGCCAGTGAAGCTCGCGTCGAAATTTTCAACCACTGAAGATTGCTCCAAATCAAGCGCCTTACCCTTCGCCACGCCTTCATTCACATCAAGAATTACCACATCACCCAAATTTTTTAAACCAGCAAGATGCGCTAAAGTACCGCCAATATTGCCTGCGCCAACCAAGGCGACTTTGTTTCTCTTAGTCATGATTATGAAATTAAAGTTAGAATTTTTCTGGAAATTTCTTCAACGGTTTGCGTCCCGTCGATTACTCTGATGCGCGGATTATTTTTTGCCAAATGTAAAAATCCGTCGCGTGTTTTTTGATGAAAATCTTGGCCGAGTTTCTCGTAACGATTATTTTCCGCCCTACCCTCAATCCTTGCAAATGCCACTTCGACAGGAACATCTATTAAGAAGGTAATGTCTGGCACAAAATCACCGAGAGTCATTTTTCTTACTTCATCAATCACCTTAACATCTAGTCCAAAAGCATTGCCTTGGTAAGCATAAGTTGAGTCAAAAAAGCGATCTGAAATTACAATTTTATTCCGCTGCAATGCCGGCTTGATCAGTTTTTCAACATGCTCAAGACGCGCTGCAAAATTTAAAAATAATTCAGTTTTTGCTTCGAGCTTAGCAATTTTTTCATCAATTAAAATTTCACGAATCTTCTCACCAGCTACCGTTCCGCCTGGCTCGCGCGTCAGAATTGATCCTAGAAAAAATTCATGTAATTTTCTTGCCTGCGTTGATTTTCCGCATCCCTCGATGCCTTCAAAAGTGATAAATTTCATACTAACATCAGCACTCGTGCCTTGTTCAAACATTCTTGATATTCCGATTGCGGATCAGAATCGAACACAACTCCCGCACCAGTTTGCAAATGAATATGACCGTCTTTAATCAATGCCGATCTTAAAGTGATACAGGTTTCCATATCACCGTTACTAGCAAAATATCCAACGCATCCGGCATAAAAACTGCGCCGAACTTTTTCCATTTCTTCGATGATTTCCATCGCGCGGATTTTTGGCGCACCAGAAACTGTGCCCGCTGGAAATCCAGCTATTAGAGCATCAAGAGCATCAAATTCATCGCGCAAAATTCCCTCAACATTAGAAGAGATATGCATCACATGTGAATAATTCTCTACAATCATTTTTTCGGTAACCACTACGGATCCTGGAGCAGATACACTTCCAACATCATGCCTACCGAGATCAATTAGCATCAAATGTTCAGCAACTTCTTTTTCGTCATTCAAAAGTTCGACAGCAATTTGTTTGTCTTCTGCTTCATTTTTTCCACGTTTGCGAGTTCCGGCCAGTGGACGGATGGTAATTTTTTTATTTTTTAAAGAGACCATGATCTCAGGACTAGAGCCGGTCAAAACAAAATCATCAAACTTCAAATAAAATAAGAATGGCGAAGGATTGATTAAGCGCAGTGAGCGGTAGAAAGAAAATTCATCAAAATTTTCATCGCATTTTGCGGTGAATCTTTGTGAAGGCAAAACCTGAAAAATATCACCGTCAGTGATGTATTTTTTAGCTCGATTAACCATCTGACAATATTCCTCTTCCGAGCAATTCGAAGAAAAGTCGAGATTGTTTTTGAGTAGAACTGGCGCTGAGTCGTAAGGCTTAACTAAAATATTTTCAATTCCCTCAATTCTAGAAATTACTTCTGAATATTTTTGCTCGGAAAAAATCGGCGCACAGATCAATGCGCAATCAAAAAGACTATCAAAAACAACAATGATTTGCGGACGAATAAAGATGCTGTCGGGAATTTTGATTTCATCAGGAAGATTGCGATCGGAAATTTTTTCCATCAGGCGAATCATGTCGTAGCCCATGTAACCAAAGATCCCCGAGCACATCATTGGCAAAGAAGAAAGACCGTGGGTCATGTCATCCCAATTGATTTGGGAATCTTTAATTAAGTGCCGCAAATTATTTAAAGGAGAATCAATCTCTTCGCGATCATCACGAAATGATTTTTCACCAACGCATCGCCAAACAAGATCTGGCATACATCCAAGAACCGAGAAGCGACCCTTGTGACTTCCCTTCTCAACTGACTCAAACAAAAAATGATGCTCAGAAAAATGCTGAGAAATCTTCATCAGAGCTAAAACTGGAGTGATAATATCGGCAGGAATTTTTTTGAACAAAACCGTGCGCCCAGACTTTTTGAGCACGGAATCAAATTCGGTTTCGTTCAAATTATAGCTCACTATTTCTCCTCTTGCTTAGCAAAAATCTTTTCGTTGGTTTTTACTGGATAGCGTGCGAGTAGGTAAGTGTTGTAGTCACTCATTACTTCTTTTCTGAATTCTTCTGCAGATTGCCTTTTGGCCTGCTCGAGTTGAGTCGAATTCACCGCAGATTTTTTAATCTCGCGCAAAACTCCAATCACAAATTCATTTTCTCCTTTAGCTTCTATTGGCGTGGCCTGATCGACATTAATTGCGAATAAATCTTTCATAAATTGATCCTGGTAAGGCACTTGTTGACCTTGGAAATTCAGGTAAAGAACACGCTGAAATTCGCGAGCCTTGTCAAATTTAACGAGATATCTTGCGGCGATTTTTGCTGCTTCATTTGGATTTTGCTTTATCTCTTCTCCAATCTTGCGAGCCAACTCACCCAAAGACTCTCTAAGCTTAACCACGATTAAATCCGCAACAACTCTACTCTTAATTTCTACCAGTTCGAGCTGTTTAGAGGGCAGAATCTCTTCTACTTCTACCGCATAAAATCCTTCTGAGTTTTTAGCGTAGAAAACTTTTGAAGTTTGCTTCGCTTTTAATGCAAAAGCATTTTTAGCAAAATTTTCGAAAGCCTTGATTTCAGCAACCTCTTCACTTTTTTCATTTCTGCTATTTTCATCAATCAGAACCGATGTCGCGCTAACCTTTAGACCAAATTTCTTTGCTACTTCTGCAAGTGAATTACTCGTCAAAAGCAGATCATCAATTGCCGAGATTTTTTCCTGAAGAACTTTTTCTGTTCTGCCTTCTGCCATCTTTTGCTTAATGCCATTTTTAACTTCTGAAAAAGAAATTAATTGTGGCTGCGCGATCTCGTTAAGTAAAAAAACATGAAAGCCGAGAGGACTTGTAACTACTGGACTATTTTCATTTACAGCTAGTTTAAAAATTGGCTCAGAGATTTGTGGGATAAGATCTTTTTGCGAAACTTTAGAAAGCGTAATCGCTTTTAAATCCTTCTTGGCCAACTCCTTTGCTAATTTTTCAAATTCATTTTTAGCCTTTGATCTGTCAGTCTTGGCAAACTCTTCGAGTTTTTGTAAGAAATTTTTTGCCTCGATTTCTTTTTCAAAAACTACGTGATAAAAACTACGTTTTTCTGGCTTGGTATATTGCTCTTTACCCTTCTCATATTCAGCGAAAATTTCTTGATCAGAAATTTGTAAATCTTTTCCAAAATCTTTTTTAGAAAAGCTCAAATAAGCAACTTTACGACGCTCAGGCAAGACATATTGGGTCTGATTTTCTGTGAAGAATTTTTGTAATTCCTCTTCACTTGGCTTGGCAATATTTCCAGCATTTTTGGACGAGATTGTAATTACATCAGCAACGCGTCTTTCTTGTTTAAAATTTTCAACTTCAGCAATCACTAAATCACTCATTGGAGCACTAATGGCGATTGATTGCAAAATCATGGTTGCAGCAACTCCATTAGCAATTTCAGTTACATATCTCTCTTCATTCAGACCATTTTTTTTGAGAAATGCTTCGAATTTTTTACGATCAAATTTTCTATCCTCATTCTTGAAACCTGGATCTTTAGCAATCGATTCAAGAATAATTTTTTTACTTGCCGACACATCAAAATCACCCGCCAACTTTTTTATCATCACTTGATTAACTAGGCGCCCGAGGACGTCTGACTTGAAACTTTCAGATTCAAGATATTTCAAAGCCTCTTCACTTTTGTTACTTGAGGCGAGAATAACTTCACGATCAGCGCGCAAAGCAGAATTGAATTGGCCATAACTAACTGTGTCGCCGCCAATTTTTGCTACCCAAGTATTCGGAGTACCAAGAATAAAGCTACTAACGCCAAACAGTACAAAGCTTAGGGCTACAAAGGCTAAGATGATTTTAAAAAAAATACTTTTAGCGAGTTTGCGGAAGAAAAACATGGAAATTTGATTTAAATTTTGACCTAGAAATAGCGACACCTTAAATAGTCATTCTTAAATCATAAATCATAAATTTCAGAATGATCATAGTTCAAAAATTTGGGGGCACTTCAGTCGGTGATATTTCTCGCATTAAGAATGTCGCGAAAAAAGTTAAGTCTGAGCTCGACAAAAAAAACAAGGTAATCGTTGTTGTTTCTGCAATGTCTGGCGTGACCAATCAACTTGTTGATTACTGCAACCAAGTTTCGTCTCTAACCGAAGATATTTCACTTAGTGAATATGATTCCGTAATTGCCACTGGCGAGCAAGTCACCTGCGGATTGCTCGCGCTCGAACTACAATCAATAGGCTACAAAGCTAGATCACTCTTGGGATGGCAGATTTCAATTAAAACAGATTCCATTCATAGCAAGGCTCGCATCGATTCAATCGATGGTGATTATTTGCTTGGCCTGCTCAATGAATTTGATGTAATTGTAATCGCCGGATTTCAAGGAATTCACGAAGAATCAAATCGCATTACCACGCTTGGTCGCGGCGGTTCCGACACCTCTGCCGTTGCCATTGCCGCCGCAGTAAAAGCTGATCTGTGCGACATATACACTGATGTTAGCGGAGTTTATACGACAGATCCCCGCATCACTGATAAGGCGCGCCGCTTAAAAAAAGTTACCTACGAAGAAATGTTGGAGATGGCCTATAGCGGATCAAAAGTTTTACAAACACGCTCGGTTGCAATGGCAATGGCTCACAATGTGCGTGTGCGTGTGCTCTCAACTTTTGAAGAAGTGAACGAAAATTCAGGAACAGTTTTAGTCAATAACAACGAGGAAATTATGGAACGCAGACTCATTACCGGCATTAGCTACAGCAAAAATGACGTACGCATTACTTTGGCTAACATGCCCGATCATCCCGGTCTTTCCGCCACAATTTTTGGAGCACTGGCGCAGAAGGAAGTCAATGTAGATATGATCGTGCAGAATATAAGCTCGAGTGGAAAATTCATCGATATCACCTTTACCGCAGGAGTAGACGAGCTTGAGCGCGCTAAGCTGGCGATCGAATCAATCAAAGATGAAGTAAAATATTCTGAGCTAAAAATTGACGGCAACATCGCCAAAATCTCAGTTATTGGCGTTGGCATGATCAGCCATTCTGGCGTTGCTCACACCATGTTCAAAACTTTAGCAGAAAAAGGGATTAACCTACTTTTAATTTCAACTTCAGAAATCAAAATTTCAGTGCTGATTGAAAAAGAATATGGCGAGCTAGCTGTTAGAATTCTTCACGATGCTTACGGGTTGGGAAAGAAGTAAACAAAATAGAATTATTATCCTCCGCTAAATCCGGAACTCAGAACAACAAATTTTGAAGCGAAAATTTATCCTCTTTGATTATTTTATTCGGAGGAATAACGAGTAGATAATTTTTAACGCGTAGCAGCTCTCAAGAGCTTAATTTCATTGGATTTGCGAACAAAATTACTTTTATCCTCGCAGAGAAAAAGTTCATTTTGATTCGTTATTAAAATGCTTGAGAGCCATCAAATTTATTAGGAAATTTCTCCATTCACCGCTGCATAACTTCTCTCAATTCGATTAAGAATAGATTTAATCAAACGTTTCGAAGGTCTGATTTGCCTGCGAGCAAGACGATTCATCAATAAATGCTCCATCGCCTCAATTCCAGGATTTTCAATCGCAACAATCACAATATTTTTGAGGCGTGAATTAAGATCTTTAAGATGAAAACTCTGCAATTCTCTCGTGCTCAATAGCAAAAATGCTCCAGCTTCATGGGCCGAATTTACTAGGCGCAGCAATGCTTCTTCGTCAGTAATTTTGTAAAAATCTTCGAGAATGTAAAATTTATCGGCGCAAAAAAATTCAACCGGATTTGCAGAAAAAATTTCTTCCTTATTCAAAAATTTAGCAGCGAATTTTTGAACAAAAACGTGTAGTAGATGAGTTTTCCCTGAGGCCTCAGCGCCCTTTAAAATCAAAGATGGCAGCTGGGCAGAAGAAAATTTTTCCTGTGCAAAAAACTTCTGCAAAAAATTCCGCGCCACAAGATTTTCTGCGAGCGCAAGAAAATCTTCTTCGCGGTAAAAATTCGTTTCATCTTGGAATGGAAAAGATAGCTGGCTCAAATTACTCGATTACTTTTGGCACCGCATAATATCCGTATTTCGCATTTTTGGCATTTTTCAAAACATCCTCCGCGATGTTGCCATCGGTTATCTCGTCACGATTTAAACGCAGCGAAATTTCATGAACATTGGTCAATGGCTCAACATTGGTCACATCAACTTCATTTAATTTTTTAACCCAAGATATGATACTACCGACCTCTTTCGCTAGCGTTTCGCGATTTTCTTCAGGAACCTCAATTCTTGCTAAACGAGAGATTTTCTTAAAATCTTTCTCACTGATATCAGACATTTTTTAAAAAGTTTAAATGAAAAACGGCCGCCTAATGGCACTCGATGTTGGCACAAAAAGAATCGGCATCGCAACTTGTGATGCAACTAGATTAATCGCCACTCCGCGAGCAATTCTTAATCGCCACAGCAACATTTACGATCTAGCTAAAATTAAAGAATTTGCTGAAGAAAATGAGGTTGTTGGGATAGTAATCGGACTCCCGATTGATTACGCAGACACTTGCAAGATCATCAAAAATTTCGCCGAAAATCTCGAAAAGATTTTGGAGAAAAAAATTCCAATTATTCTTTTTGATGAAAGTTTAAGTAGCTTCGAAGCCAAAGAAATTCACGCCTCGCCGCTTTCGCGCAAAAAAAATAAATTCGTCGACGACATCGCTGCGGCAATAATTTTAGAGCACTTTCTTCAGAGCGATAATTAGATCTTGGATCATCGAAATACTGTGGAGTGGCGTTACCGTGATACGCAGGCGTTCGTCACCCTTAGCAACTGTTGGGTAATTAATGTGCTGAACGTAAATATTGAACTCTGCAAGCAACCTCTTTGAAACCTCTTTAGCCCTAGCCGCATCGCCAATTACTACCGAGATGATGTGTGAATTATTTTTAATGATTTCAATGCCAGCTTGCGCAAATTCCGCTTTCAACAATGCAACATTTTTATGCAGAGCTTTACGCGCTGAATCGTCAATTTGTGCCTGACGAATGTTAGAAATAGTTGCTGCGGCAATTACTGGTGGAAGAGCTGTTGTAAAAATAAATCCAGAAGCAAGACAGCGAATCGCATCAACAATCTCTGCTTTTCCTACAATATATCCGCCAATTGTTCCAAAGGCTTTTGCACAAGTTCCTTGGATGATATCAATCTGTTCAGCCAGTCCTAATTCTTGGCACAAGCCAGCGCCAGTTCTTCCGTAAAGCCCAACAGCATGCACCTCATCAATGTAAGTTAGGGCTGAGTATTTTTTAGCAAGGTCGATGATTTTAGCAACTTCACCAAAATCTCCATCCATTGAATAGACCGATTCGAATATAATTATTTTTGCCTGATTCGTTGGATATTTTTTAAGTAATTCTTCGAGATGAGTCGCGTCATTGTGGCGAAAAATTTCTTTGTTAGCACGACTATTTCTAATGCCAGCAACGATCGAGGCATGATTTTTTTCGTCAGAAAAAATTACTAAATCTGGCAGAATTTTTGCTAGAGTTTGAATTGTCGCATCGTTAGCGACGTAGCCAGAAACAAAGCTTAATGCCGATTCTTTGCTGTGTAATTTTGCGATTTCATTTTCCAGCTCGATTAAAATATTACTAGTTCCAGAAATATTTCTTGTGCCTCCCGCACCAAGACCATAGAGCTTTAATGCCTCTTTGGCACTCTCTAGAGCTTCCTTATTTTGCCCAGATCCTAAATAATCATTAGAGCACCAAATGGTGATTCTTTTGCCGTTTTGATTGTTAATCGCGCATGGAAATTCGCCGCAAATTCGCGAAATATTTAAAAATTCGCGGTAACGATTTTCTTCTTTGAGACTCTCAATTGCTTGTTTGAAATGCTTTAACATTAAAGGCTCTGGTAAAATTTCACCGCGTTTGAGTCAGCAAAAATTTTTTCAAAATTAATCGATTTAATAAAAACACCTTCGAGACAACGGGCACGTGACAATGCTACGTAAACTTGACCGGGACTGAAAGCGTCGGACAAATCACAAGAAATTTTGTCTAGGGTCAAGCCCTGTGATTTGTGAATCGTCATTGCCCAAGCAAGAATTAATGGCACCTGACTTACTCCTGCCTCGGTCACGACAATTTTTTTCTCGTTGTCGAATTTTTCAATCAACCATTCTTCTGGCGCGATTGTGATAATTTTTTTATTCTCAAACTCAACTACGGGGTGCGATTTACGCGACGAAAAATCACGCACAACTCCGAGTGATCCGTTAATTATCCCTTCTTTTTGGTAAGTATTTTTAATCATCATCACCTGAGCTCCGACCTTTAATTTCAACATCTCAGCCGCTAAACAATTTTTCTTCAGAAATTCAATTCGTGCTGGCTCGCCAAAATATTCTGCAACGTGAACTATTTCTTCGCGCGGAATTTTCTTTAGCTCTAAAGCGTTTATTTCCTCAACTTTGAGATTATGGGTAGTCAAAATCGTCGGACGAATCACGCCATCGTCACTCACAGAGATTCTTGATTCCAAAACTTCGCGATCACTTTTATCGAGAGTTCCGATGCGTAAATTATTCAGAATTTTTACGAAATTTTTGTCGCCTTGACGAAAACTTCCATCAAGCACTACGGCCTGTAAATCAAGGTCGCGCCAGGTTTGAGAATTAAAGCAAAAATTAAAATAATTAGCGCCTCTATTTACTGGCGGAAGCTGCAAAAAATCACCAAATAACAATATCTGAATCCCGCCCATTGGCTTGTCATTTTCACGCACCGCTTGAAAAACTTTATTAAGAATTTCAAAAACTTCTCGCGAAATCATCGAAACTTCATCAATAGCAAGAGCCTTGGCCTGCTTTATCTTGCGCCGCACTCGTGAAAATTTCGCTGTAAAGATATTATCGATGATTTGTTCGATCGGCAGATTAGCGAGACCAATTCCTGCCCAAGAATGGATTGTTGTGCCGCCAATATTAACTGCAGCAATACCAGTGCTGGCGGTTACTTCAAGACCGCGACTGGCATAATTTCTTTTAAGAAAACTTAAGAGGTAAGATTTGCCACTACCCGCGCCGCCTGTGATAAATAGGTTTTTGCCCTTTTCAAAAGCATCAACTACCGCAGATTGCGCGGGTGACAAATCAGTGACTTCCATCTATTTTGCAGCTCTAACTGCAGCGACTTTATCTTTAAGAGCTTGAGCTTCCATGGCACCTGGGAATAACTCTTCGCCGATTACAAAACCTGGGGTTCCGTTGATTCCAATTAAACTACCAAGAGTAAGACTTTCTTGAATCAAGGCATCGATCTTTTCTTTTTGACTCTTCAATGATTCTTCAACTTTAGCAGAGTTAAGACCAACTGATTTAACGATTTTTAAAGCTCCAGCTTTTCCATGTTCGTTTGATTTCATCAAAGCATCATGAAATTTTTTGTAAGATTCTGGGAAATTAAGATTAACCGCGACAGAAACTTGCGCCATCTCCATTGAAGGTTGGCCAAGGATTGGGAACTCTTTGTAAACAACTTTAACTTTTTTATCTCCTTGCAGGAATTGCTCAAGAGATGCGTGAGCTTTTTTGCAATAGCCACAGTTGTAATCGAAGAATTCAACCACGGTTACGTCAGCATCAGCAGGTGCGTAAGAGGCAGAATTTTTGTTGTTGAAAATCTCTTCTTTCTTGGAGCCAATATTTTTTTGAGCATTTTTCATGCGATCTTCGCCCATCTTTTTTTGCATGTTAGCAACTGATTGAAGAACGATATGAGGGTTAGCTTCGATCCATTTTGCAACCACTTTTTCAACATCTTCAACATTTTTAACTTTATCATCCTTATCTAGGCCGCTTGGCTTTACAGCAGCCCCCATGATGTCGCCTTCATTTACTGGAGCTTCGTTCTTAGCTTCTTCGCCAACTGGTTTTTCAGATTTTTTATTACCAAGAAAAGTGTAAATTCCGCCGACTAAAAGTAGCACGACAACAACAACTGCGATTGGCTTAACCAAGGAAGGTTTGTCGCCAAGATTTTTATTTATGAATGACATGGGATTATGTTAGAATTAATTTACAAAAGAAGAGAGCGCGCAATAAAGAGAAAAGTAACTACAAATGCAACCGAGTTTTTTAATCGAAAATAATTACCAAAATTTATTTGTTGCCGGCATTGACGAAGCTGGTCGCGGACCACTTGCTGGGCCTGTTGTGGCTGCTTGCGTAATTCTTGATCGAGGAGATTTTTCCGATGGAAATAACTGCGAAATTAATGATTCAAAAAAACTCTCGAAATTGCGACGTAAAAAAATCTTTTTTGAACTAAAAAATAAAGCAAAGTTTGGCGTTGGAATTGTTGACGAAAAAATAATTGATGAGATCAATATTCTTGAAGCGACTAAGTTGGCAATGCTTCGAGCCTATTTGGATTTGCAGAAAAAATATAAAATTTCTCCGCAAATAATTTTGGTCGACGGCAATTTTATTCCCTTCAAAAAACAGGGCAAAATCAGTGAAATTTTAGCTATTGTGAAAGGCGATCAAAAGAGTTTTTCAATCGCCGCAGCATCGATTATTGCCAAAGAAACTCGCGATCAAATCATGTGCGACCTAGATCGAAAATATCCGCAATACGGTTTTGCCAAACATGCTGGATATCCGACTCAATTTCATCGCGAAAAAATTCGTGAACACGGAATTTGCGAGTTTCATCGCAAATCATTCGAGCCAATAAAATCAATACTTCATGCTAGTAGTTAACGAAAAAGATCCTAATGCTGCAACGCTAGCTTCTGAATTTTTGTATCATGGAAAAATAATTTCTTTTTCTACTGATACAGTTTATGCACTCGCCGCTGATGCCAGTAATTTCAAGGCTGTAGAGGCTCTTTACCAAATCAAAAATCGTGACCCAAAAAAGCCGATTGCAATTTTTGTTAAAGATCTCGACGCAGCAAAAAAAATTTTTTTCTTCGATAAAAAAGCAGAAGAAATTGCTGAAAAATTCTTACCTGGCGCACTAACTCTGGTTTTAGAAACGCGCGATGAAGCTTTTTCATGTATAGCTTCTAACCTCAATAGAAATTCTGATAATTTTTTAGGATTTCGCGTTGTGGATAATTTTTTCGTCAAAGAATTATTCAAAAAATTTGACGGAATTTTAGCGGTGACTAGCGTAAATATTAGTGGCGCAACAGCAGCCACAAATCCCGATGAAATTAAAAATACTTTCCCCAATATCGACTTATTAATTGAGGGCGAGATATCTCATCAACCCTCATCAACCGTAGCTAAAATCATCAACAACAAAATCACAATTCTTCGTCAAGGACCAGTAATTTTATGAATAAAATTTTAGATATTTTACGCATCCCGCTAATAAAATTTATTGGTATCGGCGCCATTCTTTACTTCGCACTTTTTTCTAACAAAGAAAAGACTGAGTCTCTCGGCAATCGCCTATCGAAAGAGGAAGTTGGTAAAACTTTCAATGAAGCAAAAAATAAAAGTCGCTTCATTATTTCCACTGTAAACACGGCTCAAGAAGGCAAGGAGGTTAGGCCCAATCAACCTAATCCTATGGTAAAAATTACAATTGAAGATCTAGAAATTGGTAAGGGTGAAAATGTAATTTCTTGTGGAAGTGAAGTTGAAATTGCTTACGGAATCTACGGGGCAAATAACAAAACATTAAAAACGGTAAGCTCAGAAAAATTAATTATTGGTAGCGCTCTCAATAGAGTTGTTGAACAAAACATCATCGGCATGAAGAGTGGTGGAATCAGGAATATCAACATCCCAAATGACTTTAAGAGCAATGATCAAAAAATAAATGACATGCTAAATTTTTATCATTCCGATTTGAGATACCAGATTTCCGTAACATCTGTAGATACAAACACCAGCACTCAAACCTCCTGCCAATGAAAAAAAAATCCGCACCAGAAAAATTAGCGAAAAAGTCGCATGATGGCTTCTCTAAATTTCTTTACGATTACTTGCCGTTAATTGTTTTTTTTGCCTGTTACAAGTTTACTAAAACCCCTGATCCACTAATCACCGCAACGATCTACATGGTCATCACTACTTTTTTTGCGCTGATTATTTCTTACCTCCTAACCAGAAAAATTTCCACAGTAGCATTGGTTTCTGGCACTGTTCTTGCCATCTTCGGCGGGCTAACAGTGCTGCTAAAAAATGACATCTTCATCAAAATAAAACCGACAATCATCAACCTGCTTTTTGCAGCAATTTTATTTTACGGCTACCTCGCCAAAAAACCTTTACTCTCCTATCTTCTTGGCGAACAAATCAAAATGCGTAACGAAGCCTGGCTTACTCTTTCAATACGCTGGGCTTGTTTTTTTGTCTTTTTAGCACTGCTTAATGAAGCCATCTGGCGCACCTGCTCGACTGATTTCTGGGTGCAATTCAAAGTATTCGGGATGATGCCAATTTCACTGCTCTTCACGATTTCTCAAATTCCTTTTATGATGAGAGAAATTAAGAGCTAAGATATTTCACTTATTTTTAATTTCGATAATCTGTCGTAAATAATCTTTGCTCTAAGCTCGCGCGATCTATTCAAGATAACCAGTAAAGCAGAAAATTAATTTCTTGTGAACGCGCATAGATCAAGGTTTTGAGATTTAGAGCCCAGGTTAGAAGTAGAAGTGAATTTTGAGAGGCACCCTAAAAACCACAAAGACTTAAAGAGCTAGAATTTGCAAGATTACATCGATGATTTTGAATTAATTTTAATTAAAAAAAGACTCAAAAATCTAAATCAAAATCTCTTGCAACACCAGAAAGTAACTTGAGAAAAAACTAGTTAGATTGATCGTTTCGAAATAAAATTTTTTACCGAAGAACAAAGCAAAAAACTAAAATGACTTACACAATCCAAGGCAAAAATAACATTTACGAACTGGTGGTTGGCTGCGAAATTCACGCACAAGTTGCTTCACATTCAAAATTATTTTCCCGAGCAGCGACCGAGTTTGGTGCAGCACAAAATTCTCATGTTTCATTGGTTGATGCGGCCATGCCCGGTATGCTTCCGACGATTAATGAAGAATGCGTAAAACAGGCGGTAAAAACTGGCTTGGGCATTAATGCGCAAATTAACCTTAGATCGATTTTTGATCGTAAAAATTATTTCTATCCCGACTTGCCGCAAGGTTACCAAATCTCTCAATTTTTAGATCCAATTGTTGGCGAAGGAGAAGTTGAAATTGGACTTGAAGATGGCAGCAGAAAAACAATTCGCGTTGAAAGAATTCACCTCGAACAAGATGCTGGAAAATCAATTCACGATCAGCACCCAACCCTTTCTCTCATTGATCTAAACCGCTCTGGTGTTGCGTTGATGGAAATAGTTTCCAAGCCTGATATGAATTCACCTTTCGAAGCATCAGAATACGTAAAAACAGTTCGCGCGATTGTGCGCACTCTCGGCACTTCTGATGGCGATATGGAAAAAGGAAATTTGCGCTGCGACGCCAATGTTTCTGTGCGCAAAATCGGCGAAACAAAATTAGGAACTCGCTGCGAAATAAAAAATCTTAACTCAATGCGTAACATCTCTCGCGCCATTGAATTCGAGGCTGCGCGCCAAGTAGAAATTTTAGAAAATGGCGGAAAAATCGATCAAGAAACTCGTCTTTTTGATGCAATAACAGGAGAAACCAGAACGATGCGCAGCAAAGAAGATGCGATGGATTACCGCTATTTTCCTGATCCTGATTTGCCTCCATTGGTAATTAGCCAAGAGTATGTCGATGAAATCAAAAGATCTTTACCTGAGCTTCCACAAGCGCGCAAAGCTCGTTACATTAGCAACCTTGGGCTCACAGAATACGATGCCGGGGTACTCACCGCCAACGAAGAAATTTCTGCTTATTTTGAAAAATTAATTCAGAAACATGAGCCAAAAATATGCGTCACCTGGTTTACAGTAGAGCTGTTCGGACGCATGAATAAACTCGGAATCAATTTCGAAAATCTAAAGGTTTCAGCAGAAAATTTAGGCGGACTTTTTGATCTAATGAAGAGCGGAGAAATTTCCGGAAAAATCGCCAAAGATGTTTTAGACATCATGGTCGAAACTGGAGAAGATGCAGCGAAGATCGTTCAATCCAAAGGCCTGAAGCAAGTTTCTGATTCCGGCGCAATCGAAAAAATTGTTACTGAGGTGATTGCTGCAAATGCCGATCAATTCGCAAAATACGCTGCCGGTGATGAAAAACTTCACGGATTCTTTGTTGGTCAGATTTTGAAAGCGAGCAAGGGACAAGCAAATCCTGGAATGGTGAATGAGATTCTGAGAAAGTTTAAAGATTCGAAGAAGGTTTAAAAGATTCAGAGATAGCCCATTCTACTTCGCATCATCTCTTCACCCTCGCCAGCGATATTAAAAACTTTATTTAAGCCCGCGCTCCTTGCGAGACTTTAACAGCGATTCCCGGTAAACAAAATTTTCGATCAATGGCAGTGGAAAATTTTCAAAAGATTTCGCGCCACGCAAAACGTAAATTTTAACAACCCTATTATCTTGCTGCTGAGTTTCGTCTTTAGTTAAAAGATCAGGAAAATCTTCACCAACCGAACGCAACTCAATCATATTTTCTGCCACACCATTCTTGGTTAAATAATTTTTTACCATTTTGGCGCGCTTGTGTGATATCTGCTGGTTGTAGATCTCATTACCCACTCGATCAGCATTTCCAACAAGTAAAATTCGATAATCACCGTAAAGACCTGAGAGATATTTGAGCAATATGAGTAGGTCTTTATTGGCCTTGTTGTTGAATTTAGAATTATTGAAATCAAAGAAAATTTCGAACTGATCAAATTTTGGTTCAATAATTTCAACCTTAAGCTGCCTATCCTTTACGCGTTCATCTGAATATTGCTCAACCTCATCAAGCAACTTACTAAAACGGACGCGACATTGCGCCAACTCATCAGAGCGAAAAATAACTTTCGACTCACGACTAATCCAGCAATCGTAAAGATAAGTTAGGTGCGCGAGTTGAATTGGAAGCTGAAACTTCAATTGCTGATCGATCAAAACCTGTTCGAGTCTTTTTTGCATCATCACCATCTCTTCCATCTGCGCACTATCAGCCTTCCATTTGATTGGGTTCTCAGGAATTGCCTCGTCGCCAGAAGTAATATTTAAACCTTTTTTAGAAAAATATTCGGCGGTTTTTTTATCATCGACAGCGACTAATTTTCGTGAGAATTCTAAATATTCTAAAGCGAGATAAGACTCATATCTGCCGCGACTTCTCAATATAGATTCTTGTCCAGAAAGAACATCTATCGACGGGGTAGCACAAGAAAACAGAGAAAATAGAGTTATGAGAAAAATTGTGAATCGCATGTTGTCGGGGTAGATTTTTCTAAAAATTAGAATGAGGTTACGAACGACACAACTTCCAATCAAAATAAATGTTACGAACTCCCGATTTTTGGACAAAGAGAAACTTATTTTCTCTCGCACTATTGCCCCTGAGCTACATCTATCTTTTAGGATTTTTTTTGGTAAAGTTTTTCGCCAAGCCAGAGAAAATTTCTAAGTCAATAATTTGCGTTGGAAATCTTATCGCAGGAGGAGCTGGCAAGACTCCAACTGTTATTGCCCTTGGGAAAATTCTGAAAGAAATGGACGTTGATTTCGCCTTCTTAAGCCGTGGTTACATGAATGATGGTTCAAAATTTTTGATGCTGCGCAATCAAGACAATAATAAAGCAGAACAGGTTGGAGACGAACCGCTTTTACTCATCGAAATTGCACCAACTTTCATTGCTAAAGATCGTCTTTTTGGTGCCAAACAAATAGAGGCAATGAAAAAATTTGAAGCGATTGTGCTGGATGACGGAATGCAATGTAACTCGCTAGTGCGTGATTTCACGATTCTGGTTGTTGATGGAAAAATAGGCTTTGGAAATAATTTTATGATTCCAGCTGGCCCAATGCGTGAACCACTTACAATGGGATTAAAAAAAGCTGATTTGGTAGTGGTGATTGGTGAAGCTAATGAAAATCTGCTGCAAAAATTATCCGCTAAAAAAATTATCAGAGCCAAAGTTTTGCCAAAAAATTTAGCAGATTTTACTAATAAAAGATTGGTCGCTTTTTGCGGTCTTGCTTATCCACAGAAATTCTTCGACCTCCTTAAAAATCAAGACTTAGACGTAATCGAAAGGCATAGTTTTGCCGACCATTTTCACTACAAAATTTCTGACTTAGAAAATCTCTCTCAACTAGCTAAAGAAAAAAATGCCACTTTGATTACAACTCGAAAAGACTGGGTAAAATTTCCTCAAGCCTTTCAGAAGAAAATTTCTTACCTCGATGTGGAATTAATATTTGAAGACAGCGACCTACTCAAAAGTGAATTAACAAAAATTCTAAAAAATGCTTAAAAAAATTCGCTACATAATCGAAGCAATTATGGTCAAATTTGGTATTTGGTTCTTCGGCATGTTAAACATGCAAACCGCTTCAGATCTAGCGGCGTCGATTGCCAAATTCATCGGCAAAAAGACTTCTGTGCATAAACTTGCTTACCGAAATATCAGTAACGCGATGCCAGAATTAAGTGAGAAAGAGAAGGAAGAAATCCTCGACGACATGTGGGACAATCTCGGTCGCATCGTCGGAGAATTTCCGCATGTAGCTGGAATTGCGACGAACAAAACAGTCAAAGAATCTATTGAAATTTCAGAAGAAACTTTCGGCAACATCCAAGAATTTAAAAGGCTTAACGGCGGAATAATTGTGTCCGGCCATTTTGGAAATTGGGAAGTTGGTCAGAAATTCTTTCTACAACAGGGCTTAAAGGCAGGAACTGTATATCGCCCGCTCAATAATCCTTACGTTGAAAAAATGATCACGAGCGTGCGCAAAGTTGAAATGATCGAAAAAAATTCCGGCGGTAATCGGCGAATTATTGAGATAATTAAAGGTGGAGGGGCTGTTGTTATTCTTGCCGATCAGAAGGTTAGCGAAGGCGAACCAATTAAATTTTTTCACGATGATGCCATCACCACAACTTCAATCGCGCGTATTGCTCTGCGTTACAATGTACCAATTATTCCGGCGCGAATTATTCGCATTGGCAAAGGAATAAAATTCCGCGCTGAGTTAGAAAAACCACTTGCAATTCCACAGACTGAAGATGTTAATTTGGCTATTCTAACCCTCAGCAGGTCAATAAACCAAAGACTTGAGGAATGGATAAAAGAATTCCCTTCTCAATGGTTTTGGGTTCACAATCGCTGGAAAAAATAATGAAAAAAATAATCTATTTAAACATGAAATTACTTCGTCAACTCACTTTCGTAGCAGTGCTTTCTTCTGCCTCTTCTTGCGCAATGATGTTCAACGACAATCAATCAGAGGTGTCAATCAACTCAAATCCAACAGGTGCAAGTATTTTTATCGAAGGAAAAAATTACGGACAAACTCCGGCGACAATTAAGCTCGAAGCAAAAAATCAAACTGCCGTTATAACCAAAGAAGGTTTTGGCTCGGCGCAATTGCAGCTCGAAACTTGGGCTGCGATTAAAAATGGAAAATGCCTTGCTGATGCACTCGGCACAATCTTTGTGGTTCCGGGTTATTCATTTATGTATTCTGGAAAATGCAGTGAGTTCAAAGAAAAAGAATATTTTGTGAACATTCAAAAAACTTTTAATGCTCGACCTGAACCAATGGTTGGCGCTGGCAATAGCCCAAAAAACATAATCGATTATTACTACAATAAGGGCGTTCCGCAAAATGTTGGAGCGCAGTAAAATTGAGATTCTTTGGCAGGATCCGCTAGATCTCGCTCAAAAAATCTCTGACAATTATCGCGACGAAAGTTGGGTTTTTCTTTATTCCGGCCTGAATGAAAAATCGGATGAAAAATCGGATGAAAAAAATTCTTATTTAGCAATTTTTCCGCGCGAAAAAATTATCTGTGAAGATTTTTTTGCCGCTGAAAAAATTCTAAAAAGCAGCGAAGAAAGATGGTTTGGGTACTTCTCCTATGAAGTCGCACATGATTTTGAAAAATTTCCAAAAACTAAAAAATCCTTCATCGATTTACCCAAAATTTGGTTAGTGAATTTTGATTTAGTTTTTGAGTTTGATCACAAAAAAAAGAAGCTGATGGCGATTTTTTCAGATAAAAAACTTCTGGAAAAAGTGACAAGATGGACCCTTAAACAAGATAAGGTTGACAGAATTTTGTCGTCTGACCTTCTCTCTAATTTCACCGACCCCTCTTACCTAAAAACCATTTTCAAAATTAAAGAAATGATCGCCAGCGGCGATCTTTACCAAACCAATTTAACGCGAAAATTTTTTGGTGAATTCAAACAAAAACAAAATCAGCAATCAGCTTTCAAAGCCTTCATCGACCTTACAAAGGTAAGCCCAGCCAATTATTCGTCATTTTTAAAACTTGGTGAAAACTTCGTTATTTCTTCAAGCCCAGAATTATTTTTCCAAATCAAAAATCGTAAAATTATTTCACGACCGATTAAAGGCACCGCTCCTCGCGGCTCTGACCCAAAATCAGATCGTCGAAATAAATTAGATTTAAAAAAATCTCCGAAGGAGCGCGCAGAAAATTTAATGATTGTCGATTTAGTGAGAAATGATTTAGCCAGAATTTGCAAAGCTGGAACGGTTGTAGTCAAAAAACTTTTTAGCATCGCTACCTACAAAACTATTCATCACATGTCGTCAGAAATTCACGGTGAATTAAGTGAAAATTGTTCAAGCATTGATGCCTTACAAGCCTGCTTTCCTCCCGGCTCAATGACCGGTGCACCAAAAATCAAAGCGATGGAAATCGCAGCAAAAGAAGAAAAAATTAATCGCGGAATTTACAGCGGCGCAATCGGCTTCATCGATCAAAAATCAGCAAATTTTTCGGTGGTGATTCGCACCTTAATTTTTCAGGGGGAAAAATTCGAATTCCAAACCGGCGGGGCGATTACTTTTGATTCAGATCCACAGAAGGAATTGGAGGAAATTTTTAGCAAGGCGGCGCCACTTATGAAAGTTATCGGCTCGTAATCTACTTCCATTAGCCATTGCGAGAAACTTAGAGAAGCTGCAAGTCTAGATCTCTCTATGTTTTTTGAAGAATTTTCGCGCTGTACTAGCAATGACAAACCAGTGCTCGGGCTCTAATTGTTCAACCCCTGCACTTCCATCATCACATCTCTGCCAATCGGCGCAGCAGCAGCTGAACCACCGCCACCATGTTCAACTACAACTGAAATCGCATATTTAGGATTATGGGCCGGAGCAAAACCGACAAAGATTGCGTGATTAGCGTGAGCCTTCGCTTCAGCGCCACTCATCTCGTCTTCGCGTTTAGAAATGCTTTGAGAAGTTCCTGTCTTTCCAGCCATCTCAAAACCTTTTACATCAATTCTTTTGCCATAGGCCGTGCCTCCTGGCTCATTCATTACGCGATACATTCCATCGTGAATCAGCTTCATGTGGCCACTACTGACCATTGGGTTACTACTGAGTTCGTCATATTGTTTGTCAATATTGTGATTGCGCACCAGGTAAGGCTTGATCGGAATTCCGCCGTTAGCGATACGTGCAGTGACGAGAGCCATCTGCATTGGAGTCGCAAGAAGCATACCCTGTCCGATCGCAGTATTAAGAGTATCTCCTCCGACCCAAGGCTGTTTAAAATTTTTTCTCTTCCACTCATCAGATGGCACAAGCCCAGCTTTGGAGCCATGCAAACTGATATCTACTTTTTCGCCGTAACCAAAACGTCGCGCCATTTCGGTAAATTTTTCGTAACCAATTTGATTGGCGAGAGTGTAAAAATAAACGTTACAGGAATTCATGATGCCACCGACCAAATCTAGAGTGCCGTGCCCGCCCTCTTTCCAGCAGCGAAAAGCTCTTCTGCCCATTTGGTAAAAACCGTTGCAATGAACTCTTGTTGCTGGATTGAAGCCACTTTCTAAGCCAGCAAGTGCAACCATTAATTTGAAAGTAGAGCCCGGAGGATAAAGGGCTGAAATTGGCTTATTACTCAAAGGTTTGTGCGGATCTTCGAATAACTGCTGCCAATATTCTTTCGAAATACCCTCAACGAAATTATTAGGATCGAAAGTTGGAGAGGAAGCGTAGCTCAAGATTTCGCCAGTTTTCACATTCATCACTACCACCGAGGCAACGTCATTTTTAATGCGCTCGGTAACAAATCTTTGGAGCTGAAAATCGATGGTTAAATTCAGGCGCGAACCTTCTATCATATGTTTTGTTGAAAGTGTGCGCAGTGGAATTTCGTGCACATCAACCTCAACATATTTCACCCCATATTTTCCGCGCAGTGCTTCATCAAAAGTTTTTTCGAGACCGGATTTTCCGATGCGAAAATCTGGATGCATGAATAAAGCTTGTTCATTCGTATCAATTTCCGCCTCGGATGGAAGTGAGACATAGCCCAGAAAATGCGCGGTTTCAGCTGGGTATGGGTAGCGCCGAATAATGCCGCTTTCGATCGAGATTCCCGGTAATAAATGCGAGTTGGTTTCAATACGCGCAAGATCATCCCAACCCAAATTATCGATCAAAGAAACAATGGATTTACGGCGAGAATTTTTTATTTTAGCAGAGAATATTTCTTTCTCTTTTTCGGTTGAGTCAAGGACAGAAGCCAGTTTATCGATCAAATCCTGCGCGTTTCTTTTTCTGTTGAGATAAAGCAGTAAACGAAAATTACCGTCATTTCTAGTGAGTGGAAAACCGGTACGATCAAATACTGTGCCACGCGGCGCTGGATTAATCATCGGCTTGATCCGATTGCTATCAGATTGAATTGAATATTCCTCATGCTTCCAAAGTTGTAGGTAGCCGAGACGCAAAACCAAAACACCCGCAAGACCAGATTGAGCAGCGCCAAGAAATAATGCGCGCCGATTAAAAACTTTATTTTTACGGATGTCGCGAAGCATTATTTATCCAAAAGTTTGCTGCTTAGAAAATCTAAAAACTTATGCATCAAAACATAAAATACCGAAGACAAAATCATCTGCACTAAAGGAGTAACAATACTGTAAAAAGTTCCGCCAATAATCGAAAGAATCACCCACTTCATTAGCAAAAATAAAAAGCAGAAAAGCGCAAATTGTTCACAAACTTGCTTAAAATTTTCTCTGATCAGCATTTTTTGGTTAAGTAGCAGAAAAAACTTAATGAGCAGAATATAGCAAAGAGCAGTAGTGCCAAGCATGTTGTCGTTTAATGCATCGCTCCAAATACCGAGAAGAAAAATAAACCAGATCGCAAAAATATTTTTGAAAACAGCAAAATAAAAAATCGCCATCAAATCAAAAAGTGGCACGACGTTAGCGAAGCCGGCAACATTAAAACTCGAAACATTCATGATGACAAAAAGCACCGTGATCAAATGCAGTGCTAATGTTGGTAAAGTTGTCTTTTGCATTAGAGCCACTTTTTACGTTTAAAAATCGCGAGAGGAATAACTGAAGAAATCAGCATTAGACATAAAGCGATTGGATAACCAATGCCCCAAGCAAGCTCTGGCATTAGGTGGAAGTTCATTCCATAAATACTCGCGATTAATGTTGGTGGCATAAAAACTAGAGAGACGACGGTGAAAGTTTTAATCACTTTATTTTGTTCAATATTTAGCAAACCAAGGAAGGAATTTTGCAGATATTCAAGACGCGTAAAATTGAAATTTGCATGCTCTATCAAAGAGTTGATGTCTTTAATAACGATGCGCAAACGATTATAACTTTCGACCATCAAATCTTCATTTCTGAGTAAAGATGAAAGAACGCGCTGCTTGTCAAACAGGGCTTCTCGAAGCGACATTGTAAGCTCTTGGCATTCACTAATTTTGAGCAACATTTTCTCGTCGAGATTTTTGTCATAGGTAACTTTGCGTCCGATATCGGCGACATATTTCGAAACAGATTCCATTAAATCCGCGTCAAAGTCTGTACGCGCTTCAAGAATAGAAACAAAAATTTTTGACGGATTCACAAAATTCAGCGGCGATTGTTTAATTTTTTTCACCACATCTGAAATCACGCGGCTATCAAAATAGCGCAGAGTGAAGAGGGTTTTTTCAGTAATAATAAATGACATTTCCTGCTCGTCTAACTTGCCGGTATGTGGAACAATATTAACAAAGGTGGAGTTAATTTTGATTATGCCAGCGCTCTCTAAATAGCGCGAAGATATTTCAATTTCTTCTTGTTGTTGACGTGTTGGAAAACTTATTCCGTAAAATTCTTCAACCTCGCGAATCTGCGCTGGAGTTGGATCTTGCAAATCTATCCAAGAAATTTTTTGTCTGATTTCGTCAAAATTTTCAACCTCGCTAAGAGAAGAAACTTTTTGTTGGAAGTAGTTTGGAAGCTGAAATAAACGGATCATATTTGACACTAAAAATTGGTTCCAAAACTAAATCGGAAAGTTTGGGTTTGGTCATATTTTTCTCTCTTTGCAATCTTAGAAAAATCGAGACGAATTGGGCCGAGAGGTGAAGACCAAGCAAGACTGAATCCGTAAGAAGAACGGATTGAACCAGAATCAGAAATATTAGCGCCGGCACGCGATTGTTGGTCAACACCTTTTACCGTTCCATTGTCAGAGAATAGAATTCCATTAATTCCTAGTTCGCGCGGCAGCCCTAGCGGGAAAAGGAATTCTGCAGTTCCGACGTAATAAATTTTACCACCGAGTACGCCATTACCAACTGAATTTCCAGAATTATCCTGAACACGTGGACCAAGCCCAGCATATTGAAAACCACGAAAATTATTTCCCCCCAAAAAGAAACCGTAGTTACTGCGCACACTTTGACCGCCCATTCCTTCAATCACGCCGCCACGAGCCATAAGTTTTAAAATAAAGTCCTTACTCACCGTTGGAACGTAATATCCCGCGGAACCTTCGTGTTTAATGGTTTTAATATTACCTCCAATGCCAGCGTAATCTTGCGAGACCGAGGCGTAGTAACCATCCTTTGGATTGAGGCGATTATCTCTTTTATCGTAAACAAGAGTTTGTCCAACTCCTGAACTGGTGTAACTTCCCTCCAACATTCTCAGACTTAGTGACGCGCCGCTGTAAATATTACTAACCGTCTGCTCGGAATAAGAATAACGCAGCTGGTGATTTAAAAATTCAGTAACCATGTAATCGCCACGAAAGGTTACGCCTGTTGAGGTCTGATCGTAGATCAATGAGTTTCTTTTATTTAGCTCATATTTAAAAATATCGAAACCAACATCGATAGGCAAATTCATAAAATGTGGCTTGGTGTAATTCACTTCAGAACTCATACGCGCAAAAGATTTTTGTACGTTGAAGCCGAGCTCTTGTCCAGTGCCGAATAAATTTCTTTCCTTGATTCCAATGTTAGCGCTAACCTTGTCAACCGTTGAGTAGCCTACGCCAAGAGTAAGCTCTCCAGTCTTTTTTTCCTTCACTTCAATTTCCAAATCAATTTTATCTGTCTCGCCAATTCTTTTAGTTTTGAATTCAACTTTTTCAAAGAATCCAAGATTTTCGAGGCGCTGTTTTGAGCGATTAATTCTTGTTACATTGTAAGCATCGCCCTCGCGAAAACGCAGTTCGCGACGAATGACGGAATCCATCGTGCGCGTGTTACCGAGAATACGAATTTGCTCTATGTAAATGCGCGGCGTTTGCTGCAAAACGAAATCAACATCCATTATTTTTCCTTCGCGATTGCGCTTCAAAATTGGTTCAACGTGAGCGAAGGCATAAGATTTTTCTGACATCACTTCCACCATTTTATCGACGGTTTTTTCGATTAAATCTGCGTCGTAGATCTTTCCTGTTTTAACGAGGATTTCCTTATTCAAAATTGAGGCATCAAACTTATCGATATGGTTGATAATATTGGTCTCGCCGACGTGATATTGAATTCCTTCTTCTAGTAAAAATGTGACAAAAAATTCATCTTTTTGTGGCGTGATTTGCGCGGTTGAAGAAATCATTGAAAAATCGGCGTAACCATTTGAGCCATAAAAACGACGCAATTTTTCGCGATCAAATTCAATTCGATCAGAATCGTAAGAGTCGCTCGATGAGAGAAATTTCCACCATTTCGATTCTTTAGTCGAAACTTCATCCATCAGTTCACGATCAGAGAATTCCTTGTTTCCGACGAAATAAATTTTACCAATCTTTGCTTTTGGCCCTTCGAAAATTTCAAAAATTAACTCAACGCGATTCTGATCTTTCTGAATAATTTTTGGATCGATCTTAGCTAGGAAGCGCCCACTCTTGAGGTAGATTTCATTAATACGTTTTAAGTCATTTTGTAACTTGGCTTTAGTAAATACTGTGCGTTTTTTTGAAGTAATTTCGCTTTGCAGCGCCTCATCCTCGATTTTTTTATTACCAACAAATTTTACATCAGAAATTAGCGGATTCTCACGCACCTCGACAACAATCTGACCATTCTGACGATAAATTTTCGACTCGAGAAAGAGATCAGATTCATAAAGTTTTTTTACCGATTCCTGTAATGCTTTCGCTGAATTTTTCTTCAACCCAGAAACATCAAGAAGAGAAATAATTGTCTCCTCATCAACCCTTTCATTTCCTTGGATTGCCAAGATTTTATCCGCAGCAAAAACATCAAACGCTAAAAAAAACGCGACAAGAAACGGCAATGTTTTTGTAGAGCTTTTTAGCATTATTCTGGATTGAGGATTTGAAGAAATTTTAAGCTATTTTTGGGTTCTTGGAATGCAACTCGCGATCTGTCTATTATTCGTATTTCGCTGCTTTCGCGAGGAGTGATACGATTACTTAGCGCCTTACTTATAAACCTCATCAACTCAAAAGTGAGGATCCAGAAAAAACTTCAACACCCACGACTTGACTTTTGGAAGAAAATCCCAACCCTGCGCCAACATTTTTTACGTGATGTAACCGTCTCTGAGCAAATTAATTTAACGGTTCATGTTACGACTCACTTATCTTGCGCTTCTAGCCACATTTTTTGTCAGCGAATCCTTCTCTTTTGAATTATTCAAATCAGGAGAAAGAAAACATATTCAAGTTGTCGGCTCTTCAACTGTTTACCCATTCACTGCAGTAATCGCTGAAACTTTTGGTCGCGACACCGAATTCAGAACTCCAATTATTGAATCAACCGGCACTGGCGGTGGCTTTAAATTATTTTGTTCGGGAATTGGTTATGATTATCCTGATTTTTCCAACGCCTCGCGTCACATCCAAAAAAGCGAAATCGCTAAATGTGCCGAAAATGGCGTGAAGCAAATCGTCGAAATTAAAATAGGTTACGATGGAATTGTCCTTGCGAATCTCAGCAGCGGCAAAAAATTTAGCCTAACTAAAGAACAAATTTTTCTCGCCCTAAGAGAAGGTAGCACTTATCAAAAATGGAGCGAAATTGATCCATCACTTCCCAACACCAAAATTATAATTTACGGCCCACCTACAACTTCAGGCACTCGCGATGCTTTCGTTGAATTAGTTATGGAAGAGCCTTGCCAAAAATTAACCAAACTTTCCAAGAAGAAATGTGGCGTAATGCGCAGTGACGGAAACTTCATTGAAGCTGGCGAAAACGACAATCTCATCGTTCAAAAATTAACTCACGATGCTGATGCTTTGGGAATTTTTGGCTTCTCTTTCCTTGAAGAAAATAATGAAATAATTAAAGCTGCGCACATTAACGATGTAACCCCAAGCTTTGAATCTATCGTCTCGGGAACTTATCCAGTTTCTCGACCTCTTTTTATCTATTTCAAAAAAGAACATCTTAATCTGGTTGTTGGCATGAAGGAATTTGTTCAAGAAATCATTAGTAAAAATACCATCGGTAAAGATGGTTATCTTTTACAAAAAGGTCTTATTCCGTTAACTGATTTGGAAATCAAAAAAGTGCGGGATGAGGTGACTAAAGCCTTGAAATAGACCTAGTCACGTGTCTCGAGGTCTCGCTTAACTAGGTTTTTTAAATCTAATTTTGTGATGAGCTTCTTGTCTTATTAACTACTAAACATCTGAGATACATCATGGTATTCATTCCACTGATCGTTTTCCTTACGTTGTCAGTAGTTTCTACTTTGACTTAAACGTTCGAAGAACAGACAAGAGGTTTATCCAAGCGATAACTTCTTGCACAGCCTAATCAGAAATTAGGTGCCCGTCGTAAAAAAAATTTACGGCGGGTTTTTTGCTTTCTTAAAGATACTAATCTAAGTCTTTTCCAAAAATTCTCTAAGCCCTCATTTACAAAAATTCCATGGAAGAACAATTCATTAAAGTCGTTGGTGCCAAAGAGCATAATCTTAAAAATGTCAGCATCGAAATTCCTAAAAACCAACTCGTCGTAGTTACTGGTCTTTCCGGCTCAGGAAAATCCTCTTTAGTTTTCGACACGGTTTACGCTGAGGGTCAACGTCGTTTTATTGAAAGTCTTTCTGCTTACGCGCGTCAATTTCTCGACATGCAAGACAAGCCCGACGTTGAATCAATCACCGGCCTTTCTCCTTCGATTGCTATTGATCAAAAAACTACTTCACGCAATCCGCGCTCTACCGTTGGAACTGTTACCGAAATTTACGATCACTTCCGTCTTTTATTTGCAAGAATAGGAACTCCATTTTCACCAGAAACAGGCAAGCCAATCGAGAGCCAGTCTGCTTCGATCATGGTCGATAAAATTTTGGATTTGCCAAAAAAAACTCGCATTTACATCCTTGCGCCAATCGTTCGTGGCCAAAAAGGTGAGTTCAGAAAAGAAATGATGGGCGCACGTAAACAAGGTTTTCAGCGCATTAAAGTTGATGGAAATGTTCACGATCTAAACGAAATTCTTCCCCCGCTCGACAAGAATAAAAAGCACGACATCGAGATTATTGTTGATCGCGTTGTAATGTCTGAAGATCTAGGCAACAGGCTTGCTGACTCGGTTGAGACCGCATTAAAAGCTTCTGATGGTTTACTCTACGTTGAAATCGTTAGCCTTCCAGAAGGCGCAAAAACCAAGCACAAAGTTGGTGATTACATTATCTTTAGCGAAAAATTTTCTTGCCCAGTTTCTGGTTTTACGATTCCTGAAATAGAGCCTCGTCTCTTTTCTTTTAACTCTCCATTCGGCGCTTGTAAACATTGTAATGGGCTTGGAACTGAGATGTATTTTAGCTCAGATCTCGTTGTTGAAGATGAAAACCTAACCCTTCGTCAAGGTGCAATTAATGTTTGGCAAGGTGTGCAAGAGCGCTTCTACCAACAGGTTCTGGCTGCAATGTCGCTGCATTATAATTTCAGTCTCGACGTTCCTTTCAAAACTCTTCCCGCCGAAATCAAAGAAAAAATTTTCTACGGAACCGGTGAAGATGAAGTTGAAATTAAAATCGAAGATGGCCTCAAGGCGATCAAAGTTAAAAAATCTTTTGAAGGCGTGGTTAACAGCTTGAAAAAAAGATATCTGGAAAGTGAAAGCGAGTCGCTTCAAGAAGAATTAACTAAATTCCAAGCATCACGCACTTGCGATAAATGTCACGGCTACAGGCTTAACGAACAATCTCTTGCTGTTAAAATTGACGGAATTCACGTTGGTGAATTAAGCAGACTTTCGATCGAACGCGCTGTCGATTGGTTTGAAAATTTACCAAAAAAACTTACTTCGACTCAAAACCAAATCGCTGAAAGATTACTCAAAGAAATCACGCGTCGCCTAGGTTTCTTGCGCAATGTTGGTCTCGAATATTTGACGGTAAATCGTGAAGCCGGAACTTTATCTGGTGGCGAAGCGCAAAGAATTCGTCTCGCTTCACAAATCGGATCAGGACTTTCTGGCGTGATTTACGTACTAGACGAGCCCTCTATTGGCCTGCATCAATCTGATAACGACAAACTGATCGCAACGCTAAAAAATCTTCGCGACTTAGGAAACTCGGTAATCGTTGTTGAGCATGACGAAGAAATGATGCGCGAAGCAGAATACCTAATCGACGTTGGTCCTGGCGCAGGAATTCACGGTGGTGAAATTATTTCTGCCGGCTTGCCTGATTTCGTAATCAACGATCCAAACAGTATTACCGGTCAATATTTGAGCGGCAAAAAGAAGATCGAAATTCCAACTAAACGTCGTAAAATTGATCCAAAAAGAATGATCAACTTGAGAGGCGCTACGCTCAACAACCTCAAGGATATTACTCTGAATCTTCCATTAAGAATTTTCACCGCAATTTCGGGAATTTCTGGCGGCGGAAAATCGAGTTTAATCATTAAAACTCTCTACCCCGCGCTAGATAAAATCTTGAACAAAGCAAAGGTTGTTCCTGGTCCTTACACTGGAATTTCTGGTCACCATTTCATCGACAAAATCATTGAGATCGACCAATCTCCTATCGGACGCACGCCTCGTTCTAATCCTTGCACTTATGTCGGCGCCTTCACCTTTATTCGTGAATTTTACACCGACTTACCAGAGTCAAAAGCTCGTGGTTACAAAGTTGGAAGATTTTCATTTAACGTCAAAGGCGGCCGCTGCGAAACCTGCCAAGGCGACGGGTTAATCAAGATCGAAATGCATTTCCTTCCTGACGTTTACGTGCGTTGCGAAACTTGTCATGGCAAACGCTACAACCGCGAAACTTTGGAAATCAGATACAAAGACAAATCGATTTCTGACGTGCTTGAAATGACTGCAGAAGATGCCTCTGATTTCTTCAATGGAATGCCTCACATCTACGAAAAATTTAAAGCACTTTGTGATGTCGGTCTCAATTACATCCGCATCGGACAAAGCGCGACAACTCTTTCTGGTGGCGAAGCGCAGCGGATTAAACTGGCGAAAGAACTAAGTAAAAAAGCAACGGGAGATACTTTATATATCCTCGACGAACCGACAACTGGTCTGCATTTCGAAGATATCAGCAAACTCTTGAAAGTGCTTCACAAACTAGTCGATTCTGGAAATTCAATTCTTGTAATTGAGCACAATCTCGATGTTCTAAAAACCGCAGATCACATCGTCGACATCGGCCCATGTGGTGGCGAAAAAGGCGGTTATATTGTGGCCGAAGGCACTCCAGAAGAAATCGCGAAAAATAAAAAATCAGTAACTGGAAAATATTTGGCAAAGACGCTAAAGGCCTAGATATTTAAGCTTTATCAACGCTTCATTTTGTTATCCCCGAGCAAAAGTTCGTTATTATGAGAGCGGCGAAGCGAAGATCCATTCTTATTCTGGACTGTCGCTTCGCTTTCGCTCTTAGTAATGAAAATAAATTAAGATGATTTGTCTAGGCGACCTAGTCATAGAGAATCACGCTTACTAAAAGTTTTTAACCCTGCGAGATTTATACAAAACCGAACTCGGATTAGAAAAGTTAGAACAAAACTTCGACTAAAAACTTATCTTGCTTGCAAAAAAACTTGAAACTTATCACTCAAATTTAAACCCGCCGCCACTAGCAGCCTTAACAAAGGAAAGACACGCCAATCTTTCATCGAAAGAAATAAAATAGTAACAACTCACAAGAACTTAACCAAAGCTAGTTCAGAAACTTAAATATTTTCTAAGAAACTAGACTTCGGACTTTATAGAAAGTCAGATCCACCATTTCTCTCTAATAAAAAAATGGTAAATATTTAATCTTAAGCTTATTTGGAGATTTGTCTTTTTTGGACTAAAAAATATAACTTTGCATTTCTGATCAATCAAAAACACGAGCTCTATGAAAATGACAAAACTTAATTTTCCATACTGTAATTTGACTCATCTAGGATATGAATTTGGTATAAAAATACCCAAGCAAGGTACGTCTGAATTTTCTAACCTAAATGTTGCGGTTATGCAGGTTCTATCGACTGACCTCAAGATTAGGTCAGGAAATAATAAATTTGATTGGGAAAATCCGCTAGGGCCGGAAAGTACAGAATTTCAAAAGGCAGAGGCATTTCAAAATTGTATAAGAATCATGCGAGAGCATGAAGTTTTTTCTCATAATAAAATTTTAAACAAAGCATCACGAATTCAATCAGTTGATATTATTGACACCACAATCCCGGCTAAAGCTAAACCTGAAGAAATAAATAATACGCTGAAGAAAACAATAGAAGCTGTAGTGGGTTCGCTAGAGGGACATAAAGCGGGTTTTTTTAAATTAAATCCTGGAAAACCTGAAGCTCTAAAACAGTTAGCTGAGTTAAGAAAATTAGCCAATAGTGATCATGTTGATCTGAAAAAACTGGATGATTCATTAAAAATAATGGAAGAGTTTCGAGATGGGTCACCAAAATATAACGATTATCAATCAAACGTTTCAATCCTGCGGAGTTTATTAGGGGAGTTAAAAACTTCAGCAAACCCCCTCCTTAATACTCGAACAGAAACACTTGATGGAAAAGAGCAGAATGATCTAGATCACGCAGTTAGATTGAGTTCAAGAATAAAAAGTAAAGCGGCTGAAGAAGAGTCTAAAGAAGAATCTAAAAATCCCGATCAACCCAGTGGCTCTTTATTATTAGATCGGTCAATAGCTTTTTCATCAGAAGAAGAGCAAATAAAGGCGGCCGTCAGAAATTCTTTACATGATAAAGCCAGCGCAAGTAAAGAAGAACCTTATGATTCAGTTCAAGTTCATTCTTCTTTAGAATTATACAGGAGAAAATACGAAAATACTTACTCGGATAAAGTTCGCATCTCTTCTGATTTCCCTATTTTATCAGAGGCGCTTATAAGAGAAACACTTAGGGATAAAAACACTTCTGAAGCAACTATACATGCTAATCAATTGAATTTGATCGGGTTCAATAATTTTTTAAAAGATGTTAAAAAAGAAACTCTCCTGTGCCCTTATTTAGAAGGGTCAGCCAATGAAGATTCCCACTGGAAATTATTACAATTTAAAAAAAGCAAATGGGAACAAGAGGATGTAGTAAAAATGACAACTATCGACCCTTTGGGAGTGGATCATACTATGAAAGAAATTCCCCTACTAAATGCTATGGCAGCGTTAGTAGGTAAAAGCAGATTTATTTTTTTGACGGAAGAAGAAAAGCCAACAATAGCATTGCAATCTAGAGGTAATAACACCGAATGCGGACCATTGATTTGTTATATCGCAGATCAAATTGCCCGTGGCGTCGATATCAATGCTATAGCTACTCCTCCGATAAACTTGCGTAAGGAGCAGGGACAAGTTATGGCACCTAGTAATGTAGAGAGGCTTGCTTCTGGAACTAAAACTAGGGGCATAGATCTTTAAATTTTAAACCAAAACTCACATAAACTTTTGTGGTTTTTCCTTACTATTTTCTTGTTACTAATTCTTGTTAGAGCCTTTGCTATCTAAAGCCCATAACTGATTTAACTTTTTGTAAATCAGTCACTTTTTAACAAGAACTTAATAGAAATTTAGCACGTCATTCAAGCCACATTAAATTGAAACGGCCCGTTTGGAAGATTTGGTTTCTTCTACAATAAAAACGCCAGACAGGCCACACTCAAAAAAAACTTCATCTATGCGCCCGAACCATCAAAAAATAATATGAGGGGCAAGAATAATTATTTTGATAGCTAACACACCGCAACTCGGGCCCAATTCAAATGTGCCTTCTAAAAACAAAAAGATGTCGCAGAATTGCCAAGAACAATTTCTCTGCATTCAAGCAAGAAATTATTGTTCACTTCGAAAGATTGTCGGTTCTTACTTCTGAATTTTATTTTTATTTTCTGCTAAAAAAGGCAAAGCCTCGGAAAGTTTTTTTATAATAATAATCCCTCTTCGATCGGGACAAATCTTGATGCTGCTGAAATAAGAGAATCAGCGGTTAATTCTTTGACGCCGTAAACCTCAACTTCAACGCCAAAATCTTTTTTAATTTTCTGCACCAATAAATCAAAATCTCCGTCACCAGAAAGAAGAATAACCACGTCAGATTCTTTGGCATATTCCATCATGTCGATCGTGATTCCAACGTCCCAATCACCCTTGGCCGAGCCATCACTTCTTTGAATGAAAGGCTTCAACTTCACTTCAAAACCAATGCCGCGCAGAATATTTTGAAACTGTTTTTGTTTTTCATCAAAACGATCAATCGCGTAAGCAAAAGCTTTTACAACATTACGATTTGCCGTAACTTTTTTCCAAAATGCGTTGTAATCAAAATGCCTTTGATGCCTTTGTTTTGTAGTGTAGTAGATGTTTTGTACATCAACAAAAATGGCGATGTTTTGCGGCTTAGTTTCCAAATTTTCCTTAAGAATAATTAACGAGAGTGACATCTAAAACATTATAGATCTGATGTGCCACCGATTAAATTAATTAGATAAAATTGAAAAAATTTCTGTCCATTTTTTGCGCTACAATTCTGCTTTCGTCACAAGTTCAAGCCGCCTCTGGTTTGTTTATTGGCGTTGATATATTGCATTCTCAAACTCGAAATAAATCTGACAATCCTTCAACATTACTCGGCCCAAGCGATGGCGCTAAAACCAATGCTAATAATGAGGGCTATGGCGCAAATCTTGGCTTTCGTGTTGATCCTTTATTTCTCTTCGCTTCCGCAGAAATTTTTTACGAGAGGCTGAAGGCACCTTCCTGCTAAGAAGGTATAAGGGTAATACTGTATCAAGGGTTCGAATCCCTTTCTCTCCGCCACCATAGCATGTGATACCTCGATCGAACTTTTTGGCATTTTTTAGTTAAGCTTCCCCCAAAATAACCTTCACAATCCTTCATTTTCTAGCATAGAAAAATCTAGTCAGCACCAGCAATCACTTGGTCAAACGCAGCTTTTTGTTGTCCAAAATTTCTTGAGAGAGATTTTTAAAAACCGTCTTCATTGATAAAAAACAGAGAATGAGACAATATTTCTATCTGATGTAGGCTCCTGAGGCTTGATATTACTGATCAAAATAAGGTTAAGCTAAAACGGAGATTTGGAGAATTTGTCTCATCGCTTTGCCTAGGCTTAACTTTTTCTAAAAAGGTTAAGCATTGAAAATACTGGGCTCACGGGATTTATATCGAACTTTCTCAACCGCTACTGCATGCGTAACTTTTGCCTAATTTCGAACTTTTGGTTAAGCATTTCAAAAATTTTTCTTACTTTTTACTCTGTGATCAGATAAAAATATTTTTGCCAAGTAATCAAAAAACCCATTCCGATCTACGCCTCAACAAACAAAACAACTTATGAAACTACCAGAAAGTTCAGCTTTCAGAGCAAATTTGGGAGAAACGCTACAGGGTTTTGGCAGAAAATTTCTCGGAGAAGATTCTATTTTACAGGGATTTGAGGAGCTAGAAGCTGGGGTCAGTTACAACTACAAAGTTCAATTTGGTGGAAAGTCTTACATTCTCAAAGTTGACAATCCAACGATTGGAATGCGCGCCCATTTGAAAGAAAGAAGCAATGACACTAGGTCAGGAGATGAACGCTTTAACACCATTGCGCAGTTCGTTAACGATAAAGTTGCCAAAGGATTGCAAGCGCCGAGTTTTTTAGGAGTGCAAGGTGAGGATGGGAATTTTTGCGTTACAGCTGGTACAACAGATGAAGCTTTACCACCAGAATTTCGTGGCAACACCGTCTCGATGCAGCCCTTTCTAGAAATAACAAAACCCGCCTCAAAATCTTTGAGTAGCAAGGAAGTCGCTAGCTTAGCGACGAATTTAGGAATATTACACCGCCCCTCTCACTTAGCAGCACAATTTCCAACTCCAGAAGCGCCACCGCTAGCTGATTCTTTTAGGCAAAATCGTGAAAAACTATTAACTCACTTTGGTGCAACGGAAGAAGAAAGAACATCTAAAATTGCAGAGACCGCTCAAAATATTGATGGATTGATAACTCGGCTGAGCACCAAAACAGATCCGGAATCTATAGAAATGCACAAAAATATGATGAGGTGGTTTCCTGAAGGTAAGTGTGATGTTGCATTGCTGAGCGCAATTGTAGAAAGAGCCTGCAAAGAAAAATCGCGGGATGACTTATCGACTAGACAGATTTCTCACAATGATCTCCATCAAGGAAATATGCTGAGAGATGGTGCGAATGTTACCATAATCGATTTCGATGAGCTGGGTAGATCAGGAATAACCGATGACGTGTGGATGCAATTAGACGCTAATCTTGATGTGTTTCGTCGCGAGGAAGAAGTACAAAGAAAAGAGGCTCAAAAAAGAATAGTCGCTGGCAATGCGACAGAACAAGTGGCAACGGCGGAAGTCGTGTTTAGTGGGGCGAAGCGCACACCAATTACACCATTGCCAACGCGCGGATCTTCAGCATCAGTAAAGCAAGATGAAATTGAAAATTTTCTAGCGGCCTATATGGGAAATAACCCTTACATGACCAGAAGAGAGTTTCAAAAAGTTGTAGATTCATCAGTAGAAGTTCCGGCCAGAATTGCTTCTGATTCTATGCTTAAAGTAGCAAAATTTGCCGGAAATCAAAATCCTTCTGTTGATGAGGTAAAAGAGTTTAGCGGGTTCATATCTCGTGAACCAGGAATATTGGCAATGTTTGAGCAGGCAACAACACACGAAGAGACAAGAAAAGAAGCCCTAGGTATGGCTTATGATGAGGCTTTTGCAAAAGAGATCAGAGGCAGGTCGGAGGATTACAGAAAAAAACATGTAACAGTTGATGCCCTTACCGATCTTGATGCCCTTACCGATCCCAGTTTATCCACAAAAAAGAGAGATCCTCTTGAGCATCTGAATCTTGATCTTGGGAGAGCAAAAGGGACAAGAGAGGCAAGTTGGGTAGAAAAAATTGAGGCGGATAGAGCGAAATCTAAATCTGATAACGACAGGCAAACTCCTTAGTAGAAATGCTACAAATCTAACTTTCCAAAAATCGTAAGTCAGATTTATAAATTTAGTTAACCTAAAGCGCCTTAGAGAAATAAGGCTAAGACCAACATCGACGATAAGTTTTTAAAAAGTTCGAAGAGTATCATCCGCCTACCATCCGATAAAGTTCTAACTTTTCGGTTAAGCTTAAAGGTGACTTGAAGCCATGCGTATCAACACTCTACAAAACAGAGAAAGTTAGAAACCGAGTATCGCATCCTCCGTCATAAAAAAAGACCTGCTACGCAAGTTGTTGGTTGCAGTGTTTTAGAAAATATAGGAATGAGTTCGATGAACACAGACAAGATCTTGGATCAAACAACAACACTCCTGTAATTCTGGGAAGTGGGAAGAAATAACAGAAAAATTCCAATATCTTACGACAAAACGCTCTACAAAATCAGAAGAAGGATCAAAATCTTCTTTGGAAAACTTAAGGAAAATAAACCGCTAGCCATAAGTTATAACAAATCAGATTAGTCGTTTATGAGTTTTATTGCTCTAGCGGCGGTGAAGATTTTGTTAAAATTAATAATTAGCTAAAAGTGTCTAAAAATCCCTCATTGTTGATGTGGCGATATTGAAGGGTAAGATTAGTCCCACTTCGCCACTGGCGGCAGAGACATCAAAATCGCCTCCACATTTCCACCAGTCATCAAGCCAAATCTTGTGCCGCGATCGTAAAGAAGATTGAATTCGGTATATAATCCTCGCTTGCGCAATTGATGTTCGCGTTGCTCATTCGTCCACTTCTTAAACATATGACGACGCACTAATTTTGGGAAAATTTCATGGAAGGCGCGGCCAACATTTTTGGTAAATTCGAAGTCATTTTCGAAATTTCCACTGTCTAAATAATCATAAAAAATTCCGCCAACTCCTCGCGAAACTCCGCGATGTTTGATTAAGAAATATTCATCGCACCACTTTTTAAATTTATCGTAATATTCGGGCGAGGCCTTGTCGCAAGAATCTTTAAAGGCTTGGTGAAAATCTTTTGTATCTTGTTCAACTTCAAACATTGGGTTCAAATCACTGCCGCCGCCGAACCAAGTTTTTTCTGTACAAATAAAACGCGTATTAAGATGCACCGCCGGAACCAAAGGTGAAGACATATGCGCAACTAATGAAATTCCGCTTGCCCAAAATTTTCCACTTGCTGCGGCAGGAATTTCTTTGCGAAATTCTTCGCTAAATTCACCGTAAACTTCAGAAAAATTTACCCCAACTTTTTCAAAAACATTTCCTTTCATCACAGACATCTCGCCACTTCCACCGCCTGCTCTATCCCAATTTTTCCGCGTAAATTTTCCGGGATTTTCCGCACCAAATTCCTCTTCAATTTTCTCAAATTCTGCACAAATTTGATCGCGTAAATTTCTAAACCATTCTGTGGCTAGATGCTGTTTTTCCTTGAGATTCATGGCTTTAGACTGAATTATTTTTTTAATGGATCGCGTCATTCGACGAGGTAAGAATTCCAATACAATGAATTTCAAATCTGATTTCCTCCACGAATTTTTTGCGCGCGGATTTTTTGCGCAAGCAACTCACCCGCAAGAGCTCGATGATTCTTTATCAAGCGAAAGAATCACAGCTTATATCGGCTTTGACTGCACCGCAAAATCACTGCATGCCGGCAGTTTGATTCAAATTATGATCCTGCGTCTGCTACAAAAACATGGGCATAAGCCAATTGTTCTTCTTGGTGGTGGCACAACAAAAATTGGCGATCCTTCCGGAAAAGATGAGGCTCGGCAAATTTTATCCGATCAAAAAATCTTCGAAAATCTTACCGGAATTAAAAAAACTTTAGAGAAATTTATTCGCTTCGGCGGCGGCGCTTCTGATGCAATGATGGTGAATAATGACGACTGGTTACGTCACTTAAATTACATCGATTTTCTTCGCGACATTGGAAGACATTTTTCGATGAACCGCATGTTGGGTTTTGATTCAGTAAAGACGCGTCTAGAGCGCGAACAGCCTCTCTCTTTTCTCGAATTCAACTACATGATTTTGCAAGCTTACGACTTTTATGAGCTGAATAAAAAATACGGCTGCACCTTACAAATCGGAGGATCAGATCAATGGGCAAATATTATTAATGGCGTTGAATTAATTAGAAAAAAAGGCATTGAAAATTTCCACCAAGCATCTTTCGGATTAACCTCACCACTTCTCACAACTTCTAGCGGAGCAAAAATGGGCAAGACCGCAGAAGGCGCAATTTGGCTGGACGAATCAATGCTCTCGCCTTTTGATTATTTCCAATATTTTAGAAATACTCACGACGCCGATGTTGGTAAATTCTTAAAACTTTTCACTGATTTAGAACTAGAAAAAATTGCTGAGCTCGAAAAACAAAATATCAACGAAGCCAAGAAAATCTTGGCTTTCGAAGCTACAAAAATTTGTCACGGCGAAAAGGCAGCAGATGCAGCAATGCAAAAAGCTCACGAAATTTTCGTTTCAAAAAATTCCTCCGCTTTTGAAACGGAAGAATTTTTAGTAGAAAAAAAACTCACAGAAATTTTAAAATATCTCGGCGTTTCTGATTCTCTCGGTGAGGCTAAAAGATTAATCGAAGGAAAGGCTGTTAAAATTAACGGCGAAACAGTTTTTGACAACAATCATCAGTTCAACGATACAGGCGAATTTGACCTATCCGTCGGTAAGAAAAAATTCTTTAAAATTTTAATAAAATAACGACATGGGCAAAAAAATTATCGGCATCGGCAACGCAATAGTAGACGTTCTATGCAAGGTTGATGAATCATTTTTAATCAACCAAAACCTCGTTAAAGGCTCAATGTCTTTGATTGACGACAAAAGAGCGCAAGAATTAACGAAGTTAGGCCAGCTTCAAATAACGCCAGGCGGCTCAGTCGCAAACACGATCGCAACTCTCGGACAATTATCCTGCGATGCTCAATTCATAGGTAAGGTTGGCGCTGACGAATTTGGTAAAAAATTCATCGAAGGCACCGAAAAAACTGGAGCGAAATTCATCGGCGAAAATTCTTACAGTCAGGCCTCCGCAAAATCATTTATAATGATCACCCCCGATGCTCAGCGCACAATGTGCACTTACCTCGGTTGCGCTTCACAAATCAATGAGCGCGATATCGATGACAAGGTTTTTAAAGGCGCAGATTTCTTATATCTCGAAGGATATTTATGGGATGATCCACAAACAATCGAAGCACTGCGCAAAGCAATAACAATGGCTAAAAAACGCGGTGTTAAAGTTGCATTTTCACTCTCTGATTCTTTTTGCGTTTCAAGACACAAACGCGATTTCGTTGATCTAGTTTTAGGCGATCTCGACATCGTCTTTGCCAATGAAAGAGAAGCTCTAGAGCTATTATCTCTTAAAGAATTTTCTGAAGACAAAGCATTCGAATTCTTTTCGCAAAATCCCGATCTGATCGCAGTTGTAACTAGATCAAGCAAGGGTTGTTCAGTATTTGGTTACGGTAGCGTCATTAATGTTCCCATCCAAAATGTTGAGAACATTGTTGACACCACTGGTGCTGGTGACGCTTTCGCCGCAGGGTTTTTTTACGGCCTAATTAATGATTTCGATTTAGAAAAATCAGCGGCTTACGGTAATATTCTTGCTGGCCAAATTATCCAAATAGTTGGTGCAAGATTTGAAAAAGAACAACTTCAGAAAATAGGGCTTTAATGAATCTCTGGACAAAGTCTGAACTGCTCGAGGCTTTGTCTGAAGAGCTTCTCGAGCAAAATATTTCTGAAAATTTAGAAATTAATGAGGTCGTGATTGACAGTCTCAAGACTTCAAAAAACGGCCTCTTCATCGCCCTCCACGGCAAAAAAAATAATGGCCATGATTTCATCGATCAGGCAATAATTAATGGCTGCAGCGTTGTTTTAGTAGATCAAAAAATAACTCACAAAACCCCAACTCTTCTCGTCAAAAATACTTTCACCGCTCTCTATAAACTCGCAGAATTTTCGCGCCAAAGAAGTAAGGCAAAAATCATCGCCCTCACCGGATCTGTAGGAAAAACCGGCACGAAAGACATGCTCGAGTTAGTTTTTAAAACCCAAGGAGAAAATCCTAGGAAAACTTTTGCCACAACAGGAAATCTCAACAATCACATCGGTCTTCCTCTTTCACTCTGCAACTTTCCACGCGATTGCGATTACGGAATTTTTGAAATGGGAATGAATCACTCTGGCGAAATCGAACCACTTTCAAACCTTGCCAAACCTCATCTGGCACTTGTTACCAATGTTGGTCCAGTTCATATCGAGTTCTTCAAAAACGAAGAAGAAATCGCCGCGGCGAAAGCAGAAATTTTCTCTGGATTAGTCGGTGAAAAAATTGCACTACTTAACTTTGACAATCCACATTTCGAGTTTTTAAAACAACAAGCTCAGGGCCTGAAGATATTTTCTTTTGGCGAAAAAAATGGCGCGGATTACCAAATCACTGCCATCATCCCCGCAAATGCGGCTGCGAAAGAAGGCGCGCTTGAAGTAAATGATGAAACCCTCTTTATTCCTACCCAGGCGGGAATGAAGACGAAAAATTCGTGTAAAATAGACAGTAATCTAGTCACTGCAAAATTACCGAGCGGCAAAAAAATTTCTTACCAAATTAACTCGCAACATCCGGCAGTAATTTTTAACTCAATCATCGTTGTCGCTTGTCTCGACTTGTTCGGCAATGATTTCGAAAAAGGAATTTCTGCGCTGAAAAGTTTAGAATCAAAAACCGGACGTGGAAAAATTACTGAAGCAAAAGGCGTTGTAATAATCGACGAAAGCTACAATGCCAGTTTGCTCTCGATGCATGCTGGGCTTGAATATGCAAGCAATCTCAAAAAAACTCTTGGCAAAAAAAGAGTTATCGCCGCACTTGGTGACATGCTCGAACTCGGAGAAAAATCTGCTGAGATCCACGAAAAAACTTTAAGTTTTTTATCAGAGTTTAATATTGATTTTGCTGTGCTAATTGGCGAGAAGATGTCTGCTGCTGCAAAAAAATTACCTAAAAATTTATACCAAACTTTTCCAGACTCATCAAGCGCAAGTCTTGCTATTCATGACCTGGTTAAAGATGGCGATATTCTTTACGTTAAGGGTTCCCGCGGAATGAAGATGGAAAACATAATTCAAAATCTAGTCAGTGTTCACTAATCTAATCTCTCAGAATCTCTGGCTTCAGGCCTTTGTTTGCCTGGCTTCATCCTACATCATTGGATTTTTTAGCATCAAAAAATACATCGCCTTCGCACATAAAAATACGAAACTATTTCAACCGATTCGCGACTGCGGACCGGCAACGCATCTCAAGACAAAACAAAAAACCCCAACAATGGGCGGGCTTTTTATTGTGCTTGCCACACTAGCAACCACGCTGCTTTTCATTGATTTCTCTAATCGCTATATTCTCGTCGTCTGCGTAGTTTTCTTAACTTTTGCTGCGATTGGTCTTGCCGATGATTTGGCAAAAGTTCTCTACAAAAATTCTAAAGGCATACGCGGCAGTATTAAAATTGTGATTCAATTCGCGATCATATGCGTTGCCTTTTTGTGGCTTGGATCGATCGACGAAATCCACTTTAAAAATCGCGTCTTTCTGCCTTTTGGCAACGGACATTTTATTTATCTAGGCCTCATTCTTTACGTATTTTTCGTCAATGTTGTAATTGTCGGAACTTCCAATGCAGTGAATTTAACCGACGGCCTCGACGGTCTAGTTTCAGTGCCTGCAATCATTAGTCTTAGCTGTTTAATTTTATTAATTTATGCCTCATCAACTCCACAACTCGCCATCAATTTCAAAGTGCCTCACGTCAAATTTTCCGGCGAATTAATTTTCTTCTGCATCGCTTTGATCGGTGCAATTCTTGCCTTTCTAACCTTCAATTTTCGACCAGCGAAAATTTTCATGGGAGATGTAGGAAGTCTAGCAATCGGCTCTGCTCTTGGCCTAATCGCCATCATCGTTAAACAAGAATTTATCTTTTTTATAATTTCTATTTTATTCGTCTGCGAAGCAGTCTCGGTAATTTTACAAGTTGGCTCCTACAAATTGCGTAAAAAAAGAATTTTTTTAATGGCTCCTCTTCACCACCATTTCGAGAAAAAAGGCTGGAGCGAACAAATGGTGGTAAGACGCTTCTGGTTTGCCTCTGCAGGATTTGCGGCTTTAGGAATGGGAATATTTTTGCTTTAGAAATTCCTTCTTTATAAAAATTTTAAATGACTAAAAAACCTCGTATTTACCTTTACGACTCAACCCTCCGCGACGGCGCGCAAACTAGCACCGTCAACTTTAGCGTGCGCGACAAAGTTGAGATTGCTAAGAAGCTCGACATGCTTGGAATCGATTACATTGAAGGTGGCTGGCCCGGTGCAAATCCAACTGATGACGAATTTTTTGCTAATCTTCCTATTTTAAAAAAATCACGATTTACCGCTTTCGGCATGACGCGTCGCAATAATGCTTCAGCCTCTAACGACGAGGGCTTAAGCGCTCTTATTAATGCGAATACCAAGTCGATTTGTATCGTCGGAAAATGTTGGGATTTTCACCTCACTCACGCACTAAATATTTCCGAAGAAGAAAATCAGAAAATGATTTCTGACTCAATTGCGCAAATCGTAAAAAAGAAAAAAGAAGCAATGTTCGACGCCGAACATTTTTTCGACGGCTACAAAGCAAATCCAAAATTTGCGCTGCGTACAATCAAAGCTGCCTACGAAGCTGGGGCTAGATGGATCGTGCTTTGCGACACTAATGGAGGAACTTTGCCGAACGAAATTTCTAAGATCGTCAAGGAAATTACGAAGCATATTCCTGGCGAAAACCTTGGAATTCATTGTCACAACGACACTGGCAATGCAGTCGCCAACTCACTCGCCGCGGTTGAGGCGGGAGCGAGACAGATTCAAGGAACTATTAACGGACTCGGCGAACGTTGTGGAAATGCAAACTTAATCACTCTCATTCCAACCTTAGTTTTAAAGCTTGGATTCGACATTGGTATTAATGAAAAACACTTAAAAAATCTCAGCAAAGTTTCTCATTTTCTCGATGATCTTTTAAATAAAGAGACTGACAAATTCGCGCCTTACGTTGGACTCTACGCATTTGCGCACAAAGGCGGCCTTCACGTTTCTGCCGTCGAAAAAAATCCGCAATGCTACGAACATGTCGTGCCAGAAAAAGTTGGAAATCATCGTCAAATAATGATCTCAGACCAAGCTGGTCGTTCCAACATTATTTCACGATTAAAAGAGATTGATATTGAGCTGCGCGAAGAAATTAAACCGAGTCAAATTTCTGCTTTAGTCAATCAAGTTAAGGAGCTCGAAGCGCAAGGTTATGCTTACGACTCAGCAGATGCGAGCTTCGAAATCCTCGCCAAAAAATCTCTTAGCACTGTTCCGAATTTTTTCGACTTGATTTCATTTCGCGTACTCGACGAACAAGGCAAACCGTCGGAAGCAACAATAAAAATTCGCGTTGGTAATAAAATTACAATGTCTGTCGCCGAAGGAAACGGACCGGTCAATGCCCTCGACAAAGCTTTACGCAAAAGCCTCGCGCGCAAATATCCGAGTTTAAAAAATGTGCGATTGACGGATTACAAAGTTAGAATTTTGACACCAGCCGCGGGAACAAAAGCCCTCACCCGCGTGCAAATCGAATCTTCTGACGAGACTGGAAAAAAATGGTCCACAATCGGTGTCTCCGAAAACATAGTTGATGCCTCCTTCAGGGCTCTGCACGATTCGATTACTTATAAGTTGATGAATAAAATGACGCCCTAACATCAATTACAAATTCTGCTTAGTGCAAACCAGATGGGGAAAATGAGGTGATTTTCTAATTTACAAAGGCGCCGAGATCGATGCAGAAGATTTTGCGCCAGTATCTCTCGATCTAATCATAGATTTAATTTTTTCCTCAGGTCTTCCCAATATTTAAGACGCTTCTGCAGATCTCGCTCAAATCCTCTTTCATTTGGCTCGTAAAATTTCTGACGACCTAATTCTGCCGGAAAAAATTCCTGTCCGGAAAAACAATGTGGCGTGTCGTGATCATAAATGTAGCCGTCGCCAAATCCTTGCTCTTTCATCATTTTTGTTGGCGCGTTGAGAATATTTTTTGGCGGAGAAATTTGTGATGTGCGCGAAGCCGCGCTGATTGATGCTTTATGGGCTAAGTAAGAAGCATTCGATTTTGGTGCGGTGGCGCAATAAATGGTCGCATGAGATAAGGCGTAATCGCCTTCGGGACTTCCCAAAAAATCGTAATTTTCTTTTGCAGCCATTACTTGCAGCAAAGCGTTTGGATCAGCAAGGCCGATATCCTCTGTCGCGAAACGAGCAAGACGACGCAAGATGTAATAAATATCTTCTTTGGCTTCGAGCATTCTCGCCAAGTAATACAAGGCCGCATCGACATCAGAGCCGCGCAAAGATTTGTGAAATGCGCTGATTAAGTTAAAATGAAAATCACCTTTTTTATCAAAATGCGCGGCGCGCTTGGAAATTATTTTTAGCAATTTTTCGGCAGAAATTTTTTCTTTCGTCTCAAGTGAAAATAAAATTTCGCAACTATTCAGCAAATAACGCGCATCACCGCAAGCCAGAGAAACCAAGGCTTCACGTCCATCGTCAGTTAGTGGCAATTTCTTTTTTAAAACCTTTTCTGCGCGCTCAAGAATTTTTGTGAGCGCTACTTCATCGAGAATTTTTAGCGTCACAACTTTGCAGCGCGAAAGTAGTGCGGCGTTGAGATGAAATGAGGGATTTTCTGTTGTCGTACCAATCAAAGTGATCGTGCCATCTTCGATTGCAGGAAGAAAAAGATCTTGCTGCGTTTTGTTGAAATGATGGATTTCGTCAATCATTAGAATAATTGACGAAAATCTACATTCCTCGCTTCGCTTTGCTTCCCCATTTCTTAAAGGAAGCAGCTCTTTTTGAAAAAGAGGGTGAAGTGAAACGCCTGGTGATTTTCTAGCAGCACCTTCGATTATCTTCCTCACCTCCGCCACACCAGAATTAATCGCTGAAAGCGCAACAAATTCCGCGTTAGAAATTTTTGCCAAAGATTTTGCAATCGTAGTTTTTCCAACTCCCGGCGGGCCCCAAAGAATCAGTGAGGGAATATTTTTACTCTCCATAATCAGCGACAAAATTCCTGAACCATCTCCATCTTGGCCAAAAAGATGATCTTGCCCAATCAACTCAGACAGGCTTTCGGGACGAATTAGATCGGCGAGTGGATGATTTTTCATTTTGACTAAATTCTTGACTAAGGCATTGACCAGCTTGATGTTCAAACCATCAATCTTTTTTCTTAAAACATGCTTTCTGTAAATATCGGTGAAGCATTTCAAACACAAGATTCTCGACTTGTTACAGCAGATTATTCACTACTTCAAAAAATTCAGAACTGGCAGTGAAGTTGATTTGCTAAATCTAAATTCAGAAGACATCGAGAAGCTATTTCAACTTTCAAAATTCACTCCGACCCATTCGAAATCGTTATTATGACCCAGGCTGTAAATAATGAGATGGCGATTATTTCACCTGATAAAAAATTTGCTAATTACACAATGCGCGTATTTTTCTAAAAATAATTTAAACTCAAAAAAAGTTAAACATGACCAAAGAAACATCTGACAATTCTTTTACCCAAGACGTTCTTGATTCAAAACTTCTCGTACTCGTAGATTTTTGGGCACCTTGGTGTGGCCCATGCCGTCAACTTTCTCCGATCGTTGACGAAGTTGCGAAAGATTTCGCCGGCAAAATCGAAGTCTTCAAATGTAATGTTGACGAAAACCCCGAAGTGCCTTCTAAACATATGGTGCGAGGCATACCAACATTAATTCTTTTTAAAGATGGCAAAGTCGTCGACACTAAAGTTGGCTCTCTTCCGAAGCCGGCTTTAATTGAGTGGATCAAAAAAAATGCTTAAGACGTAACGACAAGAAGAAATTTCAAAGTAAAAATTTTTCTGTTTGAAATTGCTATTTATGGCCAAGCCCATTTCTTACAAAAATCTAAGTCACAATGTTGCAAATTTTTTACTACATTGTGACAGCAATGATTTTTTTGTTTTAGAGGGCGAATGATCGCGACATGATCAACAGCGAAATTTTAAAAAATTCTTGGGAATATTTTTGCAATTCCAACTCACTAGTTCCAAAGATTGGATGTGAGTTAGAATTTTTTTTGCTTGGAGCAAGTGCGGATGAAGTTCTAAATTTTATCGCCGAATTGCAGCAGAAAAATTGGCAAGTCGAAAAAGAGCGCGGAGCCACACAGATTGAAATTAAAACTGATTTTACCGCTGATTTAGAAGCTCTTTGCATTGAGCTCGAGGAGAAAAAAACATTCATAAAAAACCTCGCCGCAGAAAAAAATTTAATCGCCTCTTTTGCTGCTCAGCCATTTCTTGATGATTGTGGTAGCGCCTTACAGTTCAACATCTCGCTGCATGATTCAGATGATAAAAATGTTTTCGCAACTGACGAAAAAATCCTGCAAAATTCGATTAATTCTCTGCTTGGCTTTACCAACCAAATGCTGATTTTTTTTGCACCAAAAAAAGAAGATTACTTACGCTTTTCGCGCGAGTTAAATCGTAAAATTTTTCAAAAAGGAAAGTTTCCTGCACCGGTAAATTTAAGCTTCGGAAATAACAATCGCACCTGCGCAATTCGGATTAAAAAAACAGAAAATGGGAAAAGATTAGAATATCGCGTAGCCTGTGCTGACGCTAATCCGCGGCTTTGTATTAGCGCATTACTTTTGGCCTTAAGTAAAAAATCTAAGCAAGAATTCACGCCAACTTTTGGCAATGCTTTTGAAGAAAAATTTCAGCTAAAAAATCTTTGTCAGAGTTTAGAAGAGGCTGAAGATATGTTTCGAAAAGATGAGAATTTTATTCGAGATTTTCTTGATCCTCGCCTACGCAAAAATGAATAGGGCAATTGGTTGCAACTTCATTACTGACATGGGCCAAAAAAAAAGGGGGGCGGGGTATCCGCGAAGTAAACTACTGTCTCAATCTCTCAACCACATTAACCGGCAGCAAAATAAAATAACGACCTTGCACAGAAGTGTAAGAGGCAAGCTCTTCCGCCCTTGGACCGTAACCAAAAAATATGTCGCCGCGAATTGTTCCTTTAATTGCCGAGCCAGTATCCTGAGAGATCAAGAGATGATTATACTCCTCTTTCGATCCGTCTTTTTTCCTTAAATTTGTTTCGAGCCAAAGTGGCATGCCGTAAGGAATTACGTCACTGTCAACAGCAAGAGAGCGCTCTGCAGTGAGTGGCACACCCTGACCTCCAACGACATATTCACCCTCAGTGATTCTAAAGAAGACGTAGGCAGCATTGATATTCATTGCTTCATCTGCTTTGTCCGGATTGTTTTTCAGCCAATTACGTATGGATTCAGAGTTCAACTGACTGCGATTGAGATATCCTTGATCAACCAGATAATTCGAAATTCCACTAAATGGTTGATTGTTACGCGCCGCAAAAGCAACTCTAACTTCCGCACCATCAGACAACTTAACTCGTCCAGATCCCTGAATATGCATGAAAAAAAGGTCGGTTTTATTATCGACGTAAAGAATTTCTAAGCCCTTGCCGTTCAGAGCTCCGGCCTCGATCTCAGCGCGACTTAAATAAGGCTCAGAAGTTAAATCTTTCGGCTTGCCATAAAGGGGATATTTGTATTTTTCGGTCTTAACTCTGCTGCCATTAAGTGAGGCTTCGTAATATCCGGTGAATAATCCTGAACTTCTGCCCATGCGAGTTTCCACGGCAAAGGGTCGAAACCAATTCTCAAAAAAATTCTTAGTTTGGCTGTTGCTCATGCTCTTAACAAGATCGGCAATATCACATACGTCGCGAAAATCTCCGACTTTAATATCTCCAATTTGCCCTCCAATCAGGCGCTTCTGCGGCATCTTGGCAAATTTGTTGCATGAATGAATCAAAGCCTGCAACGCTTTTTTATGATCGTCATTTTCCCAATTGTTCAGCTGCGAAAAATCAACCTGCGTAAGACGCACATCGCCCTTACCGGTAATCGAAATTTGCTTCGAAAAAAGACAAGAAGAGAGAAAAAGAATTAATGCTAGTGCTAGACGCGGCATGTTTAGATTTTTACTTAAAAAGAGGAGTCGCAAATCTAATTTCTTTTGAACAGAGATTAATCAAAAGCTCGGTATTTAGAGTGAGGTTAGGGGATTAATTTAGAAACACCCCCTAGCTAGAAATTTCTAGCCCACTCATAAATTTTTCCAATTAATTATTTCTACGAGGTTTTTATTCCCCATTTTTTACTTAGATAAGATTCAATTGAATCTATTTCTTCTGCCATAAGGGCGCGATTGAAGATTATTATTTCTCCTATTGATCCAGTAAGTTGTGCGCTACCCATCAAGCGTCCAATAAAATTATTTAGAGCAGTTGCTTGGTTGTTAATATAAGACGTCGCTCCACTACTCATAACTTGCTCTGAGCCATTAAAAATAATACGTCTGGCCTTTTGATTGTAATAAGATACGACAATATGAGGTGAGGTTACGGTTAATAATGATGACGTCGTAAATGCATCCATTGTATACCATTGGCTCTGAAAACCAGCTTTATCTTGCCCACTGACTGCAAGGTTATAACGCAAACCGTTCATTTGGTTATCAATAGTAGTTCCGCCACCAAGTAATCCACACTCCCCAGGACCAGGATTACCACATAATTTATCAGCTTTTGCGACAATAAAAATTGTGTAGGGTGAATTATTATACGGAATTGTTCCATCTGGCAAATTTAGGAATTGCGATGATGTAGCGGTAAATTTTAAGGTTGGTAAACTATTGATATCATTTTCTGTGTAAACTGGACGATT
>Ga0164294_10000076_pt1 | contig 92260 bp, 42 predicted proteins | sample GEODES005metaG_FD_111479 | JGI IMG/M metagenome (GOLD analysis project Ga0164294, IMG submission 111479) | Oligotrophic lake water microbial communities from Sparkling Lake, Wisconsin, USA - GEODES005 metaG | ecosystem: Environmental > Aquatic > Freshwater > Lake | place: USA: Sparkling Lake... | reverse complement strand
TATATATATAGTATTTAATATGTTATGTGTAGAAGGTAAAGCTATAGAAGAGAGAGAAACAGACAGAGAATGTATTCTAAACAAGAAGAGAGAGAAACACTTTAGAACTTATTCTCTGAGATTTACTTTTACAGCTTTACCTTCTACACATAACATATTAAATACTATATATATATATATATATATATATATATACATACATACATATATAAATAGAGAGAGAGGGAGATGGTATGAGAAATAGTCGGGAGGGAGGGGGGTGTGAGGTTGTTATAATATTTCTAAAATACCCCCTTTGGTAAAGGTACCCCCAGGAAATTGGAAAAGTTTTTCCAAAGTTGTCCGGCCGGTCAGCTCGGAAAAATTTACGGAACTCTAGAACCAGTGTCGTAAATTTGGTTTTAAAAGTTTACATTACATTCTCTTTTCTTTGTTTTTTTGTACGGAAAATCCTCTGTGGTACTAAAATTTAACGTAAACAACCTACAAAATGGTTTTACTACCTCAATGCAAAAACATTCAAATTCAGTAAAATCCCCGAAAAAAAGTCTTTTCATTTTTTTTATGAAATTGTAAATTCAATTTTTTGATCGGATTTGAATATATACGTAAACACGTCGACGATATTCACAACATGACTGCGGACGCGTTGAAGGAGCACGCTGACAATGCAAATAATGTGCAACCATACAATTGGAAACATGATGTCCGCGAGTTTCATGCTGAACACGCACGTGTGCGGGAAGTTTTACAAGCGCGAGCACATTTGCAGGATGGTTTGCTGAACGTTAGTATTTCCTTTAACGAGGCTTTTGTCTTCTCTGATGAGGAGCGTGTTTCATTATTACAACGTTTGCGGGATGCTTACACCACGCACTGCATGACACAAAATCTCGACGCGATGCCCGTCATTTTAGGACGTCTGCGAAAGCCTTTGTCGTCACTGTCCTCAGCCGCGGACTGTTCCTGGATGGAGGATATCGACAAGATATGTCGCATGCAAGTCGTCACTGAAGAACTAAAGCCTGAAACACGTGATCTCATCAAACGATGCACAAGTCAAGAGCAACTTGAGGCTTCAATGCTTGCTGCGAAACCGACCGAGCAGGTTTCACACCCTCTTTATCTGAAAGTGGCTCACGGAAGAACTAGAGTCAGTGTGAGGAAAGTGAGTCCGCGCCCTGCTGTCCGTCGAGACACGTAAGTGTGTCGAAACTGAATTATTCCTAACTTTTCGCTGCAGTCCGCAGTTCTCGGATCAAAGTTCATGTGTGCCGTTTGTCTTCAAACAATGCATACCTACAACACAACATATGCTTCCGTTTTGGTGTTTTCCGGTGCTGAAATCAGCGAAACAATCAATCACATGCACGATACTGCAAGAAAGAAGACTCAAGGCAATCTGAACTCGTACTGCAGAAGATGTCGTGTCATAACAGCAAACGTCGACAGCACACAGACTGGGACAGAGAACCTGATTGACTATCATAAACGATCAAAACAGTTCAAGCAGTACGAAAGCTTTTCGGCACGTATGCCAAGCAAGAGGACACTATCTAGGCGAGTGCACTTGACCTCCACGTTGAAGTCTAAGGCGCGAAAGAATCACGTGTCGCCTGTCGATACAGCAGAATATGATGGTCCACGTCGTGCTTTGACCATCGATGACTTACTAGATGCAGCAGCTGTGCTCTGAGCTGTGTTTTTCGGGGCAATGGGTCTATACTCAGATACATATCCAGACAGAATGCCTGTCCGCACAAATCCATTTTTTTTACTTAATGAAGGCAGAACGTGGATTGCAATGACTGTGAAGTCCAGTGAGATTCCTTGTTTTAATTGAATTTCTAGAATAGAACCTATTCGGACACGAAGTGCCTCATCAGGAGCACACTGAGCGTAGATGTCCATTTTTTTCAACCCGCTATCGTCGAATTCGTCTAGATCTTTTTTGCGTATGCGTACTCGTATTTTTTCATGTTCGTCACACGAGGCAGTGCCAGAAACACATGAAGTAGATCGCAATTGCATTTGTTGAAGATGTGATGACATGTGAAAAAGAAATCAAATGCGTTAATATGCGTCACATGTAAAAAGAAATAATCTTGGTAAGGTACAAATCTGATCCTCTATCGTCCGTATTCAAACTTGCTTCTCCCATCCATTCCACCAAATGATCCAGTCCATGACAACCACATGAAAGATAGTAACAGCATTGCAAAAATGTGTGATGTATACAATGGAAATGTCTGATACCAGTGTAGTGTTGATAGGAAATGTGACTATGGTGTGTATAAATAAGATAATGTACAATACAACATTTGCACGTAGACACAAAAGCACACCGTACTTATTTTTATCTTCTACAACGTAGATGTACCGTATGTAAGAGATATTCACTGCTGCAAATACGAACAAAGGAAGCACATTGTTGTTGTCTGTAAACGCAACGTCCAGGTAAAATGTCAGGATACCGCCAATGCTTGACACAAGGCCACTAGTACACCAAATGTAGATTTGCGGTTTTGCGTATAATCCTCCCCAAATGACCACAAACTCCGACAACGGCATTTTGTACAGACGGCGCGCAAACATCACATCCATGATGAATAATATACCGCCAAGTACTAGCACACAAACCAGCAGTGGCACATTCATGTTTGTCCGTTTTGATTTGAACGCGTTTGATTTCTCTTATTTTTTTTTTAAAAATACTTATTTTATTACGCTTATTTTTTTGGTCATCCATCTATTTTTCCACAAGATGTTGTACACGGATGGACTGCAGAGGATGTGTTCACAGAGCAGTGAGGACCATTGTACAGAACTTATCCTCGGGAAAGGCAGAGAGAGCACTGTGTATGCAGTGCGTTTGGAGATTTTGGACGTTTCAGTGACCTGTGCGTTGCGCGTGCCTCATCGACACAACAAGACAAGAACAGATAGTGTGCGTCTACAAGCAATGTTGAAGATGACACCACACATCAATGTCGTTGCGGTGATGAGTGGCACAGAGATGCGTGGATACAAACAGATCGTACTTTTGCTTGAGTACATACATGGTTCCACCTTGAAACACACCCTAGATCATTGCGCTTGGTCTGGGAACGACACACTCGACGCGAGCAGACAGATCGTCGGTGGCCTCGCACACCTTCACCAACATAAGTTACGACATGGAGACGTCAACCTCAACAATATTCTTCTACAAGGTCGCACGTGCAAATTGACGGACTACTTTGTCGATTCGACACACGGCGCCCCAGCGTACATGGCCCCCGAAGTGCTTCATGGAAATAGGGTTCTTGCCAACGACATCTGGTCGGTTGCGTGTGTGTTTCTAGCATTGCATGGTAAGGAACCGTTCTTTGGTGAGGACGTTGGCGCGGTGCTTTGGAAGCTCGCGAACGGTTCACCACCAGAGAATATACCAGCATGTTCGTTTGCGGACCTGATCGCTCAAATATTTGTACCGGTGATCGAGCGTCCGTGCGCCGAACAGGTTATGAAGACGTTAGAGGTGATGTAACAGTTTTCAATCCAAAAGCACATCAAGATGCATCAGCCACTTCCGGAGTAGACATTCGTAGCTCAGATCTTGATTGCTAATATCATTTTCACACTTTGACGTATCCTGCATGACTGCTGAGAGATACGAACACGTTTGTTTATGCACGGGGTCACCTCGGACCACCTCGCTCAGTGGAAGAATGCGCAAATCCCTGCAAGTATGCGCGTACACCGACGTGTACGCCCGAAACGCAACGCATAAGTGCTCATAACATTCTCTCACCATTTCGCCACTTCCTTCTGGGTTATCTTGTAAAGTCTTCCTCAACTTCTTGCACAAGTCTTCGATTATCTTTGTTTTGGTCTCCATATTTGTCAGTTGCTCTTTGTGTGAGCAAGCGTTTGTGTGCATCATGTGCATGTGAGTCCTGAGCATGACAGCATGCAGGTCGTGTGAGCTGCATGTGGCCTCCTCTTTATCCTCCCCCTTCACTACAACTACCGGGAGCGGTGGAAGCGGCAAGCTAACCAGGACCATCGCGACATACGAGTCTATCGTATGCTGGTCGAGAGTCTCCATGTCTACGCGTATGCTTTGTGTGATAACACATGCTGTAATTCAATTTTCATACTTCTTTCTTATACGTCTATTTTTGATTCGTATAGCACAACACGACAGTGCACACAGCAGAAAACACGCCGTCACGAACATCACGACAGTGACAGTTTCATTCGATTCCTGTTGTACGGACGTTGTATTGCCAACGCTCGTGTTTGCATTACTCGTGACAGGGTCGGTTGTCGTACGCAAGCGGACAGAGCGCCATGTAGCTTGACTTAGCACAGCCTTTCGATATGCAACCAATGGCAAGCAGCTATGCTCTTTTGTAGTCTTATTCGTGAACTGATTCATTTCGGGCATGCATTCCCATGCACATCCGAGGTTCCAGAACCAGGTGATTCCCAATGTCGTGTTTGAGAGTCCCAATGGTGTCTCACATTTCTTGCATGCAAAGTTTTCAAGTATGAAGCCCTTCTCACACACCACCTCTGCGTCCTCTTGTTTCACAGGCACCAAATCACTTGTCTTCCACCCGGGCGTGTACACGCATTCACTGACTCCGTTATTTTGTGTGAGAGTGTGAAAGTCGAAGCATTCCCATGTGCATTCTTCCAAGTACCATGCGTTCTCGGGCTTCGTTGACGCACATGGAAGACAATGAGTGCAGTTGTCAGCGACCAAGGGCCGACTGGTTCCCTCCTGACACACGGAGCACTTCTGGCATCTTTCTGGACGTGTCAATTTTGTGTAAGACGGCTTGCACGCAAGCTCACAATTCGTGCCATTCCAATAGCTATTCCACCACACGTATTCCCCACAACTCGCACACTTGGCGTCTTCATACAGTGAGCACGACGATAGTTGACGCATGCCCGTGCAGTCAGTACACACTAGGCATTGAGTGTCTTGAAATGCACTTCCATTGACTTGATACTCTAGTCCAATTTTGCACGTCTTTTTTGAGTGAGGCACACACGTGTCTCTGGAAGCTTCATAAAAGTGTCCATATGAGCATTGCTCGGAACACGAAGACTCCATGTCCACGTGTCCACGGCTCGTGAAAATCGAGTTGTTCTGTATCCGGGATGTACAAGCATGACAAACTGAGCATCCATCGGATGTGCGCAGGAATTCTCCAAGTCCACATTTTGTTGCGGGACAGTATACACAAACTGTACCTTTTCCGAGCGTGTCGTTCAGATGAGGGGCTTTGTAAAACCCCATGTCCGCCAGACACACGGCATGACAGGAGAGGTTCATTTTAAAAGCAGACGTCGGCAACAGTGAACCATTTGCAAACATCGGCAAAGCATCGTGTGGACATGTTACACATTGATGTGCGTCCCACATGACGCCGGCGGTATCAGTGTACGATGTAGACACAAGATGTAGTAAACGGTTCTCAGCACAGACCGCAGGACAGTGCTGTAAAAACGCCGAGGCATCTCCAGTGTACGAGCCGTTGCCCAAGTACGACGTCTCGCACGGTGTGTATTTTGCCTGAAGGGTTGCAGTACAGGGTTGAAACTTGTAGAATGTGTTACTGTTTCGATTTCCACTGAATTGCAACGTCACTTTCAACATTTTCAATGAAAGACACGCCTCACAATGTCCATCGTTCTGAAAATACCCAGGCTGGCATTTCCACGAGCAGCTGGACCCATTCGTCCAATCGGCGTAACGTGGTCTGACCTGTTCGTCGCACGGCTGACACTGCTCATTTCGAAACGAGGTGCAGGCAGACCAATTTTGACCTGGTGTTTGTCCGCATACATGTTTGAGGTGAGTTGTGCATGAGATACACGTAGTGTCCATCTTGTAATATCCACGAATACATGTCCAGTCGTCACAGTTCAAAGACGTCGGTAGGAACAAGGCGTTTGTTACGGTATCACATGCGGAACAGTTAGGTTGCCGGTCTCCAGGTAGAAGTGCCTCACACGCAGGTGCATAAAACCCGACAGGACACTTTTTGTCTCCACTTTCGCATGACACACACTCACCAGTTTCTGCATGCAAATATGCGTCGTGTGTACACTGTTGCAAGGCCATAAAAGGGGGCATCTCCAGGCTAAGGGTATCAGGGTGTGGCAGTGCACACAGCTCCGGAGCTGTCGACGTGAGGTACATTCCAATGAGACTATGGTTGTTTGCCATAGCATATGGAATCTCTACGTGACATTGTGCGGTCATTGTGTCTGTGGTTACTGCAGGAATTATCATGGTGCATCCGACCTGTGGACCTGGCCAAAGCGGGGAGAAACTAGTGTCTATCTCTATCAGTCGCAGCTTGAAAATACACCCAATCAGTGTGCGGTCGCGATTCCGAATGTACGCCATCGCATGCAAACGTCTCCAATTCAACACGTCATGACCTGCTCTGAATGTCAGCAGTCCAAGCCGCGTCAAGTCATCGTCCGTTGGAATCCGTATTGAAGTGAACAGCATACTTGTCGCGTTTCCCAATCCCTGTTGGTTCACAGCGCGTTCACTGAGCGTTGGTATGACCTCCAGCACGTCGAAAGCAACACTCGTCGGCTCGTCTGGGGAGTCAACAAGAGTATCCACCAATGATTCATAACTTGTGCTACGAACTACGTTCACAAAAATGGATTGCTTCTCTTGTATTGTATGCACAAATACATGAGGCTGCGACCACTCCCCAAGTGATGCAACAGAGCCAACGGCAGAGCTCCAGAACACAGAACCGCTCAGCATGGCATACGCCTGCCAAGACGTTGGTTGTGCCCTGGCTTCAACCACGAAATAGATGCTGACTCCACCTGTCAAAAGAATACGTGACTGACTACTGATCTCACATACACCACGGCACTGATTTCTGTCAGCGACAAATACACGTGAGGGTTGCAATCCTTGACACTGCGTGTATACAACCACAGTCTTATTACCTGCATCTGCATTGTGAACACCAAAATTGTCGAAATTCACACTCGCTCCTGTCGGTAGAGTCAGCGACATGATGCTCACGCGATCAGCCGTTTTACACTGCAAGCTAACGCTGTACTGCGTAGGTAAATGTGCCTTGTTCCAGCAAGCAGAAACACACGTGTGTACCGGCTGCGACTTCCACTCCGATGAGTCGATGAAATGCACTGCATCATGACACGGTCGAAGTCTCGTGTACTGCAGGTATTCAGACCCAAATGCAAAGTATCCACTGGTGTCCTTTCTTACAAGTTTGCAGTCTGGAATGCATGTCTGCAATCTGTACTGAAGGTTGTTTTCATATGAAAGCAAAGCAGATCCTATTCTCACGAAATAAGACGGGATCGATTTGACTGTTGGTTTGAGCACTTCGACTGTAATGCTGGATTGTACAGTGCACCTCAGAATCAGATTGGATTCCTCCAGCCCTAAAATGAAAATTGTCTCTGTAATCCAGACCCCAGACATTTTGGTTGGGAGTATCTGATTTTCCCCGAATGTCGTGACCACAGTTGCTTGAGTTTCATGGTCTGTTATTTTGTATCTGGTAACAGAACTGTTACCGTCTCGTAGGATCAACACATACGTCTCGTCCAAAACACGAGCCGAGGTCGCCATGATGACAACCCCTTGATTTCCAGAGAAGAATGTGTTGTTGGCCATCACCGCAAACCCAGGGTTAACAGAAGACGAGACTTCATTTGAAGTGCACCGTACACCACACAAGTCTTGACATGGGAAAACCTTCATCACAATTTGGTTGTCTACATTTCTCTCGTAAAGGTGGTACGCAGGCGCTCCGACAGCATGCATCATGATATTTCCGTCGTCTCCTACGCGAGTAACGGTATTGGTTATCCAGTTCAAGCACAGTGAAACCCTTCTCTGAAACGAGCACCCGTATGTTATCAGAATATTGTTCAGTACCGAGACTACACTATGTACAATGTACGAAGATCGACAAATGTCTGCGATGGACACAGCAGGTACTGAAAGGGTTGTGAGTATTCCAACTGTCGATAAGCAATAAAGATCTGTACTGCTGAAGACAACTGCCATGCATGCAACTCCTGAGAGTACACCGGAGCTACCCACAAGAGACTCTTTCATTGCGTAGTTGATCGAGAGCTTGTACGTCGAATCAACTTCACACGTCTCCGTCATGATACCCACACTAACCGCCAAAGTATGATGACTCCTCGTGCTGTCCGATCCGAAATCTTGTATGTGTTGTAGTATACTTTTCTCGCATGTGTATGTTTTATCAGAAGCCTTCACGAGAAATTTATCTCCCTTGAAGTTTGACCATGCGGTTGTGTATGTCGAAGACGTCAAGACATACGACGCGTCCGGACATGACGTAGGTGTAGTGCTTGTAGAAACACTGACCGCAGAAAGGATAGTGAAGCATTCATCACACAACCGAATTCCAGTGTCTGTGTCTATATTTACAGCAGACGTGTCTCCGTCCGTCAGTTGTGTGAATATCGAGACACGCCATCTTGAGATAGAAGTAACTGCTGACAACCCGCGATCATCCGGTACGAACGCTGCTAGTGTGGCGTTGGTGGCATTGATTAGGTTCAGATCAAGGAATACATCACCTGAAAATGCTCCTTGGATAGACGACTGACCACGCACACGTGTCACATCTTTCCATTCACTGGAGTAATGTGCAGCACACGCTGACGTGTTGAGCAGAATTCGACGTTGAAATTCTACCGTCTGATCTGTTACTGTGTTCTGCATTGGAAGCAGTGCATATAAAACCGCGGGGTCTCTAGACCACGCTCGACATGATCCCTGGAACGTCACAGAAATGCCCCCAGGGTTCATGTCGTTGTCTACTATGTCGTCTGCATTCCACACACACACGCGACGCTCGTTGTTGTCTATGCTATCAACACTGAGTAGCACGTTCTCGAAACTTGAAAACATTTGTGTGCCATCCACTGGCTCGAGCAGGTTTGCATGCAGTGGACTGTGCAATTTCGCGACATACCCGAGGTCATACACATGATCTGAACCGTGCACAGCCGAAACACATCTCGCGTAATGAGGTAAAACACACGGAAGTAGAACCTCATCGTCTGCACAGAGCACCGTGTTACATCTCCTGTTACATGTTCTGTGTGGTGAGACGTCTACCGTCACACCAGTCCGATCGTTACCACACACTTCTTTCTGACAGTACAATTTCCGGTTCGTAGTTCCATTAAAATAGTAAGAAGAAGCACTTGTGCTCGCGCGACATGCTTCACAGTCAACTGTCATCTCCTGTTCCTCATCATCCCAATGACATGTCGAGTAGTACTCATTCGCTGAACAAGAGTCTTCGTCCGTGTCACAGACCACGCAGGTGCCGTACGTGGCTTCAAGTCGATTGGTTCGCGTATTGGTTGACTTCCCGTGACATCCATCAAAGAAGATTTTGGGTAAGTTTCCAGAGACGTCTGACGCGACAAAGTACTGTTGTTCTTTTGTCGAACACAATCGGAAGTCTGACAGATCGATGCATTGCTTGCATTTCTTCCATATGTCCACTTCGGTCCAGTCCCACACCTCATTGTCTTTGCATAGTGTTTCTGTGCACTCCCGCACACATCCTGCTCCCCACGTCGCATACCCCTGCATCGCCCTGGATTGCACCTGACTAGGCCGGTCGTGTCCACACCGCTCACATGTGCTACACGGAACGCTCCGCATGGCATTCACAGCAACAACCACTTCATTTCTCTCATCGGTTGCATGGTTTGGTACATTCCACAACATTTGCTCCAGTTCACGGTTAATGTACACGGGACATGCAGACGCTTGCATGTAAGAGGCATCCCAATCGTTTGACGGAGTAAAAATGACACAGCTGTGAACGTCACACGCGAACGGGCCTTTGCAGTACCCCGAATCGAAGCTTCGATCCGCGTAGATTGCAAGCGAAGGGTCGTCACTCTTCATTTCGTCTGACACTCTGTTACTGTCACCGTCACATCGTTTTCGGCACTGAAAAGGCGCCATGTTTTGTGTCATACCAAACAAACTTGCAAAATCATAACCTCCGAGACCAGCGCCCGTTTCTTGCTCGTCGCAAAGAGCAGTCTTCACCATAAACTTGCGAGAACGACACACACCTGACTCATCTGAATGTCCGGCGCGATTGAGACAGTCCACTCTCACTTGATCTCGTGCACAGATTGGACACTCCTTACACACACCTCCTCCGAATATCGTACTACAACCCGACCGGTAAAAGCTGTCTGGACAGGCGAGACAATCTGTGCATGCCGAACTTTTCGGTGTGGATGCAAACGTACCACTTCGACACGAAACACATTTGCGATCTGTTGATGAGTCAGAGTACTTGCCCGGTTCACAATCCACACATTTGGAAAGGACTTCATTTTCCTGCTCCCCGTCTTTGCATGAAAAACACGTTGTCCTTGTGATGTCCGATATCTGCTTCATGTCCGGACATGTCAGGCAACTTGTCATGCCAGACACGGGTGTATACAGCCTGCGGAATCCTTTTAGATCACCACAAAATGGACAGCTCGACAACGCAGGTAAGGGACCATACTTGCCAGGAGCACAGTTTATACATACTAAGGCAGCGGCGGCCGAATACGTTCCTGCAGGACATGCCGTGCAAACTGTAGAAATTGTTGCGGCAGTGACGGTCGAATACAACCCTGCCACACACGATGTGCACACCGTCTGACCAGTCAAGGTTTGATATTTGCCAGGCACACATGCAACACATGGTAACCCATCACGTATTTCCTTGATGTAACCAACATAGCAAGCTGTACAGACTGAATTTCCTCGAGGGTCGTTTGTATGACTCGTTGCAGTGCCTACAAGACACATATCACACGCGGAAGCACCTGGAGACGATGCATAATAATTTGCAGAACATTGAGTGCATGCTCCCTCCGCGGAAGAACCGGTTGTTCCAAGATACTTACCGACACCACAAGATGAGCATGTGCTCTCGGCAGTTGCACCTGTTGTTCCAAGGTACTTGCCTACACCACACAGTTTGCATGCCTTCTCTGCGCTGCCACCGGTTGTGTCCAGATACTTGCCTACACCACACTGTTGACATGCGCCCTCCGCTGAAGAACCGGTTGTTGCAAGGTACTTACCGACACCACACGATGTGCATGCTGTCTCTGAATTAGCACCGGTTGTTCCGAGGTACTTGCCTGCACTGCACGGTTTACACGCCGACATACTGGTTGTATCGGCATACGTGCCGACACCACACGATGTACATGCTGTGATGACAGTGGCACCGGATGTTCCGAGATACTTACCGGTGCCACACGATGTGCAAGTTGTCTCTGCAATTGCACCTGTAGATCCAGAATACTTCCCGGCACCACACAATTTGCATGCCGACTCAGAGTTTCCACCGGTTGTGTCCGCATACTTGCCGGCACCACACTCTACACACGTTGACGCACCGTTTGTGTCCACATACTTGCCTACTCCACACCACTGACAATATGACTCGTCGGTAGCACCATTACTCCAGTAGTACTTCCCGATACCGCATGATTGGCATGTTGACTCATCGGTGGCTCCTCTTGCACTGGAATACTTTCCCGATGTGCAACTCGTGCAATAACCAGCTCCTTCACCCGACCATTGCCCGGCAGGACATTCACCACACGTGTCTGAAGATGATGCACCTGTCGCAGAGGAAGCCTTGCCCGCAGGACAATTTGTACATGACGGATTTCCTAACAAAAAAAATCCCAAATAGTAAATATCAACGGTATACTTTCCTGCTTCACATTTTATGCAATAATTTTTACATGATTCAGACTGGTATGTTCCTCTGTTACATGTACCACAACTTTGTGACGCTTCGCCGTTTGTAGCGTATCCAGCAGAACAACATGTGCATGCAGCTTGTCTTCTGTCATTGTTATATTTCCCAACTGGACAATTTTTACAAGAAGCTTCTGACGTTCGTCCTTTATCAGGCTGATACTTTCCCTGATTACACCAGTCACAATTAGTTCTGGAATTCCAACCTTCTTTATATTCTCCCGCAGGACACTCTTGACATCCGCCTGATAGGTACCATCCTGGTCCACAATATCCATGGACATGTTTTGTAGCGAATACCAACAACAACCCAAAAAATAATTCGGGTATTCGCATACACCCGCTACGCATATCGTATATATCGACCTACAGTTACAAATACATGTTATGTACACCTCGCATAATTTCACACACATGAAAACATAATTAATACATCCGTACCATATTTAGCATAAACCAAACACTCACATGTGGATGCTACTGTTGTCAATTACGTTACAAATATGCTTCATCACTGAACTTGTACTCAACAGACTAATATCAATATTTGCAAACAAGACCAGAAACCCAGTGCGAAAACTTGCAGACGGCAGCTTCCTCGTGAGTCTTTCTGCGACGATCGCGACGATCATGACCATTCCATTTACACTTGCCACTGCACTGTATGAAATCGTGATGCGACAGACGTTCTTGTTGTTCAGTTCGATCATTATCATTAGCATTGTTGCTGTGTTGAGTGAGGCAAGCGGTGGTCTTATTTTTTTATTTGTCAATGTATACAACACCGGCATCGGCGTGGTGGTTCACAACGTGTTGATATCCTTTCTCAGGCTATTTGCGCCACTTGTTCGCTTGCTGCTTCCATTCTGGAATGCCTGGACGTACGTTACCATGGTTTTCTGGTCCAACACGTTCTTGCCATTCGTCTTTGTGAACGTCGACGTCATTCCAGCACTCTTACTGGATTTGTCTATGATGGCGTCCACGCTGGCCTTCTCATGGAAGGCTTATTTTGACGTTGTGATGGAGTGTGCAACAGGAGTTCTTCAATTCGATAGTAGTCCAAGTCCGTTCTGGGTGAATGACTTGAAGTGTGTCGCCAGTCCATATTCCATGACACTGGACTTGATGACACCTGGAATCTTCATGCAGAAAAGCGCAGTGAACATTCAGAACATGTTGCAGGGTAGCTGCTCTGGGTCAAGTACTCTCGTTACGCTTTTGATGTATCCCCTCATCGACTACAACATGTACAAGACAATCCATGGAGCTGTCAATGCTGTGCTACACTTATTGGTCACCATGCCGATATGGACTGCAAATCGATGTCTGTACGGTGAGCAAACCTTGGACCACCAGTACACCGATCTCGAAAAGAAGGTCATGTGTGTTCCGGACCTCAGTGCAATTCAATCTATCCTACGTGGCACACTGCAGTCATTTGGTTCGTTCATTGACAACTACTTGGACATGGCGCTTGTTGCTGTCCAGAATTCCGTGACCGGTAACATACCGACGTGTGAGTACCCGTCAGTGCGAGCAGTCTGGGAGGGAGCCGGCGACGTTTTTGGAACACAAAAGCTACAGGTCGTGGGTCTGACGACAAGCCTGTACGCGGTGACAGACGGAACTTCCGTGCTGTATCAGTCCATGTCTGGTGCCGGCATGCGTTCGTCATTCGCTTTGAATACCTGGCCGTTCTTGGTGGACTTGTCCTTCGGACTTGCCTCTGTGCGATATAGTGAAGCCAATGATCCCGATGATGAGGGGGACGAGCGTACCGGGATTTTCGGATGTCGGTGCATTGACGAGAAAGACGGATTACAAATTCTCTGTGCCAGTGTTCCTTACCAGACGCATCTTGCTGAAGATGATGCAGAAAACGAAGCAGCAACCGTTCACCGAGTACGTTTCATGAATGAACGCGCACGAATAGGTCTAACCTGCTCTACAGTCGCTGTACGTGTCAATCCGTTGCGCTTCTCACGTCGACGTTTCTCGACGGCATCCATCAGACCTAGTGTCGAAGGCGGATTTCTAGACCCTTTCAACACACGAGGAGACAGTGGTGCAAAGTACGGTACCTCGCATACCGCTGATGCGTCCGTAGTGGTCATGCCACTGTGTACAGTGGAGGGATCTGTGTTCTGCATGCCCGCACCAGACAACTGCTTTCCCTTCTGCATGGGTCTGCATGCAGCCGGACAGACGACCCAGAACATATCACTACTTAATTCTGCAATGTGGAACGAGTACACGAGTCTAGGGCAAACAGACTGTGTGGTCAGCGAGTCTGTGCAGGCATGTAAGGGTGGAAGTTCACTCGCAGTGAACGACGGCGTCAATGTGCAAATCCGTGGATGTAAAGAAACATCGTGTTCTCCAGACTACAGTACAACTACATTCATCAAGCATGCAAATGTCAACGCACAGAATCGCTCACTTAGCACTTGGAAATCGAATGACGTCTGGGGTTTTATTCGAAGCAATGACCAGCCTTTCATCATTGCTGGTGACATCTTTTTGTATCAAAAGCAGACGGACGAACGTGAACGCTCAGGAATCGTCCTTGTCACACGCTTGTACGACAACAAGCGTGGAGACTTCAGCTTACAGCAAGAACAGCTCAGTCTGGTCACGAACAGTGACGCAATCACGTACGTTGAATGCAGTACCGAGGAATGTGTACACAATCAAATCCTGGATAATCATATAGTACTACCGGACCAGTTCTTTACACGTCCGTCCTTCGTATCTGCAGTGTCCGAATGGGCAGTGCACTGGATAGCGACGCCTGACCTGAACAAGTGTTCTGTTGTTTTTGACTATTGCTCAGGCACAACTGGACCAATCATTTCAGAGTACATGCATGTACCAAAGGTGTGGACGATACGAACCGTACGCAGTCCAGACGAGCTGGGAAAGGTGGACACGACTATCCGGAACTTCGCGTCCTTCATGGTCATTCCCGACTGGTTTGATTGCAAGCTCAATGCCGATCAGCAGTGTCAGCGGATAGCCAGTATGAAGGTCACGGCACTCGAGTATCTCAATGCCGATAACTTACTACTCACCGTGATGGCAGCCAGTCCTGCACATTGGGACGCAAACCTCGACGATATTCGTCCCGGCATGCCTTTCGAATACCGATACTACTTCGTTCACCCCAACAAACACGATTGCACCAGTCCAGGAATATCAGACGAACCACTGTACACATGTTGGAGACAGCATAGTGCTGGCATGTACAATGCATCTGACAGTATGCTCGTCGAGGCCGGTACGCTCTGTCCTGCCATGCAGCGCATGCCGAAGTGGGGTTCTCTGTCCGCTGAGCTTGGCATTGGCACACTCCAAACCCTGACAATGTTCATCGACCTTCTTGTGACACTACCGGTGCTGCTCAGCGTGTCTGGCGGTATGGTCGACGTCTTCGACTCGCGCACACATCCTACATTTCACAGCATGCTTGACAGTAACGCTGCCAGACTGTTTGACTTTGAGGGGATCATTCTTGCGGTGGACCGCGCAGCCTTCCACGCCGGCAACACATTCTCACGAATCAGCATGCTCTTTGATGACCGACCGGGAGTTGAATTCATCAAGCCCGTGCTTATTGGCACGGGGCGAATATACGAATACACCGTCGGTCAGATGCAAATGGAAGACGTCATAATGGGAAGCATGTCGAAAGCCCTGAAAGTCATTCCCATTCAGAAGTTTATGGAAAAATTCAGTCAGTATACACAATCACCTCCTGATACTCCAGTGGCCGTCACGGGCTCGGGAGGCAAGACAAATCTGGTACAGATGTTCACGTCCACATTTAGCGCTGGAGTGTCCTGGAGTAAAGTTATCTTGAGAATAAGCAGGAAAATTGCGATCAAACTGTTACGCAGACCAAAACGAAAGGACGCGGCGGTCATGAAATCCTTACTGGTCGATGACATAACCCGTATTTTGCTTGTATCAGCCTACGACTCCGAGAATGACTTCAAACGTGGTCTGTTCACATCAATGCGCGTGGTCTGCGACAGCGCTGGACAGGTTATTGGACGCACTACTGCATGGGGACAATTCATGCGACACTCCTGCATGATCTGGCCAGATTCTCTCGAGGCGGTCATGACAACCATTTTCATATTGTTTATTGATTACCAGGTGATGGATTGCGTTTGCAAACAACCGAATGGATTCAACACTGCTGAAATTCTCGAAACTGTATGTCTGCCTCGGATCATGCCGATGGCTGCAAAGGCATTTGTTCTTAATGAAATCCCTGATCCCGATCCAAATGCACAACCAAAGTCTCAATGCTTTCTTGTTATGGACTCCATCAACAACAAGCTCATCAAGGTCATGGACCCTGTCCTATCACGAATGTACAAGGCACAGACAGCATTAGAAAGTGCAATAGCTTCTATCGTCTCGTTCGATTTAAGCGGCTCATCTACAGTCGGTTCGGGGTGTACGGATTGGAGCACGTCACCTTATGTTGTGAGCATTCTACCCGAACCAGTCGACTACTTCATGGGGTGTATGGAAACAATAGACTGCCGTTCTCGATGTCTAGATCCCATGCGAGCGTTCGAGGAATCCCTGAATGCATACCGCGCAAGCAAAGGTCCACATCGTGGATTTGAAAGACCAGCGATCGACATGGAAGTCAATAGTCTGTACTTCAGTACACTCGACGAATTCGAAGGAAAACATCTCGCGCCTTTTGCTGTTTACGCGGTCATCCTGCTCGAACCAGACGTGTGTCAGCATGTATGTAGCTTTTCGTCCCAAGACTCATCCCGCTGTGTCTCTGTAGCAGGTATGGACTCTACGCTTGATAGCGGACGTCCACAGGGCTTGATCACACATGCTTACTACTGTGTACCAGCCAGTATCACGATGTCCGTTTTCAAGGGTTCCATTCCTGGTAGCATCAGGACCGAATTCATGTACGCAGACGAAGCACTGCAAACTTCGACCGTCACAGCCATGAGCCTGGGCACAAGTCACAAGGCTCTCAATGGAACGAGTGAATGGCTGGTACTCTCAGTCCGTGACTTGGAGACAGGCATCGCAAGTGTTTTGGTAATGCCTTCGGGCGCCGACGGAACTTCGATCAAACTGATCGAGACTGTCGACTTTCACTTGTCCTCATACGCAGACACAGAAGACGTGAACGACGCACGCTGGAACATTCAGTACATCAACAAAGTCTTCGTACTCCCGGCACATAGCAAGCGCCGTTGGATGACAGTATATGTCTCTGCGTCCCGAACACAACCGTACATGATGGACGATAACGTGTGCGTGTACTTTTACATTGATACTTCAGAAACGGGCTTACTATATGACAGCATCATGCATGATTGTTCTGGTTCTCATGACAAGGTGTTCAGTCCAACGCATCGCACCGTTTGTCTTGACCGTGATTGCTCTGACTTGCTGCGCATACCGCATCAGCCCGGTGAGATCATACTCGAGAAAATGATAGGATACAGCAGCGGTGATGATGAGGTGTCTGCAAAATTTGTCTGGGGTACACTTCAATCCCGTTCTTTCAAGATGACCAAAAATCAACGCTCCATTCTTGACCTACCAGACAAACCAGCACTGACCATCTTGAAGGACAATAGATTGCAGCTCACAAGCCGGCAGGTCTCAACCATGGGCAAAGTTGACAGCCGCAAAGCTGACGGTGGTTTTGCTGTGCACATTGCCATGACTGGTCGGGCGGATTCACAAGAAGTATGGTTGCAGAACATTGACCTCCGTGTCCCAGCAGTTGACGGAACCGCAGTGAGTCTACAAGTCGCCGCTTCGTTTCCTGTAAAGCAAAAATTGCAGATGGTGGTGAATTGCTCCGTCTCATCTTGTATTGGGTGCCAAGGAAGTGGACCACTCGAAATAGATCTACAGAACAAATGCTACTCGGCGTCGTCTTGTGCAGTGGCTCGATGTGTGGGCACACCAGTCGACATGCAACGCCCGCTTTGTCAGATGGCAAGTCTGATAGGCTCGAATGCCGATGTATTTCGACTGACGTTAGGTTCCTTCTGGACAACACTATCGCATACAATCATAGGTATAGTCGAGCTCAGCGCAAATCGCAGAGCATTGTATGAGATATCATGGCCCGCGGAGATTGTTCAAATGAGCGTGTGCAATACTAAGGACGCCCTTATCGAGTTTTGGGCTGTTTTTGGCGCCATGGTCGGGGCAGGATCGGGTATAAATTTCAACAACGCAGCAAGCTACAAAGGTACATCGATGTCCGTCTCGAAAGAGGCTCGGACGGCGGGCATTCGAGTCATGTCTGCAACTGCATTTGTCGAACTCATGTCGCACATTACCATGGGTGTGATCTACGCACCGATCGTAGCATGGAAAATGATGCAGTGTCAGTTAAACAGTGCGTTTGTAATGTTTAGCAATGACAACAGTGCAATACGCGTTGGTGCGGCTAAGTTAGACAAGTCAGACGAAGCGGCCATCGGTATGTGTATACAAGAAAAAATCAAGCAGGAGCTACGAGACATGGCGAATCCAGCCGTGGAGCAAAATCTATTGACAGGTTTGTCCTCTGTCGCAAGTAATGTTGTAGGAATGATCAGTGGAGGCTTGATCGGTCCGTTACAGTTCACATTCGACGCCTTCTGTGCGTGGGCCCTCGGGATTATCAAGGGTCTCATGAACGTCGTGCAGGTTCTGGATTGGACCAAATGCAAACTACCAGATATTGACAACGCCGTCGTGTCCAGGTGTGTTTGTGGGGACAAGGTAGCACGGATTCCACACGAGCAACGTGCGGCCAAGAAGACCGCACACTCGCTGTGGTGTTACGGACCTCTAATGCTCACTGACACCGACGGGAAGGAACTCCTTATCTGGAATCCATATTCCCTGTCAGAGATCATTCAAATGCAAGAAACGGGAGGTGATTCCAGAATCGTGCAGTACTTGGATTGTATTTCCATGGACCGATGCAATTTCCAAGAGTTAGTTCCCGCCTCTGCTGGAACGATGGAAAACTACACACTGTGTTTAAAGCAAGCGCGATTTCAAAGGACTGAAAAATTGGAGAAAGAGCATTGTGTGCGCTTTCAGGCATACACAGATTGCATCAACACAAAGGTGGATTGCGAAAAACTGAAACCGAGAAACGATGTCTTTGACGCTCAGGGTGTTGAAGTAATGCAGGTAATCACACGGTGTCGGAACAACTACCAACGCAAAAAATGGGACGAAGCTGCTATTTTGCTGGGTCTTCTCGATCACGATGCATGGAGACAAGAAACAAAAACAAAGGTTCAGAGTCTCTCGCGTGTTTCCGAAAAGGATTATCTGACTGTGTACAGAAGACACATGTCAAAACTTGCCAGTTTTATACAGAGCTTCGAAGACCTTGATGTGTCCACGTGGTCGTGTTTACAAACGGCAATGCTCAACAAGAAGTGGAATCACAACTGCGACGAACTTGCATACAGCAACGGTATATTTCCAGCGGCGTCGACTGCATTAACGTATTTTGAGTACGAAGTTGCCAGCGATGCCTACACCTTTGTCGACATGGATGCGTGCCAGTCTTTCTCTGGTAAAGTCAGTAACGGACATAATTCCGTAATGACATATCCAAAAATGGTATGGGACGGAGACAGCGCAAATGCGGTGCCGGTGGCGGAGCTGCACCTGTTGCGACAACAGAACGTGCAGTCCAGACATGCGAATGCCGAACTAGAATTGGACGATCTCATTCAGAATACCATCATGCCTGCCATGACCTGGTTCACCGAAAAGAAACTGGAAGACATCGTCACGACGTATTGGTCATTTGAAGGTGACTACATACACCAGCTCATCGACTGCATAATACTCGGACCATATGCCGCTGCAGACATGTTGCCGTCTTTCAAACTCGGTTCTGAAAATTTTAAAGTCCCACAGTACCACCGCGGCTCTAGTGAGAGTCGTGAAATTGCATATACCACTCACTCACACGGTTCACCCGTACGCAAGAATTTAATTGACAAAGTCGTTCACCACGTGTCAGGTGTCAAAGACGAGATATTACTACGTGTAGTGACAGAAACCATTAGCAATTTGAAGAAAACCTACTCAGAAAAGCGCAATTTGTACTGCCAGTGCATTGATGGTAGTCGTTCTCTCACTTGTTGCATGAGTAATCACGATGATCTCGAAAGTTTCGGCCATACCTTTGCTGCACAGCATGTGGTCAATGAACTGAAGGATTCAGCCCCACAATTTCTGACTGGGCTTGCAAAATCCATAACAGACACAACTTTATTAAGCAGCGATCTGTGGACCACTGACGAGTTTGCGTTTGAATTGAACTTTGATGATGACGACACACGGATGCTCGCTGAGAGTTACATGTTTGATTTCAACGAAACAGTTTACCAATACGACGAGACAGAAGTAGTACAGGGGAGAAAACATACACTTTGGTCACTTTGCATGACCAGTCTCAGAGCATCCTTCTTCAGCATGCCGGTGAAGTCGGGAGGTGACGGAACAATAGAGGTAGACGTCGACACGATTTTTGACCCGACACAGTTCCCATCACACGACTCTGAAAAATACATGCATGGAATGGAGCAGTTTATAGAGCGTATACTCGAACGAGCAAAGAAACAGTCTCCGGTTTTCTGGACACACGTGCATCGGTACATGCCATCGGACAGCGTATGGTGTGAGGGAGCACAGGAGCATACACCAAGTGACCAACGCGCAACCTTCCATGAACAACCAGAAGAAATGACACTAGACTCTACCTCCGTCCGTGCTCCTGACGCAAACAACGTGCTTTACGTGGCACAGACAATGCGTTCGTGTGTGTGTGGGACACAGCCCAGCTGGATCAACGGATTCAGGACGTGCACACTTCCACAATCGATATGTGACAGTGTCATCCCGTCTACAGAGGATCACGATCGTTGGACCGCGCTGTGCAGCTTCGACAGGGAGTACTCGACCCCAACAGATTTCATGTTTATTCGACAAGTTCTTGAGAGCAATTATCAGATACCCGAAGAGTGTCCGGAATACGCTGCGAGCACTGTATGGGGCTTGTTAGACTCCAAGCAACACATGGCCTGGTATAATGGATCGAGCACCGAATGGCGGCTGAGTCCTCAAGAGATCGCCTCTACAGGACCTTCTGGTACACGTCTCGCAGATTTCGTGGCAGAAACACCACGAAACTTCGCGGAGTCAAATCCTTGGACACGAGAACCGGACAATGGAATTTTCAACACTCGCTATGCGCACACCATTGCCCAGCCCGTGTGTAGCACAGGAGCTCAAGAATTCCTGAAGCAAAATCTGTCAGACTACTTCAGAGAAGTCTTGTTTCCCATGGCACACTCGGTACACGAGTCTCCAAGTCAAGCAATTTGTGGTCGCTGGGTCATAGAGTATTCCATGTTTGTATTTCTCCTGAAAACCACTGGTAACAACACGAAAATGGTATCCGAGCAGCGAGCAGTAGAAGAGCAGTGGCGACTTCGTTGTCACACACAGCTCGAGCAGGTTGGAATGTGCAACCTTAGAGGGGTATATGCATTGGTTCCAAGTTCACATAAATCAGCAAAACATTGCACGTTCACAGTTCCTTCCGATCACACATGCAGTACATTTTATGTCACAGACAACTGTCTCCTCATGTGCAATGGAGTCATATACGACCCTTGCTTATGCGACGGGGCACAAGATTGTCAAGTTTCATTTACAGAACAAAACTGTGCTTCTGCACGTATCATGCTGCCACCGTCGACTGAGTTCGATCTGTCCAGCATGCACTGGTCACGAACAGCATGGCCCCCACGACAATCGACAGAGTACCAGAAATTACTGGATGCAATAAACACAAACGTGACCGTGCACGGCATTCCGTTCTATTTGGACGATGACATGACCGAGTACGTTCTCTTTCGCGCCGACGCGGCCGAGGGAACTCTCACTGACGCATTTTGTGACGATCTGGTTGACTACATGCACCCTGACGCACAACACCCAGTTGGATACCACCCGACAACGTCTTGCTTCATAAACCAGACCAACATGCGCGGGTTCACGTCGTGGATGACGACCGGTGGTACATCCGCGTGGAGTATAGACCCAGTGCGTGTCAGGAACATGTCGTCGTACTCCACAACTCTTGGGGCTGCACACCTTACGTGTGACGCAACGGTCTATGGTGTGCGAGGAAACAAGCTGAACAACTTATTCCTACAGAGCAAATGGTCGCGCAACAGTCGTGCGGATCCCGCGGTGCCAGTACCGCCTGACCGGGTTTCGGACGACGGTATGGATTTTCTTGGAGAGGGCTCAATGGACGCTCATGACACACCATTGCAAGCAAATGTAGATTCGAACCGGCGATTTCAGCACACCGTCGGCATCGTCCGTGACTGGCTACGATATTATGGCGAAGACGACAACGGCACGATTCAAAATGCACTCGATCAGTTGTGGCCCCATTGGCAGACGGTCTCGCAAGACTCGTACGGAGCTCGACCAGAGGATGAGTTGTACGAGGGCTGCATGATGCCTCCACTCTATACCTGCAATCAAAATGCCGACTGCCAGGACTTGACAAGTTCCCTACAATGTCTTCTCGTGAGCACCGAAGAAGACGTAGAGCCAATCGGTATCTGTGTAAGGCAAAACACTTGCTTCAGACATTCTCACTGTCCTGACTCTCAGATGTGTTCCGGAAATGGTGTGTGTGTAGACCCAGAAATTACTGTTCACAACAAAAATAACAGAGAGATTGACTTGCAGATTTATGCTCTGGAAAGCAGTCAATGTCTTGCCTCCCCCTATGGACTCGGTAAGCACCAAAATGTGCCGACGTTTGCCAGTGACAATGGATTGTGTGGAGTTCGACATTTTTTTAATTACAACCAGACAACATACGAAGAACGACAGTTCATGTCCTCTCGAGACTTCATTTCAGTTTCAGACAAACAAGTTCGACCAGTACGATCTCAAAGCAGTACTATCTCTTCACCGTCTCTTGCATTAACGGACCCGGACTTTCCCACACTCTTCAGCTACCCACATGAGTGTGACCGCACATATGAGCACACAGACCACAAACTGTGTGCTCCAGAGCAACCGAACGGAATTAAAGTCTCCGATGACTCCGCCACGCCATATCCAACAATTGCAAAGACGTTACGGACGTGGTCCAAGAATGACCAGGGGATCAAAATCAACTTCTGTAATCTCTACGGTTCCGCAGCAGAGTTGTCTGACATGCTCAACCCTTACAAACACACAGACGAAGCGACTATGGAACAAGTAGATACTCTGCGCGAAACCAGGAGAGACATCAAACGCTGTTGGGATTTTGAAAATATTTGTTTAGAGTCTCCATACACAGTACGCGGCAAGAAGGTGTCAACACGTCTCGTTAAAACAGGTAACACTATGCGACGATACCAGATCAAGGACTTGGAAATGTGCATGTCATTTGGTGTGTGGAACGAGGAGAAATGTGTTCTTGACAGGATGATTGTTCCATTATTTCATGTTATTTACACTGACGCAACCGGTTTTCTGCCGTCCAAGTTGGATTTCGAAGAACTACGTAAACACTGTCCACAAGCTTTCGGGAGCTCATATGACGACGCTTTGGCGCGTTTTCAGTCTACATACGTGCAGTTGAGTAATCCTTACACATCACTGGACAAAACAAAAATGCAAACGACCATCAACAATCTTATACTTCAATTTTTTGACATGATAAGTGACACTTCTAGAAACCGAGGACTACCCGACATGCATACCTACACGCAACAGGCAAAGTGTATCAAGCACCTGTATCAGCGTCTAGATGTAGTTCAGAAAGCAAACGCCGCTCAACTTTCTGTCTATGGAATCGATGAGTCAGAGGTACCGGGTAGCTCCGTGTACATGTTTACTGGAATAGCACCCGTCGAAGTGACCTTGCTTTGGTTCTGGAAGTGTGTCGTAGTGGCTTTAGAAGATGATGGTGGTGTTTCAGTGCAATGGGTGCGTATAATGACGACAGAAACAGAGGACGATTTGTACTGTGAGAATATAAATACACAATCGTATATGGACAGGACGCTTCGTCGTCATCTGCAACTGCAGTCAGACATTTACATCTCAAGTGTAACTGCACAGACCAATGTCGACTTATACTCGGACATCTTGGGTACAATCGAAGATACGATCAACTTCTGGGACATATACCCTATCCCAACTATTTACTGCTACAATGCTACGGAACCGACAGATGAATGTGAAACTTCAAAGCAACAGTTTGGTAGCAAGGAATCAGCATGCCATCGTGTGGCCTTCCCTGATACGATAACAGCTCCAGACCCGAAAACACAACTTAACGTGATAACGATGGTAGAGACTTTGGTTTATTTATTATTCAAACGCACGCGTGATACACTAGACAGAATGAGTGGCATCTCTCTGCAGTTTCTACTAAACGAAAATCTAGCTATAGAACTGAATGTCGATACAGTGCTTTCCAGAACGGTTAATTACACAAACGCGATTCCAACGTTTGAGTTGAGTGCACTGAAAAATATGACGGATATTATTTCTCAATTGGACCAAGAAATATACAAAATAGAACGACCACCAACGCGTTGTACAAGGTCCACCAAGGACCTCGTACATTCGGAGTACCAAATACTCAGCACGGTGTGTGACCGCTCAGCTAAAACCATGCAGTCCCGCATGTATCAGAAAATCATGTCGTTCCACGAAATGTCGAAAAACTTGACGCATTTCGAAAACTTCGAATGTTATGCAACAGACAACAATTTGTACGTCTCAGTATCACAGAAAATGGCGCTGCTACTGGCCACGTATTACATGCGTGAAATCCTGTATGTCTCCTCAAAGTCTAAGCTGGGTCGTCTTGATGCAGATCAAACCGTCCGCAAGTTCATGCGTTCAGACGTCGAATTGAGTGTCAATTTACGCAAGCACCTGTACGAAGGGCGTGCGTACGACCTCAGTATGCGGACGAGGCAGTTCCTGTGTGATGAGGACAAGAAGATATCAGATCGTGGACCTAGTCGTCTACAGGAAAAATTGCAATCATGTGTTGCACACATGAAAGAACCTACCGGCTGGGTAGTGCAGTCGAATGGACAGTCTCTTACACTTCAGACAAAACGCGATGTGTTCACCGGAGGGTTCTATTTATCCTTTTCGACACAACAATCGAATTTCATTGATGAGCTTGTTGACACCGACTGGCATGAGGCCCACCACATGTATACACAACGAGAGATGTGTTTTAAAAGTGTGCATGGGGCAACGCCTCTAGCTCCTCTATGGTCTGGCCAACTCGACGTACAATCTTGTCCGTTTGGAGAATCGTGTGGTTGTGAGACGACTACGGGTAGTTCTTCCGTTCCGTACATTGACATTACGTGTGACGGATCGGACTCTTTGCTTTCGTGTTCGAAAGATTACCCCTTATTCTACGAGCAAGTGTACACCAAAATGTACGCACAAGACTGCGCGTCTAAGCAGAGCCGAAGTGTGCCGCTAGCAAACTACGAACAAATGAAGAACGGAAACTTATGTTCACGTCGACCAAGAGACACTTCCATATGTTCTACAAAGTTCGGAGCAGTCGGTGGGGTGACTGGTAGTGCAGTACATAATCTTCACGAAGTGGATCCCGTGCAGTACATGCAAACGGGACTCTTCGGTAATGAAAGCAGATTACTACAAGGACTTCTTCTCACCGACACAACACATGTTCACTCCATACGACTGAAAAACACCGACATTGGTGGACAGTCCATCGCGGTCACGGTGCACGAGTATGGAGAAAACACAGACACACGTCTTGTCATGCAAGTCACGTGTGTGTCAGCTGGATTTCACTGTCGAGACAAGTACATCACTCGGTGGTTACAGCAAACGCAAGCTCTCTGGAAGTGGCAGCACTCTCAATACGTATCCCGTAGTGTTCGTACTGAAACACGAAATGTGCGCTGGAGTTGTCCCCTTCAATGGCTGTCGACATACGGTGATAACCGCACTGCATACGTCGCACGGTCCCCTTCTGCGAATCGCAACGCGTTACGCTTCAGACATATTACAGGAGATAGCTTCTTTGCGCATGCGGTTGTTTCCTCCACACTGCGTGTCGCACAACACCCCGCGCGTTTCTTATCGGACGCAAGCGCTTGTGTAGACGCAAGTGTCACCAAAAGTGGACTCGAATTCAACTGTCGTGGAAAAGACTTGTTGCATGCCGCTGTGACGTTGCATAAGCAGGCGTGGACCACTGTAAAATTCCACACCTCATCCGCTCCGTGCACTGATATTCTAGACTGGCCACATCGCGCGTTTCGGACGATGGACGGAGGGAATGGAGGCGAATCTCGAGATACGACTAAATATTGCAATGTTTTCGACAGACTGCCGTCGTTTGCGTTGCGTTACAACACAATGCCCGTCGAAGTGCTGACAAAAAACATTAACTCTGGATCGACTGCAAAAGGCGGCGCCTGTAACATGGGACGATTGAAAAAATTCAAGCAAGTCAACACTACAGATATAGTTCAACTTTGTACCGCTTTTCCATCACTATCCACCTGTACGGTGTTACAACGAAATGACCGATGGAATGAAAATGGAAAACCGGAATTCTCATGGTCTTCGAAGGACATTCCAGTACAAGAACCATTTAAGCAGAAAAAACAAAAGCCGTCACGCAAGCGAAAATGCAGTCGATGTGAGTCACACGCGCAAGGTTCCTTTATCGATCGTCTCTCGCGAGAGAATCCACTGTCCAACAATATCCGTCAACTGAGCGTTGGAGTGCCCATTGCGATCGCCCCCGAAAGAGCTATTGCAGCCAACCTTCGACGCAAAGTTTGTACCTCTGCATCTTCAGACTGTCCTGAACTATTTCACGTGCTACCTCGTGAATCATGGCAGCAGGGTAAGTTGATGAGAGACCTAATCAAACTGAGCAAAGAACATCAGCACTCCATGCCTGCAACCGTACTTGACGACGACCTGTGGAAAGACCCATGGGTGTTCTGCACCTCAGAGAATGACATTCCAACATGTCGTGGATCGATAACCAAGGACGAATGGAAAGATCCAGCACGCCGAAGCAACGCATGCTCGCGTGAGATGGTCAAAAGTAACACAGAGAACAGAAAACCCATTCGAATTTGTGATCTCAGCGATGAGTTAGAAGCCCTCTGTGTCAATCTAGGGACCTGGAACTCAAAGATCGAGTACATACTATGCAAGGCTGCTGGACATCCACAATGCTCAGAGCAAGGCTTCTTCTACAACCCGACTGACTACTCCTTCTCCAACCAGGACTTTGTATATAACACTGTGCGAAAAATGTACCACCAACTAAATGACTCAGCATGCCCTGCCGTGTATGTCAACAAGCAGGACATTCAGAACGAATTGTTGCGGGGTCAGTGCTCCAGTGTGGCTCTAGAACCGTTGCGTACGATAGTAAACACGGCTCGTGGATTTGGCTACGACCTGACGATTATATTGTACTGTGAAATGCAAATATTCGTATATCTGTGGGCACTCATTATTGGAAGCATCGGACAACTAAACACACTGATTGCTGAATCTTCTCGAAATCTCAACATGTATGTGACACTATTTCTCAACAAGATTGTGTCTATTATGGACAGAATAACAAAAATGATATGGAAACTACTGGATTTTGACCCGTTCAAAGGGATCAAGAAGGCAGCACGACTGTTCTGTATTATCCTACAGGACGTCATAGAACCACTCATGAGACGTACCATACACCCAGCAGCATCATTTATGGCAGACTTTATTCGTGCTTTCGATAGAATCCTGACTCGACCACTGTACGAATTTATCAAGGGTTTTGGGTTCGGGTGGGATCCAAAAGGATTGTTGGAAACCAACGAGAAGAACATAAGGTTTTGGGAGGGAGTCTCAGAAAGCGCCAAAAATTTCGAAGGAAAGTGCGAAGACGACGGCATCGACGAAGACTCTACCGACCCAGTCGGTGTGCTGCCAGTTGCCACAAAATGCTGGTCCACCTACACGACCTTCTTCGGAGACAATAGTATGCTGTCCTGCACAGCGGCAGATACATGTCACAGGGGAGTCATGGATACGAATCTGATCACATGCGGTCTATGTCCTGAACCACAGACAAATTTCAAAAAATTCGGCTGTTTTGAGATCACCAAAATATGCACATGCGGTGTGTCTGTTCTGAAGCAGCAGTATTGCACGGCCAACGAAGACTGCTCCACGAGCGAAAGCTCCTGTAAATATCTGGACAGTGAGCTAGAACCGTCGAACGGTTTTACCCCATGTACGTCATGTCAATCAAGCAGGCTCTGCTACATGCAACCAGGCATGTCCATGGGATATTGTGCGTGTGGTCTATTCCAAATAAAGTTTGCGCGCTGTCTGGATCATGCTAAAAATGTCAACCCGGGCTACGACGACATGTGCATTTTCACGTCAGACCCAAATTTCCTTCGAAGTGTATCTTTTACGTTCTCGTTCGATACAACTATCAGCACACCATGCCGGATGATTAACCCATCATTTTCCTTTTGTTCTCGTGAGTCAAACGGCCAACTGTATGTCGTGGGCACGGACATATCGAGACGTCGACATCTCCTGGAATCATCCCCAAGCGATACCGAAGTGCACTTCGAAACCGCATCCGCTCTGTGTCAGGACGCCATTGCATCAGATCAAATGCCGAACGTTCGCGCGAATTGTATGGCACTATATCACGACAGTCGATTGACCGTACAAGAACTAGGCCTACAAGGCATTTTACCTGAATGCGCGTTTTGCGGTATCGACGATGCCTTTGCCGCGTTTGTGCTACAACCACACAACATGATCGCACTCACAACCAACATTACGGCCGTCGCAAAGGTTGTCTTCCGACACACTCCTTTCAAACATCTATTTTCAACTCTCAAAACAACTCGGAGGTACGTCGAAGTGATACTATACAGCATAGCATCCAATGAGGAGGAGATCACACAAATACAACACACTACAAACGGATGGCAGGTGCACATAGTGTCCAACGATACAATCGCCATTTTCTTCATGGAGTCTATTTTTCCACACCTGCTAAATTGGATTGTACCACACAACAAGTCCAATCACGCACAAAATCACACAGGGCGTAAGCTCTTGTCCGTCGTAGATACCGCAGCGGATACAATGGAGGATGCAATGACCCGAGCGACAACACTACACAAAACATTCCAGTCAAAGTTGTCCGCGGCATTTACGTTTCCTTTTGAAACGATACAGCATCGCTCTCAGTGGATGACTTCATGGCCGCCAAAAGTGGGTCATCACTCAACGGACAGCACATGTCAACCTCTCTTCAACGTTATCCGTGGCATGCAGTGGTCAGTCGGTAATCTCAGCAAATCATTTGAACCAATGACCTTGAAACCAAAGACGACACTCGCAGAGTCGTGGGTTTCTATTCCGAGAAATAACAACACAGGATCTTCGTACAATTTTAATCAGACAACAGAAGATCTACCTACATCCTCACTCATGTGGCTCTCAAAACAAATATTACACGCAGTCGGTTTAGAATTGGATAGTTTCTACGACCTAATGCACGCTACTTTACTCGAACTACCCCTTTTCATGCGATGTAACTACGAGTCTGTACAGACTTGTTCTCGATGGGACATGCACATGCTGCATGCCGCAATCATAGCAGCCGTGTACTTCTCGATATTTGTCGTCGTGTGCAACACCTTCCAGGTTTCACTCCTGGCCATCGCAATGCTTGGCGCATTCCCGCTCATAGTGATGTACATGAGCTACGGATACTCACCCTTTTGTGTCCCGATGATACCTGTTTGTATTATGGATGACTTACTCTGGACAGTGAATAGTTTATTCCCAGATTTCATCGAGCTCCCGTCGAGCATGTATCGAAGTAATGCGTGTCTTGCAAACTCACAAGACTACATCAACAAGGATTGCTTGATCAAATGCACTGATCCAAAATTCAATTACACGCACTGGTACGACGTCGGGGCATGGTGGGCCGTAGAGCTGCACCTCGAAGAACCTTTCCAACGATATGCTTCCTTCGTGCTGTCAGCAGATGATGTCGAAAACCTCGAAGATCAAATCATTCTAAAGCTTGCTTGTCTCGATCAGAATGATAGTAGTCTGATTACCGGCAATCGAATATGTGCCGCATTGTCACTGTACAAGCTGCTACCGTACATACTTCTCGCATTTCTGCTTTTATTTGCCCTTGGAACCATAATTCGGACAATTTGGACAGTGACAAGTAGTGTCTTGTTCTCGATACTGGTGTTGTACGTCACTTCTTTCTACTGAATGAGATCTTGCTATCCGCGACGGCGAAATCCATCGCATGCATGATGTTGTTGTTTATTTCGCGCTCAGGGCCATCTGGGTTGACCTGTTTCATCAACGCCCGGTGCCACACGATGTCTCGAGCGTCTTTACTCGCTTTTGTCGAATGCATGTAATCCAGCTGTGCTTCCGAGAACATGTTGCTGCTTTCCGCGAGCTTCACAGTCGCAGGACTCAAGACGCATCGCATGGTAAATGTGGTTGCTCTCATCGAAGGTATCACAGCCACAGGCATCATCACAGACATTCGCAAAACACTTGCTTTTCTCATCACACGCCACATATGAAGTAGTCATTTTTATTCATTTTTTTTTTGTTAAAATAAATTCTGTTTTTCGATTTACAAATCGAAAGGAGTATGAACTTTCATGTCGATCGGAGTATTTGCATTCTTCGGGTGTATCAAGCACGTATGTCTATACAACGAAGATAACATGAACACGTCATGTGCACAGTACGCCTCCAGATCCACCCAATTTCCCTCTCTCGCCATTTGCACAGCTTGTGCTCCACTCGATGTCTTTGTCGCGATACCATTGGCCACACAAATCGCATCCAATGATGACCAAGGCATGCCAGTGAGCCTAAGATACTCCAGTAAGTCCACTGTTTTCAATACCCACGCGGTAACCACAGCAGACGGAATTTCAAGAGCACGTTGCATAAACGGAAGATCAAATCGTATGCCATTGTAAGCACATAAATATTTTGCATTGTTGAAATCGCACACAAGACTCTTCAGCAATGACGACCTTTGTGCATCATCAGTGATTCCCAATTTACCAAAGTTATATGTTTTTTTTTCTCCTGAATAAAAGTCTTCCGTGCATACAACTGTTACCTCATGATTAGCAGAATCCAGTCCAGTTGTTTCTATATCAAAGACAAGCATATAACTTCTTATGGTGGCAGATACACCTGATGAAAATGTTCAATTCTATTTATTTTTCTTGTATGTCTGTCCCAAATCAAATGTAACACGTCCCCCTTTTGCAAATTCGAGAACACGTATTTTCCCACCTAAGGCAGTTGCGGCAGGTGTGACTTTTATCGGGTCTTGTACACCTACCGGAATACCTGATTTAACTTTACCTTGAAAGTTTGAATCCGAGTCCTCTGCATCATCAAGTGGTTTTGCAGTTTCAGATGTTGGTTCGCGCTTATGAAAAAATAGAACACTAACACGATACACACACAAGACGAAATCAAGAGTCATCAAACAAACTAAAACATTATTCAACCACGTCTTTCGAATGTCTGACAAAAAGTCGGAACTTCTATCCTCGATGTAAAATACAAGTGTTGTAACTAAAACTCCGACATACGACATGAGTAAGAATAATAATGACAACAACAGTATAGTTTTTAAAATCCCTTCGTTTTGTTGCTTATTGTACGCATGCTCTATACCGTCTTGAATTGTCAAATACAATATGAAAACCATAGACGGCGCCAACTCCAGGTACCCATTCGTTGTTGATTCCAGACAAGCCTTTGTGTCGTAGAGAATAATTAACATCAACAGAAATGTACGTACAACAATCCGAATAAGGTGATGTATACTGTCTGATTCTTGTGCATCCTTCACGTCTTCAAACATATGCAATATCCTCTGCAGCCTATTTGAATCCATGCGTAAATCCTTGTCAGAATCTTCCGTGCTGTAATTCTCTTTCGACTTGGTTACAGAATCATCTTTGAACTCTTCTGCAGAATCCTCAAAATCCTTGTCCATGCCACTTGCGGAAATAGATTCCACAAGCATGTTTATGTAGTTGTACATTTTGACATGGGGTTCACTCCTGAGCTCGTCAAATGTATGCTGCAACTGTTGATATATGCAACAATGCAAGATCACCAGAATCGCACAGAGACTGACGCCAATGACGATGTAAGGAATGGTCCAATCATAATTAGCATTTGATGATCGTACAAAGAAATGAGCGTGTATTTCATGTGGTTTATCGTCTTTTGACCATTCCAAGGCCACCAACACAAATGAACAAATAGTAGAAAAATTGAAAATCAACGCACTTCTGGCGACAAGCATCACCGATTTGTTGATATACCCTTGAAAAATACAATAGGTGCAACATGCCATGACAAAAAAAGAAATAGAGTTGCAGTAATAAAAAATAACAAATCCTATGAAATCTTTCAGCCAGTTGTCAATCACCAAAGTCATAATGCCCCCCACGAACAATAGAAACACCAACGTCTCACTGCAGACTAGGTATGTACTCTCCATGGACATGCATAAACCCTGCACGTCATTTGTATTAATACTGTAAAGCATTCATTATTGTAGTTTGTTCGTTTTCACAATTTCATGAAGAGACATATATATACACCACATAATATTCATATGGAGTCTGGTTACAGTGGTCCTGTGGTTATACAAAAAAAAGAACCTAATCGAAAGGAGAAAATCAAAAGACGCAACATGTGGATCCAGTGGTTACAAGGCGTCTCGGCTTGTGTTCATTTCGTGATGATGATCATTTCAATTTATATCAAATTTGGTTATGAAAATAAAATGAACAAAGATGCATCACAGTATACATACTACAAGCCGGAGATTGTAGGTGACAACTCGACGGCATTATCGTCCACAATTAAGAATTTAAACGCAGCATATACCCAACGATGCAACCGCGCACAAGGAAGTTCTGGTAGCATCATGGCGTTGGAGGCAACATTCCCAATTAACAATCGGGACACACATGTTCGGTTGAGTTGGATTCCAATGCGGTTTAGATTGATGGGACATGACAACGTAGATGGATATGTTTTACTCATATTGATATTCTTATTCTCGTCACTCTTCGAAGGTATGTCGTGTTATTGGGTGTGGAAGAGTCAAGAAGATGACAACAATCAACCGAAATACACAGAGTTGCCTTGTATGTGGCGTTGGATGGAATATGCCGTCACGTCTCCGATTATGATATTATTGATCGCAAGTGCCCTTATGATACGGGACATATACACTTTGTATATGTTGGTATTCGCACAGGTTGCACTGGTACAATTAGGATTTGGCGTGGAATATGCAATATATGCAAAAGTAGCATCACCGAACAGACATTTAAGAATTCGGGATATGGGTGCAATAGATTATGTGAACGTACCTACTGTGAGTCTTCCCATAGATTATAACAACAAACAAGAAAGGGAATACTGTCTCGTTGATCGGTTATTCTGGTTTTCATTTTCACCTTCCTGGTTGTTGCACGGAGCTATATGGGCCGTTCTCATTCAATCGTTCACTGTACAGGAGAATTTGGATTGTGAAAATTCAAGTGGAGACAATTGGAAAGGCATTCTATTAGCCGTCATTGTAACACAATGTCTAGGATTTTCTTCTTTCGCTATTGTTTCTTTTTTTCAAGGTTGGATGGTTGGCATTATAAATCTGGATTTGGTCTCACCAAGAATTACTTTTCTAACAATTCCACTCAATGGTCACGTATATTTGTTTGGAATTCGAGAACTTACATTCTTCAAACAAGATTGGATATTTCCTCCTCCGCATGAACTGACTGAAGAGTTGACCCGCGACGTACTATCGTGGGGATTTTTGTTATACAGCTTCTTGAGTCTTATAGTCAAAGTTCTTCTGGGCGCCACATACATCTCATTCGTCGTCTTCTTCCCTTTCTCAACCGCACACATAATTTGACAGACTTTTACACAAAAACATGACAGACTTTTATTGACAAGAAAATCAGATACCAGACTTTTTGTCTCACCTTGCTCGGATACGAATTCACCACTCGAATGTCGGTTGTGCCTTCCGGCCCCATCAGCACGATCTCCTCCATGTTGCTCCTGGTCACCGAGAACCCCTTCTTCTTTAGATCATTCTGGCAGATCACGGCAAAAAACTGCTGCACTTTATTGAGTAGTTTCTGTGAAATTCGTTTGCAAGTCGAGTAAATACTTATCTCTACATTCGGTGCTGCAAACAACATGGCTGCAGCAAACATGCTGACACTGATGGTCTTGCCGAAGCGACGCGGCGTGCTGATCAGGATCTCCTGCTGCAGGTGCTCCCAGTTGTTTCGTCGCAGAATGTCACAATGCTGTCTCTCAAACGTGCCAGGAGCCTCTAACTTCCAGAAAATGCGCGTACATGCCTTGAGAAAGTCGTCGTGAAATAGACGTTGGTGGTAACTCCTCTTCCACCCGCGCTCGTCGAGAAAGTTGAGTGCATCGCGACACTCCTGCATCCTAGTAAAGCCAGACTGTTTCTTTTTTTCACTCTTTTCGTGCAAGTGCACCATTCGCGAATGCAGACCGTCTGGCATGACTGCTTTCAGAGCCACGGGTGGAGCCTCCCGTGACAAAACCTTCTCCAACAAATGCAAAACACACATACTTTCACGTGTTGCGCACTCTCTCAACGACATGTCAATTTGTTTTACATGTTTTATAAAAACCAAACGATTAAAAACAATCTACACGCGAGAAGCTTGCGCTTGTCGCAGTTCAACGAGAAGGTCATCCATGACTCCCCCCTCTATACTTGTGTCATAGACATGAGGCATAACAGTCCGTACTTGCGGTTTGTCAGTCCTTTGCTCACTCCATGCACTGAATCTCTTATCGCCCACCCACATCTGACACAACAAGATTGTGGTCAAGACCACTGCACAGAGCAGAATATATCTCTGCAGAAACAACACGTAAAGACACACATGCGGACCAACAAAGGCGTGTGCAGAGGCATCACATGAGACACGACACACAAATGCATGATAATGCACAAAACACAAGATGTAAAATATCACAACACGGATGCAGACCTCCACCAGTGACATTGAGTCTCCCGTGTAATATAAATGCGCAAGTGTCATGGTACTTGTCAAAAGTGTCGTCATCCAGACCGGTCTTGACCTCCATCGGAGTACGTTGGCCGTCCACAACACAATACAAGCACAAGCCCACACCACATCAATCGTCATCCACACTTCATATTGACTCGTCACAGCGTTCTTCGAGTGCGTTAGCAAAAAAAAGGCCACAGGCATCAAGTGCGACGTTATGTGACTAGTGTGCACATTTACATGCGCATGTGCGTCAACGTACACAACAAGAAGGATACCTGCAGACACGACATTAAACGGCAGCATTTTTGTGAACTGCATAGCGCACGTCAAGAGCAGTGCTCGTGACATCGTCAGAATCAACGGGACGTATGTGCTCACTAGCGCAAAATCCATAGGAGCCTGCAAATGCATCCTGAAGCACGTAAAATTCATAAATAATGCTTCACAAACGCATTACATTATGTGCATTTTTTGGACCGTATCCGCTTGGTAGACCCTGCCCCTGCCCTCGCGGATACTGGCAACGCCAGGGTAGCTGTTTCCCAGATGACCGACGCATTTGACATCACGAGGCACTGTTCCTTGCGATTCTCGCACGACCATATTCCCGTGGTACGCAAGAGATGGAATGTCGACCGTGTTATTTTGGATATGTGTAGCAGCTGCAGTCAAATTCTCTTCACCCCATGCATGACCGAGCGTCTTGTCATACTTGTTAAATACCTGACTTGTAAATTCATTGTCGTATTTTTCTTTAAATGTGTCGATGAAGGAATGCTTGGTAGAATCTGTTATATTCTGGTTCTTCTCCGGATCCACCCAGACGGCAAGTTCACCGGAAGTAAGAGATGTAGATAGAACAATAGGATTTGGAACAACATATGATTTGATACGAGATTTCAGCATATCTATCAGGTCATCCAAAAAAGTTAACAAATTAATATCATTAAAGTCATCATCGTTTAGCATTAGACCTCCAGTCCATGCGTAAATGGCGTCAATGTCCAATCTGATGTAATGTCTCTGAAATGTCTGTAATACATCAAGCACTTTGTCGACAGTCTGTGAGGAAAAATTATACATATAATCAATATCATTCCACACTTCTTCGTCTTTCTTTACTTTAAGGTTCAAATTACCAGTAAATACTTTTTTGAAGATTTCAGGTCCAATGTTTTTCGCATTTGGTGGTTTGAACTTTGGAAATAACATAACAATGACGCTTGTCCCCGAGTACGGCGTGTCCACGTCGTATGTGTGTTTCAAAAATTCACATGCGTTGTCATCATCCCATTTCATCACATCCGTGTCCATTCCACCAACGTACCCGTCAAATGCAATGTCAAACATGCGGATCATATTCCGTTCGTTTGTCACCATGGCACGCTCGTGATATTTATAGCTCATGCCCCACAAACCATGCTGTGCATCATCGTAGCATGATAACTCGGTCTGGCCCCAGAACGTGGCGCCCAGTTCTTGCGTCCCGCCCCTCCCGACGATCACACCAAGCATTTCGTGCTCGATGTTCGGTCGGATCAGCATCATCGGCGCGTGCTTCAGTGCCTTCTCAACGTTTGGATTTTGACGAATTTCCTCTGTAAACAAGGACATAATTTCACTGCTCTGGATCAAAGCTGCCTTGGTGAAGTTCTCGTTGGAGTCCATTTTCTGATTGTATAAACTAATAATCGTCTGTGGCGAACTTTCGTCGATCCAATAGTACTCGGCAACGCGAACTCTGCGTTTGAGCACATTCCTCGGCACTCGACCCTTTTCAAGTTCGAATTTCTGCGAGTGAATGATACTCAAACCTCGGTAAGACGGCAAGTCCGGACCCTTTGCAAGTCTAGCAGGTCCAGCCGGTCCGTTCGTCAGGTATTCCGTGCGTTCGGGCAGCATGGTCAGCTGTGCCGTTAGACTACTCGGACAGAGCAAGAATGTCGGTGGTGGACTACCCCACGTACTCAAGTGATTGCGGGCGTCTTCGATGATGATGTCGAGAGCATTCGGAATTTTCTGCATGATACCAAACAAATCACAAAACGTCTTGCCAGCGCGATGCAAGGTCCGCGTGTTGTCGTAGTACTTTTCATCCACCGTTTTCTGATACGAAGGGGCCTGCAACAGCGCGATGTGCACGTCTAAGTTGTTGGTGAGCTGGATCGAACCAACAAGTTGCGTCAACTGTCTTTGGAAGTTCTGCAGACCCGCAGCAGAAGCGAGAAAATTGTGCTCCATCTTGATGGCGAGACCGTGTCTCACGGCGTATCCAGCATGCGAGCTTTTTGTCTGTGTCAATACACGAGCGGCAGACTCGTACGGTACACGCGAGGCAAGCCCCTCGTCGAACGAGTACACGTTCCACTTGATTTTTTGGTCAGGATTCTCAAGGTACACGTACGGCAATATAACTTTAGTAAACGGACTGTTCGTAGCGTCTGTGATGAGTCCGTCGACTCGGTCGTTCAAGTATGCATTGTAGCCTTTCAAGGCGTCAGGCAGATGCCAACGCTGGTGACGTTTATTGCGCTGTGAGTCATGTCGAATGTCGCGACCGGCTGGTCCGAAAATGGCTTCGTACATGTTGAGTAAGTGACCAGAGGACGTATCCCGCATAGTTGAACCAGAGAGGTTACCACCTGCATCTTGTACATACCCGGGTGCTTCTCTTGTGCGGGACTCAGCGGTAGATCCTTCCATGGTATAAATGTAAATGTCTTTTATACTAATACACAATATTATTCGTTAATGTATACCCTTTGCGTGCTGCTTGTAACAGTGCCCCATGAAGCACGACGACATCCTAACTTACTTTGTGTATTCCTTTTCACGTGAATATTTCCATTTGTGGTCAAGTGCAAGCAGTTTCCAGTCCTCATCTTTCGTCGGAAGCTTGAAATCGACGCGTTCCCTCAGCATCCTCTTGAACTTGACCTCTGCATTGTCTAGCTGTCGCGTGATATCATTGCGCTGCACTTTGGTGGAGTACGACCCGCCACGGTTGCAAACCTCGCGCTTCTGCCACATCTTCCCTGCTATCATAATCATGTGCTGCGCACACGGCTTGTGTCTGAAGTAAAAACGCGTGACGGCTTCGTCTACCGGTAGGTACGGTGACTGGTCGTCATCTATGATGCCCTGATGTTCCGTTGCTAGCACCCTTTCAAAGTGCATCTTGATCTTCTTCTCATCCAACGACCTGTTCACGAAGTGTCGTGACATGTGTGCCACCGCTTCGCTCATCACAGACAGTACTGTCAGCGATATGTCATACGACTTGTTGCGCGGCTCTCGATACGCCTTCTCCCATTGCCCAGCATACTCCACAATCCACTTGCAGATAGTGTCGTGGTTCGAGCACTCCATCAACATTGGCATGTTCTTTTCTATCTGCTGCTGTAACATGCTCTTCATGAACCCTTCAATGCTGGTCTGGTTCATCAGGTTTCCACACTGCTTTTCCGGATCATTAATGTACGGCTCCCATATTTCTACGTTGATGTTCCCGTTTGCATCTTTCAGCTTGATAGCAGCAAACGCGGCGATACTGACTGCTATCTTGCGGTCGTGGTTCTTCATGCGTCTCCTGTCCTTTTCATCGTAAGCGTCCACAGTCAATGTCATATTGTGCGTATTTCATGCCTTTATAACACAACCTGACATTTTTTATTTTAAAAGAGACCGCCAAACTCTACATGAGGAAACGTTACTCGATGCGTCGTCTGCGTGAAGTCGTCGGTGTAGTACTCCAAACGACAAAACACGGAGGTAAGCTCCTACAGAGAGACGAATCGACACTCATTCTGAGTAACTACAATGGCATGAACGTGCACGCTATGGACATCATACGCGACCAGTTCCCGTATTCAGAGATCAACATACAGGCAGATAGCAACAGCTCGTCTGGGTACGTTGTCATTTTTGTACTGAAAGATCAATCAAGTGTTTTTTCTTCGTCGGCCTGCTTCCAGATTTCATGTCTTATTGTCGTCACGTGGTGCATCTGCTTGCAGCAATCTGTGCGTGATGCATTTTTCAACAGCTTAATATAAAGGACAAACATGTTATGTAAACTATGTCTGAGACATCAGAACCAGAATTAGATACACAAACTCGAAAAGATTTCCTGAGAAAAACAGCAGGTATTCTTGGTTCTGGCTCAACACAGAATGGTCAAGAGCAAGAAAAATGGGCTGATTCTTCAAATAAACCAACAAAAACTAAAACATCCAAAAAGGAAAGACCTTCCTCTGCACCCGGAAACGTAACCACACAACAAGACAAAGAAAATAATCGTCAAAGAGCGAAAGAATTCAGTGAAAAAGTTAGGGCCTCAAATTCTCGCGGGGGATCCCGCGCATCATCTCGGGCGGGATCCCGCGAATCATCTCGGGCGGGATCCAACGCAGCATCTGTCGAGACATCCCCCGCAACATCTCGCGAAAGTTCACCTGCTCGTGAAAAGAAACCTGAAAATTCGGTATCTTCAGTACAAACTACAGAAAAAGAAGAAGTTCCGACAACTAATTCTTCAGATTCAAAGGAACCTAACAGGAGAATCGGAAGGATAAGTCCAGACGCAAGCGATTCAGAAGAAGATCCAAAACGTAGCGCACAAGATACTGATCATGAAAAACTTCGTCGTAGAGCCAGAATTGTAGGAAAAGATTTCAGGGAGTTTAAAGCATCCAGAAGATTAAAAGAAAATGGTACAATTGTCTCTGATCCCGAAAAAAAAACTGAGGATGAATCACTTCCGACAGCGGTTGTACAAGCGACATCAGAACCAACAGATGCAAATTCACAACAAACACCGAAGAAACAATCATTACAAGATGCAGCAAGAAGAATACAAAAAATGAATTCGTTGAAATATAAGTCATCAAATGCAAAAGGAGTTGCAGAGAATCAAAAAACGTCATTTGACAGTGAAGACGATGAAGATGATACACGTAAACAATTAATTGAAGCTAGTAGAAGGCTGAATGGGGGTGATAAATTTGATTCTGACTCACTTGATTCTAATAATTTAGACTTAGATGACGTCAATTTGAATGAAGTAGATCCTGCACAAACACCACAAACCCCAATACCTTCCAATAATTCGTTTAATAAACGGCCAACTTCCACACCACCTGTTATAAGAAGTGAATTCCAGCCAGTTCGAAACCAACCAGGACATCGACTTCCAATCAATCAACGTAAAATACAATATTTCGTCGAGGATAAAAAACAGGAACCACTAGACGACATGACACCACAAAAAGAATCTTGGTCTGAATGGTATGATACAAACTTTTCAAAATGGTTACCAGTGCAAAATCCATTCGAATCAAACTCCGAAACTACACAACCAGAATTCGACACCTACGGTGAATCAAGTTTTGGATTTTGTTGTATCTATGTTACCATGTCCTTCATCGTTGGTATGCTATGTATTATTGGTCTCGTGGCATGGCTGGATGTCAATGTACAAGGAGTCGACAAAGGTGTTATTGTCAGGAAAAACTACATCAATCTTGAATGCATCAATGACCCAACACAATGCAAACCCATGAACAAAACACACCAATGTGTCCATGCTTTTGCACTCGAACACGATCCGGAATCGATATCTGTGAACACACCCTTCCTTCCTATCAATATGATGACGAAACGTGATATATTAAGAAACATGAAAGATATCACTGGCACTGACGCAAAGGACACTGCTTACACGGTCTATGATTTGTCTGTAATCAACGCAAATTTGAAATCCTTCTACGAAATATTGCCTGACAGAAAAGAACATATTATAACGTTCGGTCAGACGCAACAGTTTTGTCCGACAGTCTCAACAACAGGGCAATCGGAAGAGTGTAACATCTGGTCCAATCGAGTGGAGTCTGAACAGATGGCACATAACAACAATTCATGGTTAGAATTCAAAAAAGACAACGCAGGATGTAAACAGTACGATTCTACATATGGAGCACATCCAGACTACGCACAAGTCGTGTGTAAAACGATGCGAACACCCCGAATGGCACTCACACACGTTCAAAATAACATGTACAACCTGTTTTCAGCTCAAAACGAAATGTCATTGGTTGTATGTTGGAACGCTGTATGTCTCGTATTTTCGTTTGTGGTATTTGTGTATGTTTCCGTAGATTATCGCAAACAGCAAAAACAGAAAGCAAAGACGCTAGAGAATATTCACTGGACATTTTTAAACGGCTGTGCGCAATTCTTGGTCACAGTGGCTGCTTTGTTTGTGTTGGGATGCACGCTCGGTTTGATGACTCAGCGAAATGCATCGAGATCAAGTCAGCAAAAAGATTCGTTGTTCCCAACTGGCTCGATCATCATTACAGTCATATCTGGTGGTAGTGCGTGTCTCCTAGTGCTATGCTCTCCGTTTTACGTGCAGGGATATGTCCATCCAAAGACACTAGAACAACTACCAGATTCTCAACCAAGAATTTATACTAATATAACGTGGGAGCGATATGCCAGGTTCCTCTTGAGTCGCAATGATCTCTGTATCGCATACTGTAACTTTCTGACATTTCCGATTCTCGTCCTAATAATCTATGTCAGATACAATTGGTACTCTGTCGACGTGCACATCCAACGCGCCTTTTTTTCGGCTGTCGCTGTGGGCGTTCTCAATATTACAGAAGTGTCTGTCATGGGGCTTATGTCACTCATCACCGAAATCGACGAGATACAAACCAGAAGAAAATTCTTGTTAAAGTACGAACAAGACGAACCACGAATAACTTTCAATCACTCAAACTTGATCAACCTCACTTCACAACTCATCTTCTTTTTGAGTAAGATGGCTGTATTCATACCCACTGTGTCTCAGATCAGACGCGACACAATGTGGCTACATGGTTCAATCAATGAACAATTTAAAGGACAGAAGGATGGAAAGCAACCTCTGATTGACGTAACACTTGCCTTCTTTGCCATAAATCAAACACTGCCCTTGTTACAATGCATCGTTGTAAATTTGGGCCTTCCAAATTCAAACACAATGCTCTGGATACGCAAAATGGACGCCAAGCTCTTTACATTTACTTTAATGAACTTAGCCGTTGTTTTGATACTCAATTTTACAACTCAATAGACAGTTGAAGTCACTACAGTTTTGCGATGGTCAGAGAGCTCATTTGTATACACATGATAACCAGACAACCAAAGATCCACGAATTATACATCTGAATTTCACTGGCATCTACATGCAAAGCACGAGCAGCCACGGCCTTCAAATAAATAAAGACATACAGACTACCCATGCACACAAACAAGTACTGCACAAGCAAAAGACAAAAGAGCTTCAAGTCGAACCTCTGCCACAACATCACAGAGCATAGACAAGACACCAACACAGACGCAGTAATCAGCAAGCATATCTCTAAAATACTTTTGAGCATTTCAATGTATTTGCGTTCTCTGTTAAATAGACATGGACGAGATCTTCCATATCGATATGGACGAGCTGGACATTGCACACATGAGGATTAGCAAACACGAAGATAACTTCAACAAACAGAGGAAGACCCAGCGCGACCTCGAATTGTACATGGAGCAGAAAACGTTGCTTGGATACGTCAAGGTATGTCGAGTTTTCAATTTCGACCCGTTGAACTGCATTAGTCTGCATCTCATCCTCATTCTAATGTCCAAGAATCCAGACCGTGCAGCGGTGCTGCAATCGTTCCTGAAGTTGTTGCCAGAGGAACAGCGATCTTCACTGCATTTTGACGAGGACGCATGGTCTCAATTCGACAGCAACGAAAGCGACCACCTGACAAGCATTTCCGACTGGGTGACCCTCTTCAAGTACATCAAATTGATCAAAATGTCATCGGAAGAGATGCACAACCTGACAAATGACCCTCGCGTACAAGTGTTTTTGAACAGTATGCTTGTCGCAAATACAGCTCAAGATCCAGTGGATATGGAATACGTTGTCAAATCAATGCTCAGTGTGACACTCATGAACATCCCCGCAGCCAAAATGTTCGAGCGGTTCGTGATGAGCCACAGCAACGCAAGGGACGTCGAGCTTCGCAGCTTGAGAACCGTCAACGATTTCACAGACCACTGCTCCCATATGCCGCAAGAGGTCCAACAAAACACATTCATTTTGTTACTGCGACATATATGCCTCACTCCGGACTTCGTGCAAGACGTCGCCGACATCATTGACGCGTGCGCGAAAGAACATGAAGTGAGGAGCCAACCCACCAGCAAAAAATTCAGTATTCGAGAACACATTTCCAAAAACCTCAACACATCGACCGTTCAATACGTGCACACCTTTGAGAACTGGTGTTCACAGCAGAAATTTTCGGTCACAACCAGCATCAATTTGCAGCGCATGCTGTACTTCATGAGAGCACAGGTCATCCAAGTCCCGGAACATGTGTTCCTCAGGTACTTTGAACCTTCATTTGTTGGCAAATTTGCAACCGGCACAATACACCAGATCGACGAGTCTGCAATTATCTTTGTTATAAAAAGTCTTCGGGTCTATCATAACAACATCAAGAGTTTACTTGACTTTCGCACCAAATGCATGCTTGGTCTTAACGCGACCGTCCGGGCTAGTTTGACGTTGCCAGTGGTTTTGCAACTCTACGTCAGTATATGGCAGCACGACAGCATTCGCGAGAACTGCTGGAGATCCATCATCGGCGTGTACAACTACACCATAGCCTCAAGCTGCGAGACGTTCCGTCAGCAGCACGAGTACGAATACGAAGGAGTACTTGAGAGTATGGTCCAGTTCCTGCTGACGTAGGCTTCAAAAATAGTTTTCACACGTACGTCAAGCTTCGCAGATCTGCTGCTGCATGTCGTCATCCGCGCCTGTCGACTTTGTGTTCGAGGAACAAAAATTTAGGACCGGCTACAAGGCGCTGCAGTACATCATCTCATGCAAGACCATAGGGGACGCCGCAGCGTATGATCTATTCTTCGAAAAGCAGTGTCAGGAAGGAAATGAAGAAGCTTTGCGCCTGCAGGCTGACATGACCCACATCGACGCCATAGATACGTTCATCAACCACCTCTTAGATGTTTTTTCGAAAAAAAAAATCAGCAAAGTTCTGACTATCATCAAGTGGATCAGGGGGATGACGAGCTTGCATGTGACTGAGCAGCACTTCTTTGCCGTGTGTGCACTCGACGGAGTTGTCATGCGTACTGGCGTTCAGATACACGATTCCGAAAAGAATGTACACATCACCGTGCAGCACAAGTACAAGTACTTTATTCTGGCGTTTTGGTTGATAACCAATATACAGTCCATCTGCCAGCAGCGCATACACAGTTTCGTCCGCATCAACGGCAGGGACAAGTCCATTCAGGTACTCATACAAAGCTTCAACGAAACGTTCAACACTGACGACGACGAATACACGCGCGTCTTCAGCTGGGCCTATGACATGGTTTGTAGCTGTCTAGTACAGACAATTCAGCAACACAACGCTCAAATGCACTGCACCGAAGCAGTCAGTGCGATGTGAGCCGTTCGAGTTGGTCTCGCAGATTTTTCTGCAACCATTCTTCCGAGTATGAGTCACAAGGTAGCGGCCGCGCAAGACACGCGGTCAAAGAACTCGTGAGAAGCATAGAAGATATTACTTGTAGTTCACGTTGCAGATCTCTTTCTTCCTCGCATTTTGCGGACAACGACGATGCAAGTTCTTGTACCTGCGTGTACATGCACGGACAACTAGAGTCCGACTGTAAATCGTAAGCACTAGTCTTGCAAGTTATACATTGATGTAAAAGATCACATATCTTCGTGCGAAAATCTAGTTTGCGTTCCTCTTGTATGTGTCTGCACTGTTGCAGCGTATCCAACAAGCTCACCAACAAAAACACAGGATGTTTCATACTTTATTTTTCTTAAAAATTTATCACAACACGTTGACTATATGTTTTTTACTCGATTTACATGTTCCTGCTATCCACTACGCTGTTCTGTGTGTGCACGTACACGATATCCGTGCTGATATGGTCCAACGTGACGCTCCTTTGCCAGTTCTCATTGACCATACCCAACACTTTGTGGATGTGTGCCTTCTGCTTGTTGATCAATCCGTTGACGCTCGTAGCGCCAACAACTTCCAACACAGGCAGTAAAGGATTCTTTTGCGTCAGCACAAAGTGCTGCATTTCACCCTGCGCGTTACTTTGTTCTGCGCCCAGTATGGTCGGGGATATCTCGCTCAAGCACGGCAGGAAACACGAGCCCTCTTTTCCGAGACTTTCAATGCAATTGGTTGGCATCATGTATAACTTGGCATGTGCATCGGCAAGCATGTTCAACAGTGTCTGCTCTTCTGGATGCAACTCGTAGTCGATCGCAGTCACAGATCCAGCAGAACACTGTGAGAAGGGCATACTGTAATAAAAGTTGCAGTCACCTTCATTTGACATCAACTTTTGTGCTGTAACCGACGAGGGGAGAGACTGACCGGTCTGGCGGTGCTCTGCGTCTATAAGATTCATTCCGTCCAGCTGACAAATCACATTGTAAAAGTCAGATGTGCCTCGATGGTCTGCAATGTGCTGAAGTGCAAGTCCAGAGCCAGCCAACATGTCGGCATACACTCCACCGCTCAAGTTTCCAACGAGAGCCTGAGTCATTCCGCTATACACATGCTCGTTGCCTGCCCCCACTTTGATGCACATGTCGAACTTTTCATTCGAGGTTGGGTTCAAGTTCTTGATTGTACTGCTCGTAGACTCTTCCATCGACTGCAGCTTCACGTCCCACACCCTCATTTTCACGCCGTTGCCCACATCCTTGCATCCTACTAGATTCTTCTGGATCACTGCCCTGCATGCGTGTCCCGACGGCATGTTCATGTTGGACCACAAGAACGTGTCGCGGTCTGGAAACATTTGCCTCGTCGTCTTGACTTTTTCCTTCTCCATCTGCAACGCCTGCTGCATGTCGTACTTTGTCATAAAACTGGCCGCAGCCGCAATGCACGTACAGTTAACGCTTCTATTTGCTGACCTTTCTTTGACGTGTCCTAGTACTTGCGCACACAACTTCAAAGCTCGTTGTCCGTCAGGAATCGTGTTACCAGTTTGGTTCAGTCCACACTCGGCACAGAGCACCGGTGTTCCTATGAGTCCGCTTACGATTTGCAGATTCTCAGGGTGAAGTAGTGAAGCATGCATCCTTCGCATGGTGTACGTAAAGTCTTCACAATCACACCCCATATTTTGGTCACTCGCAATCAAGCGATTTTTATGTGCTTCTGCAAAGCTTGCCTGTGCGAGTACATGATTTCCTTGTTTCAGGAACTCCCTGCACGCATTGGACGCGTTTGCAAGGTCTAGGCGTGACTGCACCATTTGCATGATATTCGACCCGAGAATTAACTGCTCCTCGCCAACTTGTTTCAACGTCGCGATTCCACTCTCTCGTACCATGTATGACACGTCCGAAGTGTAGTTTCCGATGGCCGGCACGACCGACGTGACATGGTTGTTCCAGATGTGCTCGAACGCCTGTACGTCCTCCTGTGTCATCGTCGATTTTTCGAGCATGTCCCCGAGAGCCTTGTAAGTTATCGCTCGCCCCTGCGGCTGTCCGTACTTTGCAGTCACGTATTTGACGGCGGTGCTCAGCAGCAGTGCAGCCGCCAAAGGTCCCGTTTTGCTGCACACCGCAGGAGTGCGCGAATAGCACGCATTCTGAAAAAACTCTAGTTGTTGGGGGTCCAACGACTTGCAGTTTGTGACATGCTTCACAAGCGATCGGGGCATCGCCAGAGCACTGAACAAGCAGCCCTTGTTATTCGGATCGATGTAGTCTTGGAATGCGTCCAACCTTTGTTGGCTGTAGTTGTTCAACCTCTGCTCAATCCTCTCCTGATTATTGAAATTGCTATTCAGCATCATCAGCAAGTCACCATTTTTCTGATACCATTGAACGTCACCGTCCGAAAGCGAAGCCTGTAGCATAATATTCACTGGGGTCGAGTTAATGTCATTCAACGTTGTTTTCAACACGAGCATATTCGCGGAGCTTCGGTACAAGTCCAGGGTGTCTACGTACGTCATACAGCCGACGTGGTGGGTAATAGTCTTCGAGTTAGGTGAGCCGGCATTCACGAAAAATGTTATAACATTCCCCAAATTACCTGAGTTCAGATCGTGGGTACAGCTCTGCTCGTACGCCTCGAATGTGAAGCTCTGTTGTCCAGCCTCGGACGGCATAACCAGCTGATGGTCTGAAATGCTGCTCTTCGACATCGTTGGATACATCGTGACACCAGAAATTGGCAACACGATTTTCTTACTTTCCGCAGCGAGCTGTGACGTGTAGCCTAGGACTTGCAGGTTCTCTGTGATATGGTCAACGAGGTCAAGACTTGCCAGAACAGTAAACTTCGGAATTCTCAACGCAAACGTTGTCGCCATACATCTTCTTCTGTGTACATTTATATGCTTATTTTGGAAATCTCTCAGTACAACTTCAGGTCAAATCGAAAGTGCTCCATGCGTCCTTCACTGTGTACACGACATCTTTGTCCAAGTCCTGGTACGCCACGATGTGACATCCCTTGCGCGCCCCCTTCCGCACTATCGAGACCTCCAGCAACTTCTTCTCTGTCGCCTTCAAGCCGTTCGCATTATGCTTGATGTCGACGGTATACCCCAACGATAACTCGGACGCGACACCGTCACGAATGAATCCCTGTGCAAGTGCTCCCGGTAATGATTGCTTCTCAATTTCCATGACACAGTGCAGGTTCCCAGAGTCGTCGACAAAACCACTCAGTACGTGCCCTATGACGGATCCCGCGTGTTCCGTCTTCACGGACACCCCACGCATATTATCTTTAAGCTGTAGCAATTCCTTCTGTGTAAAGTACAGTCCGTTGTACGTGTCCTGTTCGCCCGTCGGATTGCAGATTCCCATCACCAGCATATCAGTAAATCAAAGCACTTATATAGAAATCAAGTCAAAAAAAATCATTATACTCTACCGTACATAAACAAGTGCTGTGTCAATGCTTTTACCATCCTCATGGAACAAACTCAAGCGCAAGAGACAGCAGCACACCAGTGTGGACGACGACGTAGGGTCGTCCACCTCGGACGCAATTATCGCAGACACAAGCGTCATTAAGAACAACATCAAAGAGAACCTGCTTGCCAAACAGTCAGGACAGGTGTCCCCTGAGCCGGAAGACTTCACATGGCTTCTTTCAAAAATGAGCATCGCAAAAATGCTCAGCAGCGTCCCGAGAACGGTTGGGGCCTCAGTGCCGATTGTGTGCAGGAAATACGAGGAGTCTTTCATGCGTGAATGCATGAATTCGTCTGAAAAAAGTTGTATCTTCAAAGGACAGTGCGAGTGCATGAAGATAGACGTCGACAATGCCTTTGTTGGCGTTCAATTTGAACTGCCCACAATGCAGAATGCACGAAACGGCATGTGTGTCCTCTGCCTGCGAAAAAGCACACACGTGCTCTTCTACAACATCCTCAAGCAGGGACACAGCACGCAGAATGTGATACAAAAATACGGCAACATATGTAACGAGCCAGGTGAGTACCACCCCAGCGCGATGCTTATATGTCCTCCCAACGGTCCTGTGCACTCCCTGCCCATGCCCATAGTTGCACATCAACGCAACAGATACAGTGTCGTCAATCACCACGGCATAAAATACATCAAACAGCACCGGGTGTACATGGAGGATTTTCCGTGAACCCTGTCGCCTCGAGCGTGAAAAAAAAAGACATTTTCACTAATCAACAGTACAATGAGCTCGATGTGACAGGGGGCACCGCAAACATAAGTCTTGAGAACTGCTGCCCGGAGCTGGCACAGCTGGTCATGAGAACATTACCAGCAACCAATAAACATTCCAAATCGCACTCAGTGATTGACAGGTACTGTCTGGCATTCTACGTGTCCTGCGTCTCAACTCAAAAAATCAATTGGCACCAGTACGTCGTGAATGAAAGCGACGTGTTTTCTCTCAAACACTTGCCCGATATTGGTCATAACATTCGAAATATCATTTACAACCAAGTACACCGCGACACAATGACCAAAATTATATTTTTCAGTCTGCCCTTTTTGAAGCACAACCGCCTCAGTCTACCACCTGTATCCGAAATCACACTGCCTAACTTACAGGACCTCATCCGCATCATTCTCGCGTGCTACCTCGGAATACTGCAACCAAACGGCAAAACACCCACGTGGACTCTGCGCGTACAAATCATCATTTTCGTAATGCAACTACTGACGCGAGGTACGAAGCAAGACCTATACACGTTCTGTTCCGCCCATCAGGCCACACTGCGCATATCCTGCATCGAGTACTTCATCCACTTTCTGCAGACGAATATGCTCCCGGAATTAGCGACATTCGCTGCAATATTCGTCAAGACCCAAAACACGGATGCTTTGCAGTTTAATGAAATTCTCACCGTCATCAACAACTTCCGTGTCGCTTGTTACACAACAACTACACTTGACACGTTAGAGTTCAACGCGAAAGCATTGGGCATGCTCGAAAGATGTAATCGTATCTGTGTAACAAAACTCAAGCACACAAGCGCCACACAGTCAAAGACAGTCAACACACCGGACAATATCCTCAAACTTTGCCTGCACACGCAGTGCACGCAAAGTGTTCTCATCGCACAAATGATACAAACAACATTGACAGACAATGAGATGCATCAATGCATGACCCTACAACACAAAATTACAAGGCACGTCCTGCCACAAGAATTACTCAACATACAATTACTCACGCTGCAAGAGGTGGCCAATAAGAATGCCATCAAAGCGTTGAATTGTGCAGAATGTCATATATGTTTCCGTTGTGGCTTACTTGCTGGGGATCTGGACACAAAAATGCGACTCACAAGCACTGGATTATCCATCTGCTCACAGTGTAAGAGCACAGAATTTGTACTCTCCATTTTTGCAATAGGACATGTCATAGTCTGCGAGCAATCCATGCTATTTTGGTGCCCAATCTGTCGTGTAGTGCACGCGTGGCAGGGCTCGGGCTACGACTTTCGTGCATGTTCGTTGCGTAAATTACCACCAAAACAACAAAATCCGTCTTGCTTGATGTGTCAAAAGCAAATTGGTCTGGAAAAGCTACAGATCCTAGACGCGCGAATCGGTGTCTTGCACACGATATCGCTATGCTATAAGCATCGGCCATGGGAATTTCAGACCAAATGGATCTATGACGTCGAGTCTTTTTGTGCTGCACTCAAGTATAAAAAAAAAATAAGACTATTTACTGAATTTTAATTCGTATACAATATGCGAAGATGACGATGCCGACGCCTTTGTCGGCATAGGATACACCGGGTATGTAGGTTGCACAGGCGGACGCCATTCCGGAATCTGAGTGTATGCTTGCGGGGTTTTCCAGTGCATCACATCTGTTTCAATGACATGTGGCGTTCTCCAGTAATAGATGATGTGATGCAATCTAAACCGAGCCGCTAATACAGTAATCAAAAGTAAGAATAAAAATACAAAAATTAAAATCATCCATAAATTATCAGCTTTTTTTCTACATACTTTCGATCTTGTAAACTCGTCCGTTTCAAGCACTTCACCCTCCGGACAAATTTTTTGTTCTCCCGTGTAGCTCAAGTATCCCACCCTTCGAACACCTGAATCTTTGATTCCACAAAACTCGGTGTCCTCCAATGTAAAGCACTCGTTCTCCAACGCCAAACACTTATCACACACGCCACTTCCTATGGGACAAACACACGTGATAGTGACACGTCGCTCATAGAAATCAGGTGATCGCTCTGTAGTGGTGTTGTTACTTGGTCCCGCATCTGATGAGATTTGCAGTAGTCGTCTGCTCGACACGTTCATGGTCTGATTGCTTATTTCTTGCAAATGCATCTGCGCTTGCATTTGCATATTAACTAAAATCATAAACTCTTCGATATTGATCTGACCATCGTTGTCACGGTCGACTATCAGCAGAATGTAATTCCAATGCTTAGTCGTTTCTGTATGATTCACATCATTTCCCATGAATTCGTTGAACTCTGCTTCTGTTATGAATGTATCCCCATCAATGTCCATTGTCCCAAAGGATTTCTCAACTGGCATTGGAGTAGTCGTATCGTTCTGCAATTCTGTACCCACTGACATTTGTAGTAATCGTCTCGTGACAGTCTGGGGCTCACCCGGAAACATGAGCTTGTACTCCTCCAGATTTATCGCACCATCACTATCGCGATCGAACATTTGTAGAATACCATTCCAATCCTCACTAGAAAGTGTCCGATTAAACATCTGCATGCTTTGTCTAAGCTCTTCTTCTGATATCAACGCATTACCATCGTTGTCCACGACACTGAATGAGGCTTCTGCACTGCTAGGAGGTGGCGTAGTCATTTCAGGAGATGTCATCTCCGTATCAGTATTCGGGGGTGGCGTAGTTGGTTCTGTCACCTCCGCTTCTGTGCTCGGAGTTGGTGTTGTCATGTCAGGCGCGTTTGTTTCCCATTCTGTACTCGGAGGTGGTGTCGTTGTTTCTGTCATTTCAGGCGCTGTCGTCTCCGCGTCAGTATTCGGAAGTGGTGTGGTCGTTTCTGGTGTGGTCGTCTCCGCCTCAGTGCTCGGAGGAGGCGTGGTGTTAGTAGGCATTGGCGTTGTCACTGGCTGCAAAAACACGGCTATGGACGTCTCGTTGACTTTCACAAAAAGCATGGTTGTGTCAATGCCAAACCGACTGCTGATAGAGTCTATCACCTTTGTACTGATATTGAGCATGCCGAGTGTTGAAGTGTTGTGTCTCAGCCCGCCGTCCAGTGTTACATAATTCGGCTCCTGCTCAACACATTCGTTGTTGAAAAGGATGAATCCCACCCCGCACACGCATCGAGTATGACCCTCAACCTCGAGAGAAAAGGACGGACACTCTGTGCACACTGCAGCACCGAGTCCAGAATATGTATTCCCATTACATTGCAAACACTCACTGTTCGCAGTCAGTGATTTGTACGTGCCTCGAGAACAGGACTCACACACACCGTCACGTTCATGGTACCCAGGAGCACACTCACAAGTGCCATTCACAACTCGCATGTTCATGGGACACCGTTTAAATTTACCATACACGATCTGTCCGTACTCGTACTGGACTTTCACTTGCGATAGAAGTGGAAACTTTTCTGGCGTCACGTTCAGCGGTTCTTCACCGTCAAACAAAATGTACGCACTCACATAAACGCGCGTGTCGTTGGCAACACTCCACATTTCGACTTGTACTAAATGCGTGGAGGTGTTGTACAGTTTCGCTAGTTCCATCACCAAGACCTCCTTGGCAGCTTCAATCTCTGCAGGTGACATTATGTGTGGTGGATCTGGCTTGTCTTCAAATGTTCCCGTCCATGAAACGTTGACTCTGTAGTGCACGTTGTTGTCTTCAGAAATCCATGCAGTCACATGTACTGAATCTGTGGTCGTGTTGTATAGTTTTGCAGTCTCCAACGCCAATGCCTTCTTTTCGTTTTCTATCTCTTCAGGTGACATCACGTGAGGTACTTTTGTATTCTCTTCTAAGGCACCCGTCACCAAAAGCTCAACGTGGTAACGCACGCTTGTGTCGTTACCCTCAGTCCATGTTTGAACATGTAACAAATCTGTGGTCGTGTTGTACAGTTTAGCCAGATCTATGAGCAACTCTGTCTTCGCGTCTTCGACCTCGGCATCCGTCATGATACGTGGAGCACGCGGCGGGTCTGGAAGGACTCCCGTCGTCAAAAACTCGACTTTGTAATGTACGTTTGTATCACTACCCTCAGTCCATGTTTGAACATCTAACAAATCTGTTGTCGTGTCATACAGTTCAGCCAGCTCCATGAGCAACGCCGCCTTGGCGTCTTCGAGCTCGGCATCCGTCATGATACGTGGAGGACGTGCAGGTTCTTCAAAGACACCCGTCGTCAAAATCTCGACTTTGTAATGAACGCTTGCGTCGTTGACGTCAGTCCATGTTTGCACATATACCGAATCTGTGGACGTGTTGTAAAGTTGTGCCACTTGAAGGATCAAAGTCTGCTTGGCAACTTCAATTTCATCAGGCGAAATCACGTCTGACGAATTCATGTCTTCAAATACACCGTTCCAGGAAATGTTGACACTATAGTGTACACTTGTGCTGTTATCCTCAGTCCACGTTTTCACAGACCGTACATCTGTGTTCGTGTTGTATACTTTATCTAACTCTAACACCAAGCGTTCTTTTGCAACTTCGATCTCGGCATCCGTCATTGTATGTGAATCACGAGGGGGTTCCCCAAACACACCTGTCCATGAAATGTTTACACTGTAGCGTACGATTGTGCTATTATCGTCAGTCCATGTTTTGACTGCAGGCAACTCGATGCTTGTGTTGTACAGTTTAACAAGCTCCAGGACCAAGGTTTGCTTTGCGTCTTCGACCTCTGCATCTGTCATTGTATGCGAATCACGCGGGGGTTCCGCAAACACACCTGTCCATGAAACGTTGACACTGTACTGCATGTTTTTGCTATTACCGTCAGTCCATGTTTTGACTGCAGGCACATCTATGCTCGTGTTGTACAGTTTTGTCAGCTTTGTTACCAGCTCCGCTTTTGCTTGTTCGATCTCAGAATCCGTCATCGTGTCTGATACATTACTTTTGTCCTGAAACACACCTGTCCACGAAAGCCCCACTCTGTAACGCACCTTCGTGTCGTTGGTGTCGGTCCATGTTGTGACATCCAGTGCATCGGACGACGTATTCAAAAGTCTTGCCATCTCCACAAGCAATGCAGTCGTTGCGTTTTCGATCTCTTCAGGAGTCATCACCCCAGGTGTGCTCGTGTCGTCCCCAAAGACACCCGTGAGAATCAAGCGCAGCGGCAGGATTTTTTCACACGTACCATTCCTCAACAATCCACCGTCCACACAGAAACATTCCGAGCTGTTATCTGGGGACACCAGTTCCATTGGACATTCTTTGCAAGCCCCAGACACGCCAAAGTAATTTTCCGCACAGACACAACCGACACTTCCTTCAGTCGAGCTTTCATTTACCGGACAGGACGTACATGCCGACGAACCTGTGCTATTCTTGAATGTATCCCTCTCGCAGGCCGTGCACGGTCCCCCGTCCGCACCAGTGCTACCAGGCGAACAGACACACCCCGGAATCGTAACATTATCCACACATGCATCTGGCTGACATGAGGCGCTTCCCGGCGCTGAGAACGTGTGCATCGGACACGGTCGACACGCCGATGCCCCATGTACAGGTGAAAATGTATTTGCGGGACAGTATAAGCACGGCTCAATAGATGAACCGCCAAACTTATACTTGCCTGCGGGACACAAAACACAAACATTGCTGGAACTGAATGTTACGAAACTCAACAGCAAGAGGACTTGCACAGCCTGCATTCTTTTTTATTATATGTCCTTTATATTTCTATTGCTTACATCTCAATTTTCCAAAAGTGCAAGTACTGACGAACTAAAAAAATTATCTTCGTCTTACGCCGATACAATACAAAACAACTTAAAATGGCCTCACCCCCGAGTTATGAAACATCCACACACCTGCCCACCCCGACAAGCGCCGAGGAGCTCGCTCTCTTCTGGAAAAGGTTTGAGCTCTCCGAAGAACAGGACACCATCAATACATACCTAGGCACTCGTGTTATACAGGACCTAGAATTTGTTACTTCAAACGACGTCAGGACCGAATCGTTCCGAAAGTGGGCCGAGAACTATCTCACCGTCGTCGCGAAAAATCGTCTCGTGCGTGCAATCGAGTCATACGCCGAACCCATGGCACACTACAAGAACTTGCTGACTGTCGCAGCAAACACCAAAAACTCATGAACACTTGAAAACTTACTGTTTAATCATTTATTTATTCAATAAATCACATGAAACACACTCTTGACTCACAAAAACTCGTACCCAGACGAGCACCCACAGTCATAAATGTCGTCACTGCCGGCCGGGGCAATCGAGTTTGTGTAGCACTGCGTGCACACGGACACGTTTCTTGCAGCACTCATCCCCGAGTACGTGTTCGCCGGGCAATTTGTGCACGCTGCCGAGCCGAGCGTATCCTTGTAGGTGCCGGCGGTGCATGCTAAACACGTGTTGGATGTATCAGCAAAACGTCCGATTGGTTGTACTTCGGCGAATGACAACTGTCCTGAATTTGTATATGACATACCACCATTTGTATTTATGCCTCTTTGATGAACAAACAAAAAGCGTCCAGTCACTGGTTGCGTACAAGTCACTGTTCGTATTCCATATGATTCGTCTGGTGTTGTGTAACACAATGCATTATTCGGAGAATCAAATGAATCTGTATCTCCAACCGTAATTCTCATGTTGGGACCAGTCCATTCATATCCTACTATGCATGGATGATGCCATGCTCCATTTGGACCACACTGTCCCCAATTGATTTTCGGTTTGCCAATAAGTTTCACGTCAGTAACTGTCACTCGTCTTGAGAAATCCACCCTCCACCATGAGTCCATAGGAGCTTGCCCATATGTTGGGTCCATGTATGCGTCAGCAGTGGTGAAAGATGTCCATTCATTATTATCAGTTCCAAAACTGGCGCAAGTTTCAGTGGTTGTGGTTCCTTGACATCCTCCATTTGCTCTGTAGCTATCTACTTGAGAGAGACATGGCTGATTGAAGCTCACACCACATGATCTTGCAAGATTAGAAATGGTTGGAATATAAATTTTGAATCCGAGATCACACAAACACATACTCGAAGCACTACTTCCAACAGGTGACACTGCATTATTAGTACAAGCCTGACAAGTACTGCTCGACGTGGCCGCCAGTGCCGTCGAATACGTATTCACCGGACACTGTGTGCACGCCGCGGCTCCTGGCAACGGCTTAAACGTGCCCGCCGGGCATGCCTGGCACGTGGCTCCGTCCTGTCCAGTCACCGAGTAGTATCCCGCAAGACACTTGCAGTCTGTAATTTCGTCGCTGAGCGCTAGTGCCGACGAATTTCCTGGGCACGCTTCGCATTGCGCCGCTCCAGCAGGTGACCACGTGTTCACCGGACATCCCACACACTGCTCAGACGAAACTGCCCCTGGTGAAGACGACTGATAACCCCCCTGACACTTGGAGCACGTCGTCGCTCCGAGTGTAGGATTGAAGGACCCTGCCGAACACTGAGTACACGTGGCATTCGGCAGTCCGATGTTGTTTGTGAGGTAGCCCGGCAGACAGTGGCAGTCGGTGTACGCGTCGCTGCCCATGACCGATATAGCATTCGCTTGACAGGCCGAGCACGTGCTCGACAAGGTCGCAGCGACAGCACTCGAGTACGTGTTGTTTGGACACAACGTACACGCCTGTGCGCCCGAAGCTGTCTTGTACGTTCCAGTCACGCACGCCAGACAAGTCCCTCCATTAGCCCCTGTGTAACCTGCGTTGCACGTGCAGTCCGTCGCCTCGTCACTACCAGCCAAACCACCCGTCGAAGCATACGTCGGACAGCTACTGCAAGTCGACATTGCAGTAGCTGCCAAGATGGTCGAAAACGTGTTCGCTGCACATTGAACACACGTACCTGTCCCGGTATTCGTCTTGTAAGAACCCTTTACACACGCGGAACATACTTGCCCGTCCGAAGCACCTTGGTACCCCGTGTTGCACGTGCAGTTGGTGAGCGCCGAACTGGAGACTGGTGAATTTGTATTCAACGGACAATCCAAGCACATGTTCGCGCCAATGGCCGCTGTATTCGTCTGGTATTTCCCTGCGCCACAGTCAATGCATGGATCACCCCCGGTCGAGCTCTTGTACTTCCCAGGTACACATGCAGTGCAGTTGTTACTTGGTGTCTCTGTACAAACGGTATTCAGAGGTAGATAACTCCGTAGTTCTTCCGAGACAAGGTTCATTTCACTGTTGCTCAGATGTGTATCCCACACCAAAAGATGCGAGAGCTCCCAGTCACTCTTTTCTCCTGTCCTACAGTTAATACAAAGTTGAGTTGCTCGATCCATCGTTGTCGTTCCCCACTCGTTCGGGTCGGAATCTGATCTGGTGCTAGTACCAGACGCCTGACCATCTATCAGAACATTCAACGGAGTCGTTCCTCCGTTTTTACTACACATGACCATCCAATCCGTGGTAGTCCCAACATTATCCACATTTGTGTTATATGTCCTTGCTTCTATCAAATTACCGTTGGAGTCTCTCTTATCCCTAGATCCGTAGTAAGCAACACCGCGTTTGCCTTCGTAGTGTCCATGCAACCAATCCTTGCCCACGGCAGTCAGGACTCGCTTTTGATTCACCGATGAAGCGTACCTCGTAACTGAGCATATCGTGAATTTTTCAGGAATACTCCCACTGGCAAAAAACAGGCTGGTCGAGATGCCACCCGCGATATAAGTCAACGGTTGGGATGCGCCATTAAGACTACTCACCGTTTCCCCTTGCACGATGGACGCTCGAGTGCCGAGGGCCTCGGTATTCCTATTGTTACCGCTCTGATCCAACAACACCTTGTTCACGTCATCCCACTTCGTGGCCGTGTAATGAGCCCAAGGCTTTTTTGCTTGGTAAAGTGTCTGGAATGCATTACATGAAACCGTGCTTGGAACAGCGGTATATCCTACATTACAACTACAGCTTGAAATAGACGCACTGGCTACCAGCGAGTTCGCATTCGATGGGCAGTCGACACACACCGAAGAACCAGCACCGCTGTACTTGCCAGCAGCACAGTTTATGCACGTGGTCGATGACGTAGAACCGGGATTAGCAGACGCTTTGCCCGCTGCGCAGGCCGTGCATGTGCCCGGTCCAGCTGTAGACTTAAAGGAACCAGCAGCACACATATTGCACGCCTCCGTTGCTGGCATGAGATAACCGCGCACCTTCACTTCACTCAGGACTACAGCGCTGTTCTGGCCGTTGCCGTTGATTATATATAGATACCGACCACGGACAGCCGTATTGCAAGTGTATGTATTACTCGTCGTGTCGGACCAAGTTAGTGGACCGGCACACACCGTCATCGTGTTCATGTTGTTGAAGTTTGCGTCATTACCGACTCGAATAAAAAAATTGCTCATTTTACGAGAGTCGTAATTCGTGATGACGACTGACTGTACGATAGCCTCCCGCTCAAATTGCACTCTCCACCACGGCACCATACCACTGAACTGAACATCACCAGCGATAACCGTATCAGACAACGAATACGTCTGTATATTGTCATCCAGAGCATTTGACGACGGATACAACCCTGAAACCTTATTCGTCAGAGTCAAACAAGTTCCTGTACAGTTTCTGGCCAAGTTATCAGTGTACAGTCCGACCGCATAATTTGCCACGTCTCCGCCATACCCAGCGGCACAAGAACATGCGGCCATGGAACTACTGCCAGCGGGTGCGTACGAGTTCGTGGGACATGGCTTGCACTGCGTTAAACTGATCGCACCGAGAATGTCTTGGTACGTATTAGCAGGACAGTTTACACACGCAGAGTTGCTCGTGCTGCCTTTGTACTTGCCTACAGGACACAAAGAACACTGATTATTTTGTGACTTTACAGGAAACAGTATGATCGCCAAACAGGACAAGACGAGACAAAGCTTGTTTCGGACCATACACAAAAATACACGACCATTTATATGTTTATTTTCAAAATTTAAGAACAATGCCATCTACACATTTGACCACGAGAGTTCATACCCTGCCACACAAGCACACGTCTCCCTAGTATTCTCCAATCCTACACTATTCGGAGAACATACATTACACGCTGATGAACCAACCACACCCTTGAATTTTCCAAAAGGACAGGCCACACAGGACCCTGCCTCTGAAGTAAATCCGACGTCACACTGACAGAACGTACTACCACTACCAGAAACCGCGTTCGACGCACACGGAATACAAGTCTCCGCAAAAATCGCGGTGGTCACATTCGAGAACGTGTTCGCCGGGCAAGGTGAACACACCTGGTTACCCGTGGTCGTCTTGAAGAACCCAGCCTTGCACGACTCGCAGTACCCCGGCCAGACCATAGTCACAATCTCACTTCCAACCGGCTGGATCTCCCGGAAGCCAACAATGCTGCCTACAGTATTCCGCACATGCAAGTAGCGTCCCGTGGTGGCTGTCGAGCAGTTCACTGTTTTCCAGTCATCTGCCGTCCCGTAAAAATTCACACTACTACAAATATTATTTTCCAACGCCGACTGGCCATCTCCAACGTGTATCACCAGTGTGTCAATGCTATGCTGTGAGAAGAAGATCGCAACACTTGTAATGGTCACGCGACGTCCAAAGTCCACTCGCCACCATTGACTGCTTGCAAACATCGTGTTCGACCGAGTCAACGTTGTCCCGTCCACGGCCAAGTCGGCAGTAAAACTCATAAAGTTACTCGATTGTGTAGTTGGACATGCCTGGCTGCCGTTGCCACACGAACGCGCAAAGTTCGTGTTGCTCTGCACACCTTGGTACGTCGGCCCTGTGTACCCAGCGTTACACGTGCAGTTCCAAATCGACGTAGAGCCATTTGCCGAGAAACTCGTCGAAACACATGGAGTGCAAACGGAAACCCCAACTCTATCCGAGTATGTATTTACAGGACACAGTTCACACACCGGCTTACCTGGTACAGCGTTGTATTTACCAGGAACACATCCAGTGCAAGGCAAACCGTTGACTCCATAAAATCCGATGTTACAAAAGCAGTCTGTAATCTTCACACTTGCCAGTCCAGACGACGAGTAAGCCGGACAAGTGCTGCACGGCCAATAGCCAGTCGTGTTCTTGTACTTGCCCACTTCACACTGAACACAGGGCCCACCTCCTGGTCCAGTATACCCCACATTACAGGCACAGTCCACGATTCTGCCCATCCTAGGCGGTGCCGCGGAGTTGGCTGGACAGTCCATGCAAACTGGACTTCCCTCGGGCGACCACTTCCCCGCCGGACATGGCAAACACGTTTCATTGCTCGTGGCCTGGTAGTTCACCGAATACAACCCGATCGAGCAAGTCGAACACGCCGTTCGGCCGAGTTCTGAATTATACGTCCCCGGACTACACATCGCACACTCTTCGCCCTCATGCAGAAACCCGACATTACACTGACAGAACATCTTCGACGGACTGCCTGCAATCGACGTCGAGTTTCCTTGACACTCGAGACATGTCTCCACAGAAGTCGCATTAACAGCCTCCGAGTACGTTCGCACACCACACAACGTGCACTCACTATCACCAATCGACGGTTTGTACTTGCCCCTGACGCACGCAGAGCATGGTATGCCGGCCGCAGGCAAGAATCCCTGTACAGAAAATTCTCCAAATTCGATGTAGTTTAAGCCGGTAGGATTAACATAGAACAAATACTGTCCTTCACGTGGTGTTGTGCATGAGATGGTTCTTGTCCAGCCGGGAACTCCCGCCCCAAGAGTTATGAGTGACCCCACGTGCTCATAGCATGTAGGGTTTAGCAAAGACGAATACGAGTCGACGTTGCCGACACGCACCTTGATGTTCCGTTGATAGTCGACCTCCCAAGAATAAACAACCACTATTGTGAAGGATTGTACGTTTACCACTTTGCCGAAGTCTATCTTGAACCATTGATCCCCTCCTGCTTCAGTAATGAAAAGAGTATTCACGTCATTGTCCAACGCATTCGACGTGGTACCACCACGAGTCGTACTTGCTGCGGACAGACACGCCTGATTAGAGTTCGTCCCGCAAGTTCGAGCAAGATTCGACGAGTATACAAGCACTGTCGCGCCTCCACCAGACCCGGTGTAACCCGGCACGCATCTGCACGCAGTCACCGCCGGGCTGCCGTTCACGGACGTCGTTAACGGCGGACACGACTTGCAGTACGCGGACCCGTGCACGTCGATGTACGTATCGGCAGGACACGTCACGCACGGTGCGGTACCATTCGTGTCCTTGTACTTGCCGGGTACACACGCCACGCACGGCCCGCCGTCCACGCCCTCGAATCCGGCGTTACAGGAGCAGTTCGTCACAAGCGTAGCGCCAACGTCCGGCTCGTAGCTGTTCGCCGGACACGTCGTGCACGGCGCAGTGCCGTTGTTGCTCTTGTACTTGCCCGCCGCACACGAGGCACAGGTCATCGACTCCTTGTACCCCATCACCTGCATTTCCCATGCAGTCATGACGGCACTGCTCCATTGAACGTTCTCTTTGTTGATTGTAAAATAACGCCCACGAAGCGTGCTACCACAGTCAATCGTGAACTTTACAAACGTTTGACCAGCCATCCATACCCGTGGTGATGAGCTGTAGCTCGGAGTACTTGCAGGACACAACAACTCGTTATTTATGTCCGGAGACCATCCTGGAAGTGTATTGCCCACCCGGACCGTGTAGGCCGGACCACAAAAATGATTTCCACACCACCCGAGTTCAAAATACACGACCACACTAGTTACGATTATTTCTCTCCCAAAATCAATTGGTAAAGCGCTCATTGACCAGCCGCCAGGTCTGCAATCCCAATTTGCTGGAATGCCTCCTCCTGTGGTGAAGTCATTATCTTGGAATTTATCTGTGCTGTCTGGATGCCACACCCGTGCATTAGCACCACAACCAAGACTTTTGCACATTTCTTGTCCGCTCGCTCCACACGTTTGCAGCAGGTCGTATTTCTCGAAATTATCGGCAGTTATGCCTCTATAACCCAGCACTTCTGTAGTTCCCGTGTCACATTTGCACAGCGTCGAGCCTTCCGTCGAAGCCGAGTTCGCGCTGCATTGTGCACACGACGAATTCGGCCAATTTTTGTACTGTCCCGACGGACACTGCACACACGGACCGCCGTCCGGACCCATGAAACTTGGCATGCATTGACAGCGTTCGATGGAGGTGCTCGCCATCGATGACATTGTACGGCTCGGACAAGTACTGCACGTAGCAGATCCTGTGACGTTTTTGTACGTCCCAGCTACACACTGCACACAAGCAACGCCGTCCGGTCCCGTGTACCCCATGTTGCACCTGCAGTTGCTCAACAGTGCGCTGCCAGTCCCAGCCGTGTTCGTTTGCGCCGGACAACCCGTGCAGGACTGTGGACCGAGCCAGTCCTTGTACGTCCCTCTCGCGCATTCGGCGCACGGCCCCCCGTCCGGCCCGGTGAACCCGGCCACGCAGGAGCAAATTGTCATTGCTGTAACGGACGACTGATTCTGGGGACATGTCGTGCACGCTTGAACTCCCGTCAGCGCCTTGAACTTGCCCGCTTCGCACGCCACACACGCCCGTGCGTACACAACATCGAATGTCAAGGCCGCGTTTTCGACCTGTGTGTATCCGACGTTGCAGACGCAACTCGTCACGTTCGGAGCCGCCGCCGGTGAGTTCCTCATCGCCGCACAGTCGATGCACGCCGCCGACCCGGTCACGTTCTTGTACTTCCCTGAAACACAAGCAATACAAACATCACCGTTGTTCCCAGTGTACCCAGGACCACATGCACACAGCGCGCTTCCGCTCTGTGACACGCTGTTTGCCTGACAACTTCGACACGCCGACGTCCCCGCCAAACGCTTGTACGTGCCCGCCGGACACGCTTGACAGCCACTTGATGTGTTCGTGAATCCAGCCTTACACTGGCAGCCTGTACTACCGGTGACAGAGGTAGTATTGCCCGTGCATGACGAACACACCCCACCCGTGTAGTATGTATCAGCAGGACATGCAGAACAGGTGAGAGAAAGCTGGGTTGTTCCTTCCACGATGGTTTGTGATGCTCCACTTAAACCTGCAATAGTCGAAAGATCCGTGGTTGCTGCGACTAGGGTGCTCAATTCCATTGTAGACCTCGCGCTGATTGTGATAACAATCGTGATTTCAGTCGACAGCAATGCACGTCCCGAGCTCAAGTATGTTCTCTCGATCTGCACCAGTCCCACGGGTATACCCAACTTTGCAGCAATCTGGTACCTAAATTGTGACATCGCCACCGCGATTTCCCCGGGACTCGAATCCGTTGTAACCGACGTCAACGTCCCACTTATCCGCACTGCGCGAGTGATCACCGCGGTACACACGTCTGATATGTTCACGTATCCAGGCGAACACGTGCAATTACTGACCGACGTGCTCCCACTCGGCGACGTTGTCCCCACGGGACATGCGGAGCAACCCATGCCCTCACATCCCGTCACTTGCAACTCGGCAAAGTGGAGGGTACGAGCGGTGCCAGGTAAAGAAATGTGGAGGTACTGACCACGAAGTGGCGTCACGCATGTCACGTCTGCCATGAAAGGACTGACCATAGGCGCGGGTATATTTGACGCACACACTGCATTGACATCAACAGACGAACTATCCCCAACCGTTATTTTGAAGTTTGCTAATCGTTCTGGACAACAATTGTTACGATTATATACAATGACTTTAGTAACAATAACTGATCGTCCAAAATCAAGCCTCCACCAAGGAGATGTTTGTGTTGCAGTGTGGGTGAAGGTTCCCACATTTTGATCAAGCGCGTCAGCAGCAGGGAAAAAAATAGGGTCTTCTCGTGAGGATTGTTCTGCAGAACAGACGTCTGTTCCAGAGGCACCGCACGATCTCTGCAGCGTTGAAATTGTGGTGGTGCATACCATATTTAGATACGTCCCTGCGGCGCAAAGAACAGTGGTGGCACTCTGTGCTGAGACGGATGTGCTTTGTGTCGATGCTTTGCTGAGTCGTATGTAATCCAAAATCAAAATGCCACCCCACTGTGTCAAAAATGAGATCGGTTGTGATGGAGTCGAAAAGGACTGACTCGAACTGCCATATGTGTTCTGTAGCTCCCAGACGTTCCCCGTCAATGCACCTTTTAGATAATGAGTGACTTGTTTGCCAATCAATTGAATTCGCACTTCGTAAAATACGGCAGGCAGGAACCTGTCGCCGTCCATTACCACTTCTGTATCAACGTTATAATTTTGACCGTAACTGGCAATTGGGGTTAAAGTTCTGCCTGCCTTTCCTGAAGCTAAAGCATTGTAGTTCCCATCAGTAATCGTTCCGTACGCATAATGACCAGTGTCAAATCTCATATGATAAGATTCGACGTTTGTGTAACAACCTCCTTTCAACTTGAAACTCGCTAGAGGACAACTGCAGCAACCTGTGGCTCCGTATACGTAAAACCCAAATTCAATATAAAAATCAGCAAAACTATTGATGGTTTGAATCAAGCCTTGGTTCGCAACAGCTGCACCTGCGATACCCGCATTGCAGTTGGCTGAAATTCTCGTACTGATTGCCGTCCTTCCATTTTTCGTATACTGATTCGCCCCTATCACCCACTTCGACGAGTTCAGTGCGGTTCCATCAAAGTTGTCGAAGAGCTCAAACACGTCGTCTGGGTTCGATGAAATCGAGTTGCCGTCGGTCACGGTCAAAATCATATTGTTCACTACATTCGGAATTTTGACCCACACCACGGCAGTGGTAACGGCAGTCGGATCCTCGATCCACTGGGGCACTGGTGTTTGTTGACCTTCCACGTACACACGCATCCTGTTGAAGTTCCCACTCAGTGTCCCGAATGCATTCAGCGTGAACTTGAGCTGAAAATTTGTCAGTGGGGGCCCACTATTTGTCACAGTCAGTGTTACGTAACTGTTCTGTGTGATACAAGCCGTGATAGATGAAATCACAAGTAGAACGCGCAAAAGCCACATGACACACACAGCACACGCGTTTATATCAAGAATTTAATAACATGTATTATGGAAACAAATACTTTTTTAATTTCACGTCGTATCTCCAGACATTCCATCCCCGGAGACGGTGCATGCGCTCGCGCCAGCCGTGGACGTCTTACCGACTTCACACGCGGTGCACGCGGTCGCTCCTGATACTCCTGAGTACTGCCCGGCCGGACAGTTTGTACAGACTGCAACTGGTGAATTCGAACAATACGATGCACATGCATCTGATACACAACAATTACTACACGTATCGGGTTCACAAACATACTGAGCTCCATAAGGATAGTCCCGTAACATCTGAGTTAATTGAGCACATCGTCCAAGGCAATCCGGGTAGTTCAGATCGCTCCAACCAGTTGTCTTGACCTCTACACAACTTTCACATTTGGAGTACTGGCCCGCCGGGCACTGCGCACTTGCGCGCGAAACACACACCAACACAAACAGAACGCGCAAAAGCCGCATGACACATGCTCCACTCGCGTTTATATCAAGAATTTGATAACATGTATTATGGACTAGCTCCAGACGTCGAGGTACCCGGCTCTGCAAGAGCACTGTGTGATACTTGTCGCTGATATTACAGAAGTGCCAAAGGCTGGACACGCGGTGCAGTTCGTGTTGCCGACTGCCGACTTGTACGTGCCCGAGGCGCACGGGGCGGCCGCGGCGCCGATTACGCGCACCTCATTGAGTACCATCACGCTGTTGGCCGGGGCGACGACAAACATGTACCTACCGGCCATCGCCGCCGGGCACGTGATCGTGTTGTTTGCGCCGGACAAGATCGCGCCGCTCGCGCACACCGTGTTCATGAACGGATCCGTCGAGTGTCCGACGCGCACCTGCAGCGTCGTCGACGCCTGCAGCAAGCGTCTCGAGCCCGCAGCGCTCTGCAAGCTCGCCTGGATCACCACGCTCGCCACCGCGCGCTCGACTTCAAAGTCCACCGCCCACCACGGCTGCATTAATGCAGGATTGGCGGTGTAATTGAAAGCCTCCACTGCGATCTCCGAGATCGTCACGTAGTTGAACACGTGTGGACCTCCAACGACGTGCAGGTACCGCCCGCGCACCGTGTCCTCACACGTGAACGTTACGTAGCTCCGACCTGCGCCGGTCAGGTAGTCCGCACACACCGTGTTCAGTGGTGTCTTCCCGTCCGCCGCAGACCACACTGGCGAATCACCCACCGTGATTTTGAAGTCCTTCAGATCCACCCACCCGTCTTGTCCATACGCGAGCATAATCAGAATCTTGACTGCAAACACGGACGTGCTTCGTCCAAAGTCCACGCTCCAGTACGGCGTAATGTACGGCAAGTTCGCCGTCCCGTATTGTGACCTTGTCGCGGTGTTTGTATCCCCGTCGTTCCCCAAGCTTGGTGCTCCTTGGAACAGAGGTGCGTTGCTAGCGACACAAGCTTGTGTCCCCGTGCTCCCGCACGACCGAGCAAGGTTCGGGTTGAATGCAACACTCACGAATGTGCTCACGCTCCCGTCCAGCGCGCCGTCTGTCGTGCCACCCGCATTCGACGTCGCGCCGTTCGACAGCGTCTTGCACGTTTCAGTCAGCGTGCTCCCACACGACCGCGCGACGTCCTCGAGCGGGTAGCCAAGACCGCTGAACCCGGCCACGCCTACACAAACCGTCGTCGCAGCGTTCACAGCCACGGTATTTGCAGGACACGTTATACAAGCACTTGTGCCGGTGACTCGCTTGTACTTGCCCGCCGGGCATGCGGCACAGCTCGCCATCTCCCCCGTGTATCCTACGTCGCATAAACACTGGGTGCTCCCAGGCACCGCGACGGAATTCACCGGGCATGCCAGGCACGTACTGTTGGTGGTCGCCTGCACTGCTGCGGAGTACGTGTTGGCCGGACAGAACGTGCAGGTCGCGCTGCCTCCCGTGGCCTTGTACGTGCCGGGGGGACAGGTCGTGCACTGGCCCTTCGAAGCGCCACTGTCCGGTCCGGTGTACCCAGCGTTGCACGAGCACAGATCGTCAATGCTCGTGAGGTCCTGACCGCGAATTATGGCATTCGTGATAGCGGTAGTTGTGAGTGTGTCGAGGTACTCGTCCACCACAAATAAACCAGCAATATCTGCATTCAAAAAGGCGTCTTGTGCCCAATTGCTTCTGCCCATCCAACTGCGACACACGGTTCTATCTGTCAATGTTCCGTCTTCACTTGAAGTGGAGACAACACCATTCACAGACAAGGCCAGAACCCTATTCCATGTACTGTATCTCGAAATGACAGTCAGCCACAAATTTTGTGTGATTACACCAATCGACGATACCACTGCTATATTTTGGGCACCATTCATCAAGTTAACTCTCAAATTCGTGCCACCACCTTCCCTGGTCATGAGCAGATTGTTATTGTTTTCTCCATTACCCATGTCCAAGATTCTTTCATAACCTCCAGGGTTCGATGTGAAACGAACGACTGTCACAATTGTGAAGCCCCCATTCGTTGCGATATTGAAAGTTTGACAACCGGCATCGAGGTACTGCGACTTTGTCCTGTCAAAACTGACATGCCCGTTGCCGGTCGGTCCACCAACAGCATTATATGTAGGTATATTTCCAACACCTGCATTGTTGCGAGTAGATATAGACGCAAAGGAAGGTTTAGGTGTAAGGGCAATGAATCTAACACTGACGGTTGTCGAGTACGGTAAAATTACTTTCTGTGGACTGCTATTGAGTCCACAGCAGTCCTCGACCACCGTCGTCCCTGACAGCGCAATGAACCCCACCGGACAGTTGGTGCATGTCAAGGCAACGCTCCCCGCATACGTGTTCGCGGGACACACGCTGCACGCTGCTGACCCCGAGGCGTTCTTGAACTTGCCAGCCTCACACGCGACGCACGGGCCCACATCCGGACCCGTGTACCCTGGATTACAGGAGCAATCACTAACTTTTGTGCTGCCGAACGACGAGTTCGCGTTTGCCGTGCAGCTCGTGCACGCTGCGCTCCCGTTTGTCGACTTGTACGTCCCCGACGGGCATATACTACACTGCCCCTTCGACGCGCCCGTCTCCGGCCCGGTGTACCCGCTATTGCATGAGCACCCTAATGACGGGACACAGCTTCGGGGTCGTTCTCCTGCTACGTAAGCGTTCAACTTGACTGAAGCTTCAGCAAACTCGGCATCGGTCAGGTGACGATCCCAGACATAAAGTCTTGACAACTGCCAATCACTACTCTGCCCATTAATGTTGATGCATAGGTCGCAATTTCCAACTCCTCTACACCCCGTGCACGTTGCGACACCATTCGCGATCACGCTCGTTGCTCCACCCGCAATGTTTCTGCTGCACACTACCACCCAATTTGTGTTGGGGCTAATCGAATATGATTCTGTAGCTCCTTGCCCATTGTAATGTGTTGCTCCTGCTTTGCTATTGAAGTGTCCGTGTAGCCAATTCATGTTGCTACATTGCAGAATTCTTTGTTTCGTTGCCCCAGAATACCTCGTTATACTACAGACCGAAAAAGTCGACGGTATCGATCCCGCCCCCCAAGATATCGAAGCTCCTGTCGTCCCTTCGACGCTAGGAATCGACAATCCTGCACCGTTTCCTGTGACACTGCCGACAGTCACCGCACCAGCCGTCAGCCTACCATGACGACCGTTCCCGCTCAGGTCCGTGAAACGCGAATTCGCTGCATCCCATGCCTCTGCCGACGTCATGAGGTATGCCGGACTCGTTACCAGTATACTGCTAAGTGGATCTTGATTTATGATTGGACATATTGTAATGTTCTGTGGGCTACTGTTCAGTCCGCAGCAGTCAGTAGACGTCGTCGTCCCGGGCAGCGACTTGAACCCGGCAGGACAAGCCGTGCAGACAGACGCGGAGCTATTCGAGAACGTGTCGGCTGGACATGTCGAGCACGACGTGGCCGCGAGCTGTGACTGGAACTCACCAGCCGCACAGCTCGTGCACGCCGCCGAACCCAGCACGTTCTTGAACGTGCCGGCGGCGCACGCGACACACGGTCCGCCTTTCGGTCCGGAGTAACCACTGTTGCATGTGTAATACTTCGTTTGTGCCCCGTCTTCACTCAAATAGCCGAAAGCTTGCACCTCATGTGGAGCATTGAAAACGTGATTCGTGGGGCTTTTGTTTAAGGTGAAGTATCTACCACTGAGTCCGTTGGAGCAACCGATTGTGAATTTGATATAACCTCCTACCCACTCACTGTCCACTGACGGCTTTTTGGGCGGACACATAAGAGTATTCCAAGATCCAGGTGCAAAGCTCTGTCCGTTTACGTAAGCAACATTTGTGTTACCTACTCGAACAGTATAATCTAAATTTTTAAAGTAATTTTCATACCACGACGGTTCAAAAATCACTACCACCGACACCACAAAAAATCGTTCTCTTTCTAAATCCACAGTTAGACAGTTGATATCTGGATTGCCAGCATGATCTTTGCACATTGTACCACCCTGAGTGCCCCAATTACCGTCATTGAAATTATTGAGACCACCGGCCTGTATAGACCCGTCCGCGGCTACATAACGCATTGTTTGGCATCTGTCGGTCTGTGAAGCGCCACATGATCTCAATACATCAACCAGTGGGTTAGTGATCGTCAAATACGTCGCGTCCCTCGGCACGCATACGCTACCGTTCGCGAAAAATCGCTCCGTGCACGTACACACAGCCTGCCCGCTCACCGAGTCGCTGCCGAACGCGCATGGTGTGCACGCATTACTTCCATTGAAAGCCTTAAACTTGCCCGCCGCACAGGCCACACACGGACCACCGTCCGGACCTGTGAAGCCGGCGTTGCATATGCACTGCGCGCTTGACCCACTCCGCGCCGGCGCGGCAGAGTTCACCGGACACATCTTGCAGTCCGGACTACCCTCCGGCGACCACTGCCCCGCTGGACACGGAAAGCAACTGTCCAGTCCCTTCGAACCATATCCTGCCGCGTACAGACCCACCGTGCAGTTCGAACAGGCCGTCCGCGCGAGCTGTGTGTTGTACTTTCCCGGATTACACAGCGCACACCAGTCCGTGCCGTTGACCTGTGCAAAACCCGCTTCACAGTAACAGTACTCCTCCGACGGACTGCCAACCGCCGACGTGGCGTTCGGATGGCAGGACCTGCACGCCGCAACTGACGTCGCCCCAAGAGCACCAGAAAACGTGCGCGTTGGGCAAGCAGTACAAGCACCTGACCCCGCAACGGTTTTGTACGTACCAGCAGCGCAAGGCATGCACGGTTCTAGCCCCCCCACACCCGTGTATCCCGCAACACACTGACACGCACCAATCGAGTTGCTCCCGACCGCCGACTGTGTCAGATTCGGACAAAAAGTGCATTCTCGCGCACCGGTAGAACTAGAATATGTATTCACAGGACACAGTGCACACACACTCGATCCATTCACGTCAGTGAAACTCCCAGCAGCACACGCGGCACAAGACTCTGTGGTCGTCGTGTTCTTGTACTTCCCCGTTTCACAAGCACTGCACGGTCCATTATCCGGGCCCGTATACCCCCGGTTGCATATGCAACGGTTTTCACCACAAGATAAGGCACTTGCTGTTCCACAGCCGGTTGGCACATCGCTGCCTTGGCGAACATGTGCCATCAACGTGTCCGATACGATTTGCATGTCGGCGTCGGAAAGGGCTGAATCCCACACAAGGATCTGTGCAATATACCACGGATTTTGTTCGGGATAGCTACCAGACATGTCCACAAAACCAATTGCCACGTCCACGCTCCAAGTCGTGCTCTTGCCATTGTTGGCCATGCCAACACCGTTGACCATTACTTGTTTTGTCGAATCGAGTCCGGGTGTTGATTTCACACACACGACGGTCCATTGAGATAAGTCCCATGGTACCGAATTCATGAACCACCCCCCCCACTGACTGTAGAACCCCACTCCACTGCTAGTCCACCCAAGATTTTGTGTCCCAGCCGCCATATACAAACCTGGACCACCATAATAACTGAGGACTCGCGCTGCCGTGCACATGGTCCACCCACTACCTACATTCAAAGTCTTCAACGGATTGGTCGGATTGTAATTCGTAGCGCCCGGACAGTTGGACTCTCTGTACAAGCTGAGCATGCACTCACCATTAGGACATGATACAGCCGGCACAGAAACTAACGGATAAGGTGCGACTCCAGAGACGCTCCCCTGCACGAACCCCGTGGCTTCCACTACAGCTGGTGGATAAGGAGTATTGCACCAAGCATCCCCGATAACATCATTCGTCCCGAGACTGTGCCTGCCGTTCCCACTGACGTCGAGAAAACGCTTGTTCACATTGTCCCAGGCCGAACCAGTGTAATGAAATTTCGGCCGCTTACTTTCGTACATCACACTAAATGCAGTCGGTGTCAACTGCATTGTGCTGTTTACTGGACAGCACACCTGGTTTTCAATTTTACTAAGCGAGCACACAGAACAGTTAAAGTTCCCCACTTCATTCTTGTAAGAACCCGCGGCACAGGGCAAACAGGAGCGTGTTTCAAGTGGGCTGAAAAAAAGAAAGTGTCCGGCGATGCAGCTGCAGGCGTCGACCGACACGCTTCCTGACACCGAGACCGCGTTCACTGGACAAGCGATGCACTCACCCGACCCGCTCATGTCTTTGTACGTACCCACCGCACACGGCACACACGTGCTCCCGTCTGCGCCCGTGTACCCCGCGTCACAGAGACACTTGGTGATCGATCCACTGCCGGCAGGAGCGCGCGAGTTCGCGGGACAAAAATTGCAATTCGGACTCCCTTCCGGAGACCACTGCCCCAGCGGACACGGCAGACAAGTCTCGCTGCCGATCGCCCCGTAATTCACCGAGTACAGCCCCACCGAGCAGTTCGAACAAGCTGTCCTCCCAAGCTGGCTGTTGTACGTTCCGGGATCGCAGATCCGGCACGTCGACATGCCGACCGCATGCGCATACCCGATCTTACAGTAACAGTAGTCCTGGGACACACTTCCGGACGCAGACACTGCGTTCGCCTGGCACGGCTCACACAACGAGCTCCGGCCTGTCTGCGCAGAAAACGTATTGTTCGGACAAACCTCACACGCCCCGCTGCCGGTTTGCGTTTTGAACGATCCCGGCAAGCACGCCGAACAGGCATCGCCGTCTCCTCCCGTGAATCCAGCATTGCAAGTACAAGCAGTAATAGCCGTGCTCGAGACAGGAGCATTCGCGTTTGAAGGACACGCCAAGCAAGTCGACGAAGCGTTCGCACCGACCTCAGCTGAGTACGTCGCTATACCACAATCCATGCATGCCGCGTTGCCGTCAATCGTCTTGTACTTTCCGGCGACGCACAATATACACGCGCCCGGCAGTCCGGTGCTCCCGGCAGGACAGTCAAATTGACACGCCGTGCTCCCGGCTGCCGACACGCCGCCCGCAGCACACGCGCTGCAAGCAGTTGCTCCTGCTGTCGCCGTGAAGGTCCCGACCTCACAGTCCGTGCACGTGGCACTGCCACCGCTCGCTTTGTACTTCCCTGGAACGCACAATTCACATGAGCCGAAAGGGCCTGTGCTACCGGCACTACATCCTGGTGGACTGATACATGCAGACTGATCACTATTTGGAATTTTGCCATCAGCACACGTGGAGCACCAGGTGACGTGTGTTCCCCTGACCGCGGGATTGTACGTTCCTTGCGGACAGTTTGTACAGGCAGAGGAACCTGTCACATCCTTGTACTTTCCCATTGCACAGGACAAACACGTACCACCGTTTGGTCCTGTATACCCTTTCTTGCAAAAACAAGCTGTAACAGATGAAGATCCGAGAGGGGAATCCATTGCCATATTATTCATATACGTAGTATCCGGACAATATGTGCAAGTTGAAGCACCAGAATTTGCCTGATACTTCCCTTTTTCACAAGGGTTGCAAGCTACCCTGACACCTGCGTCCGACCAGCCATACCAACTTGCATAATTATTTTTATATGTTCCTGCAGGACATGTCTCAGTGCATTTACCACACAAATCAGCACATGATTCGGCGCAACTAGTACACAACGAGGTATCAGTTGAACATTGACTGTGAAATCGACCACCCACAACATTCAACATGTAATTGTTACCACACCAACTCTGTGCGTCTACCTGCCGGACAACACTATGCACTCCAGGTGCACACTGTGATCGGCAAAATGTTAACAGACAAAGCGTCACTAATACGTGCAAGAGACATTTCGTCGACAGCATACCACCGCACCAAGCCTCGTATATATCCACCAACGACAGATTCAAAAACTTTCCTGCCTCTCTGCCTCGTGCGCTCACACACACGACACACGAACATTTTTTTGCTGCTTTTATTTGTACCAAAAAAAACAAAACGCGCAACACGTCCCACGCACAATCACGGTGATGTCATAAGAACCTCAACTCTTCACAAAAATACGGTACGTTTTTCAAGTACGGCTAAAAAAAAAGTATCCAGGGTTACAACTGCACGCGTCGACGGACACACTTCTGGCGGAAGACACCGAATTCGCATGGCAACTCGTGCATGCTGTGTTGGCGTTTGTCGAAAATGTGTTTTCCGGACAATCGGTGCACGTAGTCGAAGCTATTCCAGCACTGGATTTGCCCGCAGGACAGGCCGTACACGTGCTCAAGTCTGACTGCAACATGTACCCAGGCGCACACTTGCACGTGCCATTGTACACCTTGTAATTCGCTGGACACTCCACGAATCGACCAGCTACCATCTGTCCCTGCAACACAGTCATCTGTGCGTTCTTCAGTCCCGAAATTGCCACGGGAACCACACGCACCGTCGCAGTCTCCGTCATTTGTTCCGCGCGCTGAAAGACATCATCCACTGTCTGTACTCCCGACAGGATCACAACCCGTACACTCGACGCGTTGCTCACAGCTGGATTTCGGGGAGGTATGATCTCTACCTGAACAAGCGAAGTATCGACACCATAGAAGCGACTCATCTGCAAAATCAGCGTGTCCGTCGCTTGTGCGACTTCGCTGCTGGACAGAGCTGTTCCGTCAGGATACACCAACTCGCTTTCTATACTCACGGCGTTTGGCATGCTTGCTGTAGACACAACCGGTACCGAGACATAAGAAACGTCCATATTTGTCATCTTGAACGGTAACGCGAGCGTGACTTGCGCCACATCAAGTCTAGCCGACGACTGCACAAACATCTCTTGCAACGACTGCACCGTAGCAGGTTGGACCGCACGTACAACTGTCTGCACACTGTACACTCCGTTTACTTGAACGACGTTCAACTCGACAGCTGACTCAGGCACGCCGTAATACAGACTGAGCTGTATCTTCATCTGAGACATTGTCGATCCCAATTGTATCTCCTCCAATGTCATGGGCACTCCGTCCGTACGCACGAGAGCGCTTGTGAAATTCAAGCCACTTGATCCTGCATCTGTTGTACCATTGATCAAGAAGACCATAGAGTTATCAAGCAACAATCTTCCACGCTCTTGCAACGCTCTGGACACGTCTCGCATCGTTTGAAATTCTTCCTCGGACCGAGCGTCGATTGTCACTGTTAGTGGCAACGTGTTGTTTTTAGACAACACATCAAAATTCAAACGCACAAAGGACAAAGACACGTTGTACGTCCGACTAACCTCAAGACGGAGAAGCATCAGTGCATTTGCAACTATGTTAGAGTTCTCTTGCAACAATCTCCTCTTGACAACCGTAGACAAATTCAACAAACTACCACCAACTACAACCGACCGTGCCGCAGCCAGTACACTTACGTTCTTGGGTGTACTCAGCGTAAACGGAAGTCTCAACACCGTTGGTATAGTGGTAGCAAGTCCAAGTTGGCCCTCGATTATATTCAGTTCTGTCTCAGATCTTCCGAAAATCGAAACGCGAACGTCGATTGAATTCGATATTCGCTCAATTTGAACTAAATCTACAGAGATATTTAACCGCAAAGCAATGCTCACTCGTAGAGCATGCGTGGCATTTTCCATCTGAGACAAACTCGAATTCACACTCACTCCTTGAAGCAAACCTGCAACCGCAACGGCGCGTGGCACCATAGACACACACACTCCTGACACCTTGATGTACCCCGTCACACACCAGCAATCCGACAAACTCACAGCCGCCCCGGACGTCGACGTCAGCGCCGGACAAGCGCTGCACAAGGCAGACCCGGTCGCTGTTTTGTACGTTCCAGCCGCACAAGGCACACACGTGCTGCCGGCAAGTCCTGTATACCCGGCGTCACATATGCAGTTTGTTCGTAACCCACTCCCAGCAGCAGCACGTGAGTTTGCGGGACACAAATTACAGTTCGGACTGCCCTCCGGTGACCACTGTCCTACCGGACAGGACACGCAAGTCTCACTACCAATCGCCCCATAATTCACAGAGTACATCCCCACAGAGCAGTTTGAGCACGCCGTCCGTCCAAGCTGACTGTTGTATGTTCCAGGATCACAAATCCGACACGTGGACATGCCTACCGCATGAGCATACCCGATTTTACAATAACAGTAGTCCTGAGACGCACTTCCAGACACCGAAACCGCGTTCGTCTGACACGGCACACAAGATGAGCTTCTACCCGTGTCCACAGAAAATGTATTATTTGGACACAGCTCGCACGCCGCGCTGCCGGTCATCGTCTTAAAAAATCCTGCTAAGCACGCCGAGCAGGAACCACCGTTTGGTCCCGTGAATCCTGCGTTACAAGTACAAGCAGTGACGGTCGTGCTCGAGCTTGGCGCATTTGCGTTCGTAGGACACGTCAGGCAAGTCGACGAAGTGCTTGCACCGACCGTAGCCGAGTACGTCGCTGTTCCACAGTTCGTGCACGCGGCACTCCCGGCACTCGTCTTGTATTTGCCTGCGACGCACGCAGTACAAGCGCCCACCGGTCCCGTGCTCCCAGCAGGACAGTCAAATACGCACGCTGTGCTTCCCGCTTGTGAGACGCCACCGGCACCACACGAGGTACAAGCACTTGCGCCTGTCGTACCGGAGTACGTTCCTGCTGAACAGTCTGTACACGCGACACTCCCGCTGCTTGTCTTGTACTTGCCAGCGACGCATCCGGAACACAAATCCCCGTCTGCTCCTGTATACCCTGCGTTACACGTACAAGCAGCTATTGCTGAGCTTGAACTAGGCGAATATGAATTTGAAGAACAATTTAAACAACTTGACAAAGTGCTTGCACCTTGCATATTGGAGTATTTCGATGCTGGACAGTCTGTACATGCACCACTACCGATGTCCGTCTTATACTTTCCAACGACACAGGTTATACAAGCACCGGGGGGTCCGGTGCTTCCAGCAGCACAAGGTATTTCAAAACAATCCAAATTAGACGCACTTGCAATGTTTGATGTGTAACCAGCTTTACACGTAGTACAAACTTCGCTTCCCGCAGTGTCCTTGTATGTTCCAGCACCACAAGCCGTACAACTTCCTGCTGGTCCCGTGTAACCCTCGTCACAAGCACACAAAGAATTCGGACATGATTGACATGTAAATATACCGGTTTTGTCGTAGTCCACACCAAAAAACCACTGACAACCTGTATTAGGGTTATCACAATTTACCAACTGAAACTCACCAATTAAACGTACGTCTCTTTTGTATCCCGTAGAACATGTACATGAAGTACTGCCTACAGACGAATAGCTTCCTGTTTCACATGGAACGCATGCAAAATCTCCAGAGAATGGTTTAAAAGTCGAAGCAGCACATGCAGTACAAGCGGCTCCTACTTTAGTGAGACCAGGTCTGCAAGTTTGAATTTGTTGGGTCATCAATGCACTAATTTGACTGCTATTCAACACGTAATTGTAAATTCGGAAATCGTCAATAGACCCACTGAATGCAGCGTCAGGATATCCATTAGATATTAAACGGTCTGTAAATTTACCAATTCTGATTCTTTTCATAATATCTGAAGAAATTGTTTTCCCTGGGGTACCACTAACCGTAAACGTTAGTACACCATCTATATACAGTCTTGTCGTGACCAATGAAGTGTACTCAATAATGATCGTGACATGTATCCACTTATTGAGTTCATATTTCCTTTCATATGAAAATGTATTCAAAACTTGCTCATCATTTACTACGAGTAATATTCCGAAATCCCACATATAAAATCTTACAAATCCACCTGCTTCATTGTGAGAATTTCCCGTAGTCGTACTCGATACCGAAAATACGGCACCTCCGTTAAAAATACCTGAGTTCAAAACATCATTTGCAATGCTTGAATATCCAGCAAATTGAACACTTCCTATTTTGATCCATATTGAAAATGTTAATGGCACATTAACATTCAAATTTACCTGAGTTTGCAAGGCCCCACTTCTATTGTAATGCAGTGCAGTACCACCGTCGACTGTTTTATTACTTAATCTGGGTTTGTGATTCAAAATTGCCAAATCATATGATGCACCTAGTGTCCCTTTGTTACTAAGATAACCATTAAATGAGTGCTCCTCATAATGTTGTGCAGGATACCAGTCCCAATAATTAAATATCGGAACACAGTTCCGATTAGGATAATCATTCACGTCATCTTGTTTACAATCATAGTGACCCATAGATTTTCCACCATACGAAGAAACTTCAAATGGATACCAAATGATCGGAGACTGTGCCATACACAAATCTGTCAATGCTACAAAGAGCAGTAGACATTTCATCCACATCATATGAAAACCAACAAGCATCGTATATACCCACAACAAACCGATTCAAAAACTTTCCACAACAACAAAAATAAAAATCAATCTTTGCTTGTGTGATGTAAACACACCATTCAACCACCCATGTCGACCGTCGTCCTAAACGACGAAATAGACACATTTCCGTCCGCCGAGGACATCCTCATCGACAACGCAAATCTCGACGCTTTCACAGAGTCCGTCACATCCTTCGTGGACACGCAGATATTCTGCTTCGGCCTGATCTACGTCCTCCTCGGGTGCATGGTCGCGTACATCGACTGCAAGCGTCTCAAACGGTGGAAATGGCGCGTGTGTCGCAGCATGTCAGCGTGACGCACAACGACCAACATAAAAATCCAGGCGCAGTTTTACTATTAACGAGCGAAAGTGCGCCGGTAATGACGATGCCGAGCATATTCGACGTGCCCATGCACAACAAGAGCCTCTGTCTCCGCGACCTGGCCATTCTCCGTGAACCAGCTGCTCGCGCGGATACGCACAACAGGGACGCTACACACAAGGAAAACAAGGACATTTCGCGCCTCGACCCGAGCCGTTGGCCGTCACAGGCCTTCATACTCCTTGCTCTTCTCGTAACTGGTGTATACTACCTTCGCCATAGCCAACACTACCCTGCTACACTTGCCGATACCTTCCACTTCTACACTCTCGCCGTTCTACCAATGCTCATCTTCAGCCGCGTCCCGTCCGCGTGTGTCCCCACGTGGCACCTACTTGCAGCGCACGCCGCAGCCATGCTCTTTGCGTACGAGCACGGTGGTGAATCCGTGTCGACGACCCTCTTCGTGTTAGTAATCGCACTCACCACCACCACTCTTGTCACGCACAATCGGCCACAGCAGACCACCTACATGCTACTGGCCGGCTGTCTCGTACTGAACTCAATCTTTGCTATAGTCGTGTATCTAATGCACAACGACGACGTGTCGTGCTTCTACTTCAACTGCAGCTACTTTGCCGTTTTTTTTTTCATGTTGTTTATTTAACAAACATTCAAACTGCAATACACCTACTCACTCCTTCGCATTCAGCATGCACGCAAGCAGCTGCTCGTAGCTCGTGCAGCTCTTGATCAAACCGCGTGTCTCGGGCTTGAGCTCTGACGTCAAGCCCTGCAGAAGCAGCAGATCGTGCATGAGCTTACAGTAGCGCTGCTCTGCCTCACGCATGAGCTGGACAAAGTGCTGCTGCTGTCCGTCGGTGTAGTTCAGCGACGATCCGTTTGCCAGCCGCACCTCAACACGGGCCGTGGCTTCGCGCTTCCAGTCGCAGTTGTAGTACGTGGTCACGCGGTCTTTGAGTGAAATGCGTTCCGCATCACAGCCAACAAAAGCCTCAGCAAATGACATGTCCAACTTGAAGTAGTTCTGAAGCGGGTCGTGGCTCACCCAGTGTCCCCTGAGAAATCCAGCTTGCAATTCTTGGATCTCCCTCACACGCTCACGCTCAGAAATGAGCGCACGAGTCCCGTAAGGCCATTTGTACTCAAGGTCCTCTACCGACAGCAGCTTCACGGGCCACTCCTGCAACGTGGCAGACATGATTGCTTTCACGAAATCGACGTCCAGGATTTCAGAAACTTTATAAACCAAAATGCGTGTAGTAAAAATCTCTTTCATTAAAAAAATTTTATTTTATTCTAATAAAAAATCAGTCTCAAAAAGCCACACATGCGAGTAACAAGACAAACGTTCGAGCGTGGACAACAGCGAGCCGCGCTCGCAGGCGTACTCACAGTCCTCCTACCGCTCATGGTCATTCTCGCCTCTGGTGCCCTCGCAAACTCTAAGCACTGGTTGCGAAGTCCCTTCACTTCTTCTGTCTCTTAACCAGTGCCAGCACGTCGGCTAGGTCCTCAAACTTTGGCTTGGCGCGCTCCGGCTCCGTCGCTGGTAATTTCAGCAGCACCATTCGCAGGTAGTCACGTACCTGTGCCGCCGCGTGCGCCTTGATGATCTCATGTGGATTCTTCTTAATATACGTCTTGTCAAATCCGATCTCTGTGAGCACACAAAGTAGCTCCTTCGTGATGACCTCGTCCGGCATTTGCGCCGTCCTCTACCAGTATCACACACGTCGGAAATAAAACATCTTCTACACAACCTCAAGACTATGCTCACCAGTACCCGTCGTGGAGCAGTACTCACATCGATAGCAGTTTCCATTCTTCTTATACGAATTACTCAAACAGCTGCGCTCGCATCCGTTTCTCTGGGTGTCAATATACGTCGCACCCGTGCATGTCGCGTAATTCTCCGTCTTGAACATGCTCCCTAAACACACGCTACAGCGCTTGCAACAATCAGGCGCCCACTTCTGCTTGTTCTCCGCATTCGTCGCGCAACTCTCATCCACATACCAACCAGACGGACAGTACGTCTCTTTCACGGGCTGCAAGTCCTCCATTGCGTTCTTCACCTCGCAATTGTTTCCTATCCAAATCTCAGCCTTGTCTTCATCCAGCGTACATTTTTCGCCGTTAGATTTTGACTTGGAACAGCACGTCTGAACAATTGGAATCGACCTGTCGTCCTTCGAAATCTGTTTCGTCTGTAGTGCATCCCACATGCGGTACGTCCGCTTGTTCCCACACTCCTTGATCAACAGCGCATGTGTCGCGTTCAACTCCACATCCACACACGGTTGACATGGTGCCTGCTTGTACCAATAATTAAAGTTACTACTCGACAGACCACTGAGAACACCAAGCACCCGTCTTTTCGAAGTACTGTTCCACATGCACGAGAACTCCTCCGGATTCATGTAATAGTTGTCATCCGTGCAGTGACTCGCACAGTTCTCACACTTGCCCGGGCTCGACGCAAGATTAATATTACCAAAGTACTCTTGCTCTTCCTTTAACATCGCGGTGTTGTACGTCGGCCAACAGTTTAGTGTGTACATCGCACCCACACACTTGGTGCACTTTCTCGTGTACCCCTCTCGAAGCACGCGAATGTTCACCTCAGTGCTACGGTTGTCCCTGCACTTGAGATCGAACGCGCCACTGTAACTCGGTTGTAACGTTCCAGGTTTGCACAGGGAACTTATAGATGCAAACCCTGAGTTCGTAGTGTCGGTCTTGTACAGGTACGTCTCATTCCGATTCGCAACCTGCAGCAACGCCTGCTGCTCGCGTTTGATTTCATCATGACCACAAAGCCTCCTGTAATACAACTCTGACGTACCTGCAACAGCTGTCATGGAGTAATCACAGGCATATTCCTCCACAGCTACTCGCCACATTCGGAAAGGCCATACCACACGGTAGTGCTTCTTCTTGATCAGCCGAACCGCACCATCCGCAAAAATTTTGTCGGATCCTTGGATCATCTGGTTTACCAACACGTCCATGACCGACTCCAGTCGAAGACAGCCTTCCGCATCCTTTCCGTTAAAGTACTGCATCACCTCGCATTGGGTGCATACTTCATCGACAACGCGTCGCATCGGTGTGTTGTCCGCACACGGAACACACGACGCCCTGTTAGTCAAAGCTCGTACTGTGTGTAACGACACACATGTCTCACACATATAATTAACCACCCTCTGGTATGCTTTGCACGGTTCGCATTTCACGACTTCATTCTGAGCCTTTGTCCGATAATCCGGCACGATGCCGCGCACCTCGAGGCCGTCCTCACATCGATTGCACGAAAACTCGTCTTTCAGTTTGATCGTGAAGGTTGTCGTCAATCCTATGTTGTATTTTCCGTTTTGCTGTTGTGCTCCCAGAAACTGCATTCCCTCGGGAATTGTGATCAAATACTCACCGTTACCGTAAACATTCATTTTGTCCGCGAAATCACTTCCTACCACTGTTGGAAGGGTCAAATCAGTCCTTCCTTGATAGATTTGAGCCCAAGTACACGACGCTGCCGCGATCGAGTACGAATTCTCCCAGCATGCCCGACTCACGAAATCCTCACAATCCACGGTTTCGCACTTGGACTCGTACAGTCTCGCCTCATAGTATTTTCTGCTGCTATCCTTCACGTCACTTCCGATGCTACTTTTTTGATCTTTCAAATACCACGGAATATCATAACAGAACCATTCGTACCGTCTCTTGTTCTCAGCTCCGGTAGCCATAGTCCCATCTCGAAGGGCTTTGTGTTCATCTATCCAACCACTGATTACTTGATTGTTAGGGCCCCATGTTTCCTCTCGTAGTGACTTCCAAGTATATCTGTGTTTCGTATATTTTGGTGTAGTCTTCCAGTATGTCCTAATTTTATTTTGGCGTTCTGTTTCCTCACTTCCACCACTCGATATCTCACTGTAACGTACCGCTACACACCTTCGATCGAGAGTACTGCTTTCAGTTCCAGGATAAAATTTATACGCAGGTTTTAGAGAGACAATATTTGTTTGAGCTTGAACACATGGCTTCACGTACGGATTTATAACACCAGATTGCCAATTGCAATTTTCAACGTCGACAGGTGTGGGTTCCCAAACCTTTTTCTCGCCAAACTCTTTTGTCGGGAACATGCTGTCCAAATGTGTCATCTCTGACGGCCAACATTTATGGTCATGATCTCGTTTGTTACCCTCCTTAGCCTCATCTTTACACTTTCCCACATTCTTAACCTGTGACGACGGAAATGCTTCACCTCCGTCCTCTGAAGACGGCAATGTCGTTAAATCAGTCGGTGAGAAGCCTTGTCGATAAAGTGAATTTCCCTTCCAATACACCTCATTGAACCACTGTCCTATGTATTCCCACACGTATGACTCAAAAACATACCAAACTTGTTGCGTGCCAGTCCTCTTCCAGTAATCAAACGTTATCTTGATATCAAAGTACGGCATGGACTGGCAGCGGTTAGGACACAACCAGACAAATGCGTCATCATCTTTCGATTCATCTTGATTCCAGAATTGTTTAACGGAATGCTTCATTTCAGAAGGCCACTTATCACAGTCCCAATACAGTGAATACTGTGAGTAGTCTTGCGAATTCACATGCACTAAAAGTTGCAACGATACACAGAAAATCAAAAGACACATTTGCCTCTTCATACCGGACATTGACCTCGCGTATATATCACAACAGACAACTCTACTGCTTCGCTACACCATCTTTTGTTTCTTTTGTTGAAATCACCTTGAGCGTCTCGAAAAAAACGACAAGACAAATCACTGACACCAGCTTAACGCCACCGTGCGTCATATTCAGCATGACATTGAACTCGTCCGTGATCATCGCCATCAACACCAGCACTACCAGTTGGTACCCAGGCGCATTCCACTCGCTCGTCCCCGTAACCACCAACGCGAAAACGGACAAGCACACCACACACACCACGTCCGGCTCCCACGACATGATGTACTCAAACACAAGACTACTCACTTTGAAAAGCGCATACGACTGTGTCTCGCGCAGGGACGGTTCCGCTACACTGCAGACCTCCAGAAAGCACAGTACCAGCGCCAGCATCGCAATATGCTGTAACGACGACGTGCTGTTGTCGTGAACCAGGTCCAACACCCAGTTCACATTCGCCATGTACACAACGTCCAGCACGACACGTAGTCCGGCCACCACACTGTCCACCCATTCGCGTAGTCTCGCGGTGCACACGAGCACCACAAACGCCACACACGGTACAAGCATCCCACCGTCGCCAGATTCGAGCAGCACCTGAATCGCGTCCGAAACCATGTACAGCACCACATTCACAAGTCTCGACAGCACAACGTCGCCGTGAAGCACCACGGACGTGAAGATCAGCATGCACAGCATTGCCGCCAGCTTATACACCATCACGCCCGCCGGCACATCCGCGGACCGCACCGACGTGAACTCCACCGCACTCACGAGCACCTTGCTCGCCAGTCCGAGCAGCACGAGTTTCGTCCGGTCGATCACACCGTCAAACAAACGCTCGCTGTTGTGCACTCTCTCGACACGGCCACGTAGCCCACTCCCAACATGTACCCACACAAACACAAACAACGAAATCACCAGCAACTCCGTGCTCTCGAGGAATTTTCTACTTGTAACATAGGCCTCCGCCACAATCACAGACGTCGCGGCCGATTCGAGACGCGCATTGACGTTCGACATGCTTCCACACACACCCGGCTATATACACGACGCATGGCTTTTGTCCTCCTGACACACACCGCACACACAACGCACAAAAATACAAAGCATCCAGGACTCATATATAAAGCTAATGTCACATCGTCATGCCGCGACGCGCGCCGGACCAATGCCTCCACAGCATGGCAGATGGCTGGCTCGCCACCATGCAAATCATCTTCGGCAGTGTGCACCTGGACACAACACGCGCGGCAAAGATAGGCCTCAAGAACACGCTCGAAGAAATATCTCAATGCGAAAACGCACTCAACCTCGAGACGCAAGACATCGCCCGACGAATCCGCATCATACAGAGCACAGGTAAAACACACGCCGAGCGCGTCAAACCCCTCCTCATGCAGAGCAGGAAAATACGCGGCAGACTCGCCGTGCTGTCCAAAAAAAAATACGCACTCGAGCAGCACATGGAGACTCTCATCAACAGCGAGCTCAACCAGCACGTTCTTACTTCCATGCAGAAAACTTCGCATGCCCTGAAGGGCATGGGACTCGACAAAAGCCTCGAATCCGTCGACCGTGTCATGCTCGACCTGGAGGAGAACCACAACGACATCAAGGACATACAGAATACCCTGGGTATGCCCTTCGATCAGTCCGAGGACGTCGATTTTGACCTAGAGCTCAGTCTTCTCTTGGACTTACCCACACCTGATCAACAAATCACCAAGGCCATCGTACAACCACCCGTACACGTCAACAACATCGACGGTCCAACAGCACCGCCGGCGCTCTCATGCAACACACCAATTACGAATAATCAAACCACAATCACAACGATCGAGGAGAACATCGAAGAAGAACAAGAGCAAGCACTCGCCGAACCTGTCCAGATGCAAACTTGAGCCTACAACACTCCAACCCTTAACTCAGACACAACTACCCTTCTCATCAATCTCATATAAACGACACACACAACTTCTTCATGCTCTGCACACACTTTTGGCTCACAGAATACACGACCAACGAAACTCCACAGAACCAGAAAATTCCCATCGATACCGATTCCACAAAGCACCCCCAGAACTCAGTCCCAGTAGTCACACGACTGCCAGAATTAGATAGAAACACTTCACTTTTACAAAGATACACCTCACGCTTACGACAAGTGAACTTGTCCGCGCTATTGTACTCCACGTAATTGTGATAAGTTTGTTTTTTATTGTCACATTAAAAATCATATATACGACTGTATATCACAATACATGGCGTTTACATTTGGTAAACAATCTGTTGTGATTCAAAATAATCTTGATTTCAAACAACAAGTACCCAAATGCTTTCCGCTTCTTGAAAAAGAAGAGCTTACAACTGTTGAAGAACAGGACGAATGGATACAAGTTTTACCATCAGATAAACAAAAACGACCATCTCACTACGAATTTGCTCATGCCCGACCGATGACACAATCAGAGATATCACAAGCGCGAAATGAAGGACTAGGTATTCCATCGGGTGACAAGACGGACGAAGTATCTCCTGTAATTCAAGAACTTTTCTTCTATAGAATAAACATTTCTGATTTTAATGATGAATCATCAATGTGTAAAGCAATCCCTGAAAGTCAATTATTGTTCGAGTCAATGCTCATATGTTCATTGGATGACAATGAATCGAAATTTGACAACCTCAATAATTTACAACATCTTCTGTTGCAATATTGGACTTCATATCTCACAATTTTCCCAAGATGCGTCTTGGAAATTAAAGCCAGTACATGCAAAGAGATCATGGATTATCGTACATACATGAAAAATCTGGACACCACACACGAAAAAAAAACACCACTTATTCCAATAGGTGACGTGCATCATACCGAGTCTATGTTTTATCTATATCCACAAATATCGACTGTTTTTGGTACTGTTTTCAAAAAGCAAATATTTGATGAGACAGATCTGAAAAAAGGACTGGAAGAAAGTGGAACAAGTGATAAAGATTCAGACAGTGACAGTGAAGAAAAAGAAAATGAAAAAAAAAACGTCAAGAATCACAACGCAATCCAGAACAGTCACGACATGAGCCCCAAAGTAAACCCAATCCAAACAGACGTATGGAACGAGAAAGTGAAACAAAAGATGACCAAGAAATAAATTTTTTAAAGCTCAAAATGGAACGAGAAGAACGTGAAAAACTTGCCCGCGAGGAAAAAGAAAGACAGGAAGCCGAAGAACGCAGGGAAAAAGAGGAACGTCAACGACTTGCGGAAGAGCAAAGGAAAAAAAGGGAAGCAGAAGTACGTGAACGATTAGCGGAAGAGGCAAGGAAAAAAAGAGAAGAAGAAGAACGTGAACGGATCAATCGAGAGCAAGAAGAACAATTAGCAGCCATGCAACGCCAAATAGAGCTTGAGAAACAAAAACGAGAACGTGAAGAACAAGAAAGTAAGAAGGAAAAAAAAAAACAAGATGAAATAACTAATTTCATCGAACAATTAAGAAGAGATATTGACGATGAAAAACCTAAAAACATGCAAAATTTAAAACAAGAAATTGAAAAGTATACTCAGGAACAACACTTGACAAAGGAACATGGTAAATTAATATACGAAGCAATTACAAACAGAACACCAGACGAAAAAAATCTCTACGATAAATATGAAAAAGAGGAATATGAGGGATACGAAGTTAACTTACGTGCATTAAGCATTATTCCTAACAAGTTTGACTCACTTTCAACAACAGAAAAGCTAAATTATCCTCTTAAATTTAAAAAATTTATACTACAAGAACCTTTCAATACAGCAAGAGCCCAAGCAGCCTTTAAATTACCACAAGAGAATGAAAGTATTAATAATGGAATCAAGAACTCTTCACAACAGAGACAACAAGCAATTAAACGATCCAAAGATGCAATAACACAACAAACTCCCAAACAACATGACACGTCTGTTATAACATCTTTTAAAACTCATATTTCAAACATGTTGAAGCGAGTATTACTCGAGCAGGATTGGAGATTGTCACATACTAAAAAAGAAATAGCACCATTGATATATCCACAAACATTTGAATATAATCCTATGCCGGATGAACTATCACATGATCTTGCAGTGTTCTGTCTGGATCATTCCATCACACATGAAGTGTTCACTGACAAACAAAAACCGGTAGCAGAATTTGGAAAAGAAGAAATACGCAAAATTGCGATAGCACTCATGACGATATTGTGTGATGACTTTTGGACACGTGTTTACACAAATAAAAAAAATCGTCCTTTTATGACCTGTAACGGCTGGAAAAATGACACGCGTTTAGCGTATTACAATAAACATGTGTCAAATTATTTCCTATACGGTGATGCATGGACGACTAAATCTATTACAAAGATATTGACGTCATATAATAAATACCTAGAAGGTATATGTTATTTCGACGTTCAACTATCAGACCAGCCATTCGAAACAGATGAAGCCATGATACATTGTGGAATATGCTTTAATGGTGCATTTCACAATGAAGACCAAGTAATGACAGAAAATGAAAGAAATAATCGAGCTTTTGATAAGGCACAGGAAGAAATTAAGAAAGAATGTGAAAGACTAAATATGCCCTACATCAAACCACCACGTCCAGATCAGATAAAACCGTCTAAGTTGGACCCATCAACGATGTCAGGAACAATGTGTACAATGAATTGCAATTGCTTCAAGAAACAATTTTATCATCCAACGTGTCTGATTGATTTATATTTAAATAGATCATTATATGGCGATTTTTATCGTGAACGCACAGACAAGCTAAAATGTCCATTTTGTAGGTTTGTATTCCGTGACAAAATGTATCCATATGATTATGGAATGACAAAGACATTCGATATTGAAGGCGAACATACATTACGTGACTTGCAGTTCCCACCAACCACATACATTCAAGTGGTCATGGAGCAACCCGAACACACGAGCTCTCGTATCGGTCTACAAGTCGATGAAGATGCAGATGAAACGGATATCGAAATGAATAATCAGAGTCCAGACGAAAGTACACCACCACATAGATCTCCTGAAAGCGGACTCGACCCTAACAATTTGTTCAGTCCAGAAGGAAGTTCACCAGAAAGCATATCAGATTTAACTGTAGATAGTAAAATTGAAACGCATGCCTTAGACAACACATTGCCGTCCACTGTCGTTTCACAGATAGTCAACACCGTGAGCAACAACGCCGTGTCGACAGGCACAGAAGTAGACGTGTCAGCGTTGGAAGACGAGCTCATTTTTCCACACATGTAAATAGATGTTAATAAACTCAATTAAAATATACACCATCCGAAACAATAATGAGTTCTTTTTTATATTTATGTTTGTCTGTATTGTTATATGTCATCCAGGGTGAAAAAACAGACAAAACCACCCATGAGTGCTGCTGGAATATTTCAAAAGGAGGACCCTTACAACAATAGAGAAAAAAACCCCCTGTTCCCAAAAGGTACATCTAATTCAGAACATGCAAAAAAAGTAAAAAAAAGAGCAAAAGCTAGATTTCCAGGTGAAACAAAATATTATGAATTAGCGACTGAACAATTCATGAAAGATGGTAAGTATTATAACATTGAAGAGCCTTTTTTTGATGATGAAGGAAATGAACTATTTGAACAACACGACAATCATATTACAATCAATGGAGAAGAAATAAGTTGGTATGATCACTACAAAAATATGGCAAGAGAAAGAAGGAAACAAAATTTAGCACATAAGAAAGAATTAAAAAAAACCAAAGGGTCAGTCTCAGGAGAGGCTATAGCAAAGGCAGATACAGAATCAGATTCGTCAGCATCCGAACAAGAAGAAGAAGAACATGATGACGAAACAACACGAAAAGATCCTTCTTTGATATCATCGTCTGAAAAAGAAAAAAAAGAAGATAAACCAGAACCAGAAGAAGAAGAAGAAGACCAGCCTCATTCGTCATCATCATCAGAAAAAGAAGAAGAAGAAGAAGAACCAAAAGCATCACCAGAAGAACAAGATCATGATGAGTGGATATTAAAAGACTCAAAAGATCCGATACCTCTTGAAAAGAAACTCGATGTAGACTCAGCATACAATAAAGGACCAAGAGATTGTGTTATGTCGCAACGCACAGCCCTTTTACTGTTATCGTCAATTCATAGTCATTTTTTTTCTACTATTTTAAATCACAACCATAAGCATCTCGAAGCTTGGAGCCAAGACGACGCTGAAAATCCAAGTCTCGATAGTCCGTTCTGGTCCAATTATTCCACGATCGTGATGTATGAAACATCGACATGTGTTATTCACTGCAGATTATACCCAACACATACTACACTATTTCCCACCACTCCAGAGGGACATGCACAATATTATGATGACGTCAAGTCAAAACTAGTCGGCGTGGAACCAAATGTCAAATACAACCTTGAATGGCAACAAGGATCTGAAAATAGACATGGATCATGGACATTATTAAAAAAACGTGGCAGTTCTAGTGATGAAGTAATTGACATTTCGGATCCTTCAGCATTCACGCATCCAACCAAGTGCACGTTCAGAAAATTCATATGTCGTGATTTTCGTGACGTGTCTTCATTCCACATGCAAAATTTGCCTTCGTCCATATCAGCCGCTAATGGTCACTATTTCGCACAAGTAGAAGAAATTGTGCACAACGTGTATTACCACACAGACGACAAGACTAAAAGACAATTCAAATGTTTCCATCGAGAGAAACATTGGTTGGTTGTAGAGTACGACAACAATGGAACATACACGGATATTCTAAGGTCCACTAACTCAACCAATGTAATATCTGAAAAGCACCCAAGACATGTTCATGATTGGACGCTTATTTCAGTATCACCAACCCAGTCAATCATGATAAGACCTCGCGTCACGCCACCTCAAATTAATCATGTTCTCTTGATGGATAGTAGATCGACATTCTTCGCACAAAGTGAAAAGATCAATATAACATCAGGAGGTGAACTAGCAATTTTGATGTGTTTCAAAAATTCAAGAGATAAAATTTATCTGAAGAAATTCCAAAACAAACAAATCACATTTTGTGAACAAAAGTACAAATTGGATGACAATCCAAATCATTTCAAACTCACCCCCATCAGCAAATATCAAGGAAAAAAACCAACATGTCTGCCGATTATCTTACGGTCAGGCGACCTCATATTCCTTGAATCTACACAGTCAGTTATCGTGTTTAATGTGCTAGATAAAAAAATAATTGCAAAACTGGATTGGAATGAGACCGATTCGATGTTTAAAAACTCAAAAATGACCTTAAATTACAAAATCGACTCCACTTGGGAGTTACTAGATAATTCCACGTCTTCATCTGGAGAGGTGCGTATCTGTAATACGCACCAACATCTTCCAATTGTCGACAAGGGAATCTTCTTGTACGAACTTGGAAAAATCACAGCATCGCATTACGTTACACACGCCCGAAACGTTGGTGAGTTTACAGTGAATAAGATGCATTTTTACCCAGTAGATGCACAAAATGTACATCCAGATATGTACTATGAAGGAAAATCAGATCTAATGAGAATGGAAAAAAATATGACACTCAATAAGGACGAAAAATGCATGTACAGATGGATTTTGAAAGAAAAGTCTAAGTCTAACGAGGTAATAATGCAATCCAAATTGTTTGAAAAAACAGATCTCGATTTTATCCACCCAATATACACAAACTTTCAAGAAAACATACACAAAAAGAACGAGAAGCCTGTAAATGAAGTACTCCGACAAAAAGTGGACGATTTAAAAGAAATTAAAGAATCAATTCAAGATTTACAACAAAAAATGAAGAAAAGGTCACGAGATGAACAAACAACTATAAAAAAGGAAATTCAATCTCTACAGGGTCAATTCAAGGACAAACAAAAAGCACTTGAAAGTATCATACCAGAGATTGTTCACCTCAAACATGGTTTACTCGATGCAACCATTGCTCATGTGCGTCCACACCATCACAGTAGTCACCGTCCAGAGACACCAGAGCACAGAATCAAAAGGTCTGAAATCATCGATAAGATCACGACTACTAGTGATATCACGGAAATGGCAGTAGAAAGTGTATCCACTCTGCGTCGTTTACAAGAAATGCACGAGGAATTCAATGCTAATTTTGCACAATCCATTCTCGACATAGAGGAGCTTAGAGCCGCTAGTGAGGCGGATGCACGAGCTTTGAAGCAAACCTTGGAAGATACTCAAAACGAAGAAAGACGAAGACGTGAACTTACAAATGAAATGGAATTGAGTAAAGAACACGCGATGGCTGCCGCGGAAGAAACCATAGCGGCAGCAGAAAACGCACAACGTGTACTCAGAAAGATATTGAAAGACAGTCACGATGCCAGAATAAATTCACAGATATCAAATGAATCTAGGGAAATGGCTGCTGCGCGCGCAAGAGAAACAGGTCAAATTGTATTCGAAGCCAGGCGAAAAAGGGAAGAGTTTGCAGATATAGTACTAGACTCAAAGAGAGCCAAAGCCGAAGTCTACAGAGCAAGAAACATTGCAGACAGAGCCACTGAGAGGGCCACACAAGCAGCAGAAACTGCCGTTACCGCAGCAGAATCCGCTACACAATCTGCATCACACACCAGAGATCATTCAATGACGGCACGACAGAATGCACTTGCCACGTCACATTCCCTTCAAGCAATCATACAGTTGCAAGATCGTACCGAAGAAGCTAGAAAAGCAGCCGAGGAATCAATACAAAGGTCTACACAAATCAGAGATGAAGTTGAGAATCTACATGGACAAATCATAACATCTTTGCGACACCAAGAATATTTTGAAAAAATGTATGAAGACAATGTAGCAGCACTTGATCGTGAACAACGAGAGCTAGAAAAAATTCAAGTCAAAGCCAAGAAAACTGTGATGGAAACTGAAAAGACAATGAACGAATTATCCTCAATCCAACGCCGAATGCAAGATGAAAATTTACCAGCACTCCAGAACGAATACGATGCAGTCGACAGACAATTGATTGCATTAAGAGAAGAATCTCGTTCCATAAAATCCGAACAAGCCCGAGCTACGGAATCCATATCCAATCTAAAGAAAGAGTCTGATAATTCTCGGAGGATTCTGAGACAATTGAAAAATGCACAGGCAGAATTACAGGAAGTGTCAACTCAAATTCGAAGTGAATTAGTTTCCACTACAAATGAAGCACGGAAAGCCATACATACATCAAATACTTTACAAATGCAGCAACAAATACATAATGAAAATGCTGAGGATACGACGAAAATATTGTACGTACAAAAACTTTTGCAAGAATTACAAGAAGAACAACAGAAACTCAAACATATCGTCTTGAAACACAATGGATCCACGTTATTCATAGATGTTCAGGAATTGCAAAATCATATTGCACAACTGCAAACCGATGTTTCACAAAACATGCAAGCAATACGAAATCACGTCCCAAATGAATCAACAAGGATGTTTCCAAGAG
>Ga0164294_10000073_pt1 | contig 94848 bp, 82 predicted proteins | sample GEODES005metaG_FD_111479 | JGI IMG/M metagenome (GOLD analysis project Ga0164294, IMG submission 111479) | Oligotrophic lake water microbial communities from Sparkling Lake, Wisconsin, USA - GEODES005 metaG | ecosystem: Environmental > Aquatic > Freshwater > Lake | place: USA: Sparkling Lake... | reverse complement strand
CGAACTCAGAAGTGAAACCTCTTTGCGCCGATGGTAGTGTGGCATTCGCCATGTGAGAGTAGGGCATCGTCAGCTCATTATTCCTAAAAAGGGAGAGTTCATTAAGAACTCTCCCTTTTTTTACAATGGATCGTGCCATAGCTCGCACTGTGCTTAACGAGTCGTGCTAGGCTTGATGACCCTCCTCAGTCTCAGCATCCATCTTTTACAAAGCCCACCAGCATATGCTGGTGGGCTTTTTTATTTTGATATGGTGCTGATTGTGACATCTGTCGTAGATACTACCGTTGTAGGTTAATAGGATATATCGTGTTTTATATAGGTAAATACCAATATCAAGATGTGATGCTAACTTTTGATGTCGGTGAGATATAGCCTTGTGTACTCAAGGTTGTGTATTTTTACAAAGGTAAAATTCCTCCACTATTCCTTAGCATCTTGGCATTTAAAATCGGTTATGCTGTGTATCCTCGTGTTTTTGCTCTTGGTATTCGTGCATGCGTGTGAAGGCGTTTCTGGTTCGCGGGTTGCTGATCAGCATCTCCCTCTTTCTGGCTTTACAGTTGTGGGTGTTTGCCTGCTTACTGTGGTGGAAGCATTATCCTGTTCATAAATCCATGTTTATGCGCGAATATAGCTGGAGTTCCGAGTTAGCACCCTTGAAACAGCAATGGGTGCCAGATGAAGACATCAGCATACAGATTAAACGCGCTTTGATCGCGGGTGAAGATGCCAAATTTGTTTATCATCATGGCTTTGATTGGGATGGTATTCGAGTGGCGCTTGAGAAAAATGACAAAAAAGGCCACGTCGTTGCCGGTGGATCTACTATCAGTCAACAATTAGCGAAAAATCTCTTTTTGACTAACCAGCGCTCTTATGTACGTAAGGGCGAAGAGGCGATCATCACCTGGATGATGGAACACATGTGGAGCAAGAAACGAATTCTTGAGGTTTATCTCAATGTGATCGAATTTGGTCGCGGGGTTTATGGCGTTGAAGAGGCATCACATTATTATTTTGATAAGCACGCATCAGAACTTAATGCTGCAGAAGCTGCCAAACTCGCTGGTTTAGTGCCAAACCCAGTCTACTATGAGCAAAATCCCCGCGATCGTAAGATGTTGCATCGAGTCGCGTTGATTCGTCGCTATATGGACTATTCGGTCACGCCTTAAACACTTAGTAATTAATTAGAGGTTGGCCTGTGCGCATTGTCAGAAAAGTGTCATATTGACGGGCGACAATGCCATGGTGGTGGCCTTGTTTTCAGGTCATCTCATCAGCCTTGCTTTGGCGATCTCTTAGTCAAAAAATCAGTGTCAGGAATATCATGAATCAATCAGTTCAGAATGCTTTCACCGAACAAGACGCCAGTTTATTGTATTTGAACCGGGAGCTGTCGCTGCTGGATTTTCATTTACGCGTATTGGAGCAGGCGGTGGATCCGCTGCATCCCGTGATTGAACGTCTGGTATTCCTATTGATTTTTTCGCGTAATATGGATGAGTTCTTTGAGGTACGTGTTGCAGGTCTGATGCAGCAATTAAGCTTTAGCGATGAAAGCACTACACCAGATGGTATGCGCCCATCGGAAGTCATTGCCAAGATAGCTGAAACTGCCCATGCTGCGATCGATCGCCAATATCGCATTCTGAATGAAGATGTATTGCCAGCGTTGGCTGAAGCCAATATCCGCTTCTTGCGCCGCGAAGAGTTAACACCTGAGCAAGCGGTATGGGTACATGAATATTTCCGAGAACAAGTACTGCCTGTGTTGACCCCGATCAGCCTTGACCCAGCGCATCCGTTCCCGCGTCTCGTGAATAAGAGCCTCAACTTCATTGTCACGCTGGAAGGCAAAGACGCCTTTGGCCGTGATATCAAATACGCCATTGTACCTGCACCGCGCTCACTGCCGCGTGTGGTCCGTCTGCCGGACCATTTGACCGGCGGTTATGAGCACCATGTGATGCTGTCGGCGATCATCCATGAGCATGTCAGCGAACTGTTCCCGGGCATGTCAGCGACAGGCTGCCATCAATTCCGTGTGACGCGTAATGCTGACCTTGAGATTGACGAAGAAGCTGAAGATGTCGCTAAGGCCTTGAAAGGTGGCTTAAGCTCGCGTCGTTTTGGACGGGCGGTACGTCTGGAAGTGACTCAGCATTGTCCGGAGCCAATCGTCGAATATCTGTTGCGTCGTTTCGGCCTGAACCATACTCAGCTCTACCGTGTGAATGGCCCAGTGAACCTGGCGCGCCTGCTGTCCAATTTTAACCGTCCAAAAATGCGCTATCGTCCATTCACGCCATCGCTGCCATCAGCATTGAATAATCCGGAAGGCATTTTTGCCGCGATCAAGAAGCAGGATATCCTGCTGCATCATCCCTTTGAATCCTTTGCGCCAGTAATCAGTTTTTTGCGTGAAGCGGCCAGTGATCCTCAGGTACTCGCGATCAAGCAGACCCTGTACCGCAGCGGTGCGGACTCTGACATCGTACATATCCTTGCCGATGCAGCACGTCAGGGTAAAGAAGTCACCGCAATCATTGAGCTGCGTGCACGTTTCGACGAAGAGTCGAATATGGAAGTAGCTAACATCCTGCAGGAAGCCGGTGCGGTGGTCGTGTACGGTATCGTGGGCTACAAGACCCATGCTAAGATGATACTGGTGGTGCGTCGTGAGGGCGACAAGCTGACCCGCTATGTGCATTTGGGTACCGGTAACTATCATGCCGGTAATGCCCGGATGTACACTGATTACGGCCTATTGTCGGCTAATCCACATCTGTCGGAAGATGTGCACAAGATCTTTCAGGAGTTGACTGGCATGGGTAAGGCCGCCAAGCTGCAGAAGCTCTTGCACGCGCCATTTACCCTGCATCCACAACTGATCACATATATCGAGCAGGAAATCGAGTTTGCCAAAGCCGGTAAAGGCGGTCATGTGATCGTGAAGGTCAATGCCCTGACCGAGCGTCAATTGATCGATGCACTCTATCATGCATCGCAGGCTGGCGTGAAGGTCGAGCTGATTATTCGCTCGATGTGCTGCCTGCGTCCGGGTGTGAAAGGCTTGTCGGAAAACATCACTGTGCGTTCGATCGTCGGCCGCTTCCTTGAGCATACTCGCGTGTACTACTTCGGCAATGGCGGTGAGCCGAAAGTGTTCTGCGCCAGTGCCGACTGGATGGACCGCAATCTCTTCTCGCGTGTAGAGGTGTGCTTCCCGATTGACAATGGTCATCTGCGCCGTCGCATCATCCAGCAGGGGCTGCAGAACTATCTGGAAGACAACCAGCAGGCGTGGGCGCTGGGTAGCAATGGCGAGTGGAGCCGTGTAATACCGAAAGAAGGCGAGGCACCGCATATGGCGCAGGCGATCCTGCTTGAGAAGCTGGTACGCTGATTTTAGTAATCAAGCAAAAGCTCCGTAAGGGGCTTTTTTATTGCTTGCGGAAAAGCAAATAGAGCAAGTGATATCTAGAAAAAATAAATAGTTAAAAGCTTGCGTAGGTGATGTACTTGGTGGATTGATTGATTTATAGTCAAGTTGCTCGGGAAACAACCTGCGTTAACGCGATTAAAATAAATCGGAATCTGAGCGAGCGCTGCATATCTTCAACATCAATGGAATAAAAATCATGAAGAGATTTGCATTATTTGGAGTTTTATCAGTTTTTATGTCTATAAGTTCTGCATTTGCGGCAACAAATGTTGTCACAGTGCAAAATAACACTGCATTAAAAGCATTAAGTGTATCTACCCTTCCTACGGATCAGACGGTATATCGTGCAGGGTTTGGTTCAGCCGGAGATGGAGGTGAGATGTCATATATGCCTTCAGGCTCAGCATGCTCACTTTCAGTTGTATCAGGCGGCGGTGATAACGGGTCTCAAGTACCTTCGGCAGATGGAAAATGTTGGATTTGGTTACCTGCGGGAGTCAAGGTGACGCCGATGGTTTTTGGTGCAACTGGGAATGGTTCTAGTGACGACCACGATTCTATTCAGAATGCGATTAATGCACTTGGCAAAGAGCCATTATATCTAGGGAATTATTTATATGCGGTAGGGTCACCTATTGGTCTTACGACCAATATTGTTGGTTCTGGCGGCGGTCGAGGGATTTATTATGATAATTGTGTTGTTGGATTTCATGCCATTTCCGATACTAATATACTGAATATTGCTGCACCTAATCTAACAATATCTAATATTTGTATGGATGCAAAAGGTGTTGTTTCTACAAGTGCTGGAGTTAATGAATATGGTGCACATAATTCACTTATTGTCCAGAACTCACAATTCAATGATATATGTAAATCTATATTTGTAACAGCACCGCCAGGCACAACGGGTGATCCAAATATTGGGGCAAAAATCCTGAATAACACTATTATACCTTATAATGGGTCTGGTTGTGCTGCAATAACATTTGGATTTTATTCTGTACATGGCAGAACGGCGGATGCTGTGGTTTCAGCTAATCAGGTGAACTGTAATCTGAACTCAAATGCTGATGGTTTTGATATATTTGATGCAGGTGGAGTGGTATTTACAGGAAATCCTCCTCCCTATGGGTGTAATTATGGTACACGAATCTATCCAAGTGCTAATCAGTATGTAACATGGTTGTACATGCGAGATGGTCTTGGTGACTCGTCAACGAAAAATGATCTGTTTATTGACAGTGGATCATCGTCAGCTGTTATAACGGGACTAAATTTTTCAGGAACCTGGGCCTCTTGTGCTCAACAGGACAATGTTCTCATCCAAAATACGGGTAATATTTCTTCACAGAGCTATCAAGGTATTCAGTTTAATAATCATAGGACCTACATTTGTACTAATGGCAGTAGCTCACATAATGGATTTACTCTTAATTACGCAAATGAATTTAGAATAGATAGTTCGACTATCTGCACTAATTCACCCAATACTGCTAGTGGGATATATGTCGCTGCTAATGTAAATGATCTGGCGGTCCGAAACAGTATTATTGGTGGGGGATGCGATGAGGCTCCATTAGGTAGTCCTCCAGTTTCAGGTACGCTCGCAACAGGGATTAATCTTACTAGCAATCCCAGCACTTTAAATATCTCAAATAATAGATTAGATTTAACTACTACACCAGTTGCATGGACTGACAGTTTTGGTTCCTCTTCTCCTCCCACGAATTGGATTATCAAAGACAATTCAGGCATTGATAATGTAACGCCAGGTGTAGTGGTGAGTTCTACGATTAGCCTCCCGATAAATCCTGTTGTTAACTTAACTACAGGCTCTGTTTCCACTATTAGTAACATGACTGGTCGTTGGGAGCATAGGCAAGTAACACTGCTTCCTACGGCTACTGGTGGAGTCACTTTTGCGACCGGAGGAATAGGTTATGAAGGCTTCTGCAATAATTTGACTGTTGCTCAACTTGTTCCGGTTATTGCCACATATGAAGTCGGCTTTAGTTGTTGGGTCGTGAAATAAGCCTAAGATAATAATGCTATTTGCGATGAACCTAAATAGCCGATGGTTAGGTTAGGTTCATTGTTTTTAATGCGGGTTAAAAGTGCTTTGGGTGATTAGGCTATCGCAAAACCCCGAATCGTCTCAGCCAGCACATCCAACTCCGTATGCTGCGTCGTACTCTTGCGCGTCAGCAGCGCTAGCGTTCGCGTCGGTGCCTTGTCAATCGGATGACAGACCAACTGCGGATAGGCTTTCAAGAAACCCGAATTCACCGCCATCTCAGGTAGTAGCGTATAGCCGAGTTTGGCAGCCACCATCTCGATCAGCGTCGGCAGGCTGGAGGCTTTCAGATCCCCCAGATTGGCACCATCGCCCAGATGACATGCACTCAAGGTATGGTCACGCAGGCAGTGACCTTCTTCGAGTAGCAGCAGGTGATCCAGTGGGAGCTCATCGACTGTCAGATGCCGCTTTGCCAGCGGGTCGTGCTCATGGCAGACGAGTAGCAGGGATTCGTTCTGCAGGGCCGTGACGTTGAGGTTTTCGGTCTCAAACGGTAGGGCAAGCAGGCCCATATCCAGCGAGCCATCCTCCATCTGCTGGATCATGACCTGACTCTGCACCTCATGGATACGCAGGTTAAAACGGGGATATCTCCCTTGAACTTCAGTCAAAAGTTTGGTCAGCAGAAACGGCGCAATGGTGGGGATGATGCCGAGTTGCAGATCTCCGGTCATGGGCTCACTCAGCTCGCGGCTGAGCTTGAGCAGGTCACTCGCATCGGCCAGCATCAGGCGCGCACGCTTGACCACCTGCTCACCCAGCGGCGTCAGGCGTACGGTCTGACGGCTGCGCTCGACCAGCGCACCGCCAAGCAAACGCTCAAGCTCAATGATGCCACCCGACAGCGTAGACTGAGTGACGAAGGAGCGCTTGGCGGCTTCGGTGAAATGCAGGGTTTCGGCCAGTGTCACGAGATAAGACAGCTGTCGTAAAGACGGAAGCGCAGACATGATCAGCTCTATCGAATAAAACGTTATCGGGCGTCTTGCGATCAGCGTTTAGGCGCTGATCGGATGGGTCTGGATATTGCGCAGGAACAGCTTGACCAGGAGCGGGCTGTATTCCTTGGGGATATCATGTGCCATGCCGCTGACCAGATGGAACTTGGCGCCTTTGATGGCTTTTGCTGCAGCGCGACCATGGGCAGGCGGCAGCAGACGATCCAGACTGCCGTGGACGACGACGGTCGGTGCCGTGATCTTGGCGTCCTCGGCAGCAAGAGAGCCAGTGGTCAGGACGGCGAGATACTGACGCATGACCCCGGCAGGTGAATAGCTGCGACGAAACAAGGTTTGGGCCAGATGAATTTTCTCATCAATTGTACTTTGATTCGGTGTGCCGATGGCATCAAAGAGACGCAGGGAATGCTTGACCAGCGCATGTTCTTCCTGTGAGTCAGGACGACCCATCAAGGCGGCGTATTGCTTGGGGAACGGCGGAGGCAGGAGTGCGCGGTTATTACTGCTAAAGAGTAATCCTAAAGTCTGGACGCGTTCAGGATAGCGTGCCGAGAGAATCTGCGCGATCATGCCGCCCATCGAGCCACCGATGACGTGGGCCTTGTCGATGCCGAGCACGTCCAGCAGACCTTTGGTGTCATCCGCCATATCATACAGGGTATACAGCGCGCCATCCGTGCTGAGGCCCACGGAGAAGCGTGCCATGAGCTTGGTGGTATTAAAGCGCGGGGAGTGCTGACGGATCTTGCTCGACAGGCCGATGTCCCGGTTGTCAAAGCGGATCACGCGGTAGCCTGCATCAATCAGACCTTTGACGAAATATTCACGCCAGAGCAGCATCTGTGCGCCCAGACCCATGATGAGCAGAATCACTGGATCACTCTCTTTACCGCCGATCTCGACATGAAAGTCCAGATCGCCGACGCGCACCGTCGTCTGCTGCATGAAGTCTGCATAGGGGGATGGAGAGAAAGTCAGGTGATTTAAGGGTGCATTCATGGCTGAGAGTCCTGTCTGGTCGGGCCGCCGTTGATCATAACATGGGTTTTTTTGTACCGTCATGATGCATTGTCGGAGTTTTGCCACAGCCTAGCATATAAATTTGACATTGGATATTGTCAGAATTAAAAAGAGCGGGATTGGGTTGTGATTTGTGGGGGGGAAGGGTGGGTATCTGATGTAGTGTGATGGGCTAAAGTCCATCCAATTGCTGGTTGGATTGAGATTGATGCAGTGTGCTTACATCCTGCATGGGCTGGGTATATTGTGAAGTATAAAAAGGTATTACCATGACGGTAACTAGCAATTAATCAGTGAGGTTAAGTTGAATCAAATAATAGGCGATCTTCTTGTGTTGGCAAAGGAAGGGCAGTTTGATGTTGTAATTCATGGTTGCAATTGCTTTTGCACGATGGGCGCGGGTATTGCGAAAGCAATTAAAAGAGAGTTCCCTGAGGCGTTTACGGCTGATTTTGCTACTCGATCAGGGGACATTAACAAACTCGGATCATATAGTATTGCTAAGATTGACAGAGATGGAGTGAGTTTTTCAATTATTAATGCTTATACGCAATATGATTGGCGTGGTAAGGGCGTCAAGGTCGACTATAAGGCAATACGATCTATTTTTGCTCAGATTAAAGAGGATTTTCCAAGGTCTAGAATTGCATATCCATTGATAGGCGCTGGACTAGCTAAAGGAAACTGGGATTTGATATCACAAATCATTGACGAGGAATTGCAAGGACTAAATCATACGCTGGTTAAATTAATGTAAGCCATGTAGAAATAGTATGGCTTCAGCCCATCATGCATATGGTTTAAAATTATACAACGATTGGTGGTGTAATTCTTAGATATAGAAATATCGCTCTGTTTTTTATTGAAAAAGCACCTGACCATCGCGGACAGGTGCTTTTTTCATTTCTGGGTGAAACAAATACGATTCCGTTATTCAGCCGCAGGCAGCGCCAGCAGATCCGGCACCAGCTTGGACAGCGCCATGCGCTGCTTGACGGCGGTCGCACCGAGCAGGATAAAGCCTTGCAGCACATCACCCGTCAGTGCTTTGGCGATCATGCCGTCTTCCAGCGTCTCAAACTGCCATTCGACTACGGCAGTTGGTGCCGGTGGCAGCACGACCAGTGGCGCAGCCGGGGTCTTCACACTCACAGGCATCGCCGGATAGTGGACGAGGCTGGGGTTGCCGGTCAGGGTCTGGGCCAATGCGCGGGCTTGCTGCATCAGTGGCATGACGTAAGGCAGCAGATGACCTTCGACTTCGGCACAGTCACCCATGGCATAGATATGCGCATGGCTGGTTTGCAGGGATTGACCAACCTGAATGCCGCGATTGACTTCAAGGCCAGAGGCGCGGGCCAGTTCGGTATTCGGGCGCAGGCCGACGGCGGAGAGCACGATATCGACCTCGACAGTCTTACCGTTAGCCAGAGATACGGTCAGGCCATTGGCACCATGATCGATGCGTTGCACGGTGGTACCCAGCTCAAAGCGAATGCCTTTAGCTTCGAGCTGCGCTTGGAATGCCGTTGCCACGGCTTCAGGCAGTAGGCGGCCCAGTGGGCGCGGAGCGAGGTCAACAACAGTGACTTCATGCTCAGTCGTCAGTAGGTCATTGGCAAACTCACAGCCGATGAGACCCGCACCGATCAGCAGTACACGCTTACTGACTTTTTGCGCCAGCGAGGCATGAAAGCCTTTATAGTCGATCAGGGAGTTGATGGTGTACATCTCCGCGATGCCGTCGCCTTCGATGGGCAGACGGATCTGGCTTGCGCCGACCGCGAGGACCAGTTCGCTATAGCCTTGGGTGATGACACCGGCGTCAGTGCGCAGGGTCAGTTCTTTTTTGTCCTTGTCGATTGAGAGCAACTGGGTATGCGGCATGATCGAGGCTTTGAGCTGCTCGGTCATCTTGGCATGATCACCCATGCCGATCTGTTCAGGCAGTTTGCCACCACTTAAGGCATTGGACAGGACGGGTTTGGAGTAGTTGACGGCGTCATCGGCGGTGATGATGAGCAGCGGGGCATCGGCACTGGCTTTACGCAGCTCGCGGGCCAAGGTGTAGCCGGCCATGCCGGAACCAACGACGACGATGGGTTGAGTCGTGTCCATGAGTATTCCCTATGATATTGGAGTGATATGAGCGAATTTTTACTGCAATGAGTGACGTTCAGTCGCAATCGAATTAACAACATAAAAAAACGCCCGGTCTAAAGAAGCCCTGCCTATCACAGTCAATGCTCTTTAAGCCCAAGGCGTTTTTAGGTGGATGGACGAGGGCCATCTGCCTGTGATCGATTAGATCTCGACCATTTCAAAGTCGGCTTTACCTACGCCGCAGTCCGGGCAGACCCAGGAGTCAGGGATATCAGCCCAGACGGTACCGGCAGGAATGCCGTCATCAGGCCAACCCAGAGCTTCATCATAGATCCAGCCACAGACGATACATTGATACTTTTTCATTACACTCTCCAGTCATGCGCATCGGGGGATACGGGTGCCCATGCGCTAAAAATTGCGCTGATTATACAGCATTGTGAATAATCTAAAACGGTGACTTTATCCCAAGCGTCTGCAACATTGTCGTCAAACGCCGTGGGTTGTCTGTTTCTTGATCAAATTAACGTATTTATTGATCTTAGCCGCGAGCCAACACCGCATTCAGGGCGTCTTGATAGTGGTTGGCGTGACGTTCTTCGACGCGCGCCAGTGCGGCAAAACGTTTGGCCGCTTTTTCAAGTACAGCCTTGAACTGATCAGCATGGACGCGCGATTCCTCGATCTGTTCGTCGTATTCGGCCACGGCGGCGTGATTGCCTTCTTCGACAGCCAGATGGCGGAATTTCGGGTACATTTCGGTGTACTCGTAGGTCTCGCCTTCGATGGCAATCTGCAGTGCAAGGGCAGGGGTCATCTGGGCTTTGGGGTAGAGCAGGTCCAGATGGCCGAAGGCATGCATCACTTCTTGCGCTGCGGTTTCTTCAAAGATACGCGCAGTCTCTTCATCACCCATCTCGCGGGCGAGTTTGGCGAAGTAGCGGTATTTGATGTGTGCCATCGACTCGCCAGCAAAGGCGGCTTCGAGGTTCTGGATTGTGATCGACTCAGGGTGTGCTGGGTTTGCCATCGTTTTTTTCCTCGCTGTAATGATGAGTCTGAAGCGGATTGCTTCAGAGCAATACCAAAGGGTTAAAGGACATAGTATGATCTCTTGACAGTGTCAGACGCTTTGCAGCATTACGATGCAACGGCCCTTACTGTCTGGATGTGCCTAAGATAGCGTTGATGTTGCAATCTGTCTAACCGATAAATTTTATTTATTTGATCGAAAAAAACGATTCAAGTATTTTGGCGTTTTAAACGCTATGTGTGATTCAACGCTTTATCCGTTTAAGAATTTGCCTGACTTCTGCCGGTGTATTGTTGCCATGTCTAATCCTGCCGTATCCGTTTTTACACCTGATCCTGATTTTTTTTATGAGACTGTTTATACGGTCGCACCTGATGATATTGATCGGCTACAACATATGAACAATACGGTGTACTTACGCCTCATGGAGATGCTGGCGTGGGTCCATTCTCAGATTCTGGGCATTTCAGCCGATGATTTTGTGCGTCTTGGAGCAGGCATGGCCGTGCGTCAACATGAGATGAATTATCTGGCGGCATTACTGGAGGGGGAGGAAGTGCGTCTACAGACATGGATTGGACGTGAGCAGAAGACGCCGCTACAGATGCATCGTTATTTTCGCTTTATCCGCACGCGCGATGAGAAGGTCGTGTTTGAAGGACGCTCGCACTATGTCTGTATCCACCTGGAGTCCGGTCGCCCGCAGCGGATGCCGCCAGAGTTTCGGACTGCATATGGGGTCAAATGACTGTAGACCTGCCGGACAGGTGTTTTGCGGTCAAGACGCGCACCTATGCCAAGCAGCGTGCCTCATTCTCAGAAGTCACCCTATCCCAAGAAGCCACCCTATCCCAAGAAGCCACCCTATCCGGTGGAAAATACGCTAGAATGCGCGTCAATTATTCCCACTTGATTTATTAAGCTTACCGTGACTGATATTACCCACATCCGTAACTTTTCGATTATTGCCCACATCGACCATGGCAAGTCCACGCTGGCTGACCGCTTCATCCAGCGTTGCGGCGGCTTGCAGGACCGTGAGATGCAGGCGCAGGTGCTGGACTCCATGGATCTGGAGCGTGAACGTGGTATCACGATCAAGGCGCACTCGGTTACGCTGTATTTCAATCATCCCAATGGCGAGCGCTATCAGCTCAATTTCATTGATACACCAGGCCACGTGGACTTCTCCTATGAGGTCTCGCGCAGTCTGGCGGCCTGTGAAGGTGCGCTGCTGGTGGTTGATGCCGCTCAGGGCGTCGAAGCCCAGTCGGTCGCCAACTGCTATACCGCGATCGAGCAGGGCCTTGAAGTCCTGCCGGTACTCAACAAGATCGATTTGCCACAGGTCGAGCCTGAGCGTGTGATGCAGGAGATTGAGGACATCATCGGGATCGCCGCTGATGATGCGCCGCGTGTATCGGCCAAGACGGGCATCGGCATTGATGAGCTCTTGGTGACGCTGGTCGAGCGAATTCCGGCACCAACCGGTGATCGCGAAGCGCCGCTACAGGCACTGATTATCGATTCGTGGTTTGATAACTATCTCGGCGTGGTCTCGCTGGTACGCGTGCGTCATGGCCGCATCAAGAAAGGCGACAAGATGCTGGTCAAATCGACCGGTCAGAGCCATCTGGTTACGTCCGTGGGTGTGTTTAACCCCAAGCATACCGAGACTGAGCATCTCGAGGCTGGTGAAGTGGGCTTTGTGATCGCGGGTATTAAGGACATCTTTGGTGCGCCGGTCGGGGATACGCTGACGTTACATGCAACGCCTGATGTCGAGCCGCTGCCCGGATTTAAGCAAGTCAAACCCCAGGTCTATGCCGGTCTGTTCCCGATTGATTCCAGTGACTTTGAAGCCTTCCGTGAAGCATTGCAAAAGCTGCGGATCAATGACTCGGCGCTGTTCTTTGAGCCGGAGTCGTCCGACGCCTTGGGCTTTGGTTTCCGCTGTGGCTTCCTCGGCATGCTGCATATGGAGATCGTGCAGGAGCGTCTTGAGCGTGAGTATGATCTTGATCTGATTACCTCTGCGCCGACCGTGGTCTATGAAGCCGTGCTGAAAAACGGCGAGACCATCTATGTCGATAACCCGTCCAAGATGCCTGAAGGCGGTACGACTGAAGAGTTGCGTGAGCCGATCGCCGAGTGTCATATCCTCGTGCCGCAGGACTATTTGGGTAACGTGATGACCCTGTGTATCGAGCGTCGTGGCGTGCAGAAAGACCTCAAATTCATGAGCAATCAGGTTGCCCTGACTTTTGAAATTCCGTTGGCCGAAGTGGTGCTGGATTTCTTTGATCGTCTGAAGTCGGTTTCGCGTGGCTTTGCTTCGCTGGACTATAACTTCGTCCGTTTCCAGACGTCTCGTCTCGTGAAAGTCGATGTGCTGATCAATGGCGAGAAGGTCGATGCACTGGCGATGATCACCCATCTGGATGAGTCGCGCTATCGCGGTAATGCGCTGGTGGACAAGATGAAAGACCTGATCCCACGCCAGATGTTTGATGTGGCGATTCAGGCCGCCATCGGCAGTCAGATCATCGCCCGCTCGACCGTCAAAGCCATGCGCAAGAACGTTCTGGCCAAGTGCTATGGCGGTGACGTGTCGCGTAAGAAAAAACTGCTCGCCAAGCAGAAAGAAGGTAAGAAACGCATGAAGCAGGTCGGCAGTGTCGAGATTCCGCAGGAGGCTTTCCTTGCGGTGTTACAAGTCGACAAAAAATAAATTGAGATTTTTCAACATTGCGCCATATGAATCAACGATCATGCCGCGTGGGTGTAGACAACATTGAAGGGCTAAACTGCAATGGATTTTGATTTTAATAACTGGGTACTGGTACCGGCGACGCTGATTCTGTTTGTGGTATGCATGCTGGATCTGTTGCTTTGGAAACAGCACAAACGTGCCAAACGCGGCGAGATTGCGCAGGAAAATGCGCTGATCGGCCTCAGCTATGATATTTTGCCGATCCTTGCGGTCGTCGTGATCGTGCGGGCCTTTCTGATTGAGCCGTTTAATATCCCGTCGGATTCGATGGTGCCGACCTTGCAGACGGGTGACTACATTCTCGTCAACAAATTTTCATTTGGCGTACGTCTGCCTATTCTGAATACCAAGATCCTTGATAGCGGCGAACCGCATCGCGGGGATGTTGCGGTATTCCGCTATCCGGTCAATCCGTCAGTAAGCTTTATCAAGCGGGTGATTGGTCTGCCAGGTGACAAGATCGTTTACGATGACGGTCAGTTGAGTATCAACGGTGAAAAAATCAGTAAACTCGCGATCCCGGGCGTGGGCGACTCTGCGTATGAGCGTTTTTATCATGAGCAAATGGGTACGCATAATCATGTGATCCGTGAGCTGGATGGTGTCTGGAGTGCGTCAAGTGCGACCTTTATCCTTGATCCGAAGAATGGTCAGGTGGCGTCTGCAGATGGCCATCACTGGGCCGTGACGGTGCCTGCAGGTCATTATTTCATGATGGGTGACAATCGTGACCAGAGTGCAGACAGCCGTTTCTGGGGTTTTGTCCCTGAGGAAAATCTCTCGGGCCGTGCATTCTATATCTGGGCGCACAAAGATCCAGGCTTGCATTTGCCGACGTTCAGCCGTGATGGTGCGATTGATTAAAGACATGATGGATTGTCTTTATGTGCGCCTAGAATCCCGAATCTGCCGATTGACGAGATGTACTGGACTTGGGTATGTTTTGTACTCAGTCATCGGTCGCAGGCTTGCAATGCATGAGCGCGCCCGATCTGTGACGGTGTATACAAACCAAGGAGAGTTGTAATGCGTGGACAGCGAGGGATGTCGTACTGGGGTGTGGTGACGTTTATTGTGATTGCGTTTTTGACAGTACAGTTTACCTTGTCGGTTGGTGGTGTCTATCTGGATGATTACACGATTGACAAACTGATTGAAGCACGTTTAAAAGCAGCACCCGTAGATGAAAATCCCGAGACGCTCAAGCGTGAGCTGTCCGAACAGTTCGATCTGAATGGTCTGCGAGATATCAAGATTGATGATCGTCTGACGGTGTTGTCTGATAATGGCATTATCGTCAAAAAGAACTATGAGGTCCGCAAGCATTTTATTGCGAATATTGATTTGGTTGTGCATTTTGAAAAAAACTTTGATCAGAAAGTCATTCAAGCGAGTTGATGACCTGCTGTCTGGCGTGATCGGCGCCATCTCCTGCTCGGTGATCCGGGGAGGTGGGTGTTGAGTGAGTCCCTGCATACGACCCGGTTGCAACAGCGATTGGGTTATCGCTTTAAGCAACTGGCATTGTGCAAACAGGCCCTGACCCATCGCTCGGTCAGTCCCAAAGTGAATTATGAGCGTCTTGAGTTTATGGGCGATGCTCTCTTGAGTGTGATCATTGCCCATGAGCTGTTTCTGCGCTTTCCCGATGAAGATGAAGGTCGCCTGACCCGCCTGCGCTCGACGCTGGTGCGGCAGGATGCACTGGCGGCCATTGCCCGTGACCTGAAGTTAGGCGAACATCTGATCTTGGGCAGTGGTGAGATGAAGAGTGGCGGACATCGTCGTGATTCGATCCTTGCTGATGCTGTTGAGGCGCTGATCGGTGCCATGTATCTGGATGCGCAGGATCTGGATGTGGTGCGACAAGTGGTACTGAAGTGGTATGCACCTTATCTGCTCACATTGGTGCCGCAAGATACCTTAAAAGACCCAAAGACCCGCTTGCAGGAGTTTTTGCAGGGGCGCCACCTGCCGCTGCCCGTTTATACGCTGGTATCTGCCGAGGGTGAGGCGCATAATCAGACTTTTACTGCTCAATGTGTGATTGAGGGTCTGCCAGCCACGGTCGGGCGTGGTCAGAGTCGGCGCTATGCCGAGCAGAGCGCGGCAAGTGATCTGCTGACCCAGCTTGAAGCATTAGCGCCGGCTTCTTTGGATGCACTGGTGAAGGCCACGCTAAAATCTACAGTCAAAGTGCCAGTAAAACCCTCAAACTCCTGAGGTCTGCGCCATGTTTTTTCCAAATCATTTCTTTTAACTGATTAAACAAGTGAATATTTATGACAACTGATCCCCATCATTCACCCGCATCCGAAGACCATCTGCCAGATACGCATGATGCTCAGGAAGATGGTTTTACCGAGGGCGAAGATGGCTCGGAGGATGAGCTGACTTACCACAAACATGAGGATGAAGGTGCTGAGCAGGCTGCATCTGATGATCTAGTCAATCAGTTCTTTCAGGGTTCCTCTGATATTCCGGCGGATTTCCGTGCAGGCTTCGTGGCAATCGTTGGTCGTCCTAATGTGGGCAAGTCTACGCTGATGAATCATCTGATCGGGCAGAAGCTGTCGATCACCTCGCGTAAACCACAGACTACGCGTCACAAGATCGTGGGCATCGATACCCGGGGACATGTGCAGGCAGTCTATGTTGATACGCCCGGCATGCACAAAAAAGAAGTGCGGGCCATTAACCGCATGATGAACCGCGCCGCGACCTCAGCGCTACGCGATGTCAATCTGGTGCTGTTTGTGGTCGATGCGCTGAAATGGGTGCCGGATGATGAACTGGTGCTGGACAAACTCGTGCATGCCGATATGCCGGTGGTGCTGGTGATCAACAAAGCCGATACGCTGGATAACAAGCGTGATCTGTTGCCACATATCGAGAAGCTGTCTACCCGTATGAAATTCAGCGACATCGTACCAGTATCGGCACTGCGCGGACACAATCTGGATCGCCTTCATGAGGTGATCGCGCAGCATTTGCCATTCTCGCCGCCGCTCTACGCGCTGGATCAGGTCACGGATCGTTCGACCCGCTTCCTTGCGTCCGAGATCATCCGTGAGAAAATCATGCGTCAGCTCGGCGAAGAAGTGCCTTATGATCTGACCGTGCAGATTGACAGCTATCGTGAAGAGCCCGAAGAAAAGCGTCCGAATGGCAAGGTCAAGGCGGCCTGTACCTTTATCGATGCTACCATTCTGGTCGAGCGTCCGGGACAGAAAGCCATCGTGATCGGTGATAAGGGCAGCAAGCTCAAGCAGATCGGTATGGATGCGCGGCAGGATATGGAAAAGCTCCTCGAGCAGAAAGTCATGCTGACGCTGTGGGTCAAGATTAAAGGTGGCTGGTCGGATGACGAACGCGCGCTCAAGAGTCTGGGCTATAGCGATATCTGAGCGTGGTTTAATTTTGGATCGATGTTGAGTCTGGGGCAGACCGATACAGGATGGCGGAGTATGATGTTGAAACGCGTGATGTTGCCGGTGTTGTTGGGCGTGACTGTGCTGCTGTCGGGCTGTATCACCGATATTGTGACAGTGCCGCTCGGTGTGGCCTATGATGTGACCAAGGCGACGGTCAAAGGCACTGCCGCCGTCGTGGGCGGTACGGTAGATCTCCTGACGCCGGATGGCAAAAAGAAAGACGACAGCAAGAGCGATAAAGCCAGTGACAGCAATTCATCGTCCGGTAGCTCATCGGGCAGTTGATCGTGATATGACGGCAAGGATAATTGCGGATGCGTAATGAGGCCTTGCATGGATTTGTGTTGCACCAGCGGCCATATCGTGAAAACAGTCGCTTGGTGACCTTTCTCTCAATGGAGGCGGGGCGCGTCGATGGAGTAGCCCGTCAGCAGATTCCTTCACTTTATCATCCCATCTTACTATTCGCTTCGGGCCGCTCGGCCTTAAAATCCTTCAGCAAAGTCGAAACCACCGGCATGGCGTATACCTTGCTCGGTGATGCCCTGTTTGCGGGTTTTTATCTCAATGAATTGTTAGTACGTCTGCTACCACAGCAGGAGCCGATGCCTGAGGTGGTGCTGGCTTATGGGCATGCATTGCAAGCACTCGTGGCGAATGAGCCATTGATCCCGATCCTGCGCCGTTTTGAGCTGGTATTGCTGGCTGAACTGGGGGCGGGGATTGACTTTAGTCACGATGGGCAGGGCAATCGGATTCACCCTGACGGCGTATATCGTTATCTGACGGGAGAGGGTTTTCACCGTACTGAATCGGGCGATGCGGGGCAGTCACTGCTTGAGGTCACGCACTTTTTGGCGAACCCTGAACATAAGGCATCACCTGCCTGCTTCGCCATGCTGACACGGGTCTTGCGGGTGGCGCTGGCGGCACATCTGGGAGACCAGCCGCTTAAGAGTCGCGCATTGTGGGCGGCAAGTCGTGGTGGAGCGGCGCAATGAGCGTGGTCGTAATTTTTATCATAGCTTAAAGCGTCTAGGACTTTATTTTGGATCATTAATCCATTTACATTTATTACATGTAACTATGTGAATAACCTTGATGGCGACCTGCTTGAGATGGATCAGTAGAGACATGGTCTGGATGCGTATTCAATACCTGCATATTTTGTGGATCGTGTTAAACTTGTGACAAAACCCTCATCAGCAGGAGGAGGAAGACCAGCATGTCACTTTTACTTGGAGTCAATATCGATCACGTCGCGACGCTACGTCAAGCGCGTGGGACGTCCTACCCAGACCCCGTTGCGGCTGCGCTCCTGTGTGAGCGTGTCGGTGCCGATGGTATTACCCTGCATCTGCGTGAAGATCGTCGGCATATACAGGATGACGATGTGCGTCGCATGCGACCGTTGCTACACACCCGTATGAATCTGGAGATTGCGGTCACGGATTTCATGATCGACTTCGCCTGCGAGATCAAGCCACAGCATGTCTGCCTTGTGCCTGAGAAGCGTCAGGAACTGACGACCGAAGGCGGGTTGGATGTCATCAGCCAGAAAAAGAAAATCAAAGCCGCCGTGCAGCGTTTGACGGATGCGGGTTGCGAGGTGTCGCTGTTTATTGATGCTTGTGTCCAGCAGATTGATGCTGCGGTTGCCTGTGGTGCGCCGGTGGTTGAGCTACATACGGGGCGTTATGCCGAGGAGACCGGCGAGCATCAGTTGCTGGAGCTGGAGCGTATCTCGGATGTCACCGCTTATGCATCGGATGCAGGGCTGATCGTCAATGCCGGGCATGGCCTCAACATCGCCAATGTCGGGCCGATCGCCAGTATCCCGATGATCCATGAACTGAACATCGGGCATGCCCTGATCGCCGACAGTGTGTTTATTGGCCTTGAGGCGGCGGTGCGTGAAATGAAGGCGGCTATGCTGGATGCGCGTGCGTCAGCCCGGAGTTGGGCCTAGGCAGACCCGGACACAGACCTGAAAAGGCAAGCCGCTTCAAGACAATCGGATCATAACGAAGTGACACAGGAGCAAAGACGATGGACATGATCGGATTTGTGTTTGTGCTGTTGATACTGGTGGTCATGGTCGGGGTACAGACGATCAAGATCGTGCCGCAAGGTTATCTGTATACGGTGGAGCGCTTTGGCAAATACAGCCGGACGCTGGAGCCGGGATTAACTTTTATTACCCCATTTGTCGAACGCATCGGCAAACGGGTGAATGTCATGGAGCAACTGCTCAATATCACGCCGCAGCAGGTGATCTCGCGCGATAACGCCATGGTGACCATCGATGCGATCTGTTTTTATCAGATCATGGATGCCTACAAAGCATCCTACGAAGTCAGCAACCTACCGACGGCACTCAACAATCTCGTGATGACCAATATCCGTACCGTGATCGGCTCGATGGAGCTGGATGCCATGCTGTCGCAGCGTGACCATATCAATGGACAGCTCTTGGCATCGATTGACTTTGCCACTGCCCCGTGGGGCGTCAAGATGACACGGGTCGAGATCAAGGACATCAATCCCCCCGCTGATCTGGTCAATGCCATGGCCTCACAGATGAAAGCCGAGCGGACTAAGCGTGCGCAGGTACTTGAGGCAGAAGGCCGCCGCCAGGCCGAGATCCTGACTGCCGAAGGTGAAAAACAGTCGCAAATCCTTAAGGCCGAAGGCGAACGACAGGCCGCATTCCTGCAAGCCGAAGCCCGTGAGCGGCTTGCGGAAGCCGAAGCCAATGCCACACAGAAGGTGAGTCAGGCCTTAAGCGAAGGTAATGTGCAGGCGCTCAATTACTTCATCGCCCAGAAATACGTCGATTCGCTGGCGGATATGGCTAAGAGCCCCAATGGCAAAGTGATCTTCATGCCACTCGATGCTTCGGCGCTGGTCGGTGCGGTCGGTGGCGTAGCAGAATTGCTGTCTGAGCGCACAGGTGCATCTACTGAGGTCGGTAAGTCCGCCCGATCACGGTCTTAACCGCCTGCGGTATAAGGAGGATTGCCATGAGTGCTTGGCTTTTTTGGCTGATTGTGACGGCGGTGCTGCTGCTCATCGAGCTGATGACGGGCATGATGTTTGGTCTGTGCTTAAGTATTGCGTCGCTGATCGTGGTGGGCTTAAGTTTCTGGCTGTCTCCATTTCTGCAGGGTGTGGTCTTTGCCGCGCTTGCGATGGTTGCGCTTGTGATTTGGGCGCGGGTCTATCCGCGCTATCGGCATGGTCCGCATCGTGATGACCCTGCGGCGCATTCAGAAGGGCAACATCATTTGCTGGGACAATATCTGGTTTTATCAGCGCCACTCGCACCAATGGCGCAGATTCGCGTGGGGGATAGTTTTTGGCTGGCACGTAGTCAGGATGGTCAAGCGATAGAGGCGGGTCATGGGGTGCAAGTCGTTGCGATAGAGGGTACGGTATTAGTCGTTGTTCCCTGCAAGACGGTTGCCTGAATCTGTCGTTGATCGTCAGATTATCATTTAGACGGTCTTTTGAATATCAAATACAAACTCATTCAGCCCTGTTTGTACCGGATGTGAGGTGCATGTCAACCCTGCTACCTGACAGTAACGGGTGATGTCCTGCTGACTGGCAGGGTCGCTTGCAATCAGACGCAGAGTTTCACCGGGATGCACCTGCCGCAAGGCGACTTTCAGTTTGAGCAGTGGCATGGGGCAGTGCAGTCCACGGGCATCAAGCTGGTGTTCGGGTGTTGGTAAGTTGGACGTGGTGTTGGTATTCATCAGGATTTAGGATTCATCCGGTATAACACATGACGGGCATCAGGTCCATCTTCTATCCATATCGTGGATAAAAACACTGACTTTGCAGAGTTTAGGTTGCAAAATCCCACTATATTTCAAGCGTTGGACTTCACCATAATGAGCTTGTCCACGTGGTGAAAACTGATTCCATAGCTGTTGCATAGGTGCGCTATTCTAGCATGTCTAACCCTGATTTCCGTCTTAAAAACTGCAGTCTGACATCCCGTCCGGTCACGTATTTTCAGGTGCGCTGTGCAGCTTCGCATCTGCAGGCTGGCCTCATGGGGATGCTGTTGGCAGGTATCCTGATCCCTGTCAGTTCGGCCAAGATCGAGTCGGAGTGGTGGGATAACCAAACGCATACCACCAAGGAAAGCTATGTACTGCCGACTTTGGGATCACAGCCGGGTCTCATCGATCAGGAAAGTGATAAAGCCACGGGCGAGGCGATCCTGCGTGAGATTAATAAAGATGCGCCCAGAATCGATGATCCCCTGATTCAGGATGAGATCGAGAAGATCTATCGCCGCATTTATGCACAGACCCTGCTGGGTGCGCCGACGGCATTGGTACTGATTCAGGATGAGGAGATTAATGCTTTCGCGGTGCCAGGTGGCTTGGTTGCGGTCAATACCGGATTAATCCTAAGTGCACAGAACGCGGATCAGGTCGCGGGTGTCCTCTCGCATGAAATCGCCCACGTCAGCCAGCGTCACTATGACCGTCAGGTCGACGCACTTAAATACCAAAAATGGTGGATGCTCGGCGGTATGATGGCGGCGATTGCATTGGGCAGAAAAGATGGAGATGCCTCTGCAGCGGTGTTTGCGGGCACAGAGGCTTCTATGATCAACCAACAGCTTGCGTATAGCCGTGATAATGAGCGCGAGGCCGATCGGGTCGGTATGCAGCTCATGCAGAGTGCTGGCTATGATCCTGAAGCCATGCCGGATTTCTTTGAAATCATGCAGCGCAAGACCCGTATGGTTGGATTTATCCCCTCTTTCGTACTGACACACCCTTTGACCAGTGAGCGCATTACCGAATCGCGTCTGCGGGCGACGCAATACCGGCTGGAAGGGATTAAATCGACTTCTGCATTACTCGACAAGGATGCAGGTGCAGTCCCTGCCAATATGAATCCGTTTCATCTGATGCAGATGCGGCTTGCAGCCATGACACAGAGTACCAGTATCGGTGCATTGACGCCGCAGGCGGCGCGTGATGAAGGTGCGCAGCTTGCATTGGCCTATCTCGATCAGCAGGCCAACCGGATCGCCGATGCCCGTAAGCTCGTAGGACCACTTTTGATGCGTTATCCGGATTCTCCTTTTGTTGCGGTCACCGCAGCCGAGATTGAGCTTGCAGATAGCAAACCTGCTGCTGCTATTCATTTGCTTGAGCCGATGCTGGGGCTGATGCCGGATTGTCGGCCAGTGGCAATGACGCTCGCCCGTGCTTATGTGGCAGCAGGACAGGGGCAGGCGGCCCTTAGCCTGATGAAACCCTGGAGCGTCAGGCGACCAACGGATACCCAGATTTGGCAGCTCATGGTCGATGCTGCAGGCAAGCTGCCCGTATCCTCGGCTAATACCGTCAGTGTGCTGCGATATCGGGCTGAGCAGCAGTTTTGGCTTGGCGATAATAAAGCGGCATTGCGTTCACTAGATCGTGCAGGGGCGCTGGCAGATAAAAACTCATTGGCACTGGCTGAGATCAATGAACGGACCAAATATATGGAGTATAAGGCCAAGGAAAAAATCAAAGGGCTTTGATGAGGTTCTAGGCTTAATATTAAAAAGCGCGTGACAAGCTATCCTTGTCACGCGCTTTTTAATTGCAATATCAGTCTTAGGCAGACAGCTTGGCCTTGATCTGAGCGGAGACGGCAGCAGCATCGGCGCGGCCTGCGATCTGAGGGCGCAGCGCGTTCATCACTTTACCCATATCACGGATGCTGGTGGCATTCTGTGCGGCGATCTCGTTGGTGATCAGCTCATTCAGCTCAGCCTCTGTCAGCGCTGCCGGCAGGAATTCGGCGATGATATCCAGCTCAAATTGCTCTTTGGCGGCGAGGTCTTCGCGGCTGGCATTATTGTAGGCAGCAATGGATTCCTTACGCTGTTTGATCTGTTTTTCCAGCAAGGCCAGTACCTGATCATCGCTTAACAGGCTATCATCACCCAGCTCGGCCCGACGATCGATTTCGACTTGTTTGATCGCAGCCTGCAGGCCGCGCAGCACAGCCAGACGGTCAGATTGGCGCTCACGCATGGCGGATTTGACGGATTCGGTAAGACGGGTTTTCAGTTCCATGACATACATCCTGAATAGTCAATTAAAGGCATCAATTGATGCGAATGCTTATCAACGGATAAGCCAGAAACGAATAAAGCCGAGTGAACATACTCGGCTTTAAACGCAAAATCGCACACTGGCAGCAGTCGCAACGCAACTGCGCGCCGTCTGTATTAGTACAGACGGGTGGTGTTGATAGATTCGCGAGAAACTTTTTTCGCGTGGCGTTTTACCGCTGCGGCTTTCTTGCGTTTACGCTCTTGAGTTGGCTTTTCGTAGAATTCGCGCTTACGGACATCAGCCAGAACGCCTGCTTTTTCGCAAGAACGTTTGAAACGGCGGATCGCGACATCAACTGGTTCGCCTTCTTTAAGCTTAACTTGTGGCATGTAACTTCCTCAAACTTGGGTCTCTCTAATCCAAAGAGAAACTACTTTAATGAAACGGTTAAAAATCAGATTGTCTTGGTATTTGTTTGATGGCACAGCGTTTATGCATCTTACGATCAAAAAATACCCAAATAAGGTAGACGAAGGTCGCTATTCTAGCGCAAAGATCAGCGCTGAACAAGTCTTATGCGACTGAATCAAGCGCAGTGGCGCAAAAAAGATTGTGCAATTCGGGAAACGGGCGGACATGCCCTTATAATATATCACTAGTCATGCATGAATTTCTGAAATAAGGGTTTAACCGATGTTGGTATTGGGTTTGGAGACGTCTTGTGATGAGACGGGGCTGGCGCTGTTTGACAGTGAGGCTGGGCTATTGGGTCAGGTGCTGCACAGTCAGATTGCGCTACATGCCGAGTATGGTGGCGTGGTGCCGGAGCTGGCTTCGCGTGACCATGTGCGCAAGATGATTCCCCTCTTAGATACCCTGCTTGAGCAGACCAGCAAGCAGAAAGCCGATATTGATGCCGTCGCCTTTACGCGTGGTCCGGGCTTGATGGGCGCGCTGATGACCGGCGCGTTGTTTGGACGCACGCTGGCTTTTGCCTTGGGCATCCCAGCCATCGGGGTGCATCATATGGAAGGGCATTTGCTGGCACCGCTGCTTTCAAATAATCCGCCGGAATTTCCCTTTGTCGCGCTGCTGGTCTCTGGTGGTCATAGCCAACTGATGGCAGCTTATGGCATCGGACAATATGAGCTGCTCGGTGAGTCAATCGACGATGCGGCGGGCGAGGCGTTTGATAAGGTTGCCAAGATGATGGGCTTACCTTACCCAGGTGGTCCGAATATCGCCAAGCAGGCATTAACTGGTGATCCGCATGCGTTTGCGTTGCCACGGCCGATGCTGCATCAGGGCCTGGATTTTTCTTTTAGTGGCATGAAGACCGCCGTACTCAATCAGTATCAGAAGATCAAAGGTCAAGGCCGTGATGCAGATCTGGCGGCGAGCTTCCAAGAGGCGATGGTCGATACCTTGGTGCGCAAGAGCATCCGTGCACTCAAACAAACTGGCCTGAAGCGACTGGTCATTGCCGGTGGTGTGAGTGCCAATCAGGCACTGCGTGCACGGCTTGAGTCAGAGCTGGGTCGTATCCAAGCACAGGTCTACTATGCTGAGCCTGCGCTGTGTACCGATAATGGCGCCATGATTGCTTATGCTGGCTGGCAGCGGCTTAAAGCCGGGCAGCGGGATGGCCTTGCCGTCACGACCACGCCACGCTGGCCGATGGTGGAGCTCGAAACACCGGGCGTAGTCGCACCTTAGTATGCCTGCGCGTTGATAAGCGCATTTTAAAGCTGTTTTATTACAGACAGTTGGCTGGCTTGGGGAGGCCGGCAAGCTTAGCCAGCGAGCGAGCAACCAGACCGGTATTAAACAGCGCCATCAGATGCGCATTGGTCATCTCGCTGCCCAGCCGCTGCATCAGAAATTTAATCAGCGGCCGTGTTGCGGGCGCATGATCAAAGCGCTGATAAAATTCGCGCATCGCCATGAGTACTTGCAGGTGTTCATCCGTGAGCTGCAGTGCATACTGCTCAGCCAGCCACTGCGCGACGGTGGGCGTCCAGTCGCTGTATTGCGCGAGATGGCCGTCCTGATCCAGCGGCGGCTGAGTAGTCGGCTCGGATGTGATGGGTGTTGTACTCATGCGGTGGTGTTCGGGATCGGACTATTTAAATGATTCAGTTAAGCGCTATTGTAGCCTGTTGCGCAGAACGCGCAAAGATCAGACGCGCCATGTCAGTGTCTTGGCGTAATGCAGCGCCCATGTCGCCCACGTCTCATGGGTAATGATGGTGCAGGGGCTTAGCGATTGCTGTAAGAGGTGTAGGTCGTACTGCAACAGTGCCACGGCACCCCAAGCCGCCAGATCCGGATGGGCGTGTCCCTGAGCCGCTTCGCCGACCAAGAGCAATTGATCGCCTTCCTGCCACAGCGCCTTGATCTGGGGCAGCAAGATCGGCCAGTGGCGTGGACTGGCGGTGAGTAAGTGCAGGGTGGCGGGCGTGTTTACCATTGCAGGATTCCATCGAAGTCGTTCAGGCAAGCCGCAGACAGCGTGACCGCTTGATAATGGTCGGGCTGTGCGGAAGTCAGGCTTGCAAGTCGCGGATGCTGCACCAGTGCCTGCTGGTCGATCCAGATTGGCAGCAGATCATAGAATTCGAAACTCTCGATCAGGGCCTGTGCAGATTTAAACGCACGCGGCTCGCTTGATATGGGTGGCATGGACGTCATGTCGTCTGAATTCAGTGGTATCAAACCCAGCGCATCATCGCTGACAGCCACCTGTACCTTCAGCCCGTAGGTCGCCAGGACCATTACTGCGGCTAAGGATTCCAGTATCTGCTGGCCTGCGAGCGGGCCTTGTCTGAAGATCACGAGCAAGGATTTCATAATTGAATCACTCGATCTGCGCCAAGCATGAGGTCGGCCAATTCGCCAAGACCCACCAGATGAAAATCCGGTGCAAGATTATCCGTGTGCAGGCTGTGACGCTGGGCATTTCCGTCATCGGTTACGCCGCGCATTAGGGCAGCACTGACGCAGACGGGGAGTGGAATCTTTAAGGACTGCCAGAGTCGGGTCAGATTGGCTTCATCGTCTGGACGCCAGTTGAGGCGATTGGCGATCATGGCGGCATCCTGATAAAAAAATACCTGCACAGTTGAGCCTTGAGCCTGCAACTGTTGCGCAAGCCACACGGCATGCCATGCCAGTGGCGATGTCATGGGGGCGGTCAGGAGGAGCAGAGTATGCGGCATCGGGGAAATATGTCCTTTACATGACAAATATGCATCACCATGGTTCAATCGATTATACTGCACAACCGCAGGTGACTGTAATTGATGATGTATGGTCGTGACTGGACTGAATGTGTTTTGGCCAGTTTTTCAATAATATAGGCGGAAGTCTGCCGCCAGTATCAAGATTGGTTATACGAATCCGAGTGGATTGGTGCCGATATAATAGTGTGGATGACATCGATAAATGATTTTACTGACGGGTGGTTTGGGCTATCTGGGGTCGCACATGGCGGCGCAACTGCTGGAGCGTGGGCAGCCGGTCGTTCTGTTGGATAATCTGTCGAATTCGACATTGGATGTGAAGGACCGTCTGGAGACGCTGTGTCAGCAGGCGATCCCATTTGAGCGTGTGGATGTGCGGGATCGCGATGCCGTCAAGCAGGTGTTTGCACGTTATCCAATTACAGCGGTGGTGCACTTTGCGGGCCTGAAGTCGGTCAATGAATCGGTGCAACAACCACTGGCTTACTATGACCATAACGTCAATGGTTTGGTTTCTCTACTGTCGGTGATGGCTGAGACGAATGTGCGAACGCTGGTCTTTAGTTCGACTGCGGCCATCTATGGCGAGCCGCAAGCTTTGCCGATCCCTGAGTCTGCTGCGCTGTCACCAGTAACCCCTTACGGGCACAGCAAGCTCATGTGTGAGCAGGTCCTGCGCGATGTAGCGCATGCTGATGGGTTACCGACCCGCTCACAAGATGTCGAGCGCTGGAAAATTGCCATTCTGCGTTATTTTAATCCCGCCGGGGCGCATCCGAGTGGTCTGATCGGGGAAATACCGCAGGGCATTCCCAATAATCTCGTGCCTTATATTGCGCAAGTCGCCTGTGGTGAACGAGCTTATCTGTCGGTCTTTGGTCAGGATTATGCGACGGTCGATGGCACGGGCGTCCGTGACTATATCCATGTGCAGGATCTGATCGCAGGTCATGTGGCGGCGCTGCAGTGGCTATCGTCTCAGGCCAGTGCTTGTGAGGTATTTAATCTGGGGCGCGGTGAAGGCGTCTCGGTGTTGCAGATGCTGCATGCATTTTCGGAGGTGGTCGGAAGACCGTTGCCGTATGAGATCGTGGCACGCCGACAGGGCGACTGTGCCAGTGTCTATGCTGATGCACAGCGTGCTGAGCAGTTGCTGAGCTGGAGGGCAACGCGCAATGTATTAGAGATGGCTGAGGATACTTGGCGTTTTTACCGTGCGCTTAAGCAGGCCGATATTTAAAAGAGCCATTTAAAACGTGCTAATTAAACAGCTATTTGAAATAGCTGTTTAAATGCGTTGTTTAGGAATACCTTCTGTAACAGCCCATTCAACACAGCCAATCAAACTATATAAAGCCCACCGCAGGCCACCCGAACTTCAGGCAGGCGTGGCTGTGGGATGGCTTTGATATTGCGCGATCACATCCTTGATCAGCCGATGCGCAATCGAACCCTGTGGCGGCGTGAGCGGGAGCTGGTCGATGGGATAAAAATGCGCTTCGGCGATTTCGTCTTCTTGGAGCACAAACTCGCCACTGACGTATTCGGCCTGAAATCCGATCATGAGATTGGAGGGGAAAGGCCAAGGCTGGCTGCCCAGATAGCGGATGTCTTTGATCACAAGGCCGACTTCTTCGGCCACTTCGCGGGCGACAGCCTGCTCCAGTGTTTCTCCGACTTCGACAAAACCTGCAATCAGGCTGAACATGCCGGTATTAGAGCGGGATGAGCGAGCCAGCAGGATCTCGGGCTGTCCGCGGTCTTGCCTTGTGATCACCACAATCACACAGGGCTGCAGCCGTGGATACTGGGTATAATGGCAGGTCGGGCAAATCGTGGCATGCTCATGCGAATGCGTAAAGGTGCGTGTGCCGCAGCGGCTGCAAAACAGGTGATTGCGCTGCCATTCCAGCAACTGCAGGGCACGGGAGGCGCGCTCGAATTCGTGACTCGCCCATTGACGCAGGAGCTGACGTACCGGCGTGAGAGCATAGCCCTGAGGTACGGCGTCAGGCGTAATGCTGCGGGCATAATAATCGATATCATCGTGCCGGCTGATCCAGAGATCGGTCTCGAGTGCCTGCGTCAGGGGCGGGAGTTGGCCGAATTCATCGACGACAATCGCGTATTCGTGAATCAGCATGCCGCGAATGGGCATCTGCGGTATTTGAGTGTTAACCATCTAAAGCGTTTCCTGCGTAGCAAGACCACCTGTACGGCAATTGTCGATGAGGAAGCCGGATCAGGCAAGGGTACGGTGTAGGGATTGTGTGTCTGAGTGTTTTGTCAACGCGGTCTAAACTGCTATCGCGCTGGCAAAGATTACACACCCTGCCTCATGCGGGCAGGGTGTGTGGGAGATCATGCGGCTTTGCTGACCGGGTAGCCGAGTTTAGCCAGACTGTGCTCCCCGACGCTATAAGGATGTTCGCCAGTGGGCTTTTTGGTCTGGAAACCTTCGAGGACGTAGTCCACACAAGCCATGGCATCACTTAAGCACAGGGTGGCGTCTTCGTTCATTGGGCGCTCGGCGGCAACCGTGTCACGCAGGTATTGTGCGGTTTGTTTCATGATGGCTTGGCCGCGTGGCGAATTCAGGAACACCATCGCACCGCTCACGGTGTCGCAGTGATCTGCCACATCGTTCATGGAGGCCGGCAGGCTGGTGGCGGTTCCTGTACTGGCTTGCTGTTCAAGGTATCCCAGAATGGCCTCACGTGCAGTAGTCAGACATTGACGGCTCTCGTTCACCATGAGCTGACGCGCTTCAACCAGTTGGTGCAGAGAAATGCGCAGATTGGTGAAGGGCAGCATGACCAGACCCGGGGTATGCGATTGCTCCATGAGAATAATGGCATTCTCGCAGTCGAGCAGACGGTCCATGACGGTATTCATTTGCTCTTCAGTCGGGAGTTGTTGCCACTGACCCACACTGGTCGCCAGATGTGTCAGGCCCTGCCCTGCATAGCTTAGATTGAGCATTTCCAGCGTTTGGCCGAGTTCAAGCAGATGATTGCTCAGTGCCGCAATCGTTTCGATGTTCAGATTGCCGCTGGTGATAATGTCGATCTGGGACTTGGCGTTAATGATGCCTTCATGGATCAGTTGGCTGACGGTATGAATGACTTCCTGATCTGGGCCAAACAGGGCTTTTTTGTGATTCAGTGTCTCGTAGTCAGGTGTTAGGTGGTGGGTCAGGTGCAGAGCAGAGAGAGTGCTGACGGTCGCTTCAGGACGTATTGCTGTCATCGCAAGGATATCGGCAATATCGGTATGGGTGATGCTTTGGGCGTCTTGCTGCCCCAGATGACGCTCAATTTTGCTAAGTACGCGCAGGCGGCTGTCGCTGAGCGCGTGGGTCTCCGGTAGCGACTGGACTACATGATTTGCGATTTCCCAATATAGTGCGGTCAGGGGCGTCTTGCTGCCACTATGCATATACGATGAAGCACGCGCCATGAGCTGATAATGCTGTGGCTGTGCTTTATTCTGGATCACTGCGTGTAATCCGGTTTGAAACATTTGCTTGAGATACTGAGTCAGTGCTGGGCTGAGTGATTGACCGGACGACTGCAAGGCTTGTTGGGCAACAGGATGCTGGGCAAGCGCAGGATCAATGTGGGCGGCGAGCCAGTGGCCTTCAGACAGCTTGGGTAAGCCAAGATCCGTGCGCAGGGTATTGATGACTGGCAGCAACAAAGATGGAGACAGGGTCTCATGCAAGAGCACAAACTCCAGATAGCGCGCGAGTGACATAAGGCCTTCACTCAGGCTGGTCAGTTGCTCGTTATCGGGGGTATCAGGATGGTCGGTCACATGACGCACGGTGAGCTGAATCGCATCGGCAAGTTCGATTGCGCCGTTCATTTGTAGTAGTTTGAGAACGCCGTGGACCTGCTGCATCAGTTCGACCGCATCCGACAGTCCGACAGTGGCAGTGGGGTCTGAAATATATTGGCTTAATGCAGCCTCGATCTGACGCAAGGATTCGGTGATCTCACTGTTTACCAGATAAAGCGAGGCAATATCGAAATGCGGGGAATGGTCATGCCCAGAAGATGGTGTAGCGGCAGATGCAAACTGTGTTTCAGACATGATTCCTTCCTGAGTAGTCTGTGTTGTAATACCGGCAGATCGTTCTTGATGATAGCCTGGACAGATGACGCCTGCATGATGTCATGATCATGGGTTGAACTCAATATCCGTCAATGCATTTTCGCAGGTGAAAATGCAAGGCAATACGGCGCTTTGACCGAGATCAGAATGATGTCCGGTCAGTTGGTGTCCGGATCAACAGCAAGCTTGCTCCAGACCGAGATGGGGCCATCTTTGCCGCCGTCAAGTTTGGCCATCCACGCATCATGTAGTACCAGTTCTTCAGCATGGGCTTTGATTACGGTGAGTTTGCGTCTGATCCGAGTCTGACTTTGGGCGATGGAGCCGCTCGCGTCTTCGGCCTGCTCCATATCGAGTGTCACCTGACCGCCAGTCATATGCAGATAAACATCGACCAGAATCTCGGCGTCCAGCAAGGCACCGTGGAAAGTGCGGTCGCGCTCAGGAATCTCGTAACGGCGAACGAGGGCATCCAGAGAATTTTTTTGGCCCGGATGCTTACGCTTGGCCATGGCGAGCGTATCGATGACCGTGACCCGGGGGGCGAGGGGTGCACGTCCTGCCATGGCAAATTCGGCTTCGAGGAAGCGCATATCGAAGCTGGCATTATGCGCGATCAGATCCGCACCGATGAGAAAGGCTTCCAGTTCATTGACAATGTCTTTGAAGCGCACTTGATCCTTGAGGAAGTCATCACTGAGTCCGTGGATTTCCTGCGAGTCACCGACAGGTCGATCTGGATTCAGGTAGACGTGCAGCGAATTGCCAGTCAGTTTGCGATTGATCAGTTCAACCACGCCGATTTCTACGATGCGATCACCAGTCTTGGGATCAAAACCGGTGGTTTCGGTATCGAGGATGAGTTGCCGATGTCCACTCTGGGAGAAGGCATCCAGTGGTGCTTTATTTTGGGTGCGGATGATGCCTGAATTGGTTGAGGTTGCGGTCTCATCTGATGCGGCAGCTAAGTTTTCAGATACTTTTGCCGACGGGATGGGCGATTCGGGGACGGTGTCTGCAGATAAATCAGCCTCGTCTTCGTAGGCCCCGGCGGCGGCATGCCCGCTGTCGTCAGCGTAGGCTTCTTCCAGCCAGTCTGGTTCTTCAGGTGCGCTATCGTCGGGTGGGAGCATGAGGTCCATGATGGAGGTGCTAGGTGCTGCGACTAGGCGCGTATCTTGTCGGACTAAAGCTTTGGGTTGTGCCATTTCTGCAGCCATGCTGCTATTACCCGCACCGCGATCATGTTTCTCCAGACCCTGATTGGCGAGTTGATCGGCTTTCTCATTGCCTGCATGTCCAGCATGACCCTTGATCCAGCGCCAGTCGATCTTGCGGGCTTGCTGGAGTTGATCCAGCATCTGCCACAGGTCGGCATTCATGACCGCACTACCGTCGCTCTTGCGCCAGTTTTTCTTTTTCCAGCCATGAATCCATTCGCTAATGCCTTTCTGCACATAGCTTGAGTCGGTCCAGACCACGATGGGCTGTGCGGGATCAGTATGCTTGAGTCCCTGAATCGCCGCCATGAGTTCCATGCGATTATTGGTCGTATGAGCTTCTCCGCCGCAGTATTCTGCCATGCGGCCATCGAGAAATTCGATATAGACTCCCCAGCCTCCTTTGCCTGGATTGCCACGGCAGGCACCATCAACATAGAGTGTCGTCGAGGCAGGTGAAGGCTGAGGCATGAGCGTGTTCCAAAAGCAGGGATAGAAGTCATGACAGATTATGCCGCAAGTCTGCCGTTGATTTCTAATTTTTCCAGCGTGATTACGATCTATTGTCGTGGTTGTGTGCGCTGTCACATTGTCAAACACAACGAGGAGGACAATCTCTAAACAGATGGTTATGCTGTATTTATAGCAAGTATGGGCTGGGATGGCCGTCACTCAGGGGGGGTAGATCCCGCGTTGAGCTTGAGTGCAACAATCGCTTACGCGACGCTTGCGCCTAGGTGTGGTCGCAGATCCGTTTCCGGTCTACAATAGAGAATGCAAAGAGTTTCTGGTTACAGTGGAAAAAAGATGAAGTTGTCGTATTTGTTGTCAGCACGTAAAGATATGGATGGTGTCCTGCCAGAGGTTGTGACTACAGCAGATAAACCTGAGTGTGCGGCGCATCGATCAATGAAGGTGCGGCATGCGATGTCGGCACATATGCATCATGCGCTGGTGATTGCGATTGCTGGCGTCATGGCTGGCTGTAGCAGCACACCAGTCCAGACGGCTGGGGGCTATAAAGTGCCCAAACGGTCCCATGCCCAGAAAACGTCCAATGATAATCTCGATCTGGAAAGCGCGGATTCACTGGAAGAACTGCTGCAAGCCACCGATATGGATGCCGTCGAAGGCGATCGTCTGGCCGTCCTGCGCTACGGTAACGTCTGGAGTCGTATTCGCGTTGGCTTCAAGATGGACGAGACCGTGGATAATCCCCGCGTGGCTGCGCAGCGTAACTGGTTTATCAGCCGTCAGCCTTATCTGGACCGCCTGTCTGCGCGTGCCAGCCGCTATCTTTACTATACCGTGACTGAGGCTGAGCGCCGTGGCATTCCCACCGAGCTTGCACTCTTGCCTGTGATCGAGAGTTCCTACGACCCCTTTGCGACCAGTAATGCCTCGGCAGCAGGGATGTGGCAGTTTATTCCCAGTACAGGTCGCATCTATGGCCTGCGTCAGGATGCCTACTATGATGGCCGTCGTGATGTCGTTGAGTCTACCCGCGCAGCCTACGATTTTCTGACCAGCCTGTATCAGCAGTTCGGCTCGTGGGAGCTGGCGTTGGCCTCCTATAACGCTGGTGCCGGACGTATCCAGCAGGCGATCAATCGCAATCTGGCTCAAGGCCTCCCGACTGATTACTGGTCATTACGATTGCCTCAGGAGACCATGAACTACGTGCCGCGTTTCATTGCGGTAGCGCAGATTGTCAAGGATCCAAACAGCTATGGTGTGCAACTGAACAGTATCGCCAACCGACCACACTTCCGTAGTGTGTCTCTCCCGGGACCGGTCGATATGGAAGAGGTGGTACGGATTACGGGCCTGACCAGCAAAGAAATCTTTGAGCTGAATCCGGCTTTCATGCAAGGCATGACCTCACCATCAAGCCCTAATAGACTGCTGATCCCCACGAGTCTGCCGTTTACGGTCGATAATCGCCTTAAGAGCATGCAGACGATTGATCTGAAGCGGTTTTCCAACACCGATAGCGGTTTTTTGGCGATGAGTTCGCCATCCACTACCCAAACGTTGACAGAAACGATCACGCGTTCGGGGGGGAGCAAGACCACAAGCTTGTCAACTTCTCAGGCCGCAGCAGTGATGAGCGCTGGTAGCGGGACGTCACTGGCTGCATCGACCATCGCTAGCAACGTGACCGCATCGGCTTCGACGCCAGTAACGACACGTTCAGGCTCCATCACTGAGACAGTGACGGTGCGCGGTAATCCAAAGATCCCAACCGGAGCTGACGCACTGGCGAGTATGGCCAATCAAGCTTCTGTGCCGACCCAGGCTCAGGTCCAGCAGGCCGTGGCAAATCTGAATATCAATCCGAACGTCTCGGTGCGCCCGATGGTCCCTGCACCGGTCACGACTGCCAGCGTAGCGCCAGTGACGACGACTACAGATGCAACCACCATGACCATCACCCGGCGACCAGCGGATACCGTGACGCAGCCTGCGGTATCCTCTGCGCCTGCGGTAACCAGTCCTGTGACGGCATCCAGTGGGACTAATGGTGGATCATCCGTAGCTTCGGGACTGGCTGCTTTGGCGGCAATATCTGCGACGAGTACAAATACGGGTAGTGATAGCTCGGCCAATCCATCGACAAGTGGGCTGACCGCGTCTGTATTACCTGCTACCTCTCAAGATAATCCGGTACTGACCGTAGCGGAAAAGAACCAGGTGGTGAGTGAGATTAAGGCCATCGCCCCAGCCAATACACCCGTGATTGATCCGCTGGACGGCAAGATTCAGTTGACGGCGATTCAGACTCAGCAGGCCGTGCTGGATAAAGAAGGCAACACCAAATCCTTAAGCTACGCCCAGCCTTATCTGAAGGCACCCAGCAGTGCCGACATCAAAAATCACAAGCTACTGCCTGCTGAGACGCGCGTGGTGGCGGATATTCCAGAGGTTAAACCCAAAGGTACACGGACCATCTATACCGTCCGTGCCGGGGATACTCTGGGCAGTGTGGCGGCGCGTGCCGGACTCAACTGGCGTGATATCGCCAAATGGAACCAGATGGGACCCAATGCCAATCTGATCACAGGCACACCGCTGTATCTCTATGGTGCCAAGAAAATGGAAGTGCCGCAGACCTCCTATGTCGTACAGGCCGGAGATACGCTCACTGATGTCGCGGCACAGTTCAATCTAACGCCCAAAGAGCTGGCGGAGCGTAATAATCTCAAGCCGAACAGTAATTTGATCACGGGGACACGTCTGAGTCTGGTTGAGACAGCCGATACTAACAAAGCCACTAAAGTGGACAGCAAAGACAGTAGTGCCAAAGCCGACAGCGATGATAATAGCGTGGACTACACGGTGAAGCGTGGTGATACCTTAGCGAAGGTTGCGGCCCGCTACAGCATCAGCATCGGCGCTTTGGCCAAGCTGAATGATATTCCTGCCACGACCTCGCTGCAGACGGGGGATACCTTGAGCGTGCCTGACATCAAGGTTGTTGCTAAAAAATCGAAATCACGCGACGATGACGATAATAAGGATGATCAGGCCAGTGACAGCAAACCCACTCTAAGCGACTACACCGTCAAGAGCGGTGAGACGCTGGCACGGATTGCCGCCAGACATGGTCTGACGGTTGTGGCGCTGGCGGATATGAACAATATCCCAGCCAACACGCGCATTCAGGCGGGCGACACTATCAGCGTGCCTGAAGAAAAACACAGTAAGAAAAAAGGACGTTAATAGGTGTCCTGCGGTCCATGGATGAGTGAGTACCGCATGTTTTCCAATTCTAGCCGACTGAACGGTTTCATGCTCCGTCGGCTTTGTGTTTTGGGTAAGCGGTTTGTCTCGACATGGCGGTCATTATGGCCTGGTGTGATTGGGTACAGTCTGCTGGTTTTGCCAGTAGCCTTGTGGGCGCTACCTGTAAAACCTTCGCTCACTGCTTCTGGTCATCACCAGATCATCAGCAGTGCGGCATTATCCCTTTATGGCGATGCGGCACATCTGGGCGCAGAGCATTTGCCCTATGCCAATCCTGCTGCTCCTAAAGGCGGTGAGTTTTCGACCCAGTTTCTGGGCACCTTTGATACATTTAATGCTTTAAATGATCAGGGCACGGCCGTGTATGGGACGGCTTATCTGTCGGATTCTTTACTGACTGCATCGCTCGATGAGCCAGCGGTGAGCTATGGCTTGCTCGCCGATCAGATCACTCGTGATCCGGATGACCCTTCGTGGATCATCTTTCATATCAATCCCAAGGCGTACTTTGCCAATCATGACCCGGTCACGGCGGACGATGTCGTTTTTACCTTTGACACCATCTTGAAAAATGGCGCTCCAGGCTTACGCAGCTATTATCAGGCCATTCGGCACGTCACGGCGCTGGATGCCCATACGGTACGCTTTGATTTTGAACCGCCCAAGACTGTCGCCAATACGGTCTCTAAAACAGCTTTGAAAATGTCGTTTGCTGTCGGTCAGATGGCGATCCTGTCGCGCAAGGATTGGGTAGGGCGTGATTTTCGTGCCATTTCCAGAGTCCCACCGCTCGGCAGTGGACCCTATCGGGTGGCGGCGGTGGACTGGGGGCGTAGTATCACCTATGCCCGCAATCCCGACTATTGGGCGCGTGATCTGATGGTCAATCGCGGCAAATACAATGTCGATCGCATCCGCTATGTCTATTTTCGTGATCAGGATGCCGCCTTTGAGGCTTTTAAGGCCGGAGTTTACACATTTCGCGTGGAGGACTCTGATCAGCACTGGCAGACCGGCTATCAATTTCCTGCGGTCAAGCAAGGGATGGTGACCAAGTGCGTCTTACCGAGTGGTAATCCCATTCCGATGATGGGGTTGGTGTTTAATCTCAGGCGGCCTGCGTTTGCTGATTGGCGCGTACGGCAGGCCTTGAGCCTTGCGTTTGACTTTGAGTCGCTTAACCGGCGGTTGTTTGCGGGGTCGTATCATCGATTGCAGAGTTTCTTTGACCAGAGTGAGCTTGCGGCAACGGGTCAACCCAGTCGCAATGAGATGGACTATCTGTCACCGTTATTGTCTTTGATGAACGCAAATGAGCAGCAGGCAGTACTCGTAGACTGGCATCCGCCACAGAGTCAGGGCGATGGCTTTAATCGTGAAAATCTCTTAAAGGCACGCGCGCTGCTGCTGGCCGCAGGTTATCACGATCAGCATGGGGTATTGGTTGATCAACATGGACAACCTTACCATATCGATTTGCTGATTCAGGACGCCATCCAGCAGCGGATCTTACTGCCTTATGTGCGGATGCTGGCGCGGTTGGGCATTACTGCATCGATTCGGCTTGTAGACGTGCCGCAGTATGAGAGTCGGATACGCCGGTTTGACTTTGATCTGGTGATTGCCACGTTTCCGCAAACCCTGACGCCGGGATCTGAGCAGCATGGCTATTGGGCATCCAATACGGCGCAGCAGCGCGGAAGCCTAAATCTGGCCGGGATACGGAGTCCAGCCGTAGATGCACTGCTGGGTCAACTGGATCAAGCGACTTCACGTGCGCAGGTAGTCGCGATGACGCGGGCACTGGATCGGGTGCTGCGTGCGCAGGATGCGTTGATCCCGCTCTATGGTCTTGCCGGTGTACGCGTGGCGTTCTGGTCCTATTATCAGGCACCAGACATACTGCCGCGTTATGATCTGGGATTAGACTACTGGTGGGTTGATCCTGTGCGCTACGCGGCTGTGCAACGGGCTTGGGGCAGGTGATGACATGAATGGCATGATCAACATGAAAAGCCATCTTGCTTCGCGCATGGGCTATCTGATCCAGCGGCTGTTATGGTTACTGCCGACACTGTTTCTGATCCTGTGCGTCAATTTTGCCATCGTTCAGGCGGCACCGGGTGGGCCTGTCGATCAGGCGGTGTCTCGGGCGAAGTTGCTGATGGCGCATCAGGGTCAGGAGGTGATCGCGCCGGATACAGGATCGGTAGACGCTCAAATGACATTGTCGCCTGAGCTGATGGCGCAGATTCGTCAGCAATATGGCTTTGACCAGCCGTGGTATGTGCGCTTTGGACATATGCTCTGGCAATATGCGCATTTTGATTTAGGGCAGAGTTTTTTTCGCGGGCAATCGGTTACTCATTTGATTATTGACAAGTTACCTGTAACGATTTCGCTTGGCCTGTGGAGTATGCTTTTGGTCTATCTGATCTCGATTCCACTCGGGATTCGTAAAGCTGAGGTGCATGGGTCGCGTTTTGATCGGGCAACAGGGCTGATCCTTGCGGTGACTTATGCCATTCCGGTCTTTGTGCTGGCGGTATTGCTGGTAATGTTATTTGCTGGCGGGGTTTATTGGCACTGGTTCCCACTGCAAGGCATGGTGTCGAATGATTTCGCTTCATTCAGCGTAATGGGCAAGCTGCGTGACTATATCTGGCATATGAGCCTGCCGTGGCTGGTGATGATCCTGTCAAGTCTGGCGTGGCATACCTATCTGGTGAAATTTGCCGTACTGGATGAGTCGCACAAGCCCTACGTGACCACGGCACGTGCCAAAGGGCTCTCAGAGCAACAGGTCCTTTATGGTCATGTGCTGCGCAATGCATTATTGGTGCTGATCGTGGGGCTACCAGATGCGCTCTTGGGCATGTTTCTCTTGGGTAATTTTCTGATCGAGATTATCTTTAATCTTGATGGCCTCGGGCTGTTGGGCTACGACGCCCTGATGCAGCGTGACTATCCTGTGATCTTTGGCATTCTCTTGGTCTATAGTCTGGTACGGCTTGTACTCAGACTGATCAGTGATCTGCTTTATCTGTGGATCGATCCACGTATGAGTTATGCGGGAGGCGGACACTGATGATCTCTCGTATGCGCCGCGCCACGGTGTTCTGGCGTCGTTTTCGCAGCCATCAGGCGGGTGTGGCTGCGTTGGGGATATGTGTTGGTCTATTCATCTTATCGTTGATGGCGAGTGTCATCGCCAATGATCGTCCGCTGCTGATTCACCTTAGCACTGGCCCGCATCAAGGCTGGTATAGCCCTGTGGTCCGTACCTATCCTGAAACAGCCTTTGGTGGTGTGTTTGAGTCTGAAGCCGATTACAGAGATCCGGCAGTACACCAGCTTATAGTCACGCACGGTTGGATGCTTTGGGCACCGATCCACTATCGGGCGGATACTCTGAATTTGGCTGTGCCGGTGCTTTCGCCGCCATCCGCAGACAATTGGCTGGGCACCGATGATCAGGGGCGGGATGTGCTGGCGCGCTTGCTCTATGGCTTACGTGTCTCGATATGGTTTGGTCTTGGGCTGACGCTAGCGGGTAGCGTGCTGGGCATGCTGGTCGGGGCTCTGCAGGGTTATCTGGGCGGTTGGGTGGATCTGATCGGTCAGCGTGTGTTTGAGGTGTGGGGCGGTTTTCCGCAGATTTTTACCGTGATGGTGTTGAGCCGGTTATTGGCACCGTCAGTATGGTCGCTGTTTATGATCATGATGCTGTTTGGCTGGATGAATCTGGTGTCGATGGTGCGTATGGAATTCCTGCGGGCCAGAGAGCTTGATTATGTGCGCGCGGCGCGCATTGCGGGTTTAGGGTCGTGGACGATTATTTACCGTCATATTCTGCCTAATATCTGGAGTTCGACGCTGGCTCAATTACCGTTTATCCTCATCGCTAATATCACCGGACTGACCACGCTTGATTTTCTTGGCTATGGTTTGCCGCCGGGATCTGCGTCGTTAGGAGAGTTAATGGTGCAGGCCAAGGATCATCTGGAGGCGCCGTGGATCGGTCTGGCGGCTTTTGGCACCGTGACGCTGCTTTTAGCCAGTTTGCTGCTGATCGGCGAGGCGCTGCGGGATGCGTTGGATAGCCGGGTGCAACTTCGGGCTGGAGGACGCTGATATGCCTGACCAGCATGACGTACTTCAGTCTCAAGCTTCTTTGTCAGCGTGTTCAGAGGAAAGAGACTCATCTCAAGATTTGTTTTATGTAAGAAATCTGACGATTCGAGCCGCCGCGCAAGACCATATGGCATCAATTCAGCCTTCTATCGTTGAACAGGTTAGCTTTCGTATTCAGGCGGGTCAAACCCTTGCGATTGTCGGTGAAAGCGGTGCAGGCAAGACGCAACTGGCGTTGGCCCTGCTGGGATTACAGTCGTCCGCGTTTACCGTCACGGGACAGGCCGTTTTAGCTGGTCGGATGTTGCCGATAGGCACATCACATTCAAATTCCATGAATAAAGACTGGCAGATGATCCGCGGAGATCAGATTGCCATGGTCTTTCAGGAGCCGATGCAGGCATTAAATCCACTACAAACGGTGGCAGTGCAGATCGGTGAGGTGCTCCGCAGAGGCGGTGAAGCGTCAGATCTGGTCCGGCGGCGCGTCGCCTATGCGCTGGATGAGGTGGGCTTACCGCCGCAGGAGTTGATGAATCGTTATCCACATGAGTTGTCGGGTGGGCAACGTCAGCGCGTGATGATCGCTATGGCGTTGATCACGGAACCTAAACTCCTGATCGCCGATGAGCCGACGACGGCACTGGATGTCTTGAGCCAGCGGCAGATCTTGGATTTGCTTCGCACTTTGCAGCAGAAGCATGGCATGGCGCTAATTCTGATCAGCCATGATCTGTTGTTGATCCAGAACTATAGTGATGCGCTGTTGATCTTACGTGCAGGTCGCTGTATCGAGTACGGTGCTACCGATACTGTATTTGCTTCGCCACAAGACCCCTATACGCAGATGTTACTCACTCATGATCTTGGACAAGCCGAACCGATAACGCCAGCCCATGCGGTGCCCTTGCTGGCTGTCCATGAGCTGACGGTGGGTTATATAGGCCGTCGCAACTGGCTGCGCAGTAAGGCTGGGTATGCGGTACAGTCGTTGACCTGTGGACTGCTGCGAGGTCAGTCACTGGGTATCGTCGGCGAGTCTGGTGCAGGTAAGACAACAGTAGCGCTAGCGATACTGCGACTGATTGCCAGCCATGGCGATATTCGTTTTGACGGGAAATTGATCTCGAATCTATCCGAGCGTCAGTTGCGACCACTCAGGCCGTATCTACAAATGTTGCTGCAGGACACCGGTGCCAGTCTCAATCCTCGCTTGACGATTTGCCAGATTCTGTCTGATGTGGATGGGTCTCAGATCGATCATGCGATGCGTGTGCGCGAGTTATTATCTGCAGTTGAGTTGCCTGAGGATGTGCTGGTGCGTTATCCACATGAACTGTCGGGTGGTCAGCGCAAACGGGTGGGGCTTGCGCGCGTCTTGCTACTTAAGCCTCGACTCTTGGTCTTGGATGAGCCGACCGCAGGCGTCGACCGCATGACGCAGCAGGCGCTGATTGATCTGCTGCGTCGTCTACAGCGCCAGTATGGGTTGAGTTATCTGTTGATCAGTCATGATCTGGCTGTGGTGCGGGCACTCTGTCAGGAGACGCTGGTGATGCGGCGGGGCGCTGTGGTGGAGTGCCAGCCGACCGAGGTGCTGCTGAAGCACCCGCAGCATGCTTATACGCAAGCCTTGATTGCGGCAGCAGGCTTGCTGTAGCGTCAAGATCTGCAATGTGAGATACATCATGACTTGTCAGACATGTCGATGAATACGCTACAATAGAAAAGTCGATTAAAAAGTTACATGTTACAAAAATAACCATCCAACATGGGATGAACGCAAATCAGCGGTATGGGTTATCACCGCGCGGGATGCTTCCACCCTGATCAACCACTTGAGGAGAAGGTCATGCTGTTATCGGGTAAACGCTTTTTGGTGACTGGTATTGCCAGTAAATTGTCGATTGCCTATGGCATTGCTCAAGCCTTGCACCGCGAAGGTGCCGAACTGGCTTTTACCTATCCGAATGAAAAACTGAAAAAGCGTGTAGACGAATTTGCCGCGGCTTTCGGCTCAAGCCTAGTCTTTGCCTGTGATGTGGCGGTGGATACTGAGATCGAGCAGACCTTCATCGATCTCGCCCAGCACTGGGATGGTCTGGATGGGGTAGTGCATGCCATTGGCTTTGCGCCTGGTGATCAGTTGGATGGTGACTTTACGACCGTGACCAGTCGTGAAGGGTTCCGCATCGCTCACGACATCAGTGCCTATAGCTTTATTGCGATGGCCCGTGCAGCGCGTCCATTGCTCAAGGTGCGTCAAGGTAATCTATTGACGCTGACCTATCAGGGCAGTGAGCGGGTGCTGCCGAATTACAACGTTATGGGTCTAGCCAAAGCGTCGCTCGAGGCGAGCGTGCGTTATCTTGCGACCAGCATGGGTGGCGATGGTATCCGGGTTAATGCCATCTCGGCAGGACCGATCCGCACGCTTGCCGCCAGCGGGATCAAGAGCTTCCGCAAGATGCTGGATGTGAATGCGCAAATCGCACCGCTGCAGCGCAATGTCACCATCGATGAAGTCGGAAATGCTGCATTGTTCTTGTGTTCGCCATGGGCTTCAGCGATCACGGGCGAAATCCTGTATGTGGACGGGGGCTTTAATACCGTTGCCATGAGTGAGCGTCTGCTCGAAGAGTAATCGTCGTAAGGCCGATCCTTGCGGTCGGCTTGGTACGTTTTAATCGTTCTGGGAGGGTAAAATGACCAATCGTTTTGAAAACGAATATGTGACATCCAATTATCGTTATATTTCAGCCTATAACGAGTTAAATGCCCGTACCTCCCAGCGTCAGCAAGGGTTGACTATTTTTATCAGCTTCTTTGTTGGCCTGCTGGCCGCTCTCATCGCCTCGCATGGGGCTGCGGGTTTGAGTACTGCTCATATCGAGTGGATTTTGCTGGGCTTTCCGGTGGCATCAGCCAGTTTTACCTTCCTTAATTTTAAATACGAACTGATTATTACCAATATCCGCGCGTATCTATCCACATTGGAGCAGTTGAACGACGCCCATCTGTCGCTGCCCAGCTACAACACTGATATGCACTGGATCGTGAATTCTGATCATGCGCGGCGCTATCATGATTATGCTTGTGCGGTGTTAATTGTTGCATGTAACAGTATCGGTTTGTCGGCTTTTTATGTGCTCTATCCGGAGCGTTTTCATGCATCAGGCTGGGTGATTACTGTCGTGGCCATGATTGCGCTGGTCTGCGCAGCGATGCACTGGATGCTGCCGCGCTTTAAAACCAAAAAATGGGTTAAACATTAAGATCTTCATTTTTTGAAAAAATGATCAATCCATAAATTACGCTTAGATTGTAATGGCCTTGTCGTCGCTACTGGTCGGCTACTGCTTTTTGGCGTAGCATCGGGGACATAAGCGATCAGAATACTGATCCTGCAAACATAAGACGCTATCTATGGATCAGCCCATGCTGCTCGGGATGGCTCCCGCAAAGGAGCGCGGTAATGTTTCAGTTTCTGGACCCGAGGCGGTCAAGCGTCTTTTTTAGTCAATCCTCACCCAACCGCTGGGACTGGGTGCTCTTGCCGATTGTACTGGCAGTCTTTGTGCTCTTGGCTTTTGCCGCCATGCAGATGAGCCGTCCTTTTGTGATCGGCGAGGCGTCGAGTATTTCGCTGGATCCGTGGGATTTACCGTATTACCTGCTCCGTACCACGCTGCGCATGTTCATTGCGCTGGCGTTCTCTTTGCTGTTCAGCTTTATCTTTGCCACGCTGGCGGCCAAGTCGCGTATGGCCGAGAAAATCATTATTCCGATGCTAGATATCCTGCAGTCGGTACCGATCTTAGGTTTTCAGGCCATCGCGATTGCACCGTTTATTGCGTTGTTCCCGGGGAATCTCTTGGGGGCGGAGTGCGCGGCGCTGTTTGCGATTTTCACCTCCCAAGTGTGGAATATGGCGTTTTCGCTGTATCAATCGATCAAGACCGTACCAACCGAGTTGAGCGAAGCGGCAGCGGTATTTCAACTCTCGAGCTGGCAGCGTTTCTGGCGGCTGGAACTGCCGTTTGCATTGCCGAGTTTGCTCTGGAATATGATGATGTCGATGTCGGGCGGCTGGTTTTTTCTGGTCGCGGCGGAGGCGATTTCGGTGGCTGGGCAGGATATCAAGCTGGCCGGGATTGGCTCCTTTATTGCGGTGGCGATTGAGGCGCGCAACCTGACTGCCATTGTGATGGCGATCATCGCCATGCTGATCGGTATCCTGCTCTATGACCAGCTCTTCTTCCGGCCGCTCTTAGCATGGGCGGATAAATTCCGCTTTGAGGAGTTACAGTCGGAGCAGGCACCACGCTCATGGTTACTGGATTGGATTCGGCGCAGTCGCTGGATGCGCAGGCTGATCGCAGTGCTGTTGCATTATCCACGGCGTGCATTTAGCTGGTTTGCACGGCGCTATGACGGTACGTCAATACGGGCTCGGCAGCGGCCGCTCCCCATGCTTTGGTCGCGTGTCTGGGATGCTGCGGTGTTACTGGTGATCGTCGCGGCGATATATCGGCTGGTGGTCTTTGTCGCAAGCGAAGTAGGCATCCATGAGGTGATCCATGTCTTTGGGCTGGGGTTGATTACGCTGATGCGGGTGATGGTCCTGATTGCATTGGCTTCTATTGTCTGGGTGCCGATTGCGGTATGGGTCGGTTTGCGTCCGAAATACTCGCAAGCCGTGCAGGCCGTGGCGCAGTTTCTGGCGGCATTCCCGGTTAATCTGATGTTCCCGCTCGTGGTCTATGTAATCGTAGATTTTCACCTCAATCCCAATATCTGGCTGAGTCCGCTGATTATCTTTGGCACTCAGTGGTATCTGATTTTTAATGTCATCGCGGGTGCATCGACCATCCCCTACGAGCTGCGTCTGGCAGCCGAGAATCTGGGCCTGCGTGGTTGGATGAAGTGGAAACGCTTCTATCTGCCGGCGATTTTTCCGAGCTATGTGACGGGTGCGATCACGGCCAGCGGTGGCTCGTGGAACGCCAGTATTGTGGCCGAGTATGTGAGTTGGGGTAAGACACATGTGATGGCGGTGGGCTTGGGTAGTTATATTAAGCAGATGACCGATATTGGAGATTTTCCACGCATTGCACTGGGCATTGGGGTGATGTGTGTGTTTGTGTCGGTATGGAATCGGCTGTTCTGGCGGCGGCTCTACGTGCGTGCCGAACATCAAAGTGCCTGAGTATTGATCAGAGATCAGATCACAGGTCTAAGGAGAAGATGATGAATACCCCGTTGATGCAGCTGACTCAGGTGGACAAAGGCTTTCGACTGTCGGATGGTACCGCACGCACGGTGCTTGAGGCGGTGGATTTTACCTTAAAAGAAGGCGAAATCGTGGCGCTGCTCGGCAAGTCCGGCTCGGGTAAATCGACATTGCTGCGCATCATGGCGGGCTTGGTGCGGGTGGATCGCGGTGAGGCTCGATATCGTGGTCATCCGATCTATGCGCCAGTGTCGGGTGTGGCGATGGTGTTTCAGTCCTTTGCGCTCTTCCCGTGGCTGACGGTGGCGCAGAATGTCGCGCTGGGTCTTGAGGCACAAGGGATTGATCTTCGAGAGCGCGAGACGCGGGTGGATGAGGTCTTGGAGTTGATTGGGTTGTCAGGCTTTGGCGGAGCGCTACCGCGTGAGCTGTCGGGCGGGATGAAGCAGCGGGTGGGGATTGCGCGTGCACTGGTGATGCGCCCGGATGTGCTGCTCATGGATGAGGCGTTCTCAGCCCTCGATGTCCTCACGGGCGAGACCTTGCGGGATGATGTGCTGGAGTTGTGGGAAGAGGATCGTATCCCGACCAAAGGTATCCTGATCGTCTCACATAATATCGAGGAGGCGGTGATGATGGCGGATCGAGTGCTGATCTTGTCCAGTGACCCGGGGCGGATACGTTCTGAGATCAAGATCAATCTACCGCGACCTCGGCATGCCGCGACTCAGGCCGTACGGTCTCTAGTGGATGAAATCTATGGCCTGATGACCATGCGTCCAACCACCGATGTGGCACTTGGTGTTGAGCCCGTGGTGCATATGGGCTACCGTCTACCGGATGCCGATATGGATCTGATCGAAGGTGTGCTGGACTTGCTGGCGGATAGTCCTTTCAATGGCCATGCCGACCTGCCCAAGCTGTCGGAGTTTGCGCAACTGGCCGATGATGTGCTGTTTCCGGCCTATGAGGCCGTATCCCTCTTGGGCTTTGCGCACCTCGCGGGCGGGGACATCACGCTCACGGGTCTCGGCCGGATTTTTGTCGAGGCGGAAGACAACGATAAACGTGCGTTGTTTGGCCGTCAGCTGTTAAATCATATTCCGCTGGCAGCTTATATCCGCCATAGTCTTGAGACGGAAGAATCGGGCGAGCTGTCCGAGAAGCTTTTTCTGGCACTCTTGGAGGAGTCGCTGAAAAAAGACGAAGCCGAGTCGGTGCTGGATGTGGTGATCGAGTGGGGGCGCTATGGCGAAGTGTATGAGTATGATTTCCATACTGGTAAGCTGACGCTACCCGACCATGCTCGTGAGACCGATGGCGAGTAACGCGGGCGACGAGATCTCATCACCCTTAACGAAAGCGAGGCTGGATCAGCGCAAAATTCGGCACACGATCCGGCCAGTCGAAATCATAGATTTCATTCAAGAGCGCATCGTAATCCATCCCGCCGCGGCTGCTTAAGTTATAGCCGATACCCGGAATACCGGTGGTTTTGCTGACTACCATCGCGACGAGCGGTGGCATCTCATACACCTGACAATATTGATGAATCACATGCAAAAGCGGCATGACCGCACGCACGTGGATGCCAACCGAATGACCCAGCTCGCTATAGCTGATGCGTCCCCGTCGCCGAGCGGTCCGAATTAGGATCGGCCAAGCGGCTTGTGCGCGGGCGATGTGATTAATAGCCATAGGGAGCGGTTCTCTTCCGCAGGTGTAGGAGAAGTCGCAGACGATGGCGGCGGCCTTAGTTGCTGCTATTGTCTGCCGTATAGCTGGGTGTATAGGTGGCCGTGGCAGATCCGTCAGTGTTGGTGTAGCTGATGACCGGACGTGATTCAGTATTGCTGCGGTTGCTCGCGTTGCTGATATTACTGCCTGCAAAACCACCCGTAGCGCTTGCTTTAAGGCCACCGCTGTAGAGATTGTTAAAGCGGCTCATCACCCGGCGGACATAGTCTTGCGTCTCGCGAAAGGGGGGGATGCCGTGGTATTTATCCACATTGGCTTCACCAGCATTGTACGCGGCGATGGCAAGTTCGTGATTATTGTTATAGCGTTTGAGTAGAAAATCCAGATAGCGCACGCCACCCATGATGTTTTGTGCCGGATCAAAGGAGTTGCCGACCATAAAGCGTCTGGCCGTGGCAGGCATCAGTTGCATCAGCCCTTGCGCGCCGACGGGCGAGCGGGCGGCAGGGTTAAAGCCGGACTCGGTATGCATGATGGCTTTAATCAGACCCTGCTCGACACCAAAGGTGCTGGAGGCATTATTGATCAAGTCGTCGTAGGCGTTTTGATTGCGACTGTAGCTGGGGAGGACGGAGGACTCGCTTGAGCCCCAGTTGTGATAACTGTGGATATTGGAGTCGGGGTACCAGGTGACTTTGACCTGCGTGCTGTATTGGCTGAGGTCACCTTTGGGTTTTTTATTCTTACCGACAACATTGGTCAGTAGGGCATTGCCATCCTGATCTTTAAAAATATATAGATTGGCGGCATAGGTCGTGTTGATGGTGACAAATGACAGGAATACAGACAAGCCGAGCAAGTATCGGCGAGCAGTCAAATGAGTACGATTGCCGTCCAAAGTCGGTTTCACGCGTGTTATTTCCCTAATCCATGTGAGGCGCTAGCCTGTTTCGACCATGTGCCATGTAAGCTTGTCATCATGTCAGCGCAGTGAGTATTCATCCTGACCCATTTTAGCAGTCTTTTTGTACACAGGCGAGAGGGTGATACATGTCCTGGTGTTGTTTAGGGGCTGTTTAGAGCAGGGTTAAATAATCACGCGACGCGGACGTGGTGACAGTCGGGTAAACAGCTCATAACTCAACGTCCCTGCGGCGCGGGCAATCTGGTCCACATCCAGACCTTGACCCCACAGGGTTACGGGATCGCCTAATGCTGGTGCATCGGGCAGATCGGTCAGATCAACGGTCATCATATCCATGCTGACTCGGCCAATCACCGGGACGACATGACCATTAACCAGCACTCGGCTATCAGTGACGACGCGCGGATAGCCATCGCCATACCCCATCCCGATGACCCCGAGTCGGGTCGGGCGGGTGGTGGTATGACGTGAACCATAGCCGACCGCAACCCCGACAGGAAGATCATGCAGGGCTATCAGTTGCGTGCTTAAGGTCATGACTGGCTGCAAGCCTAGCTCCTGAGCCGGGATCTGCGCAAAAGGTGAGGAGCCATAGAGCATCAGTCCCGGACGCACCCAGTTGAAATGCACCTCGGGCCACTGGATCAGAGCGGCAGAATTGGCAAATGATGCTTCGATCGGATCAAGACGCTGCTTCATGTGGACAAAACAGTTGATCTGAGTGGCGTTCAGCGGATGCTCAGGCTCATCGGCATTGGCGAAATGTGAAGTCAGAATCAGACGATAGCCTGCAGCCCGCAGGTCGTGGGCGATGCGCTCGACCTGATCCAGCGCCAGCCCCAGTCGATTCATACCGCTATTGATCTTGAGCCAGATTGGGATCGCGGGCTGTGGCGACTTGAGTGCCCACTCGACCTGCTGCACCTGATGGATCACACATTGCGCGTTCATCTGGGGCAGTTGCTGCCACTCTTCAAGACTAAAGACGCCTTCAATCAGCACAATGGACTGGGCATTGCCCGTGGCGCGGATATCGAGTGCTTCCTGAAAAGTCGCAACCCCAAGGGCATCGGCATCTGCCAGCGCCGCCAGTGCCACATCCAAACCATGCCCATAGGCGTTGGCCTTGATCATCGCGAGTACGCGGCTATCTGGGGCATAGCTGCGTACGCGATTGAGATTGTGCTTGAGTGCTTGTGTGCTTAATGTGGCGCGTGCGTCCCGCATATGGGTTTCCTGTGATCAAGAGGAGGCTGCAGCGTATGGCAGAATAGAGGCTTTGTTTGGATTTGCGTCATAGCCCATTTCGACGGGCAATAGCTTATTTGACCAGACAGTCCAATGCAAGGGGCAGTCTGTCTTACGCCATTATTCGTCATCTTCAGGGCGATAGTATTCTGGCGACAGGTTGGTAAAACGTGAGAACTGCCCCTGAAACGCCAGTCGCACTGTACCGATAGGACCGTTACGCTGTTTGCCGATGATGATTTCGGCGGTGCCCATATCTTTGGACTCTTTGTTATACACTTCATCGCGATAGATGAACATGATCAAGTCGGCGTCTTGCTCGATCGCACCGGACTCCCGCAGGTCGGACATGACCGGCCGTTTGTTGGGGCGGTTTTCCAGCGAGCGGTTGAGCTGAGACAGGGCAATCACGGGGCAGTTCATCTCTTTGGCCAGTGCTTTCAAGCTGCGCGAGATTTCCGAGATTTCATTGACACGGTTATCGCCCATACCGGGTACACGCATGAGCTGCAAATAGTCGATCATGATGGCACCGATCTTACCGTTGTGCTGCTTGGCGATGCGGCGAGCGCGGGCACGGAGTTCGCTGGGCGGCAGGGCTGAGGAGTCATCGATATACAGATGTTTGCTCTGTAACTGACCCATGGCGCTTGTGAGCCGGACCCAGTCGCTTTCTTCAAGCCGCCCTGAGCGCAGGTTGACCTGATTGATCGAGCCAAATGACGACAGCAGACGCACCGCGATCGAGTCGGCGGGCATTTCCATAGAAAAGACCAATGCAGGCAGGTCGCTGCCAAACAGCACATGCTCGACCAGATTCATCGCAAAGGTGGTCTTACCCATACTGGGACGCGCTGCGACGATGATCAGATCACCCCGCTGTAGCCCCAGAGTTTTATTGTCCAGCTCAAGGAAACCGGTGGTCAGGCCTGTGATGTTGCCTTCATTGCTTTGCAATTCTTCGACTTTGTGGATGACGGTTTTGAGTACGCTGGTGATACCTTGCGGGCCGCTTTCACGGTTACTGCTATGCAGCTCATTGATGGCGAAGATCTTGCTTTCGACCATGTCCAGAATATCACTCACGCCCTGACCCTGCGGGTCATAGGCGGTATAGAGCATGTCATTACCGACTGCGATCAGGTCACGTAAGATGGCGTGCTCGCGTACTTTGGCGGCATAGGCGGGCAGGTTAAACAAACTGACCGGACTCTCGGTCAAGAGTTGCATGAGGTATTCTTCACCACCTGCATCGGCGAGCAGATGCTGGCTTGTCAGCCAGTCTTGCACCATCACCGCATCATAAGGCATATTTGCTGCAGACAGATGACTGATGGCTTTAAAAATCAGGCGGTGACGTCCTGAGTAGAAGGAGTTTTCAAGCAGACTCTCGCCGATCTGTTCCCACGACTCGGCAATCGTCATCAGGGCGGCGAGTACGGCCTGCTCCATCTGCATGCTGTGCGGTGGTACGCGTGGCTCAAGCCCTGCACCATCATTGGTTGGACGGTTTTTGGCTTGACCTTGAGCAGTGCCGTTGGTACGGGTGCGGCGGGGGGAGTCGGAAGAGGCGGGCATGTTCTAACCTGAATCAATGCAAAATATCGCGTACAGAAATGACGCGAAGATGCGACTGCAAAACTGAAAATCCAAGGGATAAGCATAACCCGAATTCACTCCGCATGGCAGCAGAAATAATCGGCATCGTATGTAAATGTGTGTGCCCAGTCTGGCAATATCTCTGCAGAATATTGCCCAAAGTGGGGGATTGAAAAACTCATCTTGTTGTTTTATTGTCATTTTGTTGTGAGATGCTTATAAACTATAGCAGCTTTTCTAATTTCAGGACTTTCGATATGAGTTATCGTATTGCCAAGGTGAGTGCTGTAGTCGCGGTTGCGTTAGGGGCTGCTTGGGCCGGAAGTACATGGTATGGTGGTCACGAGATTGCCCGGCTTTATCCTGAAGCTGCGGCGCGAATGAAAGAGCAATTGGGTGATCAGATTAAATTTGTCGTCACGCACCAGCAAACCGGATTTTTGCATAGTCGAGTGGACTGGGCTCTGACATTTCAGCCCGATCCCTGCACACCTGATAAGACCTTGTCCCTTCATGGTTATGATGATGTCGACAATGGTCCGATACCGTCCGGTGGATGGGGACGTGTGACGACACATATCATTTGGCCCAAGGAGATTCAGCCTGAGCTTGCGGAGGCTTTTAATCATCAGGAACCGATTACACTGGTCTCGACGGTCAGTCTGCTAGGGGTGATGACTTCTCAGTTGAAGAGTCCTGTTGCACACTGGGGGAGTGATGGCCTGACGCTGGATTGGCTGGGCCTGCAGGGTACGATGACCCGCAATCTGCGCAATGATCATGTCTCGATACAGGTCAATGCGCCTGGTATCGACGTCAATGATCCGCATCAGGCGATGAGCGTCAAGCTTACACAGATCGGCTATGAGTTTAACGGAATCATGGTGCCGACGAGCTTAAGCACGGGTGATGGCAAACTGGCCATCAAATCTTTTGGCGTGGAACATCCGCATGGGCAGTTTGGTGCGACTGGGATTCAGATCAGCTCTAAAGCGACCAACGAAAATGGGTTTTATGGGTTGAATCTGCGTTACCTTGTTGATGCGGTGCAACATGGACAGGAGCCAGTCGGTAAACTTGATTTGGCATTGAATGTGCAACATGTGGATGCAACAGGTCTGTCGCTCTTGATTAAGACTTTGAACCATTTGAGTGGTCAGTGCAAACCATCGAGAGAGCCGGTCTTGACAGCGATGCAGCCAATCCTGCAAAAAGGCATGTCGGTCAAACTCGATCATCTCGATATCGATATGCTGGATGGCAAAGCCCATGCTGATGGCACAGCAGTACTGCCTGCACTATCGGCAGAGGAGTCGCGTGACCCCAGAGCGCTCATGGCGCATGTGACGGTGGATGGCGCTGCGAAAGTCACCCTGCCATTGTTGCAGCACCTGTTTAAAGTCTTGGGTGGGCCACAGACGGCGAGTCTGTCGCCCGAGCAATTGGCGACGATGGTCGATCAGATCATGGCCAAGCCTCTGGCACAGGGACTCGTCGTCAAGACGGCGGATGGTTTCAGCAGTCATCTGGCGGTGCAGCAAGGGCATCTGCTGGTGAATGATGTTGCGCTTAAGTAAAAACGTGCGTGCCCGAGGACCCGGCATCAGACTGATCCGGGCCTTCAAATATGACTTATGCATGACTTCGCAGGTGCAATCGCCATACAATAAACCTGACAATAAAAAAGGTACGCCATAGAGCGTACCTTTTCTCATCGGGATAATTTCTCAATTATCCCAATTGGTGCAGATTACTCTGCAATGATGGTGACCAGCACTTCGGCAGTCACATCATGGTGTACTTGAATGGCCACATGGAATTCACCCGTGTGACGCAGAGCACCGTTAGGCAGACGCACTTCGGACTTGTCAACTGGATGACCCGACGCAGTCAGGGCATCAGAGATGTCACGAGTACCCACGGAACCGAACAGTTTGCCTTCGTCACCAGCTTTCGAAGTGATCACGACATTCAGTTCGTTCAGTTGGGCAGCGCGTGCTTGAGCAGTACCCAGTTTTTCGCCTTCGACACGCTCAAGTTCAGCACGACGGGCTTCAAATGCAGCAGTGTTTGCAGCAGTTGCAGAGACGGCTTTGCCTTGAGGGATCAGAAAGTTACGGCCATAGCCGGGCTTTACGGAAACCTTGTCACCGAGTTGACCCAAGTTGGCGATGCGTTGCAGCAGAATTACGTCCACAATTCACCCCTTATTAACGATGGTTGTCGGTGTAGGCAATCAGCGCCAGGTAGCGGGCTTGCTTGATCGCGAGCGCCAGCTGACGTTGATAACGTGCTTTGGTACCTGTAATACGCGATGGAACGATTTTGCCGTTCTCGGTCACGTATTGCTTCAGGGTTTCTACATCTTTGTAATCGATGTACTTTGTGTTCTCAGCGGTGAAGCGGCAGAACTTGCGACGACGATAAAAACGTGCCATTGTCGATTGCTCCTTATGCTTCGTCGGTGACTAGGTCGGAAGAGGATACATCATCCTGACGCTGTGCTTTACGGGCACGCTTCTCTTCTGCGCTTTTGGCGAGCAGAGATTCTTCAGTGATGGCTTCTTCACGACGGATGATGAGGTTACGAATGATGGCATCGTTGTAACGGAACAGCTCTTCGAGTTCGTCGAGAGTCTGTTGACCGCATTCGATGTTCATCAGAATGTAGTGTGCCTTGTGGATCTTGTTGATCGGATAGGCGAGCTGACGACGGCCCCAATCTTCCAGACGGTGTACCATGCCACCGGCTTCTTTGATCTGGGTCAGGTAGCGCTCGACCATGCCTACAACCTGATCGCTTTGATCTGGATGAACCAGAAGTACGATTTCGTAGTGACGCATGTATAGCTCCTTACGGTTTAGACAGCCCTCACCCCAATTGGTGAAAGCAAGGAGGCACGCAGCGCATTGATCTGTGGAACTACCTGAGACAGAACCTTAGATCGCGAGCGTGATCGCAAAAGCGAGGCGCGAATTGTAATGCCGTTTTCTGATTAAAACAAGATCAGTTGCTGACATTTTGAACGCAACCCCGTAAACAAAGCTTAGGCTTATTTGTGATGAAAAGCGCAACTGTAGGGGTTCAATGCGGCAGTTTAGGCGGTTTCTGGGTTTGGCGAGGTGTTTGCACGATAACAACGCTCAGGACGCGATCATACCAAGTCGGGAGCGGCCCATAGAGAAAGGCGAGGCCAAATGGCAGAAATAGCGCAAACAGCAAAAGCGTTACGCCAATGATTTCTAGCAAAAAGACCAGTAAATTCAGCGTTCCTTCGGGGTCAATCAGTGAGAAGTCTTGCAGATGAATGGGAGAGATGTTGGGGTTGAGGATCAGCAACGCAACCAGACAGACGAGCAAGAGCGGCATCCCTAGACAACGGCTCACCAGTCCATGCAGCCAGACGCGTAGCAATACTGAAACCCCTAATCCTACAGGTTGCGGCAGTTTCTGGATACGATTAAACAGTTGTCCCACGCTCTGCTGGCGTATCAGTGTCAGGCCCAGATCCAAGATCAGATAAGCGCTGATGATGAGCAAGGATAAGGGAAATTGATGGAAGAGTCGCGGCAGCAATGCACGTATTAATATCGGATTTGTTTCATGTAACATCGTCAGGCCGATGAGGAGAAATAACCAGATCCACAGCGTACTGTCGATGGCATGATCGGCCAACCCCGCTCGGATCCGCTCATGGCGACTGGCTGCAAGATAAACCTGCCCATGAACGTGATACGTCATGGGCAGTTCAGGGGGCAGACGGGATGTCATGTCGAGACCAGACGGGCGTTAGCCCGTGGTTTCATCACTGTCGAGTGGATGGGTGAGACGGGTTGCCAGGACTTTATCGATCCGCTTGCCGTCCATATCAACGATTTCAAAGCGCCAGTCAGCCCATGTGATGGTATCCAGTGTCTGCGGGATACGACCGAGCTGCATCATCATCAGACCCGACAGGGTGTTGTAGAGACCGCGTTCTTCTTCGGGCAGGACCTTGATATGCAGATGATCTTTCAGATCATGGCTCGACAGGAGGCCATCCAGAAGCCATGTGCCGTCTTCGCGTTTGATGGCATAGGAGTCTTCGATGTCATTGGTCTGAAATTCACCGGTGATGGCTTCGATCAAATCCTGCAACGTCACAATCCCTTGAATGTCACCATACTCATCGACGACCAGCGCCATCTCGGTCTTGGAGCTGCGCAGGAGGTTTAAAAGTTCCATGCCATTCAGCGACTCAGGCACATACAGCGGGGATTGCATGACGGCTTCGAGGCTAAACGGCTCCTGCTTGAGGACCTGAGTCAGGACGCTTTTGGCGGTGACGATACCTATCACGTCATTGATACTGTCCTTGCAGACGGGAAAGCGCGAGTAGCCGCTGTTCTGAATCAAATCAAGGGTCTTATCGGCGCTGTCATGGATCGACAGCCAGGTGACATCGAGACGCGGAATCATCAGGCTTGCGATCTTGCGATCATCGAGCCTAAATACGTTGCGCACCATCTGATGCTCTTGGGCATCAATCAGGCCGCTTTGCGAGCCTTCAACCAGCATGGCGTGGATCTCATCCGAGGTCATCTTGGGACCTTCGGTGTTGCGCACGCCGATCAGACGGAGCACCAGATAAGTTGATGCTGACAAGAAGCGGACGACAGGAATAATACTGGTCATCACACGTGTCAGCCACAGCACGGGACGGGAGACGATGCGTGCGATGCTCTCTGGTGCGATCTGGCCTAGACGTTTGGGAACCAGTTCGCCAATTACAATATTGACATACGTGATGATGGCGACGACAAAGCCAATAGAGAACGGATGGGCGAGCGAATCGCGCATGCCCATGTCGTGCAGTGCTGCTGCGAGTGAATCAGAGAGCGCCGCTTCACCCAGAATACCACTCAGGATCGTAATGGTGGAGATGCCGATCTGCATGGTGGACATGAAGTCGGCCGGGTCTTCGGCCAGTTTGGCCGCGGCGATGGCACCGCTGTCACCGTCATCGATCCATTTTTGCAGACGGGCTTTACGGGAGCTGACGAGCGCCATTTCGGACATGGCAAAGAGGCCGTTAAGGACGATTAAGAAGAATAAAATCAAAATCGTCATAGCAGCGCATCCGCCATTAGGTGAGTAATCATGTTCCTGTCACTGAAGGTTGAAAGTTCAACCGCTTAAGATCATGCCGTTAAGTGCATGTTAAACGATAGGTAATACCCACTCTACCGTGTTTAAGGGCAATGCTCAAGAGGCACAGCCTGAGAGATGCCGGATGTCATCTGGCTGTCATGTGCATATTGACGGCGCCACCCGGAACGGTCATCCGGGTGGCGGCATATGTATAGATCAGGATTGTTTGTCACTGGGTGTTGGACTGCTGATCAGTTGAGAGGGGTGAACTTGTACTACCAGTGTTTTCGCCAGACGATCATGCAGGGTGCGATGTTGCTCGGTGAACAGGAAGATAAAATCCGCCACAAACAGCAGTGTCCCGATCACGGGCAGATTGTAGAGCAGATTAAACAGCATGGTCCTGATTAGCACACTTTGGGAGGAACGTGGGCGCATGCCAGTCTGCTGATCAACGATACGGATCTGCAGCAGCATCTTGCCGATACTTTGACCGCGTCTGCCAATCAGCACAAACTGCACCAATGTCAGGGCAAAAAATGCCAGCAGCATGGCATAGCGGGTGGCGTTCGGAATCAGGGCAATGATTTTTTGCTGGATATCGGGTGATGGGACTGGCGATTGTGCCATCAGGGTATTGACCTGAACAAAAGTTTCTTGTGGCAGGGTGCTGAGTAGCACAGTCATGATGACCAGTACCGAGATAAACAGATCAATCAAGGCCGCGAAAATTCGGTTGCCGACACTCGCCAGTGCTGCTGTTGTACCATGGTTGTGGTTTGTGAAAGCTGCTCCTGAACTGCCAGTCTGGCGCGCCGCTTGAGCCTCGTTATAGGGAGAGAATGTTCCAGATGGTGCTACACCCACAGTCGGAATATATACCAGTCTTCCTCCGGTCAATTGTCCAAGCGGTAGCCAGTTGTCCATGCCTTCATGCCAGACCAGATCCGTCAGGACGACTTGATGATTGGCCAGCATGGCATTGACCTGTTCCAGACTATAAGGTCCAGCCTGTTGGTTGTTACGTGCCAGATAGATTTGCATGGATTAAAACCTGTTTCATCAATCTTTAAGGGAGTGATTTTTAAGATAAGGGCGACTGATTAAAAAATCTAGCAAGGGTTTGTCGGCTTTTCTAAAAAAATCAGAGCCTGTGATGGATCACAAGCTCGAAAATTAGCTTTGATATTCGCCCAATCCTCAGCATAAGCTGAGAATTGGGCGTTGGCTTGATCACTTGTTCTGGTTTTGTGCAAGGAAGAACCAGGTATCCAAGACCGAATCAGGGTTTAAGGACACGGAATCGATGCCTTGTTCCATCAGCCACAATGCCAGATCAGGATGATCGGATGGACCCTGACCACAGATACCGATGTATTTGCCCGCTTTGTTACAGGCTTGGATCGCCATCGACAGCAAGACTTTCACCGCCTGATCGCGTTCATCAAACAGATGCGAGACGATGCCCGAATCGCGATCCAGACCCAAGGTCAACTGGGTCAGGTCATTGGAGCCGATAGAGAAACCGTCGAAATGTTCAAGGAACTGATCGGCAAGTAACGCATTGGTCGGTAGTTCGCACATCATGATGATGCGCAGGCCATTCTCACCGCGACGCAGACCATTTTGAGCCAAAAGCTCGATCACACGCGCGGCTTCGCCAACGGTGCGGACAAAAGGAATCATGATTTCGACATTGGTTAGACCCATGTCGTTGCGGACTTTTTTCAAGGCACGGCATTCGAGCTCAAAGCAGTCGCGGAAATTGTCCGAGACATAGCGACTGGCCCCACGGAAGCCCAGCATCGGGTTTTCTTCTTCGGGCTCATAGAGCTTACCGCCGATCAGATTGGCGTATTCGTTGGATTTGAAGTCCGACATCCGCACGATGACGGGCTTGCCCGGGAAAGAGACTGCCAGCGTCGAGATACCTTCGACCAGTTTTTCGACAAAGAAATCAACCGGTGAGCTATAGCCTGCGGTACGGGTCAGTACGGCGGCGCGCGTTTCGCGCGGCAGGCTGTCAATGTTGATCAGGGCTTTGGGGTGCACACCGATCATGCGATTGATGATAAATTCAAGACGCGCAAGTCCCACGCCCTGATTGGGGATCTGGGCAAAGTCAAAAGCCCGGTCAGGGTTGCCGACGTTCATCATGATCTTAAAGGCCAGCGGCGGCATGGAGTCGATGGAGTTTTTCTGCACTTCAAAGTCCAGCGCACCCTCGTAGACATAGCCCGTATCGCCTTCGGCACAGGAAGCAGTGACCTCCTGACCGTTGGTCAGCACTTCGGTCGCATTGCCGGTGCCGACGATGGCAGGTACACCCAACTCACGTGCGATGATGGCCGCATGACAGGTACGACCACCGCGATTGGTGATGATGGCCGAGGCACGCTTCATGATCGGCTCCCAGTCGGGGTCGGTCATGTCGGAGACCAAAATGTCGCCGTCCTGCAGACTATCCATTTCTTTGAGTGACTGGATGACACGGACGGGGCCTTTCCCGATGCGTTGACCGATCGATCGGCCTTCACAGAGGACATTGCCTTTCTGCTTGAGTAAATAACGCTCCATCGTGCCGACATTCTGGCGGCTCTTGACTGTCTCTGGACGCGCCTGCACGATGTAGAGCTTGCCATCATCGCCGTCTTTGGCCCATTCGATGTCCATCGGAGTCTTATAGTGTTTTTCGATGATCATGGCTTGCTTGGCAAGTTCGATCAGCTCTTGGTCATTGAGCGAGAATTTCTGGCGTTCCATTTTATCGACATCAACCGTGACAGTTGAATGACCGGCTGTGCCGCTCGTGCCGTAAATCATTTTCTGATGTTTGCTGCCCAGATTGCGGCGCACGATAGGTTGTTTGCCGAGTTCGAGCAATGGTTTGGACAGGTAGAATTCGTCAGGATTGACCGCACCCTGTACGACCATTTCGCCCAGACCATAGGAGGAGGTGATAAAGACCACATCACGGAAGCCGGATTCGGTATCCAGCGTGAACATGACACCCGCAGAACCCGTCTCACTGCGCACCATGCGCTGGATGCCGGCTGACAGGGCCACATCCTGATGAGCATAGCCCTGATGCACGCGGTAAGCGATGGCGCGGTCGTTGAACAACGAAGCAAACACTTCCTTGATCGCGATCAGCACATTGTCGATGCCGCGTATGTTGAGGAAGGTCTCCTGCTGCCCTGCAAACGACGCATCTGGCAGATCTTCGGCGGTGGCACTGGAGCGGACAGCCACGGCCATATCGGGGTTGCCAGCAGAGAGAGCGGCAAAGGCGTTACGAACTTCCTGCTCAAGTGCTGAGGTCAACGGGGTCTCGACTACCCATTGGCGAATCTGGCTGCCGACCCGGTGCAGGGCCTGCACGTCATTGACATTAAGCTCGGACAGCGCCGTCTGGATACGGGTGTGCAGACCGCTCTGGTCTAAAAATTCACGAAAAGCCTGCGCCGTGGTGGCAAATCCACCAGGCACGCTGACGCCTGCACCAGAGAGATGGCTGATCATTTCGCCCAGCGAGGCATTTTTGCCGCCGACGCGATCAATATCGTTCTTGCCAAGTTTGGCGAGGTCCAGTACACGTGCTTCCAAGATGCAGCTCCAATAGTTGTAGTCGTGATAAGGCAAGGATAGGTCGTAAATAAGCAAATCACAGACCGGAAATGCTGTTTTGAGTAAAAACAGCAATCTAAAAAGTGGGTATGACTAATATAAAGCGTCTGCTCCCACAAGAAAATGGCGTAGACATCCAATTTGACTAGTCTGTGAACGTCAGATAGGCGTCAGTGCCAGAATGGATAACCGGGTGCTTGTTCCGTCAAATATACCATCAATAATTGTATCTGCTTGCCGGGGTAAAAGCAGGCGCATCCAAATCGGTGTTACCAAATCTATAAGTAATTCTGCTCATCGCATGTGCGTGCATCAGCGCGATTTTCTCTACAGCACAAGGCAAGGCCATGCAAAATCTGGACATAAATGAGTCGGTATTATCGCATCTTAAGCGGCATGTGCGGTTTTTGTGATGCATATCATGTATTGAGACGAGGCGGGCTTGGGGCTATAGTAGCTGTATGATTTGAATGAGTAGACAGCATGACGGCTTCCGTAGGGAATCTGGCGCCCCCGCGAGCGGCGCAAAAGTCGCGGCAGCGGCGCACGGTATTTTTTATTTCCGACGGTACGGCGATCACGGTTGAGACGCTGGGACACTCTCTGCTGTCGCAGTTTCCGCATGTGGATTTTGATATGCGGATCATTCCCTATGTCGATAATGAAGCCAGTGCCTTTGATGCCGTAGCGGTGATCAATCAGGCTGCGCAGGATGACCAGATGCGCCCGCTGGTCTTTGATACGCTGGTGGATCCGGCCGTCCGCGATATCATTAATACGGCATCGGCCTATAATCTGGACGTATTTGAAGGCATTCTGAGCAAGATCAGCGCGGAGCTAGGCGAGTCTGTCGAGCCGATCGTGGGCAACTCTCACGGGGTCGTGGATTCACAGGACTATAAATCTCGTATCGACGCAGTGCATTTTGCCTTGGACAACGATGATGGTGCGCGTACCCGCCAATACGACATGGCAGACATCATCCTGATCGGCGTATCTCGCTCAGGTAAGACGCCGACCTGCATCTATATGGCGCTGCAGTTCGGTATCCGTGCGGCGAACTATCCCATCACCGAAGACGATCTGGACGATAACCGTCTGCCTAAGGTCCTCAAGCAATATCGCAATAAACTCTTTGGTCTGATGATCGATCCTGAGCGACTGGTAGCGATCCGTGAAGAGCGCAAGGCCGGTAGTCGCTATGCCAGCTTCCAGCAGTGTCAGATGGAGCTGCGTGCGATACAGGGGATCTATATCAGCGAGGGTATCCCGAACCTGAACATCTCCAAGATGTCGGTCGAAGAGATCGCGACCCGTGTCATTCAGACCATGGGACTCAAGCGCCGTATCGGTTGAGTCCCATCGCAGCATGGTTCGGTCCGTAAGGAGTTAGATCATGAATATGCGTCAAGCTTGTGTCTATTTGCTGGCGGCATCCGGTTTGTCAGGCACAGCGCATGCGGTAGATCCAGAATCGCTATCGCAACGGGCCGATCTCTGGGGCAATTGGGATGGCGTGCGGGATGTACTGGCCCGGCAGGGGGTATCATTTAATCTCGGATACAGTAGCGAAACGGCTTACAACGCCCAAGGCGGGAATCAAAGACTGCTGCGCTATACCGATCAATGGGTGCTGGGCTCGACACTGGATCTACAAAAGCTGATGGGGTGGACGGCTGGGACGTTTCAGCTCATCTATACGCATCGTGCGGGACGTAACTTGAGCGATGATGCAGGGTTAGATAATCTGCAGCAGGTACAGGAGCTTTATGGACGTGGACAAACTTGGCGTCTGACACAACTCTGGGTGGATCAGGCGCTCTGGCAGGGACGCGTGCAGTGGAAGCTGGGGCGGATGACGGTCGGCGAGGACTTCGCCAACTTTAGCTGTGATTTTCAGAATCTGACCTTCTGTGGCTCCCAGCCGGGCAATATTGCGGGCAGCTACTGGTATAACTGGCCGGTGAGCCAGTGGGGTACGCGGATCAAGCTCAATACTAGCTCGGACAGTTATGCGCAAATTGGCCTCTATCAGGTCAATCCCACCTATGCCGATGATCACTATGCCCACAGCCACGGCTGGCAGCCGGATAATCCTGATGGTACCCAAGGGGCGTTGATCCTGCTCGAGGTGGCATGGTTGCCTGCGTTTGCGGGTATGCCGGGCAGCTATAAACTCGGTGGGTGGTATAATTCGGCGGGTGGTCCTGACCTCTATCTCAACAGCCAAGGTCAGTCGCTGGCTCTGGATGGTGGCAGTCCGCTACAGCACAGCAGTCGGCGCGGTGTGTATGCCAATCTGTCACAGCAGGTTACAGGTGAATCCAGCAAGACTGGGGCGGTTGTCTTTTTGAATGTCAGTGCCGCAGATCGCGATACCACTGCCGATGATCACCAAATCGCACTGGGCATGGAATACAGGGCGCCGTTTGACCGGGTGCAGGATATGATCGGGTTTGCACTGGGTGCGACGCATGTCAATGGCCGTGTGACGGCGTATCAGACTGAACAGGCGGAGGTGCAGCTCATGCAGGTCGCGCTTCCGGCTGCACAAAGATATGAGTATGTGGCGGAGATCTTCTACCGCTGGGCTGTGATTCCGTCGATCAATCTGCAGCCTAATCTACAGTACATCCATCATCCCGGCGGCCGTGATGTGACGGACGATGTGGTGCTGGGACTCAGGACCGGTATCACGTTTTAATTCAACATCAAATAAAGTCAGCGACTGCTAGCCACTGACTTTTATTTTGTTCTATTCACTTTTTCGGAGCTTTTTCACATCACCTGCCGAGACTTTCTTGGCATCGGGATTGCCAAACTGCTGCGTGACGTAATTGGTCAATGCCGCGATCTGAGTATCGGACATGTCCGATGCAAAGCCGGGCATGCCGACCTGATCCCTCTCTGACGTCTTGCGCTGCAAGCCATGCATGATGATCTGGATCAGATTATTGGGGTCGCGTGCGCCTACGGTGCTGTTGTGCACCAGTGATGGATAGTAGTGATCGGCACTGCCGAGTCCATCGGCTTGATGGCAACTGGCACAGGCGCCCAAGTAAAGGTTAGCTGCATCAGGAATATCCACTGGATATCCGCGCTCAAGAACAGCGACCTGTAGAGGCTTGCCATAACTATCACGTGACTGGCTGCTGCCATCACTATGAGGACCCAGACTTTGAATATAGATTACCATGGCATGAATATCGGCGCTTGAGAGTTTGCTGAAGCTGTGCTCGACCGCTTCCCCCATGGGGCCGCCTGCCTGTGCGTGCGGGGTATTGCCCGTGGTCAAATATTGGGTCAGTTGATCGGCTGACCAACTGCCGATACCTGCATGGGGGTCGGAGGTGATGTTATAGGCTTCCCAGCCACCGAGCGTTGATCCAGCGAGGAAACTGGATTTGTGACCATCCAGTGATTTCTCTTGCATGAAGAGCCCACGCGGCGTATGGCAGGTGCCACAGTGAGCGAGACCCTGTACGAGGTAGGCACCACGGTTCCATTCAGGACTCTGGTCAGTCTTGGCGATATAGCTGGTGGTCGGCGCAAACAGGATATCCCAGAACTGTACCGGCCAGCGCATATTGAAGGGCCAAACGATGGTGCTCTTAGGCGTAGCTTGATGGACCGGTGCGACGCCGTATTTAAAATAAGCATAGAGCGCACGCATGTCGTCGTCGGTGATCTTGGCATACGAGACATAGGGCATGGCGGGGTAGAGGTGCTTGCCGCCTTTGGCGATGCCATAGCGGACGGCGCGATCAAACTCCGCCAGTGACCATGAGCCGATACCGGTTTCATGGTCTGGCGTGATGTTACTTGCATAGATATGACCCAGCATTGGGATCGGCATCGGCAGGCCACCGGCAAAGGCTTTGCCGCCATTGGCGGTATGGCAGGCGGTACAGTCCCCGGCGATGGCAAGGTAGGCGCCTTTATCAATCAAAGTCTGATCGTGAGGTACATCGCCTGTCAGTGGGCTGGCTTTGGCGCTCAGCAGGGCAATTGTAGTGACGATGCCACCGAGGATAACCAGTAGCACGGTAAACTTGAGCAGTTTTCTCATGTCAGACCTCCTGCTTCAAGGTGTCGGCGATGCGTAAGGCGAGGGCCGCGATGCTGAGTGTGACATTCACGGTACCGACGCTGGCCATGGTCGCGCTACTCGAGATAAACAGATTGGGGTGGTCATGCGTGCGGCAGTGACCATCCACCACCGAATCCTTGGGATCATTGCCCATGATGGTAGTGCCGGTGATGTGATTGTTGGGTTGGAAAACATCGTTGAATTTGACGTTAGTCCCGCCCAAGAGCTTTGCTGCCAGCGCATAGAATTCGCGGGTTTTGGCAGCACCGCGCTTCACATAATCATCAATCTGGTAGTGAATTTCCGGCCTTGGAATGCCGAGAGCATCGGTTTCGGTCGCACTTGGTAGGATACGGTTATCGGCTGACGGCAGGATCTCGTGGAAGGAATCAAACTGGACATAGCGCGCTGCGCGGTCGCGAATATGCTCATCTAGTTCATGTCCCTTGAGCAGTTTGCCTTCGGTAAAGATTGCCATGGCTTCCTGCTGGATGCGGTTCATATTCGACAGGTGGATCTTCTTGGCGGCTTCGTGACTTCGGAATGCCCCATCGCGGTAGCCAATGACTGAGGTCATCTCTTGCGGTCCGCGACCGGGCCAGAGAGGGTCTTTCGCATAGAACGACACGCCAGTCCCAGGATGGTCCATGAGGTTACGCCCGACCATGTCGGAACTGTTGGCGACGCCATGAGGAAAGTCTCTGCTGGTCGAGATTAGCAGTAGCTTGGGTGTCTCAATCCCGTTAGCGGCGACCACGAAGGATTTGCCCTCGACCCGATGAACGACGCCAATGCTGTCTTTATAGAGCGCGGCTGTGATTTTGCGGTCACGTCCAACTTCAAGCTGATACACCACGGCATTGGGGATCACTTGGGCACCGGCTTGCTCGGCTTTGTCGGCATGCACGATACCACTGTACATCGCACCGATGGGGCAGATGGGCATGCAATTATTGTTACCGCAGCAGGTGGGGCGACCATCATAGGGTCGGCTGTTCCGCGCGACGGGCTCGACCACCATCTGATGGGCGGGGTTATTGCCATTGATCACATCCATCACCGTCTTTTCATTATAAGACAGCGGTAGCGGCGTCATTGGATAGGGCTTGGCGCGTGGGGAACCATAGTCGTTATGCGGATCGCCCCAGACGCCGAGTGCTTCTTCGGCGCGTTGATAATACGGCTCAAGTTCGCTGTATTCGATGGGCCAGTCGCGGCCGACGCCGTAGGTGGTCTTTATCTTGAAATCATGCGGCAGGAAGCGCCATGCCGAGCCCGCCCAATGCCATGTCGTACCGCCGACCAGACGTAGATATTGTGCATCAAAAGGATCGGGACCTTTCTGGATCAGGTAATGATTGGGCGGATCGTATTCGGGCTGTGGTGCGGCTTTGGTGGCAGGATAACATTGGGTATTGTCGTATTTATTGGGCTGGTTGCGGAAGCGTTCGACGGTCTGCCAGCGCGGGATGCGCGGACCGGCCTCGAGGATAATGACGGATTTGCCAGCCAGAGCCAGTTGATGCGCGACCAGTGAACCACCGACGCCCGATCCGATCACGACCACATCGGCTTGTAGAGTCTCATTCATGGTGTCGTTCCTTTGGCATTTGTCTGAAACTGCGGTTGTTCGGCCCAGAATCCTGGTTGATTCGGGCAATAACTACGGATGGGCCAAATGCCGCCTGAGACGCTAAACATCAGCGCCTCTTCATAAATCACGACCTGATGATTGACTGTGCCCAGATACCAAGCTTCAAGGATCGCTAAAGCGAGGTTTTCTTGTGTTGTATCGAGTTTGCCGCTCGTGATGGCGTGCACAAGTACAGGGAGCTGTAGCACGAAATCCGGTATGTGCTGACTCAAGGCATCAAGGAGGCGCATGCTGACGGTGGTGTCGAGATGAGTACGCTCAGTCAGCGTCTGCGACAGGGCGATAAAAGTGTTTAAACTCTGGTTGGACGATGGGTTGGCGGTTAGTTGCGTGAGGGGGAGTGAGCCGGTCAGCCCGATCAGGCAGGTAGAGAGCAGCCCTTGCAGATAGCGACGTCGGCTGGTGTTGATGGCTTCGGGTACGCCATGGGGATGAATGGATGTTTTGTTATTGTTTAGCTCGTCCGGTTCCAGCGTATCCATCGGGCACCTGTATTCATCAGAAGATATCTCTGGTTTTAGCAAGGCTTGCGCAGAAAGTAAACCATATAACGGTGAGTGCAGTCGCTTAACAGTGTACTTGGTCGGAGGTACTGAGTTGTGTGCCATTATCTGGCGATGAGCAGATCAGCATATGAGACCCGAAATATGGCTTGGCGTTTTTAATGGCACCCTTGGTCTGTCGTGACTTCGCATAGGTGGCGTGTTGATTTGCACCGCGCGGGACTTGCTGTCACACTACGCGCCCTAATCCGCTGTTGGCTTGTCTTGGGCCTGAGCAGGATTGGTTGCTCCCGTTTGTTCTTGTTTTGGATGTCGTCTCATGAAGCCGTCGCTTCGTTTACGTTTGGATCAGTTGGCTGACCGTTTTGAAGAGCTAAATGCACTCTTGGCCGATAGCAGTGTCATCAGTGACAACGAGCGCTTTCGCGCATTGTCTCGCGAGCACCGGGAGCTTGAGGAGATCGTGCAGGTTTGGCAGCAGTTCAGACAAGCTGAGAGCGATATACAGACTGCGGATGAGATGATCAAGGATGCATCATCTGATAAAGACATGCGCGAGATGGCTATGGAGGAAAAGCACGAAGCCGAACAGCGGATCGAGGATTACACGCAAGCGCTCAATATTCTGATGATCCCCAAAGATCCGAGCGATCACAATTCGGCGTATCTTGAGATCCGTGCCGGAACCGGTGGTGATGAGGCGGCGATTTTCTCGGGGGATCTGTTTCGCATGTATTCGCGCTATGCCGAGAAAATGCGCTGGACGCTTGAGGTCCTCTCCGAAAGCCACGGTGAGCATGGCGGCTATAAAGAGATCATCGCACGCGTGATCGGTGAAGGTGTCTATGGTCGTCTGAAGTTTGAAAGCGGCGCGCATCGTGTACAGCGTGTGCCGACGACGGAGACTCAAGGTCGCGTGCATACCTCTGCCAGTACCGTCGCCATTATGCCTGAAGTGGATGAAGATCATACCGTGGACATCAATCCTGCAGATTTGCGCATTGACACCTATCGCTCCAGTGGGGCGGGTGGTCAGCATGTGAATAAAACCGACTCGGCGATCCGGATCACCCATATCCCTACCGGCACTGTCGTCGAATGTCAGGAAGAGCGAAGCCAACACAAGAACAAAGCCCGAGCCATGTCGTGGCTGGCGGCGCGTCTGGAGCAGGCCAAACGAGATAAGGCGCAAGCTGCGACCGCCAGTATGCGGCGCGATCTGGTTGGGTCAGGGGATCGCTCGGAGCGTATCCGTACTTATAATTTCCCGCAAGGCCGCCTCACGGACCATCGTATCAATCTGACCCTATATAAACTCGACGCCATCGTGCAGGGCGACCTGAATGAGCTGCTGGATGAGCTGCACCGCGAGCATCAGGCGGATCAACTGGCCCAACTTGCACAGGAAAACGGGGGTTAAACGTTGATGATCGATTCGGCCTCAACGTCAATAACGATCCATGACGCATTACAGCGGTCCGATGAGATGATGCAGGCGGGCATCACCTTGCGCGAGTTGGAGCAGATCTTGCTGCATGTACTGGGGCAGAGCAGGACTTATTTGCGTATGTATGTGGACACCCGGCTGGATACGGCGCAGACTCAAGACTTTATCGCCTTGCGGTCACGTCTGATCGGTGGCGAGCCCTTAGCGTATGTGCTGGGGAGTCAAGCCTTCTGGTCGCTGAATCTGAAAGTGACACCCGATACGCTGATTCCGCGTCCCGATACCGAGATGGTGGTCACGACCATTCTTGAACTGCCGCTTCCACAACATGCCTGTGTGGTAGATATGGGTACGGGGTCCGGTGCCATCGCATTGGCTTTGGCGAGTGAGCGTCCGCAGTGGCAATTGACCGCAACAGATTTCTCAAATGAAGCGTTACATGTAGCGCAAGAGAATGCCCGCGTGCATGGTCTTGATCAGGTCAGGTTCTGCTTGGGAAGCTGGTATGATGCTTTAGATGGGATGGGGCGCTTTGATGTGATCGTCAGCAATCCTCCTTATATTGATCCAGCGGATACCCATCTGGCCGGTCTGACCCATGAACCGATCACAGCTTTAACCTCGCTTGAGCTCGGGCTAGCGGATCTGCGGCATCTGATCCAGTTCGCGCCGCATTGGTTGCGTACAGCGGGCTGGCTTGTGCTGGAGCATGGCTATGATCAAGCTGAAACGGTACGCAACATGCTGACTGCGCGTGGTTTTAAGGCGGTACGCACGGTCCGGGACTATGGTGGTAATGATCGCGTCAGTCTCGGACAATGGGCTGAACCACTTGTAGATTAAATATTTCATGTAACTATTTTTAATATTACATGTAACATTGTAGTGACAATTCATTGAGACACCGACATGCTGACCGATGAGCAACTCTTGCGTTTTAGTCGTCAGATCCTCCTGCCAGACTGGGATCTTGAGGCTCAAGAACGACTGGCGCGTGCGCGGGTGCTGATGATCGGGATGGGTGGTTTAGGCTGCCCGGCAACGATGAGCCTTGCGCGTGCCGGGCTGGGTCATCTGCGCATCGTGGACTTTGATACCGTGGATGAGAGTAATCTGCAGCGTCAGATGCTGTTCCAGACAGCGGATGTGGGGCAGCCCAAAGTCACGGCTGCCGCACGTGCATTACGGGACATCAATCCATGGATGTCGATAGATGCCCACCAGACCCGTGTCACAGCGGAGAATTTGCCTTATTTTGTCAAAGGCATGGATCTCGTGCTGGATGGCTCGGATAACTTTGCCACTCGAGATGCGGTCAATCAGGCGTGTGTGCAGGCGCGTATCCCGCTGCTCTCTGCAGCGGCGATAGGCGTAGAGGGACAGATGACACTGATCCTGCCGGATCGCGCCTGCTATCGCTGTCTGTTTCAGGATGCACTGGATGGCGATGAGCGGCGCTGTGCCGAGACAGGAGTCTTGGCGACCACGACGGCGGTCATGGGTGCCATGCAGGCCCATGCCGCGCTGCTTTACTTGGGTAAAGGTCTTACGCCCTTGTCCGAGCGACTCCTGCTGTGGGATGGTCCAACATTGAATCAGCGTCAGATCCGTTATACGCGTGATCCGGCGTGCCCGGTATGCGGCAAACCACACCAGACTGCATAGAGCCCGACAGATAAATGATTTAAAAGCGCTTGATCTGGATGATGGATCGCGTTGTAGAATAGCGGCAAGATAACGATAACGACATCGGGCAGTTTTTTAGAAGCATCGTGTCGATTTAGACATGCCTAGTCTATTTCTGTAATTGCTGCTTTGTCATGATTGCCCTGTACACTATGGTCAGAATAAACCCTGTTTTTTGAGGATGTACGTGAATGGCTGAGAATCACCTGCTCTTGAATAGCTTGCGCAGTATTGCGCGTCTCGGTGAGACCACGCTGGTGGTGGCTGCAGCTGGTCTGCGCTATGCCAATGAGCGTCCTCCTATGGCCGTGCTGCTGCGCGAGACCTTTGAGCAACTAGGCGCGACCTATATTAAGCTGGGTCAGTTTATTGCCAGTTCGCCATCATTGTTTCCGCGTGAGTATGTCGAAGAATTCCAGAACTGTCTGGATCAGACCACGCCGATTCCGTTTAGCCAGATTGAAGCGTCGTTAAAAGAAGAATTTGATCGTCCCTTGACCGAGATTTTTAGTCATATCGAGCAAAAGCCGCTGGCTTCTGCCTCCATTGCGCAGGTCCATGCTGCAACGCTGGTGACGGGCGAAGATGTGGTGATCAAGGTGCAGAAACCCGGTGTCGGCACCATCCTGCATACCGACCTCGGTGTGGTGCATTTTGCGGCCAAGCTCATTGAGCAAGTGGTGCCCAAAATCAAGTTTGCCTCACTGGCTGCGATTGTCAATGAAATCAAGACCCGCATGGTGCGTGAAGTGGATTTCGTTGAGGAAGCCATAAATATTGCTGACTTTAAACATTTTTTAGAGACGACCAACAATACTCAGGTCGTAGTGCCTAAAGTCTATGAAAAAGCCTCGACCACGCGTGTGCTCACCATGGAGCGTCTCTATGGCGTGCCGATGACTGATATCGAGGCTATGCGCAGATACACCAAAGATCCGGCGCAGGCGCTGATCACGGCGATGAATACATGGTTCTCATCCCTCATGCTGTGCAAGAGCTTCCATGCCGACCTGCATGCAGGCAATCTCCTGCTCTTGACCGATGGTCGTATCGGATTTATCGACTTTGGTATCGTGGGGCAGCTCAAGCCGCAAGTCTGGCAGGCCTCAATCAGCTTTATGCAGGCGCTGCAAACCACAAATTACGAGCTGATGGCGGAGAATATGCTGCAAATGGGTATGACCGACGAGAAGGTCAATCTTGATCAGCTCAAGACCGACATCGAGCGGCTGTTCCAGAGTGTGCTAATGGCTGATCCACAGAAAATCATCGCTGGTGACGCGCATGATCTGAATACCTTGCTCATGGACATGGTACAGATTGGTGAGCGGCATGGCATTCGCTTCCCAAGTGATTTTGCCTTGCTGATGAAGCAGATGCTGTACTTTGATCGCTTCATGCAGATTCTGACTCCGCATATGGATCTTTTCGGCGATGCGCGTCTGCAACTGGTGTCGGATGTCGAGCCAGTATCCAAGCTGATTCATTAATCGAGTCAGTCGTTGTCGAAAAGATAGGACCATACTATGGATAAAGTCCTGATCGAAGGTCTCAAAGTAGACGCCGTGATCGGCGTCTACGACTGGGAGCGACAGATCGAGCAGCCGCTGGTGATCGACGTGACGATGACGGTGGATACTCGGCAGGCTGCTGCGACGGATGAGTTGGTGCATGCGGTGAATTATGCCGAGATCTCTGAGCGCCTGATCAGTCTGACTCGTGAACTGAAGCCCAAGCTGATCGAGACGCTGGCAGATCGGCTGGCGCAGCTGATCCTTGAGCAATATGTGCTGGTACAAGTCGTCCAGATTAAAGTTAAGAAGCCGCTGGCGGTGCGTCAGGCACAGACGGTGGCTGTAGAGATTGTGCGGGATCGTGATGCGCTATTGGCTCGCTCTGGGCAGTAATGAAAATCCGCATCAGGCGCTGGATCTGGCCTGTGGTGCGCTTGCCAAGTTGGGGACGCTGAAAGAATCCTCCCGCTACTGTACCGAGCCGCGTGCCGGTGTCGGCGTATGTTTTGAAAATATGGCTGTTGAGCTTGCGACAGGTCTGTCAAAAGATGGGTTAATCGAGCAAATTTGTGCACTTGAGGCTCTGGCTGGGCGAGTACGCGGATCTGATGTGGTGCGGCTGGATATCGATCTGATTGCGTGGCAGGCGGACGCAGCGCCAGTATTGGTCAAACATCGCCTGCCTTGGCCTCTGGATGTGGTGTTGCCCATGCAGGAGATCTGGCCTGAAGGTATACAGCTAGCCCAAAACCGGTCTTTTTAATCTGAATAGATTTATTTGTTACATGTTACGCAATTTAATGCTTGCGGTTACCCCATAACCATTGCATGAGCCCTTTGGGCGCAGTTGGCAGCGCGCTATGTTGTTCAAGCAATGCTTTTCCTCCATGCTCGCGGATACTGAGCAGGTTTTCGAGCGCATCACCAACCGGACTGCTGGCCTCGATGAACGGCATCAGATCGGCTTTTTCGATCCGGTAAATCACACAATGGGTCAGGGTGGTGAGATCGGCTTTGGTCGGTGTACCGCGCAGGATGCCACGCTCACCGATGATTTCTCGTGGACCCATACGTCCAGCCTCAATCGTCTCATGATGGCCCACTGTATTGTCCAGTTGCAGGGTCACTGAGATCACGCCTGAATCAATGATCAGGAGATAATCCGTCAGTTCGCCTGCCTTGACCACCAGTTGACCTGCATTGTAAGCATGACCGACCATCTTGCTGCTGAGCTCGATTTTCTCCTCATCAGTCAGCGTGCGGAAGATGTTGATCTCATTCAAGAGCTGACGGCGATGGCTGGTCGTGGTCAGCTCGGGGGCGGTCAGTGCGAGGTTGTGCATGATCACACCGGATGCGGCGAGGTGACGATAAGCCAGATCGTAGAGCAGATTGGCGACGCGGGTTTTCTGGCTCATGTTACTCACGAAGCCATTGATTTCATAAGTCACCGAGGTCGGATTGACGGTCTTGAGCTTGGTGCTGGCTTTGGGGGTGACGAGCAGCTCACTACAGCCCTGTATCGCACGCTCTAACGCGTCCAGCACCGTGCGCGGGCGGGCCTCAGGGGTAATCTCAAGCGAGATGGTCACACCGTGGACATGTTTCGGGCGGCTGAGGTTGATGATGCGCGCCTTGGCGGTCATTGAGTTGGGAAGGATCGCCAGTGTGCCATGACTGGTCTGCAGGTGGGTGGCGCGCCAATTGATCTCGATGACTTGACCTTCGGTGCCTTCAACAATGATCCAGTCCAGCAGGTCGTAGGGTTTGGTCGCGTTGAGCACGATGCCGGAGAAGACATCGTTGAGGGTACTCTGCAGTGCCAGACCGACGATGATGGCCAGTGCGCCGGAGGTGGCGAGCAAGCCTTTCACGGGGAGATTCAGCACATAGCCTGCTGCGGCGACGAAGGCAAACAAAAAGATAATCGCACCGATCAGGTCGGTGACGAAGCGGCTGTTTTGTTTGACCTTGGCCAACATCAGGGTGTTGATCAGATGTACGGTGGTCTGTGCCGCAAACACCCACCAGAGGATGCCCATCAGGGCGCCAAGCAGGTGAGTTGCGACTTGATCTTCCCACGGCGCGGCCTTAAACGGACTTAAACCCGCATGCGATAGGATGTGGCTAAAAAAGAAGAACAGCACCAGTTGAATACCCATACGCCAGTATGGGTACTGCTCGGGGATCTGTCGCCACAGGATGGTATTGAGGATAAAGACCATCAGTGCGGATTCGAGCGGATACAGCGTGAAGAGATCGAACATGGCGATTGTGCCGTTTTTTTATCGTTAAACCGTGATGATCTTAAGCTGAAAATTAAATCAGGCGTTTAATCTACCTTAAATCACATAACTGGTCTTGGTCATCACTTTCGAGATGGCGGTCATGAGGCGCCGGATTTGTTCCGGTGGTTCTTTGCCGCCGGCAGCAAGTGCTTGATCGCGATGATGCAATTCATCGGTATGCATCTGCGCAAGGATTACGCGGCTGCGCTCATCCTGCTCGGGTAGAGATTTAAGGTGAGACTCCAGATGCTCGCCAACCTGACGTTCGGTCTCTGCGACAAAGCCCAGACTGTATTCATCGCCTGCGATGCCCGCTAAAGCGCCAATGCCAAAGGATAGCGCATACCAGAGCGGATTGAGCAGACTGGTGTGGCTGTCGAGTTCTTTGAGGCGTTCTTCGCACCATACCAGATGATCCTGCTCTTCGCGTGCGGCTTGTTGCATGGCATCGCGTACATTCGGGAGCTTGGCGGTCAGGGCCTGACCGTGATAGAGCGCTTGGGCCGCGACTTCGCCACTATGGTTGACGCGCATCAGACCTGCGGCGTGGCGGGCGTCCTGAACATTGAGGGTGCTGGCTTCAGGACGTGCAGGCGATGGGCGCTCGGCTTGAGTTGCCTCAGGCACCACACTGCGCAATGCTTGATCAAACGATGCGATGAATCGGTCGGCAAAAGTATAGTGGCGCATGAACAGACTCCTTCAGCAAGCGTTCTAAAAACAGTTAACCTCATGATGCCTGTGCCGGAAGTCTGACGCAAGTCTGTACATCAAATGCGGATAAGCTCGGTTACACGGTGAGCTTTGTGATATCGCCTTTAGGCGACTGGCTCATCATCATCGATTTCCTTCAAGTGACGGATCACGAGAAAAGAAATAAAACCACTCAAGACTGCGGTGACCAGAAACAGCTCAGGGATGGTGCGATGTAGCACAGACAGAATCACCACCGAAACAAAGCTTGAAATGACCATGAACAGGGCATTCATGATGCTGTTGGCGGCGATCACGCGTGCCCGGAAGCTCTCAGGCGCATCGGCCTGCAAATGTGCGTAGAGGGGGACGATGTAGAACCCGCCAAATATCCCGATTCCCAAGAGCGAGACGAGTGCAGGCCAGTATTGCGACTGGGCAATGATCTGCATGATGTCTTGCGCATGATCGACATTACCCAGCCCCTGGGTCGCAAAATAGAGACTGGCTGAAAAAATAGTTAGACCCACTGCACCTACCGGGACTAACTTGAGGTTGGCGGTATGTCCGGTCAGACGCTCGCAGAGCAGCGAGCCCAGCGCGATGCCGATCATGAAGATGGTCAGCAGGAACGTCACTACCGTCTCAGAGCCGTGCAGGATCTGACGGGTAAACTCCGGGATCTGGGTCAGGAACGTTGCGCCGTAATACCAGAACCACGAGATACCGATGATGGTATAGAACACATCACCCAGTTTGCTCGCATAGGACAGGGTTTCGTGCGTGGTCTTAAAGATATTCCAGTTTAGCTTGAGATTGGCATTACCAACCGGTTGCGCCGGGATTTCATGGGAAAACAGATAGCCGACGACGGCGATGAGCAGAAGTGTTCCGCTGATCCAGAGATAGTTACCGCCCGAGTTAGCCATGATCGTGCCACCCAAGATCACACCTGCGAGGGTGGCAAGCGACGTCCCGGTCTCAAACATGCCGTTGCCGCCGACCAGTTCATCCTTATGCAGTAATTGCGGCAGGATGCTGTATTTGATGGGGCCAAAGAAGGTGGCGTGGATGCCCATCAGAAACAGACCTGACATCAGCAGCCAGAAATTTTGGGTAAAGAAGCCTAAGGTCGCCAGTAGCATGACGCAGAATTCATAGATCTTGATGTATTGCGCCAGTTTGGATTTTTCGTATTTATCGGCGATCTGCCCTGCGATCGAGGAAAACAGAAAATAGGGCAGAATAAACAAGCCCGCCGCCAGATTGTTCAGGATCGTGGGCTGGATGTGCATCATTTCTGCGGCATGGAAGGTGAACAAAATCACCAGTGCCTGCTTGAAGGTATTGTCATTGAGTGCACCCAGAAACTGGGTCACGAAGATAGGCAGGAATCGTCGTGTTCTGAGCAGTGAAAATTGGTTGGACATGAAACACTCAAAGAATTTACATATTGTGCAAGCAAGCCATAACATAACCGCCCAAGGCTTGACTAGCAAGCCTTAGCGTAACACGTTATCATTCATCTGATCACTGCTCATCCCATTGGAATGTTTAAACAGGTTGAGGTGCATGCCTATTTCGCGTTTCTGTATCCAATGCTCGCCTTGTTATGTTCGGATAGCCTCCCTGTCTGTGGTGCTGACTGCGAGTATGTCGCCTTTTGTTTGTGCGCATGCGTTTGACATTTCTGAGTTTTCTACGCCGACCCGGCTTCCGGATGATCTGGACGATGACAGCAGTGTCGATACGATCAGTACTGTGCATGAGCATCATAAGCCGACCGGATCTGCGGCGCATTCGTTCACGGTTGCTACGACTGGGACGACAGGTACAGCATCAGATACCATTCAGCCAGCAGCACCTCAATCTGCTATAAATCAAACGGATATACCTCAAGGCGTCACTTTGCCTGCGGTCAGCAGCAGTGTGAGTTCAGATAACCCGGCAGCAGCCACAACCTTTCCTGTTACATTCCAAGCGTCAACGCCTTCGTCGTCACAGTCTCAGGTACCTGCAGCCGTGCAGCAATCTGTGATGCCATCGCCAACCGGTGCTGTGGTATTGCCTGCGACGCCTGTGTCAGTCGTGACAGCGCCTACGGCAGCTATGCCAGTTTTGCCATCTGCAACGATCACGCCAGCAGCTACTGGCACAAGTCATGATTTGAATGTTGTCCCGACTGCTACATCGCCAGTAACGGCAGCCCAGCCTGACAATCAGGTGCCGGACTGGATGATTCCACCGGATGAGCGGCCTAAAAAGAAACCGAGCTTTCTCAAGCGTATACGCAATACAATTTTTTTCTGGCAGAAGCCCGATCCACTTGAAGATGTCGATGCCCCACCACCCGAGCCACCCATCAACGTTAAAGTGAATGGCGCACCGGATATCCTTGAGGAAAATCTGGTCGAGACGCTCAAGCAGATTTCGGTTGAGGACTTCAAGGATTATCAACTGGATCTGCCCCGTTTTCGCAGTCTTGCGCAAGATGCATCACAGGCCGTCGGATATTACAATGCGACGTTTAAATTCAGCAAAAAAGATAACAAGACGCTGATCGTGGATGTGGTCCCGGGTGATCCGGTGATTGTCCGCAGCCAGAAGATTGAGTTTACGGGCGATGCGAGCAAGGACAATGTATTTGCGCGTATCCAGAGTTCACCGGATCTGGATGTGGGGGATATCCTGAATCATGGGGACTATGAAAAAACCAAAGCCCGCATCAGTAATCTGGCGACCGAGCGCGGGTATTTTAAGGGGCATTATCTGCAGCATGATGTACTGGTGACCTTGCCCGAGCGCACGGCTGATATCGCACTGGCGTATGACAGTGGAGTGCGCTACCACTTTGGCAAAGTCATTTACAAAAACAGCAATGGCTCGGATAAATTACCACTGCGGCTGGATCTCTTGCAAAGCATGCAGCCATTTAAGCAAGGCGATCCCTACAACGCCAATACGCTTGCGCGCTTCTCGCGTAATCTGCTGGATACGCGGTATTTTAATAATGTCCAGGTCGATGCACCCACCCCCGAAGCATTACCGGATGATGTGCCGCCAACTCAGGATGCGGCGTCTGTCGGGCCTGATGGTCAATCTGCAGGCATCGCTGATAGCACAGGATCAGGCACAGCGGGTCAGACCGGGGGGACTACCGCACAGTCTGGATCAGGCCCGACGTCTGCCCAGACACAGACTGGTCCTCAATCCGGGACGACATCAGGTGCTGCATCTGACAAGAATATGCCGGCAGACAAATCGACCAATACGGGCGGTGTATCTAACCCATCTTTGATCCCGGCCACTCAAAGTACCACCAAGCCTGAGGATTTGGCCTCGGCGGCAGGGACCTATGAGATCCCGGTCATCGTTCAGGTTAATTCGGATCATCCCAATAGTGCAGAAGCCGGTCTTGGCTATGGGACCGATACAGGCGTGCGGCTGCGTACCCAGTATCGCCGTGCGTTGATCCATGATTTTGGAGATAGCTTCGACGCCAACGCCGAAGTGTCCAAGATCCGGCATGCCGTAGATGTGCGCTATAACATCCCAGTCGGTAATCCGCTTGAAGACGTCGTCAGCGTGTTTAGTGGCTATGAGGATGAGCGCGTGAATGAAACCGGTGGTCTGGATGTCAATACCAAAACCATGACGGTCGGTGTGCAGCGCACTTTTAAGCCTGTCGGGACGTGGCAGCGTACATACTCATTGCGCTATCGTCTGGATCAACTGGAAAACAATGTACTGGATGTACCGCCTTCCACATTGCCACCCCCATTTAATGTCGAGGGTATCAGTACCCACCAGCAGGCCTTGCTGGCAGGGTTTGGTCTAAACAAACTGGTGACCAAAGGCGGTATCAATCCGACTTCGGGTTTCCGCCAGTTTTATCAGATCGATGTGGGTACCAAGGCAGCATTTTCAGATGCTGATATGGCCATTATTCGTGCGGGATTCCATGGTATGCAGACCTTTGATGTCAATCATCAAGTGCTTGCCAGTCTGGATCTGGGGACGATTGTCACCCCGAATTTTGATAATGTGCCTTATAACTTGCGTTTCTTTGCTGGTGGTGATCAGAGTATTCGTGGTTTTGATTACAAGAGTCTGTCTACGCTCAAGAATGGCTATGAGATCGGCGGGCAGAATCTGGCGGTGGGGTCGCTTGAGTACAATTATATGTTTGTGCCCAAATGGCGGGCGGCAGTGTTTGTAGATGCCGGTAATGCATTTGACAAATCGTTTAATGATCCGATCAAGGTTGGTACCGGGCTAGGTATCCGCTGGGCTTCACCTGTTGGAACCGTGCGTGTGGATGTCGCTGCGGGCGTGTCTGAACGCAGTATACCGGTTCGTCTCGTCTTCTTTATTGGATCGCCGCTGTGATAAACGCTATCTTGATTAAAACGATGCCCGAAAGCGTGCTGCAAGGAGTCGACGTGTGATGACCGAGCCAACGTCAGCCACGCCTGCACAGGATGAGGCACCAGCCAGTGGCTTACCGTCTCAAGTTCCGCCGCCACCGCGCAAACGGCGACGCCGTGTATTGAAGGCGGTGAGCTTGATTGTCGGGATTCTGGGGCTGATCGTGATCGGGCTATTTGCGTTAGCGGCATCCAACGACGGCACTCGCTTTATTCTGGATCAGATTGCGGCACGGCAGAAACTGGTCACCTATCATTATGTACGCGGCAATCTGCAGGACGGCGTGGTTCTTGATCATTTCAAAGTCGGGCTTGAGAAGACCGATATTACCGCCAAGCGTATCGTAGCGCGGATTGGCTGGCGTGCGATCATTGAGGGACAGGTACATCTGGTCGATACAACGATTGATGATCTGGTGATCTATTCCAAGACGCCTTCGACTGGGCAGCCCTATCATTATCCGCCGATCCGTCTGCCTTTTGTACTCAGGGTCAATCGTGGCACGTTGAATGGCCTGACTATCAGTCAGGCGGTGCACGATCATCTGACCGGTAAGCTAGAACCACGTGTTGATGCCAGTTTTCAGACCATCCATATCAAACGGGCCAAATGGGACAATGATCTCCTCAGCTTGAATGATTCGAGCATCAGTAGCCCTGAATTTAGTGCCGATCAGGTCAAGGGCACGATGCAGTTTAACCAGCATTATCCCATCGCGATGAAAGGCCGCCTAATCATCCCGCTCTTGCATCAAGAGGGTTTTCCGCCCTTTGATGCCGAGGTCGGCGGCGATCTGGAGGAGATCCATGCTGGTTTGCGTGCGCAGACGCCTGATCCGATGACCGGCACGCTGATGCTGCGTCCGATGGATCGTGTCTTTGTGCTCAAGGGACAGATCAAGTGGCAGAATTTCAACTGGCCTTTGGTGGCAAGCCAGCATTTTTACTCCAAACAAGGACAGGCTGTGATTTCGAGCCTGCCGCATGGTTTGGCGATTCATGTCGTGACCGACTGGTCTGGTGTTGATGTGCCACAAGGTCAGTATGATCTGCATTTGTTTACGGATTACAAGGGACTGGATTTTCAGTCAATCTCGGGCAAGATTGCTGGAGGGAGCCTGAGCGGGTTTGGTCGTCTGGACTGGCATGGCGATGTGCATTGGTTCCTGCAGGGACAGATGAGCGGTGTGGATACGTCGCATCTCCTGCCGGTGACCGTCAGATCCTATGCTGCATATATGCCCAAGGCATTGACAGGACCTTTCCGTCAGACTGGGCTGATCAGTCATCATCAATCCCAGATCGGTGTACGTTTGACTGGTGCAAGTGGGGAGCAATGGATCGTCGGAGTCGGACGCGGCGGCAGTATAGGCAACGAAAAACTACCACTGGCCGTGGTTGCCCGCTGGCGTGATCTGGACCGGGCATTCCCCGGTGTTGGAGTCGTCAACAGTCAGAGTGGCTCGGCCAGTGTGCTGATGAATCAGGGCAAGATCAGCGTCAAGGCCATGACCGATTTGCTGCCGGGCGGCGATCATCTACCACAAGGGCACTATGAGGCCACGCTCCTGAGTCAGGCTACAGGGATTACAGTGCCTGCTGTGACTTATCAGGGGGCGGCAGGTGCGTTGAATGTGGCGGCAAATATGAATTACGCCATCCCGGCGGCACCTAAAAAAACAGCCAAACCGATGACTTGGGATGCCAAAGCTACGACGACAGGACTGGATCTGACAAGCATCGTAGGAGCACCGATCCAGCATCTACAGGGCGATATACAGGCCTCAGGGACAGGAAGTGGTGCAACACAGACCATCACCGTGATTCCGACGTTAAGCGGTATGTTGAGTAATGGAAATAAAGGTGCCTCACCGCGTAATATCAGTCTGACCGGCAAAGGCGTGGCTGTATTGCAGATGGCGCAGGCTGCCGCTAAAGCAAAAGTGCCAGCAGCATCTGCTGCGAATAAGACCGCGCGTAGCTCAGCCACTGTGGCGACTGCCGCAGCTTCGCAGCAGGACGCATTAAAGGCGTTTAGTGTTCAGTTTGATGGGGATCTGAAGGCGGCGAATGCACCCTCTGGCAGTCTCAATATCCGTATTTCTGGGACACCTGATCAGCTCAAGATTGAGCGTTTTGAGCACAATGGTGCTGCAGGACAGATCAGTGCCACCGGGCTAGTCGCGACCAAGGGTGGTTTGAGCTGGCAGGCAACGGGAGCCTTGAAGGGATTTAATCTGGGATTTTTTGTGCCCAGTTATGTCAGTAATTTAAGTGGATCTTTCAACACCACTGGCGAGTGGAATAGTACGGCGCGTCATGTCCAGATCAGCCAGCTTAATCTCTCTGGTAGCTTAAAGAATCAGCCACTAATGGCGCAGGGTACGGCAGATGCAATCTTTGACTCCAAGAGCAGCAATCCGCTTCCTGCGCGTATGAGTGCCAATAATCTGATGCTGGACTGGGCGGGTAACCGGCTGATGGCGAATGGCGGTATCGTGAACGGGACGGCAGGCAGCCCAACAGGTAATCTCAGCATCAACGTCGATGCACGTAATCTGGGGCAATTGAGCAGCGAGCTTGCTGGACGAGTGACAGGTCAGGTGATTTTGGCCGGTCAAACGAGCAATCCGGATTTGCAAGTCAATCTCGTGCTGGATCAGTTCCGAATGAATACACTGCTGGTCAATCATGCTACGCTGGTCGGTAATATTCCGCAGTTGGGGCTACAGCCCGGACAACTCCTGCTGGATGTCAACGGTCTGCGCCACGGCAAGCAAATCATCAATGGGTTCTCTGCCAAACTGGTGGGCAGTCGGCAGGCACATACACTGGATGTTCAGGCCAAAACCCAAAAGACCCGTCTCGGGATTGAGGTAGCTGGTGGACTGGATGCACAGTTGAACTGGCAGGGCCAGATCCGGCAGGGCAGTATTGTGACACCGGAGTTGAACTTCAAGCAGGATCAGCCTGCAGCGCTGCAGTATCTGAGTCAGATGCAGGCCATTAGTCTGGCAGCACACTGCTGGTCAGGCGCTGGACGGCTCTGCCTGGCTGAACCGCTGACGGTCAGTAGTGATGCAGGCCATGTGGTACTGGCCTTGGATGCGCTTGATCTGGGCAGCTTTAAGGACATCATGCCCTCTGGTATGGTTTGGACGGGCAAGCTACAGGGGCAGGCACAGGCCAACTGGCAGGCACATGCGACGCCGGTGATCAATGCGCAGGTATATACCGAAAATGGCACGCTTGGCCTTGCGGCCGATGATCCGCAGGACCCGCCCAGTACCTTGCCTTATCAGCGCTTGAGTCTTGTGGTTGCAACCCAGAGTGATGGCATTAAAGTGCGCTTTGATGCCAAGACACCGAATATTGGCACGGGCTATATCGATGCATTGATTGACCATAAGCCCGAAGGCAATACCATCAATGGTGCGCTGGTGCTGGATAACGTGCAGCTCCAGATTTTAAAACCCTTCCTGCCGGGCATGCGAGAGCTGTCAGGCGTCGCGTCGCTGGCGGGTGGTATGAGTGGTCCGCTGACCGGACCGCAGTTCTATGGTGAATTCAAGCTTAATGGCGGCAAGGTAGTCGCCTCCAATTTGCCGATCAATCTGCATGACATCAATTTTGTCTCCAGTATTCGCGGTACAGGTGCCACTCTGCAGGGGCAGTTTGTCAGCGGTGATGGCGTCGGTACACTGACCGGATCGGCGATATGGGCGGATCGACCTGAGATCAATCTCAAGCTGGTTGGTAAAGAGCTGATGATCCGTATGCCACCGCAATTGTCTGCTTGGCTCAATCCAGCGCTGGATATCCAGATCCTGCCGATGGATAGTCAGGTCAATATCAATGGCCGGGTCGATGTCCCACAGGCGATTGTCACGCCGGGTGCCAACAGTGGTAGCAATGCGATTACCAAATCCGCTGATGTCCGTATAGTCTATTCCGATCAGGCGACCGAGGCCGTGCTCAAGAACGTCAAAGCCTGGGCGATCAATGCCGACATTGATGTGGCCATGGGCGATCATGTGTATTTCCGGGGCTTTGGTGCCAATGCGCGGATTATTGGCGGTATCCACGTACATCAGCAGGGCCAGTCCGCCATGACTGCCAAAGGACAGATTTCCTTGCAGCGCAATGCGCGGCTTGAGGCGTACGGTCAGGCACTGACGTTAAGCAAGAGTAATGTCATGTTCAATGGACTGGTGACGCAGCCGCTACTGGATATTGAAGCCTATAAAATGGTGGATAACCATACCGTGGGCATTCGTGTGACTGGGCAGGTGAATAATCCGAAAATCACTACGTTTAACGATGCCGGCCTCTCTGAGCTTGAAACCTATAGCGCGATCCTGTCTGGGCATATCAATACGCCGTCGTCCACGATCAATAACACCGCCGGTTTCCGCTCGGACGTGAACAATGCGCTGGCAGCCGCAGGGATTAGTGCGGGCTTGAGCGGGTCACGCGGCTTTACGAATAAACTTGGTAGTGCCTTTGGTCTCAGTAATCTGGCTTTCGGTGCCGAAGGGGATGGTACGGATACCAAGGTCAATGTCACGGGTTATCTTGCGCCTGATCTATACATACGCTATGGGGTCGGAGTGTTTACACCAGTCAACAAACTGACCTTGCGGTACCAGATGACGCAGCGTTTTTATATGGAAGCCAGTTCGTCATTGGATCGGGCTATCGACTTTTTCTATAACTGGCAGTTCTGATCTCGCAGGGCTTTGGATGTCAGATTGTGATTCATGATCACGCAGATGGGATGTTGTTGATTAACTTCTTGATGAGAGACTGACTGTGATGACCCTGCAAGTGGCTATCACGGTTTATTGGAAATATGGTTTGAGGCGATTTGTGCAGATCAAACTGGCGAATCTATCCAAGGATGCTCAGCAAGCGCAGTTTAATTCATCGGGTCGCATCGGATGCAGTGTGAGGATTGCCGTCAGCATCGGGGCTATTATTAGAGGAGTCGTCGGATTTGTCCAGAAACGATGGTCGCCAGTGACGTCGCCACCAGAGCATGAGTCCGATCACCAGCAGCACAGGGATCAGTTTCCAGTATACCGGCAGGTTTTCAAGCTGAGCGCCAACGCCGTAGATCAGAGTAAATACACCAGCAGTCCAGACAATCCCTGACCAGAAGACCACCTGACCAAAGCGCCACAATGGCATGCGATTCATGCCACACCACGCATAGGCGACCGTGCGCAAGCCCGGTACAAAGCGACAGAGAAACAACTCACGGTTGGACAGCGCTGTGGTGGTCTTAAATTCGACCGGCCCCATCGGACGGCGCAGGATGCGGGCAATCACATAAATGCCGAAGTCACCGGTACAAATTCCGAAAAACACCGCAGCCCACGCCACGATAGGCGGCACCACACCCGTTGCAGCCAGCGATGCAGACAGGATCAGCGCACCGTCTTCGAGGATATAACAAAACAGAATAATCCCCACCACGACACCTAAGGTGCCATGGCTCATGATGTCATGAATGAAAGGCGGGACTGTCAGCATGGTCTGCTTGTTTTTCCGTGTATGAGTTGTGTCGTTGCATCGGCGGTGCTAGACCTGCGCCGATGCGCTTGCCGTCACCATCTGGTCAGGAATGATGTGCTTATTATTGCAGGCAGATGAATGTGTGATCAATGTGCAGGTTGTAAAAGAAACTCCATCAACGCTTTCTGGGCATGTAGCCGGTTTTCGGCTTCATCCCAGACCACGGCACGTGGATCATCCAGCAGGTCTTCCGAGATTTCTTCGCCCCGATGCGCGGGTAAGCAATGCATGAACAGCACATCATCATCAGCGAGATCTAGCAGGCGCGGGGTGATCTGATAGGTGGCGAAGCGGCGTTTGCGGATGCTTTGTTCGGCTTCCTGTCCCATGCTAGTCCAGACATCGGTTGAGACCAGATGAGCGCCTTCGGCGGCTTCCTCGCTGGTCTGAACCAGCTCGACGCAGTGCCTGAAGTCATGGACTAACTCAGGCTCTGGCTCAAAGCCATAGGGCGCAGCGATCTTAAGCTTAAAGCCAAGCTGGTGGGCAGCGTGGATGTAGGAGTTGCACATGTTATTGCCATCACCGATCCAGGCAAAGGTCTTGCCCCTAAAGTCACCACGCATTTCTTTAAAAGTCTGCAGGTCGGCCAGCAACTGACAAGGGTGGTGGGCATCGGTCAGACCATTGATCACGGGCACACGTGAGTAAGCGGCAAAGCGCTCGACCGTCTCATGGGCAAAGGTCCGGATCATCACCAAATCAACCATACGCGAAATGACTCGCGCCGAGTCTTCGATCGGCTCGCCACGACCGAGTTGGGTATCGCGTGGGGAGAGGAAAATGGCACTGCCGCCCAGTTGATTCATACCCGCTTCAAAAGAAATACGAGTGCGGGTACTGGATTTCTCAAAAATCATGCCGAGCACACGACCAATAAATGGGCGATGCAAGATATCGTCGTGGCTCATGGCTTTGAGCGCGATCGCACGATCAATGATGTGATTGAGTTCATCCGGCGTGACATCGAGCAAACTTAAAAAATGCCGTGGCGGTTGATGGTTGTGCTTGACCATTGGTGCTCCTCATTCCTCGCGAGAGGAATGATCTCCTTCCCCGTATACCCGATCTCATGAAAAAGCCTGACCGGAAAAACTGGCGATTATACCTGAAAACCCAGAAAACCCATAGAAATGGTGAAACATTGCACAGATATGATTTAAACAACCTGAAAGAAACAGGATAGAATAACGCCTTGACTGAGCTAAAGAAGTGAGACCAGCCTGAACAGCATATGCTCGGTTGGTCTGCATGCGTGCTAGAGTGAGACGTTTGGAAAAGGATTATGCGGCGGGAGGTCGATGGGCATTGAGGAAGCTTGCGATATAGAATTCAAAAAACTCATCCTGCTTCACATGCGGCTCCAGCGGTGGTAGGCCGACCAGCGTGCGCCATTTGACATATTGCAAAAACCCACCAAACATAATTGCAGAATCATGGGGCTGCGGGCAGACGATATCACCCCGGGTCGCAGCCTCAGCCAAGAGGCGCGCCATATTGGAGCGACCCCGTGCAGGGCCGAGTTCATAGGCGATACGGCCGATCTCGGGATCACGCTGTGATTCGTGCAGGATCAGTTGCATGAAGGCGATCTTGTCCGGATGTGTGAAGGCCTGAAACAGCTTGCGGGCGTATTCATGCAGCACTTCTTTTAAATCCCGCTGTCCGAGTTCGGTGGGTAAGGACAACTCACTAAAAAACTGGTCATGTCGTCGCTGAACGAGAGCCAGCAACAGGCCTTTTTTACTGCCGAAGTATTGATAGATCGAAGCTTTGGAGCCGCCGACATGTGCCACCAGATTGTCCAGACTAACGCCATCAAAACCATGCTTTAAAAATAATTCATCGGCAGCGAGTAACAGCGCCTCTCGTCGTTCGGCACCTCGTCTGGTCTGTGGCTGGAACGCGACAAAGGCTGGAGAAATGGTCGAGGCGGGAAATCGGGCTGAGGACATGGCAGGGCCTATGATTGATCGAACGTGCGTTCTTAAGAGTTTTTACTGTACTGGGTAGTACGATATTCTAAACCGATAGGTAAAATCAAGCCCCGAAAGCCGAAAAGAATGATTGTCCACATTCGATGTGCTGCGAGGGATTGCATTTGAGATGGCGAGATGTCTATACGGGATGAGAGTATATGGCGTTAGCGTTTGATTTGAAAATGGATCAGCGGCTTGGCTTTGTCTTGTGCAGGATTTTTTGATGGGGGCATATTGCGAGAGTCGGGTAAAAGCAATTGGGGCCATCTGTGGCCCCAATTGCTTTGATTACGCGTTATCTGTGTCGGCTTTATGCCATGGGACAGCTGGTGATCCAGCCCATGCACTGACCGGCGGGATTTGCTCACCTTTCATGACCAGCGTCAATGGGCCCAGATAGGCATCATGACCAACCTCGGCATGGTAAAGGATAATGCTGCGCGCGCTGACCGTGACGCGATCGCCAATGATCACATTGCCGATCTTCATGATCCGATCTTCAAACAAGTGGGTCTGCGGACCGCAAAAGCTGTTCATCTCGGTATGATCGCCGATCTGTACGCAGTCAAACTCGGTGATATCCGTTGTATCGAGGAAGACATTCTTGCCGATCTTGCTGCCCATGAGGCGGAACATGAAGGGCAGGAAGGGCGTGCCGCGCAGATAGTTGAGGAAGTTGGGCACCGATACCGACTCATGCAGACTGGTCACACCTTCACTGAGCCAGACGAACAGGGTCCACATTGGCACGGATTTGGGCTTATAGCGTCCGATCAGGAGCCATTTCAACACGAAAACAAAGACAAAGCAGCCGACCCCATAGAGCAGGCCCGACAGTACGAGCATGGCAAAGGCCGCCAGCCAGCCACTGTCGTCGATGGTATCGATGACATACAGCACGATCATATAGCCCACGCCAATCGTTAGCGCCAGTGGTAGGATGATGCGCAGTGCTTCGATGATGCCGCGTGCAATCCGGCGTATCCAAGTGGGATGGAAGGTGAGACCTTCGGTAAAGCCCTCCATCTTCTCGCGTGCGGGCAGTTTGATCGGCGGTGAGCCAAACCAAGTTTCACCTTCATTGATGGCGTGTTCTGGTGCTTTGGACTGCACACCGATCAGGACGCCGTCCGGTATCGTGGTGCCGTCCGGTACATAGGCACCGTTACCGATAAAGCTACGGTTACCAACGACCGTGGGCTTCAGATCCATCCATCCACCGCTGATTTCTTCATCACCCAACATCACGGCATCGGCGATAAAGCTTTCTTCGCCCAGTGTCAGCATGTCCGGAACCACGCCCATAGCGGTTGAAATCTCGGCATTACGCCCGACCTTGGCGCCTAGCATGCGATACCAGGTTGGCGCGTAGACCGTGGCATAGACGCCGCGCAGGATTTGCAGACTCGACTCCTGAATCTGGTTGGTGAACCATTTGCGGTAATACGTCTCGCTATGAACCGAAGACAGTCCAGGCTTGAGACGCGGCAGTACCGTCCAGCGAATGGCGACGGATAAGAGCGCCGTCAGCAGGATCATCGCGGCACTGGCTGGAATCGCAAGAATAAAATAATGCAGTGCAGTCAGAATGGCATTACCTGACGCCAAGAGCGGGCTGAGCAAATGGGCGTCGAACCAATCCACGATAATGAATGTCGGGAAGATCGGCACAAAGAACAAACAAGCAACAACCATTACCCCGAAGGTATAGAACACGAGTTCACCCAACTGACGCACCTTGCTGACCGGTGGTCGTGGCGGATAGGTGGCGGGATCGAATGTGCCGACTTTCTTGGCTGGTGCACCATCCCAGACATCGTAGGGCTCAATGGTCAGACCATGTGCCAGTGCCGATAAGCCATTGATACGACCGTAGGTCTTGATGGTGGTGCCGCTCTCTAGGATGGCATAGGAGCCGACGTAGCTTTCGTCTTCAAGCGTGATCTGACCCAGAATCAGCCAGCCGCGCTCAACACGGGCGTTCTCGATATTTACCGATGAGCCGATGCTGACACCATCACCAATGCTCAGCAGCGATGGCATGCGAACCGACATGGAGCCGATGGAGACATCAAAGCCGATCTGGGCGCCCATGCCGCGCAGGTACCAGTGATAGAGCGTCGAACCCGACAGCAGATGGACTGGTGCGACGTCAGATAGACGATCTGCCAGCCACCAGCGGAAATAAGTCAGGCCCCAGAGCGGGTAACGGCCCGGTTTGACATTGGACAGGAAGAGACGCTTACCAATGATCGACACTGCAAATCCGGTGATTTGCGTAAGGAGAAAGGTAATGATCGCCATGCCGATGGCAAACCAGATATTGTCATCGGGTGTCGCAGTAAACAGATGGTAGACGAAGAACGGTGCCAGCCATTGCAAAATATGCAGACTGATCAGGAACGGCAGACTGATGAACTGGCCCAAGCCACACATGATACGTCGTATGCGGTGGTCTTGCAGTTCTTCGGGTTGCCAGGGTTCGGCTGCATCAAGCGCAATCTGCTCGGCCATTTTGGCGGCGATGGCTCCGACTCGACGCAACTGATAGATGTCGTGGATGGTGACATGACTGTAGGCAGGTACGGCGCGCAAGCCAGAGACCAGACGTGCAGCGAGTAGTGAGTGACCACCGAGATCATCAAAGAAGTCGGCACCGAGCTGGATCGGGGCATTGGGAAACAGCTTGCGCAGCACGCCGAACAGCGCTTCCTCGGAAGGGTTGGTGGGCTCATCGGAGACACTTTGATCAACAAGCGTGGTCAGTGGCAGTACACGCAAGGCTTTGCGGTCGATCTTGCCAGACAAGAGGCGCGGGACTTCTTCGATCACCTCAAAGCGGGTCGGGACCATATACGGCGGGAGCTTTTCGCGTAATTTACCCCGTAAAGTCGTGCTGCTTAATGAGGCGGCTTTGGCTGTCGGGTCGTGATCTTGCGAGCCGTCTGGCACGATGAAGGCGATCAATTGATCCATGCCGTCTTCTTTACGCAAGAGTACTGCGGCGGTACCAATCCCGGTTTGCTCGGTCAGCACGGCTTCGATTTCACCGAGTTCAACACGGAAACCGCGAATCTTGACCTGATCATCTGCGCGACCGAGCAGGGCCACACGACCGTCGGCATCAAGGATGGCAAGGTCGCCAGTCTTATAGAGTTTGCTTTCCTCAGGAGTTTTGGCCCAAGGGTTATTGAGGAATTTCTCTGCTGTCAGCTCAGGGCGTCCCAGATAGCCGTCGGCGACTCCGATACCAAAAATACACAGCTCACCGGTCTCACCGGCATTGAGCAATTGGAACTGGTCATTGACCACGAGCAAACCATAATTAGGCAAGGGCTTACCGATGGTAACGGGTTCGCCGCGATGCAGGTTGGCGAGACTGGCCGAGACGGTGGCTTCGGTTGGGCCGTAGGTGTTGAAAATCTGATGATGCGGCAGCGCCCAGCGTTCGACCAGTGAATCAGGGCACATTTCACCGCCGAGATTGATGATACGCAGGTTTGGCACATCGATGCTAAACAGTGCCAGCAATGTCGGTACGGCATGCAGCACAGTGATCTGATTGTCGATCAGGGCGGTCGGAAGTGCATCCGGGTCTGTGGTTAGGGCTTTGGGGGCGATCCAGAGCGTCGCGCCGACCAAATAAGAGATCCAGATTTCTTCAAACGACATGTCAAAGGCGGTTGAAAAGCCTTGATAAACCTTATCTGTGCTTTGTACACCAAGCACGGCATTTTCGCTGCGCAGGAAATGGCAGATGCTGCCTTGATTGATCACGATGCCTTTGGGCTTACCTGTTGAGCCTGAGGTATAGATGACATAGGCCGGATGGCTGGGCAAGAAATTCTGCCGACGTGACAGTTCACCAACCTCAGGAGTCATTAGCGCTTCGATGGTCCAGACGGGATGGTCGACCGCAGTCAGACGTGGTAACCAGCCCTGATCACTGATCAGACCAACGGCATTGGCATCCTCAAGACAGACCATAATCCGGTCCACTGGCGCTTCGGTATCAAACGGCAACCATGCGGCTCCTGCTTTAGCAATGCCGAGTTGAGCGACCAGCAACTCAATGCCGCGTGGCAGCCACAGGCCGACGATCTGGCCGGAGATGACACCCTGCTGGATAAGATGATGGGCGACGAGATCGGCCTGATGATTAAGCTCGGCATAGGTCATCTTGCGTTCGCCGCGTAGCTCATCCTGAAAAATCAGTGCGATCTGATCTGGGTTGCGCGCGACAGTGTCTTCAAACACATCGGGCAGGACTTCGTGCCGAATGATGTCAGGACGATGGTCGCCGCGAACGATGGCAAGTGGAGATTCGCCAGATGTGATGGCAGGTGTGGATGCAGTATCGAAGCTGGTTTCAGGAGTCACAAAAGTTCCGTGTTTTTCAAAAAATACATCACTACGAAATCATTGCCCGCATTAAACAGATCGCGTATAGCGGGCTTCATGGGCACGGCCATCTGCAGGGGATGATTCGCCATCTGATGCTGGTCTGTATCCGCGCAGTTGTTCAGGTCGTGACATGGATCGGTCTTAATTGCGCTTAAGTCGCTGATCAGGTTGTATCTGGTTTATGATACGTGGGATAGCGGACTGATCCGTAGTGAGATTGTATCTGCAAAAGATGAATGATCAGAGTAGATTGACGTGAATATTGTGAATTCGTGGTGTGGACAGGATCTGCCAGCGGGCGTTCGTGTCTGTGCATTGCCGTTTATGGGGAACCGTGAACAGTTACAGATCGTTGATGAGCATCTGATGCTGGCCGATCTGACCTTACCGCTTTCACTGCGGCAGGCTCGGCTGATCCGGCGTTTAAGCTTTGTCGCGGGACGCCATTGTGCAGCACGAGCCTTAGCTGCATTGGTGAGTGCGGGTGTACATGATGAACCTTATCGGCTGATGGGGCGGTTAGCAGATGGTCGTCCTGATTGGCCGTCTGGGGTGGTGGGCTCGATCACTCATACCCTTGACCGGGTCAGTGAGTCGCAGCTTGATTCTCACTGCGAAGCCGAACAATATCAGGGTATTGCGATTGCGATAGTGGCTCATGCGGATACATATCTTGCTGTTGCAGTAGATATAGAGCCATGCATGTCTCACGTTCAGGCAGATGAGGTCAAGCGTGTGATCAGCCTGCCTGCGGAGTTGCAGTTGGGGCTTCGACTGGGCGTTGATCCTGCGCTGTGGATGACCATATTGTTTTCGGCTAAAGAAACCCTTTATAAACTCCTGTATCCCGCGGTGGGCGTGTTCATGCCGTTTAGTGCCGCAGAGGTGATTCATGCGGAGACGTTCGCTTGCAACGACGAGGGGTGTCTTAGCGATAATGCGCTGACATTACGCTTGACGACCGTCTGGGGTCATTATCCGATCGGTCATGAGGTTCAGGTTCGGGTGCGTCAGATCGCAGCTACAGAGGGAGACTTTGTCGTAAGCTATGCGTATTTGCCGCAGATAATCTCGTCGTCGCTGTTCTGAGTTTTGTCTGAAAAAATGCTATGCTTATGAGGCATCGCTGATCGGGTTGACTGGATTTAATACGTAGCCCGCTTTTTTTCATGAGTGAATCATGATGTGGGTTGTCGTGCGCGTCTTTAAATCAAACACGATTTATGCAATGGAGCAGTGAACGAGAGTGTCTAAATCTGTGAAGCATCCTGAGGCCAAGGCCAACTCCAAAAGCCAGAATTTTCGCAATATCGGTCTCATCGGTAGACCCGGTAAATCGTCTGTCGTTGATTCGCTTCATCTGATCAAGGATCATATTTCTGCTTTAGGGCTGAATCCGATTTTTGATGAAGCGACAGCGGCGCTTGCAGGATTAACGACTGTACAGGTGGTCTCCAAGCCTCTCTTGGGTGAGGTGTGTGATCTAGTGATTGTCGTTGGCGGTGACGGCTCGCTGCTGCATGCCGCCCGTGTGCTGGCGCGCTATCAGACGCCGGTGCTGGGAGTTAACCGCGGTCGTCTGGGATTCCTGACCGATGTCTCGCCAGATGAAGTGATCTTCAAGCTGGATCAGGTCCTGCGCGGCGAATATCAAGTGGACCGGCGCTTTCTCTTGCATATGGAGATTCGCTCAGGTGGTCGCGTCACTCACGAAGCGGTCGCGCTGAACGATGTGGTCCTGCATGCTGGTAAATCGGTGCATATGATCGATTTTGAGCTGAATATCGACGGGCATCTGGTCTATCGTCAGCACAGTGATGGTCTGATCATTGCGACGCCAACCGGGTCAACCGCCTATTCACTTTCTGCTGGTGGCCCGATCATGCACCCCTCGATCAATGCCATGGTGATAGCTCCGATGCATCCGCATACGCTCTCCAGCCGCCCGATCGTGGTCGGCGGCGAGAGTGAAATCAAAGTCCGCATACGCGATACCCGTGTTCACCCGATGGTCAGTGCTGATGGCCAGACCAGCGTGACGCTGGAAGAAGGCGATATGCTGCATATCCGCAAACACCCGTTTAAATTAACACTCCTGCACCCGCCCGGATACGACTTCTATGCCGCTTGCCGGACCAAACTGGGCTGGAGCTTTTATCAGGAAAATCATGATGAGCACTGAACCACTCAATACCGCAGGGATTCTTGCGGCATTAACGCCCGAGATTGTGGACCGCCTGCGTACGGCAGTTGAAATTGGCAAATGGCCGAATGGCGAGCGCCTGACGCCCGAGCAACGCACAACTTCCATGCAGGCCGTCATGGTGTGGGAGATGACTCATCTGCCCGAACAGAAGCGTACCGGCTATATCCATAAAGGCAGCAAAGACGGCGAAGTCTGCGACAGCGATGAGCCGCATGAGCATGCATATGATCCGCACGAAGAGCGACCACTGCGTCTGGTCTGATGTACGTATCTGGGTCCATCCGGCTCTTGAATTTATGTGAAATTAGCTCAATGATGTGATTCATGCACACCTCATTCTAAGCGGACATCGCGTCCGTCCTTTCAAAGGTATTGTTACCATGTTATTTCATATGCCCAAGTTTCAGTCTGAAATGCATATCACGCATTTGAATGAGCGTCTGGAAGCCCACCAGCGCTTTCTGGCCGGATCGGCATTGAGCAAGGCGGAACAAAAACAACTGAAAAAAACGCAGGACAAGCATCACAAGGTCCGCTCTAAAGACGGAAATCGTGTCTATGTTCTTGATTTTAAAGGTGATATTCAGGCTAGTGCAGTTGAGCACCTGCGTGAAGAAATCACGGTGATCCTCTCCTTGGCGCGTGCCGGTCGCGACCGTATTGTGCTCCGTCTGGAAAGCCCGGGCGGTGCAGTACATGGCTATGGTTTGGCGGCAGCTCAGCTTGCCCGTCTGCGCGAGGCGGGTTTTCATCTCACCGTCTGTGTGGATAAAGTCGCAGCGAGCGGCGGATATATGATGGCCTGTATTGCCCAAGAGATCCTAGCGGCACCGTTTGCTGTGGTGGGCTCAATCGGTGTGGTGGCGCAGATGCCGAATTTCCACAAGCTCCTGCAATCGCTCAAGATTGACTTTGATGTTTACACCGCAGGTAAATACAAACGTACGGTGACGATGTTTGGTGAGAATTCGGACGAAGGCAAAGAGAAGTTTGGTGAAGAGCTTGAGCAAACTCATCAGCTCTTTAAGCACTTTGTCGAAAAATACCGTCCAGCACTGGATATCAGTAGCATCGCCACCGGCGAACACTGGTATGGCGAAGATGCGCTTAATCTCAAGCTCGTCGATCAACTGCAGACCAGTGATGGCTATTTGCTGTCACTGATGCCGACCCACGAAGTCTATGCCATCCAGTCGCGTCGCAAGATGACGCTGGGTGAAAAGCTGGGTTTGTCCGCAGTGAAAATGGCGGGAGAGGTGGCTGTCGATATGTTCCCTGTGCTTGAGCGTGCGCTGCAGTCCGGTATGGCACGCCTTCACCAACGTGTAGTCGAATTTCGCGATCCGACCTTGTAAAATAACTTGGCCTGTAAAATATAAGCAACTGCTGGACGGCTACCTTGTGTTTTCCGTCCTAAGCGTCTCTGATCTTTATCCTGTATTGCTGTCTAGAGTAGTCTCATGTCCAGCCTGATCGACAATCATGCCAAAGAAGTGGTCAAATCCCATTTGGATCGTTTAAGTGGTTTTGACCATAACAACAGCGAGCTGAAACTCACTGATCTGGAGCGTGCCGAGCGCTTCGACGAGATCCGTGAAGAGCTGCGTGCACGGGATGCCGTCGTTGTGGCGCACTATTATACTGACCCGTTGCTGCAGGCGCTGGCTGAGGCCACGGGTGGTTGTGTATCGGATTCGCTGGAGATGGCGCGTTTTGGTCGGGATCATGCGGCCTCGACACTGATGGTGGCTGGTGTCAAGTTCATGGGCGAGACCGCCAAGATTTTAAGTCCCGAGAAGACTGTCCTTATGCCGACGCTGGAGGCGACCTGTTCGCTTGATCTCGGTTGTCCTGTCGATGAATTTACTGCTTATTGCGACCAGCATCCGGATCATACCGTGGTCGTCTATGCCAATACCTCGGCTGCGGTCAAGGCGCGTGCCGACTGGGTGGTGACGTCAAGCTGCGCGGTGGACATCATTGAGCATCTCGACAGTCTCGGTGAAAAGATCATCTGGGCCCCCGACCAGCATTTGGGCCGCTACATCCAGAAGAAAACCGGCGCCGACATGCTGTTGTGGGATGGCTCCTGTATCGTGCATGAAGAGTTCCGCGCTCGCGGCCTTGAGCAGATGAAGGCGCTGTATCCCGATGCCGCGATCCTTGTGCATCCCGAGTCACCCGAATCCGTTATTGCGCTAGCCGATGCTGTAGGCAGTACTAGCCAGCTCATCAAAGCTGCGCAGATCCTGCCGCATCCTCGCATGATCGTCGCAACCGACCGTGGCATCTTCTACAAGATGCAGCAGGCGGCACCCGACAAGATCCTGATTGAAGCACCGACCGCAGGGGCAGGGGCGACCTGCCGCTCTTGTGCGCACTGCCCGTGGATGGCGATGAACAGTCTGGATAACCTCCTGCATGTCCTGCGTCATGGCGATCAGGAGATTCATGTAGAGCCTGCGTTGGGGCTACAGGCCAAGGTGTCGCTGGATCGTATGCTGGATTTCACGCAAGCCAACCGCAAATAAGGTAATTTGAGCTGAAAATAAACTATTTTTGGTTAAAAGTTGGAAAAATAGCTTTAACTGTTGTAAAATTGTCCGCCTTCTAGTTGACGTGTCTGCATGAACTCCCTAGAATACACCCCATCGCAGCGCTAGTCGCTGATGATGTAAAGTAGTGAAAAATAAGCTGTTTATTCGGAGCGTAGCGCAGTCTGGTAGCGCATCTGGTTTGGGACCAGAGGGTCGTAGGTTCGAATCCTACCGTTCCGACCACTATTGATTAGTGGATTTCACTGGTAGTTGCAGTAGGCTGTTGTCGTATGACAGTGTGTGCAAAGAGTCGTCTATCGCTCGCTGTTCACGATTATGCGCCTGTAGCTCAGTTGGATAGAGCATCCGCCTTCTAAGCGGATGGCCGCGGGTTCGAATCCTGCCAGGCGCGCCATGCCTTATCCGATTTGATGCATCTCATCGTTTTACCACTGAAACCTGTTTTGTCTCTACAAGCTGGTCATCTTTGGTCTCTATGGTGGCTATAGCTCAGTTGGTAGAGCCCCGGGTTGTGATCTCGGTTGTCGTGGGTTCGAGTCCCATTAGCCACCCCATATTGAAGTCCATAACAGTCCATCGTAGACTGTAAAGCCTAGAAATCATTAGATTCTAGGCTTTTTTATTGTCCATCGTTGTCCATAGAAAAGCACCCCAATCCACAATGTTTGGTGGTAGTAGTGGTGGTAGCAAAATACCACCGCTCAGAAATACCACCCCCATAAATTCGAGGTGGTGACATGCTTACAGATACCCAGATCAGAAAAATCAAACCGACAATCGGCAAGAAAGCCCCAGACAAATACAGTGATGGCGATGGGCTGTATCTGCATGTCTTTGAGTCAGGCGGGGCTTTGTTGCACAAATCAGCCAAAGAGCAGACTTACCCCAACCCCAGCAAATTTAAGACATAATTTGAGTATGGGGTGTGCCTAACGCTGTGAAATGATTCAGCACCGCAATCCGTGCATG